>Ga0209343_10010097_pt1 | contig 10790 bp, 9 predicted proteins | sample RifCSPlowO2_02_FD_184026 | JGI IMG/M metagenome (GOLD analysis project Ga0209343, IMG submission 184026) | Groundwater microbial communities from Rifle, Colorado - Rifle CSP2_plank lowO2_0.2 (SPAdes) (version 2) | ecosystem: Environmental > Aquatic > Deep subsurface > Groundwater | place: Rifle...
CGTTTCGTTACCTGACGCTCAAGCAACCTACCCGCAGGCGACGCGAGCAACGTCATGGCCTGCCTATTTGGTCTTGCTCCGGATGGGGTTTACCCTGCCACCGGTGTTGCCACCGGTGCGGTGAGCTCTTACCTCGCCATTTCAACCTTGCCTGATCCGCTTGCGCGGCCATCGGCGGTATATTTTCTGTGGCACTTTCCATCGCCTCGCGGCGTCCGGTCGTTAACCGGCATCCTGCTCTATGGAGCCCGGACTTTCCTCTCCGCGCTTGCGCGCGCAGCGACTGTCTGGCCAGCTTCGCGGCGGAGTTTAACACGGTGGCGCCGGGGTCGAGGACGCATCATTTTTTCTGGCCTGGAGCATCCATGACAACGGGCAGAAAACGGCCTTAACCCGTGAGCGAATTGCGGCAGCCTGCTAGAATGCGCCGAATCAACTAATTCGCAGAGCATTATGGTTCCTCATCTCACTACCGCCCTGACCGGCCCGCTGCTCGATCTGGAGCGGCGCTTTCTGAATGCCATGCCGACCATCGAGCATTGGTTCCGCACGCAATGGCTGGAGCATGCCGTGCCGTTCTATGCCTCGGTGGATTTGCGCAACAGCGGCTTCAAGCTGGCGCCGGTGGACACCAATCTGTTTCCGGGCGGCTTCAATAACCTCAACCCCGATTTTCTGCCGCTGTGCGTGCAGGCGATGCAGAGCGCGGTGGAAAAGATCTGCCCCAAGGCGCGCGGGGTGTTGCTGATACCGGAAAACCACACGCGCAATATGTTCTACCTGCAAAACGTTGCGCAGCTGGTCACCATTCTCAAACAGGCCGGGATGCGCGTCCGCGTCGGCAGCCTGCTACCGGAAATTACCGGAGTCACCACGATCCAGTTGCCCGATGGAAGCGCGCTGACGCTGGAGCCGCTCGCACGGCGCGGCAGGCGTCTCGTGCTGGAAGAACATGGATCGGGGACAGGTTTCGACCCCTGCGTGGTCTTGCTCAACAATGATCTGTCGGCAGGCGTGCCGGATATCCTGAAAAACCTTGAACAGGAAGTCTATCCGCCGCTTTCGGCAGGCTGGTATACGCGGCGCAAGTCGCAGCATTTCACCGCCTACGACCGCGTGGCAGGCGAGTTCGCCAAGCTGCTCGGTATAGACCCGTGGCTGATCGATCCTTATTTTGCCACCTGCAGCCAGGTCAATTTTCAGGAGCGCGTCGGCGAGGCATGCCTCGCCGCGCAGGTAGACGGTGTATTGCAAAAGATACGGGTGAAATATGCCGAGTACGGCGTGAAGCACGATCCGTTTGTCATCGTCAAAGCCGATGCGGGCACCTATGGCATGGGCATCATGACGGTGAAGGATGCCAGCGAAATCACCGGATTGAACCGCAAGCAACGCAACAAGATGGCGGTGGTCAAGGAGGGGTTGCAGGTCTCGGATGTGCTGATACAGGAAGGCGTTTACACCTTCGAACATATCAACGATGCGGTGGCCGAGCCGGTGGTGTACATGGTCGATCACTATGTGGTTGGCGGTTTTTATCGCGTGCATACCGAACGCGGCGTGGACGAAAATTTAAATGCACCGGGGATGTCCTTTGAGCCGTTGGCGTTTGAATCATGCTGCACCCTGCCCAACCCGGATTGCGCGCCGGACGATACGCCGAACCGTTTTTATGCGTACGGCGTGGTGGCGCGGCTGGCGTTGCTGGCCGCATCGCTGGAAATCGAGGCAGCCGCGCAGGCCGAGTGAATCAAATGCGGGGTTCGCCGTGATTCTGCAGGATGCAAGCCATCTGGCAGCATGGTTGCAGAAACAGCTAGAATTCACCGGCAAGGGCATTCACACGCAGGCGGAATAATGGACAATCCGGAGACGGAACAGGAAATCGTTGAACATAAGGTGCGCCGTGCGGTTGGCATCAATGCATTGCGCAAAATAGGTGGGATCGTCGCGGAGGAGCAACAGGCCGATGCCGATAATGCGAGGGCGCTACGCTGGTTCGCCCGCTATGGTTTGTTGATCTTGATCGGCGGCGCGTTGCTGCTGGCTTACTTCATGGGGGTGATTTAATTGCCTGGACTATTGCTTGTAACCCATAACGGGCTTGGAGACAGTCTTCTCGATTGCGTCAGGCATGTGCTGGGCGAAGTACCTCATAATCTCAAGTCGTTATCGGTGCAGTCCGGTGACGATTTGTCGCAAAAACTGGCCGAGGGTGAGGTGCTTATCAAGCAGCTCGACACGGGCGGCGGGGTGTTGATCCTGGCTGATGTCTATGGGGCAACGCCGAGCAATATCGCGCGGCAATTATGCCATGCGGAGCGTGTGACGGGTGTGGCCGGCGTGAATCTGCCGATGCTGTTGCGTGTAGCGTGCAGCCCAGGCAAGACATTGCCGGAACTGGCGCAAATCGCCGTCGAGGGTGGCCGCGAATGTATCGTCCACATGAACACGGGCCATTAGGATGCTGCAAAAAGAAGCTTTGATCATCAACAAACTCGGTCTGCACGCGCGCGCCTCGGCCAAGCTCACGCGGCTTGCATCAAGTTTCAAATGCGAAGTGATGCTGTCGCGCAACAATCGGCGCGTAAACGCAAAGAGCATCATGGGCGTGATGATGCTGGCGGCCGCAAAGGGAACGACCATCGGCATCGAGACCGATGGTGAAGACGAAGCCGATGCAATGCAGGCCATCCTGAATCTTGTCAATGACTGCTTTGGAGAGGACGAATGAGTTTCACCTTGCACGGCATTGCAGTCTCCAGCGGCATCGCCATCGGGCATGCGCATCTGGTTTCGCATACCTCGCTGGAGGTGGCTCACTATATTTTGCCAAAGCAATTTATCGATGGTGAGATTGCGCGTTTCGATGCGGCGTTGCAGGCCACGCGCAATGAATTCTCGAGCCTGCGCAGCAATCGCCCGTCACACGCCGCTGCCGAGTTCGATGCATTTCTCGAATTGCACCAGATGATCCTGGATGACCCACTGCTGAGTGCCGCGCCGCGCGAGATGATCGCCAAAGAACATTGCAATGCCGAATGGGCGCTCAAGGTGCAGACGGAAACCCTGGTTGCGCAATTTGATGAGTTTGAGGACGCTTACTTGCGCGAGCGCCAGACTGACGTAAGACAGGTTGCCGAGCGGCTGCTCAAGCGGCTTATCGGCCACCCCGGCCACCAGCCGCCGCCCGCCCGCCATGATGTCGATACGATCCTGGTGGCGCATGACCTGAGCCCCGCCGACCTGATCCAGTTCAAGCCGCAGCAATATGCCGCCTTCGTTACCGATGTGGGTGGCGCGACCTCGCACACGGCGATCGTTGCACGCGGCCTGAACACGCCGTGTGTGGTCGGCTTGCACAATGCCCGTAAGCTGATCCTGGAAGATGACTTGCTGATCCTGGATGGCGAACAGGGCGTGCTGATCATCAACCCGGACAAGCCGATACTCGCCGAATACAAGTTGCGGCAAAGCGCATGGGAGCTGGAGCGCAAAAAACTCAAACGGCTGCGCACCGCACGCGCCAGCACGCTGGACGGCAGTCTCATCGAGTTGCACGCCAATATCGAAAAACCGGAAGATATCGCCGATGTAAAGGAAAACGGCGCGACCGGCATCGGCTTGTTTCGCAGCGAATTCCTGTTTTTGAACCGCGATGAGCTGCCGGACGAAGACGAGCAGTTCGAAGCTTACCGTACCGTTGCAGCAGGCATGGATGGACAGCCGGTCACGATCCGCACGTTCGATCTTGGCGCTGACAAGCAGCTCAAGGGCGCGGAGCGTGTCGCCAACAATCCCGCGCTGGGGCTGCGCGCGATCCGCCTGTGCCTGGCCGAACCGATGCTGTTTCGCACCCAATTGCGTGCGCTGCTGCGCGCCACGCGGCATGGCAACATCAAGATATTGATCCCGATGTTGTCCAGTGTCTCCGAACTGAATCAGACGCTGCTGTTCATCGAGGCGACAAAATACAGCCTGGATATCGATGGCATCTCCTACGACCGCAATGTAAAGATCGGCGGCATGATCGAGATTCCCGCTGCCGCTTTGGCCATCGAGGTGTTTGCGAAAAAACTGGATTTCCTGTCGATAGGCACAAACGATTTGATCCAATATACGCTGGCGATCGACCGGACAGACGAGGAGGTCGCGCATCTCTATGACCCGTTGCATCCCGCCGTGCTGCACTTGCTGTCGCATGTCATCGGCGCCTCGAACAAACTGGGTGTGCCCGTGTCGGTATGCGGAGAGATGGCGGGTGAACTGGCCTATACAAGACTGCTGCTTGGCTTGGGGCTGCGCCAGTTCTCGATGTTTTCGGCGCAGGTGCCGAGCATCAAACAGCGCGTGCTCACCACCAGCCTGCCGGAAATCGCCGCGCTCACGCAAAAGATTCTACGCGCCGATGACCCGCTGAAAATTCGCGATTTACTGGATCGGCTCAACGCCTAGATTGACAGCATTTCACAAAACGCGGAAACTACGCATCAGTGCCGATTTGACATCAGCTTGCGGGGCACTTTAAACATACCAGCTAAAGCGAGGCGACCCGTTTTAGCGAAAGCTGAACGGGTTTTGTTTTTCCGCTCCGGCAAAAGAGAAGATTTTTAAGGCATTTATTTTGAACGCATCAAATAGCATCGGCATCGTCAGCGCAAAACGCGCGCAATTCGACACCCCGCTGGTTTTTCGCAGCGGCGCGGTGTTGCCGCGCTATGAGCTGGTTTACGAGACCTACGGCAAACTGAACGCCGACAAATCCAACGCGATCCTAGTTTGCCACGCGCTGTCGGGGCATCACCATGTTGCGGGCTATTATGCTGACAATGCCGAAAACATCGGCTGGTGGGACAACATGATCGGCCCCGGCAAACCGGTCAATACCGATAAATTCTTTGTGATCGGCGTAAACAATCTGGGCGGATGTCATGGCTCGACGGGGCCTTCTTCCATCGACCCCGAAACAGGCCAGCACTATGGTGCGAATTTCCCGGTCATCACGGTGGACGATTGGGTCAAGTCGCAAGCGTGTCTTGCCGATCAGCTCGGTATCCGGCAATTTGCGGCGGTGATCGGCGGCAGTCTGGGCGGGATGCAGGCGCTGCAATGGTCGCTGACTTTCCCCGAGCGGGTGCGCCATGTGCTGGCGATTGCCACTGCGCCGCATCTCACCGCGCAGAACATCGCATTCAACGATGTGGCGCGTAGCGCGATACTGAGCGACCCGGATTTTCACGGCGGCAATTTTTATCGGCACAGCGTTGTGCCGGTACGCGGCCTCAGGCTGGCGCGCATGCTGGGGCATATCACCTATCTGTCAGATGACGTGATGGCGGATAAGTTCGGGCGTGGGTTGCGCGACGGAAAATATAATTACGGCTATGAGATCGAGTTTGAGATCGAGTCCTATTTGCGCTATCAGGGTGACAAATTTGCGTCTTATTTCGATGCCAACACCTATTTGCTGATGACCAAGGCGCTGGATTACTTCGATCCGGCACACGATTTCGGCGGCGATCTGAACAAGGCGTTTGCGCGCGCCAAGGCGAATTTTCTGGTGATCTCGTTCACCACCGACTGGCGTTTTTCGCCCGAACGCGCGCGCGAAATCGTGCGACCCCTGTTGCACAATCGGCGCAATGTCAGCTATGCGGAAATCACCTCGACACATGGACACGACTCCTTCCTGATGGAGGATCCGCACTACTTCGACGTGGTGCGCGCCTATCTCGACAACGTTGCCGAGGAGCGCCCGGCATGAGCATGCGCCAGTACATGACCACGTCCGCCGCCGAGCGCCCCGACTTCGCCGCCATTGCCGCGTGGATACCCAATGGCGCGTCGGTGCTCGATCTCGGCTGCGGCGACGGCAGCTTGCTGCGCTATCTCAGGGAAACCCGTGGAGCACGCGGCTACGGCGTGGAGATCAGCGACGTCGATATCGTGTCGTGCATCGTCAATGGCATGAATGTGATCCAGGATAATCTGGAATCCGGACTGTCCGATTTCGAGGACGATTCGTTCGACTTCGTGATCCTGTCACAGACGCTGCAGGCCACGCGCCACACAGAGGCACTGATCCGGGAAATGCTGCGTGTCGGGCGCGAAGGCATCGTCAGCTTCCCCAATTTTGGCTATTGGAGAAATCGCCTTCGTGTGTTGCTCGGCAACATGCCGGTATCGCGCGACCTGCCCTACCAATGGTACGACACGCCGAATGTGCACCTGTGCACGCTACACGACTTCGAGAATTTCTGCTGTGAGCAGAACGTGGCGGTGCTGGAGCGCAGCGTGATGACGGGCAAACGCGAGATAAGCCTGCTGCCGAACCTGATGGGCAGCACAGCGGTATATCGGTTCAAGCGTGCTTTGTAAGGACGAATTACAGACATTAAAGATATGGCCACGTCTCCGGAACAAATTGATATATGGCGTAATGCTCCCACCGAGCATCAGCGCCTGGAATTCAAGGAGGCAAAGACTCAGTTTGATAATCGCAAACTCTATGAGTATTGCGTCGCTTTGGCTAACGAGGGTGGCGGGATACTGTTGCTGGGTATTGCCGATAAACCGCCGCGCCCTGTGGTCGGCACGCAGGCGTTTAATGATCCCGTTGCCATGACCGAAAAATTATTTACGGCCATAGGCTTCAGGGTGGACATCGAAGAAGTCGCCCACCCCGATGGCCGGCTGCTGGTGTTCCACATTCCTTCGCGTCCGCGAGGAACTGCCTACCATATCGACGGCAAATACCTCATGCGTTCCGGGGAAGCGCTGGTGCCGATGAGCGAAGACCAGTTGCGCAAAATCTTTGCCGAAGGCGAACCGGACTGGCTGGAGGAAAATTCAAAATCCGGGCTGGATGCGCAGCAAGTAGTCGAATTGCTCGACACGCAAACTTTTTTCGAGTTGCTTAAACTGCCTTACCCCACGGATCGGACAGGCGTTATTGATCGTCTGCTTGGAGAAAGGCTGCTCGACGAGTCGAACGGCACCTACGCCATCCGGCGTTTGTGTGCATTGCTGTTGGCAAAGCATCTGGATGACTTTCCAGACATTGCCCGCAAAGCGGCGCGCGTCGTGGTTTATGTCGGAACGAACAAGCTCGACACCAAGCTCGATCAAACCGGGGGCAAAGGATATGCCGTCGGTTTTCAAGGGTTAGTTCGCTTCATCATGAACCAGCTTCCGCAGAATGAAATCATCGAGGACGCACTCCGCAAGGAAGTAAAACTTGTGCCTGAAGTCGTCATCCGCGAATTGGTCGCCAACGCGCTCATCCATCAGGACATGAGCATAACCGGCTCATCGGTCATGGTGGAAATTTATGGCAACCGCATCGAAATATCCAACCCTGGCGAACCGATCGTTCCAGTAGAAAGATTCATCGACGGCTATCAGTCGCGCAACGAACGCCTCGCCGACCTGATGCGGCGCATGGGTATCTGCGAAGAAAAAAGCAGCGGCATAGACCGGGTTATCCAGGCCGCCGAACTCTATCAGCTCCCCGCGCCAGATTTTCGCGTCAGCCACAGGCGCACCGTGGCAACGCTGTTCGGCCCCAAACCTTTGGACGATATGGATCGCGAGGATCGCGTCCGGGCGTGCTACCAGCATTGCGCCCTGAAATGGGTGATGTCCGAACGAATGACCAATCAGTCGCTGCGTGAACGGTTTCATTTGCCGGAAAGCAAGAGCGCCATCATCTCGCAAATCATTGCGGCAACCATCGAGGCAGGAAAAATAAAACCGGACGAAAAAGTGGGCGGCTCCCGGAAATATGCCCGCTACCTGCCTTTCTGGGCGTAGTTTTTATTTAAGCGACAAACGATAAACAAGCGAGTGGCGATGCCAACCAACGGAAAACAAAAGAAATTCTTATTTAAGCGTTTGCCTTGCCACCGCATACAACAGGTCGATCGCCACGGAAAATTAGCTCATCGACTTTGCGCCATGGAAAGAAAAGCGTTGCTGTGCCAAATGATCCAAGTGGCTACTTAATGAATAAGAAAACCCTCACCGAAGCAGACATCCGCACCAAGTTCATCACGCCGAGCATCGTCTCGGCTGGCTGGAGCATTGATACCCAGGTCAGGGAAGAGGTTCATTTCACCGATGGGCGCATCTACGTTCGCGGAAGAATCCACACGCGAGGTGAACGCAAGCGCGCCGACTACATCCTCTACTACAAGCCAAACATCCCCATCGCGATTGTTGAGGCGAAGGACAATAATCACTCGGTCAGCTCCGGTATCCAGCAAGCGCTTGGTTATGCGGTAACGCTCGACATCCCTTTTGTGTTCAGCAGCAACGGTGACGGTTTTTATTTCCATGATCGAACCGCTAAAACGGGAAGCATAGAAAAAGAAATTCCTCTCGACGCTTTCCCTTCCCCTCAAGAGTTGTGGCAGAAATACCGGGCCTACAAAGGACTCGCGGATGAGGTGGAGCCCATCGTCGCGCAGGACTACTTTTTCGACGGTTCAGGCCGCGCGCCCCGCTACTACCAGCAAACCGCCATCAACCGCACGGTTGAAACTATCGCGAAGAACGAGGGAAACAATCGGTATCTACTCGTCATGGCGACCGGCACGGGCAAGACCTACACCGCATTCCAGATTATTTACCGCCTGTGGAAGAGTGGCCTGAAAAAACGCATTCTCTTCCTTGCCGACCGCACAGCACTCATAGATCAGACTGTACGCGGCGACTTCCGGCATTTCAAGGAAGCGATGACGGTCATCAAACACAGAGAGATAGACACGTCTTACAACATCTACCTCGCCCTCTATCAGGGGCTGTCCGATAACAACTCCAACGATGCCTACAAGCAATTCACACCAGGCTTTTTCGATCTGGTGATCGTGGACGAGTGCCATCGCGGCAGCGCGCGCGAAGACAGCAAGTGGCGTGAAATCCTCGAATACTTTAATGCGGCCACGCACATCGGTCTTACCGCCACGCCGAAGGAAACCAAGGAAATTTCCAGCAGCGAGTATTTCGGCGACCCGCTCTATACCTACTCGCTCAAGCAAGGCATTGATGATGGCTTTCTCGCGCCCTACAAAGTCGTCAAGGTCACGCTCGACATTGATGCCGAGGGCTGGCGACCACCGGTTGGCTTCAAGGACAAGGAAGGCAAGCTGGTCGAGGATCGCATCTACAACCGCACCGACTTCGACAGGCATCTTATCGTGGAAGATCGCCGCAAACTGGTCGCGGCCAAAATTACCCAATTCCTCAAGGGCAGTGATCGTTACTCCAAGACCATCGTCTTCTGCGTTGATATCGAACACGCCCAGGGGATGCGCAATGCGCTGGCCAACGAGAACGCCGATCTCGTCGCCAAGAGCAGCAAATACGTGATGCAGATCACGGGAGACAACGAAGAGGGCAAACGCGAACTCGACTCCTTCATCAACCCCACCGAGCTTTACCCGGTCATTGCGACTACCTCGAAACTGATGACCACTGGCGTGGATGCGCAGACCTGCAAGCTCATTGTGCTCGACTCGAATATCGGCTCAATGACCGAATTCAAGCAAATCATCGGGCGCGGCACGCGCATCAACGAAGATTTCGGCAAGCATTACTTCACCATCATGGATTTTCGCAATGTGACCGCCTTGTTTGCCGACAAGGATTTCGACGGCGATCCGGTTCGCGTGAAGGAGGCTGGCGAATGCGATGATCTTTCCGGGGTTGAGGATGAAGGCGAAGACGCAACTGTCATCGACGAGCTGACCGGCGAGGAAGTCGATTTCCCGAAACCCGAAAAACCGGATGTAACAATCCCCGAGGGCGATCTGCCTGATCCCCGCCGCCAAAAAGTTACCGTCCGCGGTGTCGAAGTCACCATCGTCAAAGAGCGGGTGCAATACCTCGGCGGTGACGGAAGGATTATCACCGAAAGTTTGCGCGACTACACCCGGCAGGCCGAAATCGTGGCGACACTTTACGCTGCATGGAATAACCTGCTGTTGCTTGGCCGCTCGCCCAGCGACGAAGGTATTGTTTATGAAGCACGCGAAAACTGGCACACATCAAAACTGGAGATCGAGCGGGAGAGGTTTTTCAAAGCCATGGAATGGATGCGCGAGCATGGCTTGGTTCCTTCTGGCAGAGGCAGATATGTGGATGCAAAGTAATCGCTACTGCGTCCTGTTCTACGAAATTAACGTTGGAAGCTCTATATAACAAGGTGTTTATGACCGTCTGGCAGCAACTCTTCACCCGCCGCATGCTGATCTGCGTATTTACCGGTTTCGCCTCCGGCTTGCCGCTGTACCTGCTGTTCAACCTCGTTCCCGCATGGCTGCGTAGTGAGCAGGTCGACCTCAAGACCATCGGCCTGTTTGCGCTGATCCAGTTTCCCTATACCTGGAAATTCCTGTGGTCGCCGCTGCTGGATCGCTATGTCATTCCCGTGCTCGGGCGGCGGCGCGGCTGGATGCTGCTGACCCAGGTCGGTCTGCTGGCGGTGATCGCCTCGATGGGCGCGTTCTCGCCGCAAAGCGATTTGCGCATCATCGCCTGGATCGCCACGCTGCTAGCCTTTCTCAGCGCAACGCAGGACATCGTGCTGGACGCCTACCGCCGCGAGTTGTTGAGCGATGTCGAGCTGGGGCTGGGCAACGCGGTGCATGTGAACGCTTACCGTATCGCCGGACTAGTGCCGGGTTCGCTGTCGCTGATCCTCGCCGACTTCCTGCCGTGGAGCACGGTGTTCATCGTCACCGCGCTGTTCATGCTGCCCGGCGTAATGATGACGCTGCTGGTGCACGAAC
>Ga0209343_10010098_pt1 | contig 10787 bp, 7 predicted proteins | sample RifCSPlowO2_02_FD_184026 | JGI IMG/M metagenome (GOLD analysis project Ga0209343, IMG submission 184026) | Groundwater microbial communities from Rifle, Colorado - Rifle CSP2_plank lowO2_0.2 (SPAdes) (version 2) | ecosystem: Environmental > Aquatic > Deep subsurface > Groundwater | place: Rifle...
GGCCAGCACCGCGACCGGATACGCAAACTGTTGCGCACCGTGGGATGCTGGGACAGCGCCGAAGGCAAATTCGCCGAACGGCTGAAGCGAGGGGAGGTATGCACCCATGACGGGCGCCCCCTGCCCGCGCAACTGAAAGCCCGGCTGAAGCGTGAATGCGAGCGGCTGGAACTGGCAACAAAGCAACTGGCGGCACTGGAAGAAAGCCTGGTGGAAGAATTGCCCGAAGCGGTGCGCGGGCGCATCGGACAACTGATGCGGCTCAAAGGCGTGGGGCAGGTCGGCGCGCTCCGGTTGGTACTGGAACTGTACTGGCGCGACTTCGACAACCGGCGCCAGGTCGGTTCTTGCGTGGGACTGGTGCCGCAGCCCTACGACAGCGGCGAAAGCCGGGTGGATCAAGGCATCAGCAAACAGGGCAACCGGCGAGTGCGGGCGCTGCTGATCGAGATGGCCTGGTTCTGGCTGAGATACCAGCCGGACAGCGAGCTGGCGAAATGGTTTGCACGGCGCACCCAAGGCAGCGGGACGAACAAGCGCGGCAAGCGCATCGCCATCGTCGCGGTGGCCAGACGGCTGGCGATTGCATTGTGGCGGTATCTGAAAGACGGCGTCGTGCCTGAAGGCGCCGCGCTCAAGGCGGGGTAAAGGGCGAGGTGCTGCGGCAGTATTGAGGTATGCGGAATTGATTATTGAGGAGAACGGAAAGTCGGAGTAGAGCAAGAAAGGTTGAAGTGAACAAGCCCGTAGCCCACCCTGGTTGCGCGAGCAACCGACACTAGTAGATGGGGTTTGTTTAATCCGGGTCACCTTGGCGCAACGCGCATGCAGGATTAGGCTGGATCAAAAGCCAGCGGATAGAAGGTGGTGAGACGCGAGGTCTCACGAAAAGATGACCAAGAGCTTTGACTGATCTGGTAAAGCGGCTGGCAGGAAATCTCCGCGGTGACATTGCGCAACTTGCAAGACGAAAGGATTGGTTTGCAAAAAAGACTTGACTCGGAGTTAATCATAGAAGGTCGGGCTCTGCCCGACATGGTGGGCGGAGCCCACCCTACGGTTTCGTTGCAAAATTCTTGCCATTTTTTGACATCATTTAACCGGTAAGAGACTAGGCATTTTTCCAGACTTCGCCGGAAAAAAGAGGTTTGCCTTCGGCAAACAGCCGCAGCAAAATGCTTTTCACAAGCGACAATTTGTTGTCGTTTGGTTTGCCGTTAGAGGCTAAATTCCTCAGTTTAGGGGGTTTGTAGGTGCGAATTTATTCGCACGTTCAACGAGTCATGTGCGAATAAATTCGCACCTACAAAAGCGGCATAATCCGTTGAAATACCAAAATGTTCTTCGCCACAGGATAAATTCTCATCCCGCACTGCCGCCAGTTGCTTTCACGCGGACCCGGGAACAACCTGATCCTTGCCGCTGTTTTTTGCCTCATACAGGCGCTTGTCCGCCTCTTTGAGCAACTCTTCTCCGGTGCGCGGGTTGCTGGGATCATAGACGGAAATGCCGATACTGCATGTTACCTGCCCTGGGTCGAGCGAGCCGATTGCCGCCGCGCGTACTCCTTTGACAGTGCGCCAGGCTGCCGCAATGGCCGCCTCGATATCGCATTGCGGCATCAGCACGACGAATTCCTCCCCGCCGTAGCGCACCAGGATGTCCGATTTGCGCAGATGCTCATCCACAATTCCGGCGAATCCGCGCAGCACTGCGTCCCCTTCCTTGTGGCCGTACCGGTCATTGATGCTCTTGAAATTATCGATATCCAGCATAAGGCACGCAATCTGATGGTCATGCCGGTTCGACTGCTTGATTTGCTGAACCAGCCATTCCCACATGAAACGGCGGTTGTACAGCATGGTGAGGTGATCGCGGTTACTGTCGTGCTGCAGCTTGTGCGCCAGCTCGGTTAATGCGGCTGAACGGACAACATTCTCGGTCACATTCATGATGCTCACCAGCGCATAGCCCCGGCCGCCATCATCCGCCAGATGTTCCAGTGTCACTGTCTGCTGCATCATGGAAATGCCATGGCGCTCCATGTTCGGAATACGAATCGGGATCAGGTAGCGATTGAGCGCCTGGGACATGATCTGCGGAGACTTGGTATTGAGCACCTGCTCCAGCGCGAATGCGAAGCGCGAACTGTCCTGACCGGGAAACAATTCCTCCAGTGTCCTGCCGACGGCTTCCTTGCCGGCAATCAAGGTATGGTTCGCCAGCCAGGCATTCCAGAAGCATATTCTCCGTGTTTCGTCGATAACCAGCACACCGACCGGCAGATGATTGAGAATCTCCTGATAGGGAAGGACTGTCATTTAACGTAAATCTCGCGTAGCGACGAACCGTACCCCTCGCCCTCCGGGATAACCAGCGGCTTGGCTGCCGTTCTTTGGCAGCTTAGTCGAATGGCTAGTTGTTCCATCCAGAGGGGGAACGGGGGTGAGGGAACGATCATGGCACAGACGATGCATCATCCCGAATGACTTGTGCCATGTTCGTTCTTTTCCTGCTGACCCGCATACCCTGCCAGAAAATTGTCCAGGCTCTTCAGAAGGTCAATGATATCCGGCAGTGACAGCGTTATGATGAGCGCCCCGCTTATACCGCGCTTTCCCGCCGTCAGCGCCGTTTTCATGACAAGAACGCCGGCATTGCCGGAATCCTCTTCCATGATTTCTTCGAACACGCCTTCGCGGTACATCGGAATCGACAGCCTGGTCGTCTTCCCCAGCATATCAGTCATGGCGCTGATGCAGACCGAGATAATGATGTTTCCGAGTTCCTTCATCGCCTCGTGTTCATATATCTGCATGCTGATGCCGGAAAGAACGGACACCGATCCCACCAGCATCTGCACGAGTATCCGGCTTTCATGGGTATGGAATATCAGTCTTCCCTTGCCGGTAAGACAGCCGCTCATGTCCTGATAAACGCACGCAACATCGTCCGTGACGGCAACCCCGATCGCTCCCGGTAATTCCTGCACACTGACGATAGCCACTTCCGGAACGCTCAGATGGATTTCATCATCCAGCAGCAGGGAAAGCTGTTTGGCAGACCGGCTCGCGCCGATATTGGCAATTTCCGACAGCGCATCATGCTGTGCCGGCGTCAGTTGCATTGACTCACCTTTTCAAGCATATCGTTTATTTTTTCCCGGGTAACCGGCTTTTCGATCACCGCCACAAACCCGGCCGCCGCGGCTTCATCCAGGATGTATTTTTGTGTATTGGCGGTGAACAGGACAAGCTGCGCGCTCATTCCCGCCTTTGTCATGGCGCGTGCGATCTCGACGCCGGACTGGTCGGGCATGTTGTAGTCGAGCACCACGACCTCCGGTCTGATGGAAAGTCCTTTTTCCATGGCACTCTCAAGACTATCCGCCTCGTGAACTATATACGGGAAATTTTCCGGCAGATTCGCACGAAACAGGAGGCGCGATGTGGCGCTGTCATCAACAATCAGAATAGTATTATGCTGCATCCGGTAAATCCTTTTTCAGTTTGGCTGCGGTTGCAGCATGGTTATCACACAGTCCGGGAGACCTGCCGTGGCACATTATCCGGTGTGCCACGCGAGTAGGCAAGACTGACCAGATAACCGGAAATCTCCTTCAATTTCACGATCCGGTCAACCGCATCCAGCGCCAGGGCTGAACCACCCATTCCGAACACGACCGAGCTTGCCTCGTCCTGAATCAGCGTATGGCATCCGCTGCGCTTCATCTCCAGCAATCCCCTTGCCCCGTCGTCCCCCATTCCGGTCAGGAGGACGCCAATCGCCTGGCCGGAACAATTCTGGGCAATGGAATGAAACAACTGGTCCACCGATGGCATGAATCCCCTGGCCGGTTCTCCGTTCTCCAGCCTTGCCCTGAGCCCATCCCGGCTTTTTGCTATCAGCAAATGGCAGTCGTCCGGCGCGAAATAGATTGAGGAGTGGTGCAATGGCTCGCCATTCTCCGCCAGCTTGACCTTGAGCGCCGTATGACCCTGCAACCATTCCGCCAGTCCACCGATAAACCCGTGCGTGATGTGCTGCACCACCACCACGGGAATCGGGAAATCCGCCGGCAGGGCGGACAGGATGCGCTGCAGGGTTTGCGGTCCGCCCGTCGAGCAGCCGATCGCCAGCATCTTGTATTCCCCGCGCGGCTGAAGTGCGCAAGGCCCGGTTTGTCCGGCGGGGTGCCGCGAACTCAGGCGTCTTTTCACTACCTTCACTTCCGCCATGGCGCGCACCGTTTCGACAAGCTGCCTGCGGGTTCGCTCAAAAGCGGAATCGCTGAGGGTTTGCGGCTTTTCGATGACGGCGACCGCGCCCTCCTCAAAGGCGCGGAACGTGACATCCTGCTCGGCGCCGCTGGGCAGTGAGCTGACCACCACGATCGGAACCGGGTTTTCCGCCATGATGGTGCGTATTGCCGCAAACCCGTCCACCTGCGGCATATGGATATCCATGGTGATCAGATCCGGCCTCAGATCGCGGGACATCTGGATGGCTTGGGCACCGTCTTCGGCAACGCCGACCACCTTCATGTCCGGTTCGTTCTCGAGTATTCCGCTGAGCAGCAGTGCAATGACCTTCGAATCTTCCGCAATCAGTATCCGGATCATCTTATATTCCTTTGTTGACGAAGAACCATCTGGAATTTCAATGAATGATGACGCTCGTGCAGGTGCGAATTCACCTCGCAGAGGTTCTTGCACCCTGCGGGTGTTCGCACATAACTCATTGAGCGTGCGGAGCGTGCGAATGAATTCGCACCTACAAACCCATCCATTGAGGTTTTTAGCATCACCTCACGAATTGATTAACCACGTCCAACAGGGCTTGGGTTTCAAATTGGCCTTTTACGATATAGGCATCGGCGCCAACCCTTATTCCCGCCAGCCGATCCTCTTCCCTGCTCTTGGAAGAAACAATGATGACCGGCAACATGGCGTATTTCTCGCTTTTCTTGATGCGTTCCGTCAGCACAAAGCCATCCATCTCCGGCATCTCGATATCTGTCACCACCAGGTCAAATTCCCTGGACTGGATCAGATCCCATGCCTCCCTGCCATCCACCGCGACGGTCACCTTGAAGCCGCGCGTTTCCAGGATATTCTTCTCCAGCATCCTCGTGGTGACCGAATCATCCACCACCAGCACATGTGACTGCCTTGTTTTTTCGGCTGCCGGGCGGCCGACCGCGTATACCGGGACTCCCTTGGCCAGCGCGCTGGTCACGAGATCCGCCGCATCCAGCACCATGATGATGCCGCCGCTACCGCTCAATGTGCATCCCTTGACGTTCCTGACCGAGAGCAACGGCGGGCGCAGCGGCTTGATGACCATTTCGCGCTCGCCCTCGATGTCGTCGACCGCGAAAGCCACCGACCGCCATCCGCTCCTGATCACAATGACGTTTAATCCCGCCCCATTTTCCGTTTCGCCCTGACCGAGTTCCAGCGCATTCGCCAGACTCCTTAACGGAACCGGATTTCCGCCGACCAGCACCGCCTGCGTCCCCTCGACTTCCACGACCGCATCCTGCGCGATATACAGGATGCGATCGATGAAAATGGCCGGAATGGCAAACTGTGCGCCGCTGGTGCGCACAATCAGGCCATGTTCCGTCGCCAGGGTAAGCGGCACGCGCAGGGTGACCGTGGTGCCCTTGCCGACTGCGGTATCGAGCCGGATATTCCCCCCCAGAGTTGCCAGGTTGGTTTGCACCACGTCCATGCCGACACCCCGGCCGGACATGTCGGTAACGACCTCCCTGGTGGAGAACCCCGGCCTGAGAACGAGGTGTAGCACCTCATCCCGGCTCATTCCGTCGAGTTCCTCCTGGCTGACCAATTGCCGTTCCACTGCTGCTGCTGCCACCTTGTTGGCATCGATGCCGCACCCGTCATCCTCGACTGAAATCAGCACCTGGCTGCCTTCGCTGCGCACCCGGAAAACAAGATTGCCCGCCTTTGGCTTGCCCTGCGCCAGCCGTTCCTCCGGGGTTTCGATTCCGTGATCGATGGCATTCCGGACCAGATGCATCAGCGGGTCATGCAAGCGGTCGAGTACGGCCCGATCCACCGAAATGTCGTCCCCGATAATTTGCAGACCAACCTCCTTGCCCAGATTTCCGGCGGTATCGCGTACCATGCGCGCCAGCGGGCGCAGCAACGTGGCTGCCGGCATAAGCTGCAATCGCCTCAGGTCGTCATGCAATGTGTCGCCCAACCGCCCAAGCTGCCCCTGACTCACCTGCATTGATTTCCTGATTTCCGCCGTCATGCCGCCAAGCGAGGCTATCGTGTCAACCCCGTGAACAAATATCTGGCGAATCTCTTCAGGCATGTTTCCTGTGTCCGGTCGCCTGAGCAGAGGTAATGCGGCAAGCCAGCGCTTCGCCAGCGCGCCCATCCTGCCATGCAGCAACCGCACCCTGGCCAATTCGTCACCCAGGGTTATCTTTATGGCCTGCAGTTCTTCCGCGTGGTCCTCGATCTCGTTCAGTCTGTCTGTCGCGACACGCAGCATATTCGCCGCAATTTTCGGCATGCCCGGCTTGTCACCCTGAACGGCGTGATGTACCAGCTTTCCGGCCGGAACAACTTCCCCGCCCGATAGCGCCCGGTCAAGTCTGGCGCACAATTCGCCCACTTCAGGCAGAACTCCCTCACCCTTGACGAATGCCCGCATGGACTCCTGCATGAGGTCGAGCGTTTCGAGGCAAAGCGTGATGACGCCGTGATCGGGAGCCAGATCGTCTTTCTTGAAGGCGCTGAAAATCGACTCGAGGCGGTGGCTCAGGTCAACAATCGCTTCAATGCCGACCCCTTTGGCGGCGCCCTTGATGTTATGCGCCGCGCGGAACATATCCTGCAGTATCTGCTGCCGCTCGTGTTTGTCGTGCTTCTTCTCCAGCTCCAGCAACCCTTCCGTAATCCCCTGGGACAGCTCATCCAGTTCGATTTCGAAGGTTTCCAGCAACTGGCGGACAAATTCCGGATCAAGTTCCATCAATCCGCATTCCTCGGTCATGTAGGTGCGAATTTATTCGCACGCTCAAGGCGTTATGTGCGAATAAATTCGCACCTACAGATCCATCAACTAAGTTTTTTGGGATCAACGAATTCATTGCGTAATGTCGAACGGAATCAAATCTTGTAAATGCTGACAGTTTCCTGCAACTTGCCTGCCACCGCCCCCAGATCCCTGGCGGCCAGGCTGGTCTGCTGGGTAGCCGCCGCGACCTGGCGGGCAGCCTTGTTGATATCCGCCATCGCCATGCTGACCTGATCCACGCCCGACGACTCCTGGCGCACCGCCGCGACAATCTGCTGGCTGGCCACCGAGGTTTCATGGATAACCTGGGATAATTTCTGCACCACTTCGGTGGTACGCTCCACCAGACCCATGCCCGCATCCGCCTGCTTGGTGCCTTCTTCCGTCGCCATCACCGCCTTGTCCGTCGCATGCCGGATATCCTCCAGGATTTTTTGCACCTGAAGCGTGGCCTGCTGCGATTGCTCCGCCAGGTCTTTCACCTCCGCCGCGACCACCGCAAAACCCTTGCCCGCCTCGCCTGCCTTGGCGGCTTCGATGGACGCGTTAAGCGCCAGCATCTTCGATTGCTGCGCCAGGGTGCTCACGGCAGTGGTGATTTCCCCCACCTGCTGGGTCTGTTCGCTGAGCGCAAGAATCGTGGTCGCAATGGCTTCCACTCTTTCGCGTATCAGGCGCATCGCTACCGCTGTCTGTTCCAGTGACTTGGTACCGTGCTCGCCCTCCTGGCGCGTGCGCTCGGCCATCTGGCCCAGCATTTGCGCCTTCTCCATGGTCTGTGTGGAAATGGCCTTGATTTCTTCCATGGTAGCCGTGGTCTGGCTCACCGACGAGGCGGTCTGTGCCGCACTGGAGGTGCCCTGCGCCGTCGCTGCCATGATTTCGCTGGTAGAGGAGACCAGGATGCTGATCTCCTCATGTATCTCCGAATTCATCCTGCGCAGGTTCTCCACCATCTTGTGGAATGAATTCTTCAGAACGCCGACTTCATCGGTGCGGTCGCTCAATGGAGCGTTGACCGTCAAGTCGCCTTCCGAGATGCGCTCTGCCAATCCGGAGATTTCAATGAGGGGATCGGCGATGACGCGACCGAGCGACACGATCATGGCAATGCCGACAAACAGCGCAATGATGGCGAGCGCCGCGAAGATGCGGATGATTTCAGCCGATTTCTGTTCGGCTTTTGTTATATGTGACTGCGCATCATTTTGCGCCTCCTCTGTCAGTTCCTGCAGAGTTGCGCGTATTATCCGGTAGCGTTCTGCCTGGATGCCTCCGGCCAGTTTCCTTGCCTCTTCCGTTTTGCCTTCGTAAATCAGCGGGATAAGCTGGGCGTCGCGGGTCTGGACAAACGCGTCGCTCCGACCCTTGGCCTCCACCAGCCTGCGCAGATTGTCCGGGCTATTCTTGTTGCGGCTGGTCAGCCCATTGAATAATGTCTCGATATCGTTCGTATGCTGCTTTATGTTCTGATGCATTGCTTCCTGCTCTGTCTTCTTGTCCAGCAGCATCATGGTCAGTAAATCGGCGCGCACCGCGTTGTAACGCACTTGCAGCATGGACATGTCAATAGTATCTGCAAATGCCTCGCTGTGGATGTGCTTTTGCGATTCCTGCAAGGCCGTGATGCCCTGATAGCCTGACGTTACCGCCAGCAGCATCATGGCCAGGATGGAGCCAAAGCCAAGAACGAGTTTGGTCCGGGTCGAAAAATTAAGAAGCCAGTTCATGTGTCATTCCTCCTTGGATAAATATGTATGATTGCGCCGCTATCAGACCTTGTTCACCACCAGGCCCGGATCGCCCAGCAGGGCGTCTGCGTCGAGCAGCGTAACCGTGCCACCGTGGGTGCCGAGAACATACTGTTGATTCGAGATATTGCCGGCGGCAAGGGGTGCTCCCAGTGCGTCGGGGTCATATTCCGCGTTGCCATAGATCTCGTCGGCAAGAATTCCCACCGTGATCGAGCCGCCATTTGTCACGATAATGCTCGCCGTTTCCGGATACGCCGCCTCCGCTGTCTGAAAGAAATGTTTCAGGTCAATCACGGTCAGGAAATTTCCGCGCTGATTGACCACGCCGGCGATGAATTCCGGCGTGCAGGGAACCTTCGCCAGATTATCGGCAGGCAGAATCTCACCCACCTGGCGATAGGGGAATCCGAATTGCCCAGCCTCGCCCAGCCGGAAGTGCACATAAAGCTCGCGTCTTGCCTCGCTGGCAACCTCTCGCGGAAGCGCCCAGAATGCGGCGCGCTCCCGCAGGATGGCCTCCGTCTTACCCTCATGCGGCATGAGGGCAAACAGGTTTGCTCCCGCTTCCGTGTCTTTACTTTTCTTCCTGGCCGCCATTTCTCGCCTCAATGTCCGGTGCTTCTGACGCCGTGATGCCGGCTATGAACCATGATTTCGTTTCTGACGATCTCGACAAAGCGTCCTACGGTCATTCCGACGGCATGGTGAAGTTCGCGTTCCGGGTCAACCTGCTCCGCGGCGCTGAGCGCATTCTCCAGGCTCTTCAGGCCGGATTTCACCTTGCCGAGGCGAAGCTGCAGCAATGCGAGGTGGAAATGCGCCTCGATAAAGTCGCGGTTGAGGTAGATCACCTTGCGCAACGCCGCTTCGGCTTCCTGCAGACGGTTCAGCTCCAGCAGCGTCAGCGCCATGATCAGGTAGGTATGATGGTTGAGCGGGTCGAGCTCGATGCTGCGCTGGCATAGCTGTATCGCCTGCAGGGATTCGCCGCGATTGGACAGTGCCTTTGCCCGATGCTGCAACATGGCCGGGGTCTCGCCATGGATGCTCATATACTGGGTAATGGCTCCGATCGCCTCATTCCAGCGTTCTTCATGCAGCAATTCCCTGATCCGCGCATCTATACTCTCCGGCTCCGGCACGGCGGTCGCGGGCAGCGACTTTTCCTCTCTTTCGACCACGGCCGGTTGCGGCGCTGAAGGTGTAGCCGGAGGCGTAACGGTCTGCGGCTTCCAGGGCGCCTTTATCAATGGCTGCGGCGCATATTTTTCATCCGCGCGCCGGTAATAAAACATGCCGCCCCATTCACTGAATTCAAGTCCGCCCACAGAGGTTGGCATCATATCGGAAGCTCCCAGTAGCAACCGCCCCTCCGGAACAAGGCAGTTGGTGAATTTTTTCAGCACGTTTGTTGTCATGCTGCCATCGAAGTAGATAAACACATTGCGGCACAGGATCAGGTCCATCGCATGGGTTTCCGTCATGATGGACGGATAGCTGTCATCGGCCAGATTCAGAAAGGAGAACTTGACCATGCCGCGGAACTGCGGCCTGATTTTATATTGATTGTCACCTTTCTGGATGAAGTATTGCCGGCGGATATCCTCATTGGTCGCGCGGAACGACCATTCCCCATATTCGCCGCGTATTGCCCTGGATAGCCCGTCCGTGTTGATGTCCGTGCCAAGCAGATGCAGCGTCCAGCTTTCCGGGTCCGGTAACACTTCATGCAGCATGATCGCAATGCTGTAGAGTTCCTGGCCGCTGGAGCAGCCGGCGCTCCAGATACGCAATGTTTTCTCCCCGTTTTTTCTTTTGCGGTTGATGGCCTCCGGCAACCATATCTGTCGCAGATAATCCATTTGCGACTGGTCGCGGAAAAAATAGGTCTCCCCGACGGTGATTCTCGAAATAAGCCATTCCAGTTCCGCTACATATTGGTCACACTGCTGCAGAAAATCAAAAAATTCCTCG
>Ga0209343_10010101_pt1 | contig 10787 bp, 10 predicted proteins | sample RifCSPlowO2_02_FD_184026 | JGI IMG/M metagenome (GOLD analysis project Ga0209343, IMG submission 184026) | Groundwater microbial communities from Rifle, Colorado - Rifle CSP2_plank lowO2_0.2 (SPAdes) (version 2) | ecosystem: Environmental > Aquatic > Deep subsurface > Groundwater | place...
TGGTCCTGTTCGGCGCGATGGCCCTCTGGGTGCGGTCGAACCGCGTCGCGCTCGACTACCGCGACTGGCCCGAGTCCGCCGAGTGCACCGTCACCGCACGTGTGGTCGCGTCACCGCCAGACGCGTCTTCGGCTCCCTCGCGCGAGCCCGCGCCGGTCCACGTTGGGCAGCGCGTGACAGTGGGCCCACGAGCGCTACACTGAGGCCGTGACCGAGGAGCCGTCGCGCCAGAAGCGTCGTATTCCCGCACGGTGGCGCGCGGGATACATCCAGGCGATCGCCGCCGTCGCGGGCGCCACCGTCGTCTCCAGGGTGCTGTTCGCCCTGGTCGCGCCGGCGAATCTCACCATGACCTATCTCCTCGCGATCGTGGTCATCGCGGCCAGGTACGGTCGTGGGCCCTCCATCGTCGCCGTGCTCGCCAGCGTCGCCGCCTTCGATTTCTTCTTCGTGCCGCCCTACCTCACGTTCGTCGTGACCGACACGCAGTACCTGCTGACGTTCGCCGTCATGCTGACCGTCGGGCTCGTCATCGGCAGCCTGACCGCACGCATCCGCCGCCAGGCCGAGGCGGCGGAGCAGCGCGAGCGACGCACCGCGGCACTCTACGCCATGAGTCGAGAGCTCGCGCAGGCGGGCGCCACGGACCAGCTCGTCGCGATCGCGGGAAGACACATCGCCGAGGTCTTCGGTGCGGACGTCACCATCCACCTGGGCGAAGACGTCGGCGACGACGAGGTCGAAGCGGTGTGCCTACCACTGCTCGGCCACGGCGGCGGTCTCGGCGTTGTGCGCGTGCGCCCACGACGTCGCCACACTCTCGTCGGGCTCGAGCCCCGGCGCCAGCTCGAGACCTTCGTGAACCAGACCGCGCTCGCCCTCGAGCGCGCCCGCCTGGCCGACGAAGCGCGTGAAGCGCGCGTGGGGGCCGAGACCGAGCGCCTCCGCAGCTCGCTGCTCAGCTCGGTGTCGCACGATCTCCGCACGCCGCTCGCCACGATCACGGGCGCGGTCAGCACGATCCTCGAGGGCGGCGATCGGCTCGACGCACGGACCCGCACCGAGCTGCTGGAGTCCGTGCGGGACGAGGCCGAGCGGCTGAACCGCCTCGTCCAGAACCTGCTCCAGATGACGCGCCTGGCGTCCAGGGCGCTGCAGGTCCGCCGGGAGTGGCATCCGCTCGAGGAGGTGATCGGTGCCGCGCTCAGGAGGCTGGCGACGGCGCTGGCGGGGCACAAGGTCATCGTGAACGTGCCGCCGGATCTCCCCCTCGTCGCGCTCGACGACGTGCTCATCGAGCAGGTGCTCGTGAACCTGCTCGACAACGCCGCGAAGTACACGCCGGCAGGCAGCCTCATCCGCGTCATCGCCACGGCGACCGACCACAAGCTCACGGTCGAGGTCTCGGACCATGGCCCCGGCCTCCCCCCTGGCGAGGAGGAGCGGGTCTTCGACAAGTTCTACCGGGCGACGCCGCAGGCGCGTCGCGGCGCCGGACTCGGGCTCGCGATTTGCCGCGGCATCGTCGAGGCGCACGGGGGACGCATCTGGGCCCAGAACCTGCCGGAGGGGGGCGTCGCGTTCCTGTTCACGCTGCCGGTCAGCGGGACACAACCGGCCGCCGTGCCCGCCGATGCCTGAGCCTTCCGTCGTCCTGATCGAGGACGAGCCGCAGATTCGGCGCTTCCTGCGCGCCACGCTGACGGGCCAGGGGTACCGGCTCTTCGAGGCGACGACGGGCGCCGACGGGATCGTCGAGGTGGGCTCGCGCCAGCCCGACGTCGTCGTCGTGGACCTCGGGCTGCCGGACATGGACGGCCTCGAGGTGATCCGGCAGCTCCGCGAGTGGACGGACGTCCCGGTCATCGTGCTCTCCGCGCGTGGCGAGGAGCGCGACAAGGTGACGGCGCTCGACGCCGGCGCGGACGATTACGTGAGCAAGCCGTTCAGCGCCGGCGAGCTGCTCGCCCGGATCCGCGTGGCACTCCGGCACACCGCCGGCGCCTCCCACGAAGCGGACGCGGCGACGTTCGAGGTCGGCGAGCTGCAGGTCGATCTCCTCCACCGCCGGGTGTTCGTGGGCGAGCAGGAAGTACGCTTGACGCCGATCGAGTACAAGCTCCTGACGACGCTCGTCCGGCACGCCGGGAAAGTCGTCACGCACCAGCAGCTGCTCCGGGAGGTGTGGGGACCGGTGCACACGGACCAGGCCCACTACGTCCGCGTCTACATGGCCCACCTGCGGCACAAGCTCGAGGCCGAGCCCGCGCGCCCGCGGTATCTCCTCACGGAGCCGGGCGTCGGTTACCGGCTGGCGGCCGACTGATTCAACGTCGGGGGGAGCGACCGCCGCTCAGCGGTCGAGCTCGAGGAGGTACTCCTTGATGCGCCTGCCGTCGGGCGCGTCGGGCTTGAGCGCGAGGTACTTCTTGAACGCGTCGCGCGCGCGCTCGTTTTCCTTCTGCTGGTAGTACAGGAAGCCGAGCTGGCGGAAGGGGTCCGGGAACTTCGGGTCGAGCTCGGCGGCGCGCTCGTAGCTCACCAGCGCCTTCTTCGCCAGCGCCTCGCGGTCGGCGGCGTCGCGCGCGCGCTGCGACCGCAGCCGGTAGAGGTCGCCGTAGTAGAGGTGCGCCAGGGGGTCGCGCGGCGTGATCGCGAGCACGCGATCGAGCTGCTCCTGGGCGAGCGTGAACCGGCCCGCCCGGGTGTCGAGCGCGGCGTTGTCGCGCACGACCGTGCGCATCCGGAGGCCGAAGTCCTCGGTGTTCTTCACGGTGGTCGGCGCGGTGGCGGCGGCGGCGTACGTGGTGCGCAGCAGCTCGTTCGTCGTCTCGATGCGCTCGGTGAGCTTCGGGTGGCTGCCGAAGAAGAACGTCTCGAGGGTCCCACGGTCCTTGCCCTCGCTCCTGAGCAGCTCGAAGACCTTCGCCGCCTCCTTCGGGTCGTAGCCCGCACGGACGAGCCGCTTCATGCCTTCGGCGTCCGCCTCGCGCTCGAGGTCCCGGCCGTACCCGTTGATCGCGGCGAGCGCGGCGAGCTGCAGCCCGATGCCGAGGATCGCGTTGGCCGTCTGGCTCAGCACCGCCGCGCCCACGTAGTCGCCGGAGCGCGCGCGTGAGCCCGCGGCGACCGCGACGCCGATCGAGGCCGCGACCGAGAGGATCGTGTAGAGGATCTGCTTGTTGGTCGCGTCGCGGTTGAACTTGAGGGCGTGTCGGTGGGTGACGTGCGTCATCTCGTGGCCCAGGATCATCGCGAGCTGGGCCTCGTCGTCGAGCCGCGCCAGGAGCCCCGTGTGCACGTACACGTGGCCGTTCGGCATCGCGAACGCGTTGAGCGTGGGATCGCTCATGACGCCGAACCTGAAGCCGGGCCCGCCGGCGGCCTTCACCTCGTCCGGCAGCAGGCGGTCGCCCACGCGCGCCAGGTACTCCTCGAGCAGGGGATCGTCGTAGGCCTTGGCGCGCTTGAGGAGCTTTTCCTCCTCCTTCTCGGCCTGCGCCCAGAGCTGCCGCTCGTCGGCCTCCGGCTTGAAGGGCTGGCCGCCCGCGCCGATCGGCGGCACGTTGCGCGACGCGCATGCGCTGGTGAGAAACGAGAGGAGGACGAGCCAGGCGACGGCACGGAACACGGGGTGCCGCGGCATCATGCCGACTAGTCTACTCCCTGGGGGGCGCCCGGAGCCCCCCATGTGCTCAGTTCCGCTCCCCCAGGACCTGGCGGACGCGGCGCAGCTCTTCCCGCACCTGCTCGCCGTCCGACGCGCCCGGCGCCGTGCGGAGGTAGCGCGCCCACTCGGCGGCGCCCGCGTGGAGCCGGCCCAGATTGACGAGCGCCGTCCCGCGATCGCGCAGGTGCGCCGCAGCCGCGCCGTCGACGATCAGGAGCCGGTCCACGACGGCCAGCGTCTTGTCCCACGCCCGGCGCTTGGCGTACGCGCCCTGGAGGTTGCGCAGCATCCGCGCGACGATCTGCCTTCCGGAAACAGGCGCGAAGTGCTCGTCGCGGAGACGGACGCTCCGTCCGACGGCCCGCGCCACCAGCGCCTCGGCCCCGTCGCGGTCGACGAGCGCACCGCCCCCGAAGGGGTCGAGCAGCACGACCTCCGGGCCGACTCGGGCACCAACCACGAAGTGCCCCGGCAGCCCGATCCCGTCGAGCGTGACCCGGACGCGCCGGCCCACTTCGAGCACGACCAGCGACAGCGTGATCGGGATGCCGAGCCGCCTCTCGAGGACGTCGTTGAGACAGCTGTTGCGCGGATCGTAGTAGTCCTCGGTATTGCCGCGGAAGCCCTCCTCCTCGAACAGGAACGCCCGCAACCGATCGAACCGTGCGCGTCCGGTCCGCGCCGCGCCGGCACCCGATCGGACGGCGAGCTCGTCGAGCCGCGCGAGATGGTCCGTCGGGCGGAGATCGGGATATTCGACCTCGGCGATCGCGAGCGCCGCACGCGCGAGATCCACATCCGAGGCCGCGACCAGATCGCGGAAGGTGCGGAGGGTCGTGTCCATGCGTCGCGGTGCGCCCTCAGCAGCCCGGCGCGTGGTGGATACCGGCAGCGCCGAGCGCCGCGCGCTGCAGCTCCTCGGCCAGCTCGAGCGTGCGGCGCGCCGCGCGCCGCGCGGCGTCCTGCGTCGCCCGGGTCGTCGCCAGGCGCAGCAGCAGGCGCCGGCCCAGCTCGTGGTGGTGGCGCTCGTCGGGCTCGATCACGTCGCGGTACAGCGTCGCGGTCTCGCGGTCGCCCGCCGCCTCGCAGAACTCGATGAACTGCCGGTTCTTCACCACCGCGATCGCCTCGCGGGTGAACTGCCCGGCGGCGACCCTCTCGGCGGCGGTCCCGAGGGTGTCGAGGTAGGTGAACAGCGGCCCATAGCCCCTGGCGAGCGGGTCGAAGGTCGTGGCGGCGAACCCGAGGGCGCGCAGCCGGTCGGCGATCATCCGATAGTGCTTCGCCTCGTCGCCCACCTGCCGCGCCAGCGCGAGCTTCACCTCGAGGTCGTCGGTCGTCACGAGCCAGCGTGCCGCGATTTCGGTCGCCTCGATCTCGTTCTTCAAAGCGACCTTGAGGAGGTTCACCACGGTCAGCTCGCCCTCGACCTCCGGCTTGAGCGTGTCGTCCGGGGCCAGACGGCCGAGCAGGCTCGCGTTCTCCTCGTCGAGCGCGCGGACGAACTCCTCGGCGTTCATGCGGTGATCCCCTCCCGGAGCAGGCGCGGCAGCTCCTGCGTGAGCGTCTCTTTCGTCACGACGCGCGCGCAGCGTGCGTGCCACGGCTGCGTCTGGCGCGCGAGGGCGTGCGTGGTGAAGCCGAGCACGGGCACCCCGCCGAGCGCCTGGAGCACGCGCTCGTGGTCCCAGCTGGCCGTCAGGTCCAGGAGCGCGAACCTCGGAGCGCAGGCGACCGCGGCTTCCACTTGCTCGGGCGTCCGTGCGAACTCGACGGGCACGCCCGCGAGGCGGGCCGTCTCGCGGATGCGCGCGACGAAGAACAGGTCCGAAACGACGGCCAGGACGCTCTCAGTCGGCCTGTTCACGGGTGCCGAGCCAGTGCTTGTTCCACTCGGCGATGTGCGCCAGCGTCGAGAGGTTGCGCATCCGGTCCAGGTACACGATGCCGGCGAGGTGGTCGGTCTCGTGCTGGACGACGCGCGCGAAGAAGTCCTTCGCGATCACGTCCACCCGGCGCGCCTCACGGTCCCAGCACTCGAGCCGGACGGCCGTCACGCGCGGCACCATGCCCCGCATGTCCGGGACCGAGAGGCAGCCCTCCCAGCCTTCCTCCATCTCCTCGGTGAGCGGCGTGACGATCGGGTTGACCACGACCGCCAGCGGGATGTGCGGCGCGTCGGGGTAGCGCGGGTTGCCGAGCACCTCGATGACGCAGATCTGCTGGAGCGTGTGGACCTGGTTCGCCGCGAGGCCCGCGCCGTCGTACTCGCGCATGGTCTCGATCATGTCGTCGATGAGCCGCTGCGTCTCGGGCGCCCGGATCGCGTCGAGCGGGACCGGCCGGGCCGGCTGCCGGAGCACCGGGTGACCGAGGCGCGCGACCTTCAGGATCGCCATGCCGTCAATTCTACTTCTTGATCTCGATCTTGCCCACCTTCCGCACGCCCTCGGCCAGGCGCCGGGCGTCGGCGTCGAAGAACCGCTGGAACTCCTCCCCCTGCTTGAACGCGACCGGCGTCTGGAGCTTGTCCATCGCGCCTTTGAACTCGGCGTCCTCGACGGCCTGGCGGAGCGCCTCACGGAGCTTCGCCAGCGCGGGCTCGGGGGTACCCTTCGGGGCGAAGACGCCGGCCCAGATGTAGAACTCGGCGTCCGGATAGCCGAGCTCCTTGAAGGTCGGCACGTCCGGCAGCGCGGCGACCCGCGTGTCGCCCCAGCCGGCCAGCGGACGGAGCTTGCCCGACTTGATGTGGGGCAGCACCACGGCCGGGCCGGAGGCGAGCGCGTCCACGTGACCGCCGAGGATCGCGGTGAGCGCCGGCCCCGCGCCCGCGTACGGCACGTGGCGGAGCTTGATCCCGGCCGCGTGCGAGAGAAGCTCCATCGCCATGTGCAGCGTGCCGTACACGCCCGACGAGCTGAACGAGATCTGGCCCGGCCGCTTTTTCGCGTCCTCGATGAAGTCCTTCGCGGTCTTCCAGGGCTTGCCCGCGGGCACCACCAGGATCGTCGGGTCGGCCGAGATCAAGGCGAGCGGCGCGAACTGGTCCACGGTGAACGCCGGCTGGCGGCCGAAGAGCTTGTCCGCCTCGGGGATGATCGAGATCGAGGAGAGCGCGAGCAGCAGCGTGTAGCCGTCCGGCTTGCTCGTGGCGACGTACTGCATGCCCACCGCGCCGGCCGCGCCCGTCTTGTTGACCACGCCCACCGGGTTCTTCAGCACCCTCTCGAGCGCGGCGGCGACGGGGCGCGCGGTCAGGTCCGCGACGCCGCCGGGCGGGAACGGCGCGACGAGCGTGATCGGCCGGGACGGGTACGCATCCTGTGCCCGGGCGGGCGACACGCCGACGAGCAGGACCAGTGACACCAGCACGGCGCTGACGAGCTTCATGAGTGCTCCTCCCTTTTCTCGGCGAGCGCCAGGCGCGCCCGCCAGTCCAGCGTGTGGGTGACCAGCGGCTTGAGGCTCAGCAGCAGAAGCACGCCCCCGATGCCGAGCAGCGTGGCGGCGATCGGGCGTGTCAGGAAGATCGCATACCGGCCGTCCGACATCGCGAGCGACTGGCGCAGCGCCATCTCGATCATCGGCGCCAGGACGACGCCGAGCACGATCGGCGCCGTCTCGAAGTCGAGCTTGCGGAGCAGGTAGCCGAGCGCGCCCATGAGCAGCATGATCCAGACGTCCACGACGCTGCCGTTCACAGCGTAGACGCCGAGGACGCAGAAGACCAGGATCGACGGATACAGGATCGGGTACGGAACGCGCAGGAGGTTCACGAAGAGGCCCACGAGCGGCAGGTTCAGGATCAGCAGGACGACGTTGCCCACGTACATGGACGCGATGAACCCCCAGAACAGCTCGGGCTGCTGCTGGATGAGCAGCGGCCCCGGGGACACGCCGTGGACCATCATCGCGGCGAGCATCACAGCCGGGATCGGGCCCGAGGGCACACCGAGGGCGAGCATCGGCACGAACGCGCCGGACGTCGCCGCGTTGTTGGCGGACTCCGGGCCGGCGACCCCGGCGATGGCGCCGTGACCGAACTCCTCGGGCCGCTTCGAGAGCTTCCGCTCGACGGCGTAGGACACGAAGCTCGAGATGATGTGCGCCGAGCCCGGAATGATGCCGATGAGGAACCCGAGCACGGTGCCGCGCCCGATCGGCGCCCCTGACGCCCGCCACTCCCGGCGCGAGGGCAGCAGCTCGCGGAGCCGCGGCTTGATCACCGCGGGAGGCGTCGGCTGGCCCGCGGTCGCCAGGATCTCGGCGAAACCGAAGAGGCCCACCGCCACGGGGACGATGCCGATGCCGTCGCCCAACTCGACGAGCCCGTAGGCGAAGCGGAAGTAGCCCGACATCTGGTCGATCCCGATCATGCCGAGCAGCAAGCCGAGGGCCGCCATCGCGAGCGCGCGGAGCATCGAGCCGCCGCTCATGTAGGCCAGCACGAGCAGGCCGAACAGCAGGAGCGCGAAGTACTCGGGGGGGCCGAACCGGAGCGCGAACTCGGCGAGCGGCGGCGCGAGGAACATGAGCGCGACGACGCTCGCCGTCCCGGCGACGTACGAGCCGACGGCGGCGATCGCGAGCGCCGCGCCCGCGCGCCCCTTGCGGGCCATCGCGTAGCCGTCGATGCAGGTCATCACCGACGCGGCCTCGCCGGGAATGCGCATGAGGATCGACGTCGTCGAGCCGCCGTACATCGCGCCGTAGTAGATGCCCGCCAGCATCACGATCGCGCGCGTCGCGTCGAGCCCGAAGGTCGCCGGCAGGAGGAGGCTGATCCCGGCGAGCGGGCCGACGCCGGGCAGCACGCCGACCAGCGTGCCCACGACGCAGCCGGCGAACGCGTACAGCAGCACCCCGGGCGACAGCGCCACCGCGAAGCCGAGCCCGAGGTTCGAGAGCGTCTCCAGCATCAGAGTCGGAAGGGGCCGCGCGGGAGCGGGACGCGGAGCAGCGTGTCGAACACGAAGAAGGTGCCGAGCGCCAGCGCGGCCGAGAACACCAGCGTGAAGATCACGCCCTTCCTCTCGACGAGGCCCAGCAGGATCACGAGCACGAGGCCGACGGTCAGCCGATAGCCGAGCCGCTCGAGGGCGAGCGCCGCGAACGCGCACACGGTGAAGATCGCCACCGCGTGTCGCCACTCCGCCCAGCCGACCGCCGCCAGGCGCGCCGCACTGGCGCCGAGCGCGAGCAGCGCGCCGCCGAAGGCGACCAGCAGCGACGCGAGCACGACCGGCATGGACGCGGGCCCGGGATTGTGGAAGCTCCCGAGCGGGAGCCTGCGGCTCTCGAACAGGACGACCAGGCCGAGCACCACGAGCGCCGCGCCGCCCACGCGATCGGTGGTCAGCATGCCGGCAGGATTCTAGCCTCCGCGCTCGAGCGCGCGCCAGACTTTCTCGGCGGTGAGCGGCATGTCGAGGTGCGTGACGCCGAAGGGCGCGAGCGCGTCCACCACCGCGTTGACCACCGCGGGCGGGATGCCGATCGTCCCGGCCTCGCCGAGCCCCTTGGCACCGAGCGGATTGAGTGGCGAGGGCGAGTGGGCGTGGAGGATCTCGGCGCGCGGCACGTCGTCCGCCCGCGGCACCGCGTAGTCCATCAGCGTGCCCGTGAGCACGTGGCCCTCGGCGTCGAGCACGACGGCCTCGAGCAGCGCCTGGCCCCACGCCTGCGCGAGGGAGCCGTCGAGCTGGGCGTCGGCCAGCAGCGGGTTCACGATCGTGCCGGCGTCGTCGGTCCATACGAGCCGCTCGAGCACGACCGCGCCCGTCTCGCGGTCGATCCGCACCGCGGCGACCACGGCGCCCGCGCTCCAGACCTCCGCACCGGGGTTGAAGAAGCGCGTCGCCTCGAGCCCCGGCTCCTCGCCTGGCGGCAGGTTCCGGCCCCGGTGCGCGAACTCGGCGACCCGCGCCCAGCTGACGGCGCGGCCCGGAGCGCCCACGACGCCGAAGCCCCCGTCCACCGGCTGGACGTCCGCGGGCGCCGCCTCGAGCAGGCGCGCTGCGAGGCGCCGTGCCTTCTCGCGCACCTCGCGGGCGGCCAGCGCGAGCGCCGAGCCTCCGAGCGCGGTGCTGCGGCTGCCGAAGGTGCCGATGCCCTGGGGGGCGCCCCGCGTGTCGCCCTGGCGCACCGTCACGACCTCGGGCGCCACGCCGAGGTGGTCGGCGACGATCTGCGCGAACGTCGTCTCGTGCCCCTGCCCCTGCGCGATCGCCCCCGACACGGCGAGCACGGCGCCCGTCTGCTCGACGCGGACGAGCCCGCTCTCCCAGCCGAGGCCCGAGGGCTCGACGTAGACGGCCGCCCCGACCCCCACGACCTCGCCACGCGCCCGGCGCGCGGCCTGGGCACGGCGCAGCCCGGCGTAGTCCGCGGCGGCGAGCACCTGCGCGAGGAGCGCCGGGTAGTCGCCCGAGTCGTAGACCTGGCCGGTCGCCGTCCGGTACGGGAAGCGCTCGGGCGGGACCAGATTGCGGCGTCTGAGCTCCGCCGGATCGAGACCGAGCCTCGCCGCCGCCGCGTCCATGAGTCGCTCGATCAGGAACGCGGCCTCCGGTCGCCCAGCGCCGCGGTAGGCGCCGGTGGGCGGCGTCGACGTGAAGACGCCGGACGACTCGACGTCCAGGTGCTCGATCACGTAGGCGCCCGGCAGGCAGCGCCCGTGGTTGTTCGGCGCGGCGCCGACGGTGCACGCCAGGCTCGAGCCCACGGGCACGCGGATACGCGCGCGGAGCGCGACGATCCGCCCGTCGGCGTCGAGCGCGAGTTCCCCCGTCGAGGTCGCGCCGCGGCCGTGCGCGGTCGTGAGCAGGTCCTCCGCGCGCGTCGAGATCCACTTGACCGGCCGGCCGAGGCGCCGCGCCAGCCACGGCACCAGGACCTCCTCGCGATAGGGGCCGCCCTTGACGCCGAACCCACCGCCGACGTCGTGCGCGAGGACGCGCACGCGCGACTCGTCGAGCCGGAGCAGCCGCGCGAGCTCCGCGCGGATCCGGAACGGCGCCTGGGTCGACGTCCACACGGTCAGCTCGCCCGTCGCCGCGTCCCAGCGCGCGAGCACGCCCCGCGGCTCGAGCGGCACGCCGGCGAGCCGCTGCTG
>Ga0209343_10010104_pt1 | contig 10783 bp, 11 predicted proteins | sample RifCSPlowO2_02_FD_184026 | JGI IMG/M metagenome (GOLD analysis project Ga0209343, IMG submission 184026) | Groundwater microbial communities from Rifle, Colorado - Rifle CSP2_plank lowO2_0.2 (SPAdes) (version 2) | ecosystem: Environmental > Aquatic > Deep subsurface > Groundwater | place...
TGAAGAAATAAATAAAGCTAAAAAATCAAAAGACGAGAAAAAAGCCAAAGAACTTATTCATAAAGCAAAGATCATCCCGGAGAAAATAAAAAAAGCTGAAGATGAGACTGAACTTCTAGGGAAAAAAATAAAAGAATTACTTTTAGAAATTCCAAATATTATAAGCAAGGAAACTCCTGTTGGAAAAGATGCTTCTAATAACAAAGAAATTAAAAAAATAGGAAAAATAAGAAAAGATAAAATAAAAAATCATGTTGAATTACTTGAAGAACTAAAATTAGCAGATTTTGAAAAATCTGCAGAAGTATCTGGAAAAGGATTTTATTATATTAAAAAAGAATTGGCTTTGTTAAATCAAGCATTAATTAGATTTGCAATAGATTATATGAAAAAGAAAAAATATGAATATATAGAAACTCCTTTAATGTTGAATGAAATCTCTATTTTTGCGTCAATGAATAAAGAAGCAATTGAAGAGTCTGTTTATTCTATTAATAATGAGGATTTAAATTTAATTGGAACTTCTGAACAATCACTTTTAGCAATGCATAGCAATGATGTTTTAAAAGAAGATGAGCTTCCTAAAAAATATTTTTCATATTCAATGTGTTTTAGAAAAGAGATTGGCGCTCATGGAATTAATGAAAAAGGTTTATGGAGAACTCATCAATTTAACAAAATAGAGCAATTTGTTTTTTGCAAGCCTGAAGATTCTGAGAAATTATACAAAGAGTTGCTTAATACTTCAGAAGAAATTTTAAAAGCATTACAATTACCTTATAGAGTTATTGAAATTTGTTCTGGTGATTTAGGAGACTGGAAATATAGAAGTCATGATTTCGAAGTTTTCAGGCCAACAATTAAAGAATATGGAGAAGTAGGTTCATTAAGCAACTGCACTGATTATCAAGCAAGAAAAGTAAATATTAAAGTTATTGATAAGCATGGTAATAGAAAAATAGTCCATACACTTAATAATACTGTATTAGCTACATCAAGAATAATGGTAGCTATCATAGAAAATCTCCAAACAAGAAATGGAATTAAAATTCCAAAAGTTCTTTGGAAGTATACAGGGTTTAAAGAGATAAAAAAATCTTAATACATCCCCGAGTATTTGAGTAAGTATAAATTTTCATAATATCCTTGTAATATGTACAAATTTGAATCTGTTGGATACCGAGTAAGACCTGAAATGATAGATGGAGAACTATTAAATAGAGTTGGCTCTGCATATCGAGAGTTAACATCTTCTGGACATTTGTCTAATGATAGTGCTTATATGAGACTATTAGTTTCAAAACCATATAGAGGGACCAAAGCAAAATCATATGTTAAATTTTCTTTATGTAATAAAGATGTCTCTCTAATGGGAAATTCTACCTCTGCGGGCGAAGTTAATCTTGATACAACCAACGTGAGAATTGCTTATCACAGAAAACCGTTTGTTCATTTAACGGCTAGAAAAGGTCGAGATATCGAAAAAGATTTTGAAATTGTAAGAGGACTTTTCGGAGCAAATTTAACTTTTAATCAAATTCATCATGAAGGTTACATGGACGCATCGTTTGACAAAAATGAAATCTATTCAGCAGATGTTACTCCAGAACAACTTAAAAGATTAGACATCAGAAAACTAGAAAAAGTTGCGAGTTTACATAGTATTGGTTGGGCTAATGGAAGAGGTATGGAAGACCCCCATATAATTGCTCTTGGAACAGGAATTGAATCTCCATCATCTGCAACTATTACACCAATTGCTGTTTACTTGTCAGATGACAAACATACTTATGCACTAGGTTATGTTTTGACAACTCAATGGATATCAAATACGCATCAAGAAGAATTATCAAGAGAAGCTAAGGATTTTCAATTACAAATGTTAGAGATATTAAGAAAGATTTCTGTTCCAGAAACTTTGATTGTTGTAGCGTCGGATTCAAGTAGTTCGAGAGTGCAATTGTTTACTCCTGAAACAGAATTAGAGAAAATTGTGAGACTTAATATCGGAGGTTACGATACAAAGAATTTGGTTAGTAGTAGTGATAAATTAGTAGATTATTACAATGCACTGCAAAAGGCAGAAGAACCTGGGCCAAGATATGCCTCTAGGTTACTACAAACAATGAAATCTGTACATAGAGAACTTCCTGAACCTGATGGTAAAAGTCCTCGAAGTGACGCTAAATTGGATCTTGGCTTCACTATTAAGCAAATTGAGAATCCTGAAGAATAAGAATAATTATAATTCTTGAACAACTTGTTGCGAAGCATCTGCTGGCACCCTCTTTCTTGCTAGGGCCCTCAAATTGTACATAACTCCTGATATAAGACCCAGCGCACTCTCAAGATCGGGCATTCATTCCTAAAGATGTTTAACATTATCTATTAACTGGTGGCTTGTTTATATTTATCCAATTGGGTTAATACCCCATAGCTTGCTACGATATTTTTCGTTCCCAATTGGAGGCTCAAAAAATACCCCCCAGCTTGCTGTGATTGGGATTTTTTATTTTTCAAATTAAAAAGCACATTTAACTTAACAACGCAACTACCAAAGAAACACTTAAATAATACAAGGTATTACATTTAATACAATGGCAAAAACAATAAAAGGGAAAAAAGATTATGTTGTTGAGAAATATAAAAATGGTGAGTTTTCCTTTGGTCAAGCTGCTAAATTTGCAGAAGTAAGCTTATGGGATTTTCCATCATTATTGAAGGAGAAAGGAGTGTTCCTAAACATGGACCTTGAGGAATTAAAGTCTGATTTAGAAACAATAGATGGAAGAACTTGAGCAATAGTTAAATTATAATTTTACATAAGCTACATTTAAAAATAAAAAAATATTATTTTTTTCATGAAAAAACTATTAACCAAGCATAATATCTATCTAACAAGTTAATGCCCTTCGGACAACTCCGTTAGGTTAATCGTTTCATTTCTAGTCATGCAGACAGCTTATTCTTGTCTTTTGGTGGAGGTTTCTTGCAATAGAATACAAATTCCATCACTTCATGACAATTTGAACAATAAACTGTTCTTTTCTTACACCCTTCTGATGAATTTTGATTTGTTATACTTGACTTTATACTTTTATTCTTTCTTCTAGAATAAAAACCATAATATCTTACAAGCTTCTGATTCTTCTCAGGAATATGTCGAATAATAGCTGAAATAAAATCATTTACTTTTAATATTTTATAATGAATAATATCATCATGGTCTTTCCAATAGAATCTTACAGCTTCTTTATTATATGCAATAATCCTACAATTTGCTATTGCTGGATGCCTTACATACCTTCCAATGTATTTCGCTAACCCTTTTCTAGAAGATATCCTATCTTCTCTCACATAAACACAAAATCCTTTAGGATATTTTCTATAGGCTAAATCAATAATTCCATTAGGAATGTATTTCCTTAATTCTTTCAGGATATTATATTCCCAGTTTTTATGAAGAGCATTGTAAGGAATATAATTTCCTAAAGGAACAAACTTGCCTTCATTATTATAGCCCCCTTCGCTTACAATCATGTGAACATGGGGTTGATGTTTTATGTCTCTCCCAAAAGGATGGTAAACCTCTATAACTCCTGGTACAACATCTTGATGATTGACTTTTGAAAAAGTTTCTTTAATTGTTTTGTAAGCAACGTCCATTAACACTTTGTACAACTTTCTATTCTCCTGAAAATATTTCCAAAGCATATCTGGAATTCCAAAAACTAAATGTCTATGATAAATATCTTTTTCCAATCTATCAGCAAGCATAGAAGACCATTGGTCCGTATATCTCTTCCCACAACAGGAACATAATCTTGAGTTGCATCCAAATGGAACAAATTCATACCTATCACATCTTTTGCAATAATACCAAAATCCTCCTCTGCCCTCATTCTTACATGAAAGCATCTTTTCCACCTCTTTTAACTCAATTTCTCTTGGAGTATGTGTTTTCAAATACTCTTCCCAATTCTCTTGAAAGATAAGTTTTACTGATAGAAAGGTTTTATTCTTCTCTTTTGCTGTAATTATCTGTGTTGCTTGAATAACAACACAGAGGGTTAGCACCTAAAAAGGCTAACCCTTTATACTTTATATACTAAAAATTATCTCATAAAAAAATTTTCTAAATACATGAAATTACCTAATTGTAAGATTTTAGAAATTGGAATAGGACGTGGAAGATTTGGAATATTATTAGGGAAAAAATTTAGATATTATTATGGAATAGAACCAAACAAAGAATTGTTAAAAATTGCTCGGAAAAATAAGGAAGAAAATGTAATATACAAATGGGGAAAAGCTGAAAATATTCCTTTTAATAAGAAATTTGATATAGTGTTTTACGCATTATCATGGCATTTTATTAAGGATTTTGATAAAGTGCTAAGCGAGGCTTTAAGAGTCATAAAAAGAAAAGGAATAATTATTATTTTAGAACCGACAGAAAAAACGAAATATTGGAAAGATTCTCGTTTAAATAAATCTTCTAAAAATTTTGATGAAAATGTTTTTAATAAAAAAATTATAAAATTAAAGAAAGGACAAAAGATTATTTTAAATCAAAAAATATTTACTATTTTAGAAAATGAATATGAATCAAAATCTGGATTGCGCTGTTATTTATTAAAAAATGACTAGTTATAAAGTGCAAATAAAACCGCTTATTTCTATTAATTTATGAAATCGGCATTCCTTTTCCATTTTCTAAATAATTTTTTAATGAAAACATTAGAAAGCCCCATGTTGTATTGCATCTTGAAAAAACTTCTGAGCTTTCGTTCCAGTTTGCATGAGTAAATTTTAGTGTTGTGTGGTCATTTGTTTTAACTATATCAAATATCAGTTTAGTTTTTATCCAATCTTTTGATAATGAATCAGCATTAATACATTCCCATTCTATTTTATTTTCTTCTTGTTTAATTATTTTAAAAGCAAACCAATATTTTCCATTCATAAAGCCAAACTTATAGGTTTTTTCCTTTGGATTAAATTCTGTTTGAGAGGTCCACCATGACTTTAATCCTATTTCAGAAGTAAGGGCTTGAAAAATAGCTTCCTTATCTTTATTTATGTCTATTTCATGATACATATCCATTATATAAAATAATATTGATAGTTTATATATATTGTGAAAAGTTTTAAATAAAATAATGTCTTGATATAAAGAGTAATAACCTAAAGTTTTCCTAAAAAAAATTTAACAAAAAGTTTTATAAAGTATCAAAAAAAGGTAATAACAACTAAAGTAAGAAAAACTTAAAATGATATCACAATCATATAATAAAGATTTAGAACAAGCTATCGCTAGACTTGGAAGCCAAGTTAACGCTTTTAGGTTACGATGCTGTGTTGCACAACTCCATATAATTAACACAACTCTCGCTATTTTTTAACAATTAAGTAACTCCTTGAAGAAGATTATAAGCCCAATATTTCACTTTTGCTTCATGATACATATTTCTTTTCTTTGTTGCTGATACAGAGTCGCCAAATATTCTCGTTACAGCAGAAAATATGCCTTCTGTAATAGGCCATCTTTGTCCATATTGTTTTTCCCTGGACCATTCTTTATACGGCATGCTTTTGTAAATTCTTACTTCTTGTTTTCTTCTGGGCGATTTCGTTCTTGTTGAGCAATCATCACGAAGTTTTATCCCTGTTGGAATGCCATATTTCTCGCATAAGTTAAATGTATCCTGATTATCGTGTAATCCATCTCCGAGAAACTGTCCAATGTGCTCATGATTTTTTCTTACCATTCCCCTCGTCGCCGCTCTTTCATCAAGAGCTTCATTTGCAACACGAATATCAATAACATACTTCTTTTCTTTTGAGTTTTTTACACCCATAATTACCACTTTAATCCAACCTTTCTTCACTCTCCATTGTTCTCTCATCCATCCACCCCTTTTGCTAGATTTTTCTCCACTTCCATCTGCTCCAACGAGCAAATAATCTTTCATATCTTCTTCAAGCACTTTAAATTCAATATCTAAAGCATTATACCGACGACAAATTTGTGAAAAATTAATTACTGGAAAGTTATTGTGGGTTTCAGATAGCCAACGCATAAATCCTCCTAATGCCCTAAAATCAAATTTGCAATGCAATACTGCAAGAAACTTTATCATTGATTCAGGATAAAGGTAAGGCTGTCCTACTTTACCAGCGTTCATTCTTTCCAATTCATCATTCCAAAAAAGCAAGAATTCGGGATTAAAGTAAAAGTAACCTCTCATAACATATTTCTCGTTAGTTTCCTTCCAATCCCGGTTATCAATGTACCTCTTTTTCTTTGACATATTACTGAAATATTTATATCAGTAACAATATTTATATATTATTGTGGTCTACTATATAAATGAATTCGATAATTGTTAGTTATACTCTTGAGAAGTCTAAACCTCATCAAAGGCTTATGATCCATCGGCTTCTCTACGGCTATGACGACCTGTCCAATAATGGGGCGTACCGATACAAGAGAAAAGGTTTAATTGAAATATATTCTGGAAAAAAAATTAATAGAGGAGTATTCATCGTGCCTATAAAATTTAAGGACAAAATAATACCATTACTTAAGAAAAATAATGCGAAATTAGAGATTATACCTGTTAAATTGCCTTAATCATGCAACACAGCAGGTTACGAAGAAGTTTTAAAACTGCGGCCAATGTTTATTCTACTGCTTCCCAATATACTCAGATTTTAGAAGGAATAGAAAGGGAACAAAGAGGGATACCAAAAAAACTCTTAACTGATTATACTAGAAATATAGAAAATGTACTTAAAGTATTGGGCGAAAGTGATGATCCTAATGTTAGATATATGTTTATTTTAACTCATAGTATGCTGACAGGGCTTTGCAATACAAGTTAGAATTTTAAATAATTTTTATTATACTGGTCTCTACCGCGAACGATATGCCTATGACAGTTATCAAAATTAACAAACGAAAGACTTAAAATCTCCTTTATTTCTTTAATCTAATGCAAAAACAAAATGAACCACAACATGTTGCTATAATTTTAGATGGAAACAGAAGATTTGCTAAAAGATTAATGCAAGAGCCATGGAAAGGACATGAATATGGAAAGAAAAAAGTTGAGGAATTATCAAATTATGCAAAAGATATTGGCATAAAAGAACTAACATTTTATGCATTGTCTTCTGAAAATATTAAAAATAGGCCTAAAAAAGAATTGGAGTTTTTATTTAAGCTATTCAAAGAAAGTTTTAAAGAAATAGATAATAATAAACTCATGGAAAACAAAATTAAAATACAATTTATAGGAGACTTAGAATTATTGCCTGATGATCTTGCTGATTTGTGTTTTAAGCTGGAAGAGAAAACAAAAAAAAATAATAAGTTCAAGATTAATTTTGCCATAGCTTATGGAGGAAGGCAAGAGCTTATTAAAGCAGTAAGAAAAATAATTGAAGAGGGTATTAATTTTGAGGAAATTAATGAAGAAGTTATTGAAGAATACTTGTATTTAAAAGACGAACCAGACCTTATCATAAGAACAGGAGGAGAAAAAAGAACTAGTAATTTTTTAGTGTGGCAAAGCATTTATTCAGAATGGTTCTTCTTAGATAAGATGTGGCCTGAATTTGAAAAAGAAGATTTAATTAAATGCATTGAAGAATTTAAAACAAGAAAAAGGAAGTTTGGGGGGTGAAAATTAAACTTATAGTAAATTTAACATTTCAATTCATTTCTGGAATTTATTAATAAGTATTTTTTGGATTTTTTGAAATTAATTATTTAGTTAAAGTTTTATTTGATATAGAGATTAAACGATATAAATCGTTATAAATATCCCCCTCCCAAAAATATTGGATGAAATTAATCATTAATGAATTTGGCACTAATCTCTCTAAAAAAGAAAACCGTTTCGTTGTTAGAACAAATGGATTAAGGAATGCAACTTCACATCACCTTTAAATAATTCCTCTTTTTATCTTATTTATGGTTACTATAAATTTCATTCCCATAGATTATGATTATTTTGATTATAAAGGAAAAAACTATGCAAAGATATTTGGGAGAGACGATAAGGGAAAAAGAATTTGTTTAATTGATAGCTGCGATGTATTTTTCTGGGCAATATTAAAAGATAAAATATCTGAGAAAAAAGCCGAAGAATTATGCGAGAGAATAGAAAAGATAAAAGTCAAGAGTGCGGGAAGAGAAACAAGAGTCTTAAAAACCGAAGTTCATCATAAAAAATTTTTAGGTAGAGATGTTAAAGCCATAAAAATATTCATTGATAATTATAAAGATGCGCATGATATAGCAGATAAATTAAATTTCCATGAAATAGATAAAAGGAGAGAGTATGATTTAAGTTATATAACAAAATATATATTAGAGAAAAAATTAAGACCTTTAACCTGGTACAGTATTGAAGGGGATATTATAGTAGCAGATGATTTTGCCGGAATTAATAATATAGAAGTTGAGATTGCTCTAAAAGTTGAAAAAATTTCAGAGTTGGAAAATCAGCCTATCTTTAAACCTAAAATTCTCGCATATGACATTGAGACAGATGAATTTGAGATTGGCAAAGGTCAGCTTTTAATGATAAGTCTAGTCGGAGAAAATTTCAAGAAAGTGTTAACATGGAAAAAAAATTCCTCAAAAGATCACATCATTCATTGCAAAGATGAAACAGATATGATTGAAAAATTTGTCAAAGAAGTTAAGAAATATGACCCAGATATTTTAACAGGATATTTTTCTGATGGCTTTGATTTGCCTTATTTAAGGACAAGAGCAGAAAAAAACAATATGAAATTAAACTTAGGATTAGATAATTCTCAGCCAGTATTCACCAGAGGAAGAATATTAACTGGGAAAATAAAGGGCATTGTTCACATTGACCTTTTTAGATTTGTAAAAGTTGTCTATTCTCAATACTTACAATCAGAAACTCTCTCTTTAAATGAGGTTGCTTCAGAACTTTTAGGAGAGAGAAAAATTGAATGGGATTTTAAACATTCTTCAAAAATTCATGAGCATGAATGGGAACATTATTACGAGTACAATCTACAAGATTCAATATTAACTTATAAGTTGATGGGAAAATTATGGCCTGATTTTTTAGAGTTCACGAAAGTTATTCAAGAGCCTTTGTTTAATATTTCAAGAGATTCTATGTCTAGCCAAGTTGAAAATTATATTATTCATCATATTGAAAAATTTAATGAGATTATAGAAAAAAGGCCACATTATGATGAAATTGGTGAGAGAAGAGAAGAGGAAAAGTATGAAGGTGCTTTTGTTTTCCAGCCTATCCCAGGATTATATGAAAATGTTGTTTTTTTTGATTTCACCAGCATGTACGGAAGCGTTATTGTTTCTTATAACCTGTCAAAATCAACTTATTTAGAAAAAAAAGAAAAAGAAAGAATAAGTAAATCATCTAAAGATGATTTAAGCTACATTGAAGTGGATATAACTGAAAAAAAAGTTTATTTTTCAAAAAAAATTGGATTTTTTTCACAGATGCTTAGCGAGATAATAGAGAAAAGAAAAGAATATAAAAAAGAGTTAAATAAAAACCCTAACCCTATTATAAAGGCAAGAAGCAATGCATTTAAACTATTGACTAATGCTGCTTACGGCTATCAAGGATTTTTTGGAGCCAGGTACTATTGCAGGGAAGCAGCTGCTGCAACTGCTGCTCTTGCTAGAAAATCAATAAAAGAAACAATTGAGCTAATAAAAAAACATGGTTTTAAAATAGTTTACAGCGATACAGATTCAATTGCTCTTCTTAAAGGAAAAAGCTCAAAACAAGAGGTTTTAGAGGTACTAGACAAAATAAATAAAAATCTTCCAGGAATCATGGAATTAGATTTAGAAGGATTTTACAAAAGAGGAATTTGGGTGACAAAAAGGACTGGGGATATTGGAGCGAAGAAAAAATATGCATTAATAGACGAGGAAAATAAATTAAAGATTAGAGGATTTGAAACTGTACGAAGAGACTGGTGCAATCTGGCTCGGGAAACACAAAATAAAATCCTTGAATTCATTTTAAAAAACGGAAACGAACAAAAAGCTCTTGAATATCTTAAAGAAATAATCACCAGATTGAAGAATAGGAAAATAGAACTTAAAGAATTGATTATAAAAACGCAGTTAAAAAAAACAATTGAAGAATATAAAGCAATAAGCCCGCATGTCATTATCGCAAAAAAAATGAAAGAGAAAGGGCTTCCTGTTAAAATAGGCATGGTAATTGAATATTATATTAGTGAAGACAATAAAGGGAAAAAATCGTTAGTGAGGGAACGAGCGAAATTGCCTGATGAAAAAGGAAAATATGATATTGAATACTATTTGAAAAATCAAATTCTTCCTGCTGTTGAAAATATTTTAGAAGTTTTTAAAGTTAATGTACATACTTTATTAGATGGAAAAAAACAGATGAGTTTGGGGGAATTTTGATAACTAGACAATAAAATAATATGGAAGATGATACTGATTATGGAAAAGATATGACTCTTGAAGAATTAGAAGAAAAGAATTGTGAGAGATGTATATAGATACCCTAATGAACAAGGATTTGAATTATTAAGCTGCGGGAAGAAAGAGGGGTTTAGAGAGTGGAAAGGATGATTACAAAATAATACTCCTTTATCTATTTTATCCGTTTAAGGTCTCAGGGTAGCGTAACTTTTTTTGTTGAAACTCCCTTTTTACTTATCTTATCTCATCAGATGATTTGTCAGTCTCTCGCCGAAGTACACTCCCATCTGACTG
>Ga0209343_10010105_pt1 | contig 10782 bp, 10 predicted proteins | sample RifCSPlowO2_02_FD_184026 | JGI IMG/M metagenome (GOLD analysis project Ga0209343, IMG submission 184026) | Groundwater microbial communities from Rifle, Colorado - Rifle CSP2_plank lowO2_0.2 (SPAdes) (version 2) | ecosystem: Environmental > Aquatic > Deep subsurface > Groundwater | place...
TGAAGTGGATGCCGCGCGGCGGGTCAAGGCGCTTGCATCAACTCCCAAATAGCCCCGCGATGCACCCCCACCCACTTACGCCTGCGGGAAATACGCTGGTCATTCTGGACGCATGCGTGCTGCTGCCCTCCCGACTGTCAGATGTGCTGTTCGACTTGATGCTCGAAGGGATGTACTTCGCGCACTGGACACATGATGTGGAGGTTGAATTTTTGCGGAACTGGCCCATGGTTCATCCAGATGCCACAGCGTCTGGCCCCAAGCGATTGAATGCCTTTCAGAGAGCCACCGGCAACACTCACTTGGTCTTGGGGCATGGCGATACAGCCAACATGCGCCGTGTTCCTGGGCGTGTGCAGGCCAATGACCGTCATTTGGTCGCTGCGGCCTTGGTTATGGTGAATGGTCTTGATGAAGAAGACGATCCGAAGCAGCACAAGGTGCTGATTGTTTCCAGCAACACCAAACACTTGGCCGTCGCCGACACCAGAAAACTTGGAATTGAAGTGGTCAAACCAGGCGAATTCCTGGACAGTTTGTTTGCAGCCGCCCCAGAAAGGACAAGCCAAACCATTGCCAAATCGATCAGCGATTTGAAGAAGCCACCGTACTCCAGAGAGGAGATGGTGGCTGCGCTACGCCTGCATGGCGCTAAAGAGTTGGCGAAAGGCCTGCTCAACTTGTAGTACCTACTGGTACTGCTGAAAAATGCGGGCCGTGGTGCCGTCTTTCACCATGGCCTTGAGGGTCTGGTTGAGGGTGAGGATGGTGGCGCTGGGCACGCCGGGGTTGCAGGCCAGATGCAGCTCGGTGGCGCGCAGGTTGAGAAGCGGCTTGATCTTGGCGCCGAACTTCTTGGCAAACCAGGGCCCCGCCGAGATACCGGTCGCCCAGATGTCGATACGCCCAGCCATTAGTTTTTTGATGGTTTGTTCGTCGTTGGCCGCATTGTCCATGGCAAATTTTTGCTCTTCCAGGTACACCGCGACCGCGTCACCCCGGTAGCCGCCCACGCGGTACTTGCGGGCATCGTCCAGGGTTTTCAGGGAAATGCTGCTGTTCTCCAGGGCAAACAGAACCCAGTCATTGCGTGCCACCGGACCCACCCACTGGAACTGGTGCTCGCGCGCCTCGGTCCGGGTGGTGGAGTAGACGCAGGTGTTTTTTTCGTCCCTGGCCATGAAGAAGGCGCGCTCCCAGGGGTACATGCTGATGCTGTAGTCCACATGTGCCCGCTTGAACAACTCGTGCACGATGTCGGTGGCACTGCCGGTGATGGTTTTTCCGCCGTCGGTGCTGTAGTTGTAGGGCGGCGCGTCCTCGGTTGTTACGATGAGCGGTTCAGCCCAGACATTGCCGGCCAGGAACACGCCCAGGCAGAGTATTTTTTTCATCAGAGGCCTCCAGAGGTAAATAGAACCCATCCGCTTCATCGCCAAGCCATAAAGCCTGGGCCACTGTGCCACCGGCGCTTTGATTTGGCAAGGCACCGTGGTGGTTGAAAACGTTATCATTCGAGCCATGCCGGCCCCTTGCCGGGCCAGATTCCAGGGATTTTCAGCATGACTACAGGCATCGACCACGCCAGCGCCTCCGGGCAGGACACCGTTACTTTGTTGGACGTGGCGCGTGTGGCCGGGGTGTCGCCCGCCACGGTGTCGCGCATTCTGAACGGCACCGCCAAGGTGGGGGATGACAAACGCAAGGCCGTGGAGGATGCGATCGCGGCCCTGAACTTTCGGCCCAACCTGTTTGCGCGCAGCCTCAAGACCGGCATCACCATGACCGTGGGGGTGCTGACCCAGGCGATCGAGAGCCAGTTTTACTCCCGGGCGCTCAAGGGCATCGAGGCGGGGCTGCAGGGCAGCGGGCATTCCCCCATCATCGTGAGCGGCCACTGGAATGCCGAAACCGATGTGGCCAGCCTGCGGATTCTGAGTTCGCGCCGGGTGGACGGCCTCATCATCCTGACCGGCTGTATTGGCGACAGCGACGTGCTGGCCGCAGCCCGCAAGCAGCCGGTGGTGATCACCGAGCGGGTGCTCAACGCCCCCAACCTGCGCTCCATCAAGCTCGACCAACGGCGCGGGGGCTACCTGGCCACCCGGCACCTGCTGGCCCTGGGCCATACCCGCATTGCCCACATCACCGGCGTCCAGGGGCGCGCGGATGCGCAAGAGCGCTACCAGGGCTACCTGGATGCGCACCGGGAGGCCGATGTCACGCCCGACCCGGAACTGGTGGTGGCCGGGGACTTCACCGATGCACAAGGGCTGGCGGCCATGCAGCAATTGCTGCACAGCGGCAAGCCCTTCACGGCCGTGTTTTGCGCCAACGACGAATCGGCCCTGGGCGCGCGCCTGGCCTTGTACCAGCAGGGGCTGCAGGTGCCGCAGGATGTGTCGCTGGTGGGTTTTGACGACTTGCCCACCTCGTCTTTCATGACGCCCCCGCTGACCACCGTGCGCCAACCGGTGTACGAGGTGGGCCTGTACGCGGCCCACACCCTGTTGAACATGATGGGCTACCCGGCCGAGCCGGTGCAGGTGCCCGCGCTGGAGCTGATGGTGCGCGGAACCACACGCCAGTTGTAGGCGTGGTGGCTGGGCGCGGCGGCGCTGTCAGCCGTGGCGGTGCGCTGCTATCAGACCGTGGTACCAGTGGGCGCTGTCCTTTGCGGTGCGGGTTTGGGTGGCGTAGTCCACATGGAACAGGCCAAAGCGTTTGTCGTAGCCAGAGTCCCACTCGAAGTTGTCCATCAGGCTCCAGTAAAAAAAGCCCTGCACGTTCACGCCCGCCGCCATGGCCGCTTGCAGCGCTTGCAGATGGGTGCGCATGTACTCAATGCGGGGCGTGTCCACCACCCGGCCGTCGACCACGGTATCGGCCCCGGCAAAGCCATTTTCGGTGATGAAAATCGGGGGCAGGGTGTAGTCCCGGTGGATTTGGCACAGCAGTTCGCTCAGGCCCAGGGGGTAGACCTCCCAGCCCATCTCGGACACGCCCCTGGCGTTGGGCGCGGGCACGGGGGGCGTGGCGGCGGAGCACCACAGGCGCATGTAGTAGTTGATGCCCAAAAAGTCCATGGGCTGGGCGATGGTGTCCATGTCACCCGCCTGCACCACGTCGCACACCGGCAGATCGGGGCCCTGGGGGTATTGCTTGAGGAACAGCGGGTCCATGTACCAGCGCACAAACTGGGCGTATTCGCGTTCGGCCAGGGCGCGGTCTGCGGGGCTGTCGGTGGCCGGTGTGGCCGGGGACTGGTTGAGCACGATGCCCAGCGGCGTGGTCACGCCCGCCGCGCGCATGGCCTGCAGGGCCAGGCCGTGCGAGAGCAGCAGGTGGTGGGCCACGCGCAGCATGACTCGGCTGTCCTGGATGCCGGGCGCAAAGCGGCCTTGTTCGTTGCCCAGCACGGCGGTGCACCAGGGTTCGTTGTGGGTGCAGATGCTGGCCACCCGTTTGCCCAGGCGCAGGCCCATGACACGGGCGTATTCCGCAAAATGCACGGCCGTGTCGCGGGACTCCCAGCCGCCCTGGTCTTGCAGGGCCTGGGGCAGGTCCCAGTGGTACAGGGTGACGTGGGGCGCGATGCCGCGCGCGCGCAGGCCGTCCACCAGGCGGTCGTAAAAAACCAGGCCCTCTTCGTTCCAGGCGCCCTGGCCCAGGGGCTGCACGCGGGGCCAGGCAATGGAGAAGCGGTAGGCGTCCACGCCCAGGGACTGGATCAGGTCCAGATCGCTCTCCAGGCGGTGGTAGTGGTCGCAGGCCACATCCCCGGTGTCGCCGTGGACGACTTTGCCGGGGAGGTGGGAGTAGGTGTCCCAGATGGACGGGCCACGCCCGCCATCCTGGGCGGCGCCTTCGATCTGGTAGGCGCTGGTGGCAACGCCCCATTGGAATGTGGGTGGGAAGGTCAGGGTGTTCATAGGGTTGCTAAGAGGTTGAAAAAGAACAAAAAAAGGCAGGGGCCTCAGGCGGCCGCTGCTTGTTGGGTGACGAAGTCGCGCAGCCACAGCGCACTGGCTTTGGGCGTGCGGACCTGGGTGGCGTAGTCCACATGGCACAGGCCAAAGCGCTGGGTGTAGCCCTTGCCCCATTCAAAGTTGTCCAGCAGGGACCAGGCGATGTAGGCGCTCAAGGGCACGCCGTCCTGTCGGGCGCGGGCCACAGCGCCCAGGTGGCTTTGCAGGTACTGCACCCGCACCGGGTCGTGCACTGCGCCGTCGGCGACGGTGTCGCGCAGGGCCGCGCCGTTCTCGGCGATGAACAGGTCCAGGGCGGGGTAGTCCCGTGCAATGCGTACCAGCATGTCGTACAGGCCTTGGGGGTAAATCTCCCAGCCCATGGTGGTGTGCTGCGCCCCCTCCACCGGGACCTCGCGCACATGGGGGAAGGGGCGTGCGGGTTCGTGGACCACCACGCCCCGGGTGTAGTAGTTGAGTCCCAGGCTGTCGATGGGCTGGGCGATGGTGCGCAGGTCATGCTCCAGCGCGGCGGCGCTGAGCTGCGGCACACAGGCGCCTTCGGCCTCCCAGATGTCTTGCGGGTAGCGGCCTAGCAGCAGGGGGTCCAGAAACCAGCGGTTGAACACCCCATCGGCCCGGCACACCGCCTGGGCCGTGGCGGCCAGCTTGTCTGCGGGGTAGTAGGGTTTTACGTCCAGCACCACGCCGATCTTGGCCGTGGTGGTGAAGCTGCGCAGCACGGGCAGGGCCATGCCGTGGGCCAGCATCAAATGGTGGGCGGCCAGCAAGGCTTTGCGCCGGTCCATCAATCCGGGGGCGTGGCGGCCTTCGAGGTAACCCACGGTGGCGCTGCAGCGCGGCTCGTTCAGGGTGGCGTAGCTGTGCACCCGGTCACCCAGGCTCCGGGCCACCACGCCGGCAAACTCCGCAAACGCGTGGCAGGTGTCGCGCTGCAACCAGCCACCCTGGTCGTGCAATGCCAAGGGCAGATCCCAGTGGTACAGCGTGGCGTAGGGCGCAATGCCTTTTTCCAGCAACTGGTCCACCAACCGGTCGTAAAAATCCAGGCCTTTGTGGTTCACGGCGCCGCGCCCCAAGGGCAGCACGCGGGGCCAGGCCACCGAAAAACGGTAGGCCGTATGGCCCAGGCGCCGCATCAGGGCCACATCGTCTTCCATGCGGTGGTAGTGGTCGCAAGCCACGTCCCCGGTGCTGGCGTCGGCAATACTGCCGCTGTGGCGGGCAAAGCTGTCCCACATGCTGGGCCCGCGCCCGTCTTCGTATACGGCGCCTTCGACCTGGTAAGCCGAGGTGGCCGCGCCAAAATGAAAGTCGCGCGGGAAATCGGAGCGGGTGGGAACCATGGTTTACAAGCGGTTTTGGCTGGCGGCGTCGAAGAGGGATACATGCGGCGTATGGATGTGTGCAACCACCGTGCCCCCCTTGCTGGCTTGCAGTTTGGCATCGCAGGTGACCCCGATGTCCAGCCCCTGCACCTTGAGCCACAGCACCTGGTTGGGCCCCATGGGCTCCACCAGGCGCACCTGCGCCGGCAGTCCGTCGTTGTGGGTGGCGTCGCTGTGCGGGGTCAGGCTGACGGCAATGTCTTCCGGCCGCACCCCTAGCACCACGCGCTGGCCCTCGGCAGGGCTGTGGACAAAGGCGTAGCCCGACACGTCCAGCGTCAGCGCATCGGCCACAAAGCGGGTGCGCCCGTCCTGGCACTGCAGGTGCCCCTCGACAAAATTCATGCTGGGCGAGCCCAGAAATCCGGCCACATACATATTGGCGGGCTGGCTGTACACGGCGGCAGGGGTGTCAATTTGCTGGATGGCGCCGCCGCGCATGACTGCAATGCGGCTGGCCAGGGTCATGGCCTCCACCTGGTCGTGGGTGACGTAGACCATGGTGGCGCCCAGGTCGGCGTGCAGCTCTTTGAGTTCGCGCCGCAGTTCGGCGCGCAGCTTGGCGTCCAGGTTGGAGAGCGGCTCGTCGAACAAAAACACTGCCGCCTCGCGCACCAGGGCGCGGCCAATGGCCACCCGCTGGCGCTGCCCGCCCGACAGGTTGGCGGGCTTGCGCTGCAGCAACTCCGTCAGGTGCAGCATGCCGGCGGCGCGTGCGACCCGCTTGGCTATCTCGGTCTTGGGCACGCCGCTGATGCGCGGGCCAAAGGCCATGTTTTGCTCCACCGTCATGGTGGGGTAGAGCGCGTAGCTCTGGAACACCATGCCAATGCCCCGGTCCTTGGGGTCGGCCCAGGTCACGTCTTTGCCGCCGATGGCAATGCTGCCGTCGCTCACGTCGATCAGCCCGGCAATGCTGTGTAAGAGCGTGGACTTGCCGCAGCCCGAGGGGCCGAGCAGCACCAGAAACTCGCCTTCCCGGACTTCCAGGTTGAGCTGGCTGATGATGGCGTTGCCGCCCAGTTGGATGTCGAGTGCTTGGATGGAAATTTGGGCCATGTGAATCAACCTTTGACGGCGCCGGAGGCGATGCCGCGTACAAACCAGCGTCCCGAGACGAGGTAGATGAAGAGGGGAACCGCCGAGGTCAGGATCGTGGCCGCCATATTGACGTTGTAGGCCCGCTCCCCGAAGGTGCTGTTGACGATGTTGTTGAGCTGCACCGTCATGGGGGAAAACTGCGTGCCGCCGAAGATCAGGCCCAGCAGGTAGTCGTTCCAGATGCCGGTGACCTGCATGATGGTGGCCACGATCAGGATCGGCGTGGACATGGGCAGCATCAGCTCCCAAAAAATGCGCCAGAACCCGCCGCCGTCGATGCGCGCCGCCTTGAACAGCTCTTGCGGTATGCCGGTGTAGTAGTTGCGAAACAGCAGCGTCATTACCGGCATGCCAAAGATGCTGTGGATCACCACAATGGCCGGCAGCGAGCCAAACAGGCCCACGGACGAGAGCAGGCGCACCAGCGGGTACATGATCACCTGGTAGGGCACAAACACGCCGATCATCAGCACGCCAAACAGCAGGTTGGCAAAACGCGAGCGCCAGAAGGCCAGCGCGTAGCCGTTGATGGCCCCCAGCAGGATCGAGAAAAACACGCTGGGCAGCACGATTTGCACCGAGTTCCAAAAGCCCACCTGCAGGCCCTTGCACTCCAGGCCGGTGCAGGCGCTGGACCAGGCCACCACCCAGGGCTCGACCGTGGGCAGCAGGGGCAGGGCAAAGATGGAGCTCTCGCGCACCTCGTCCATGGTTTTGAACGAAGTGACCAGCATCACGTACAGCGGCATCAGGAAGAAGGCCGCCGCCGACAGCAAGAAGGCGTAGGTGCCGATGCGCGCGGGGGTCCAGGCTTTTGCGGGCCGGCGTTTGGAGGGAGTGGTCGCCATGGTCATGCCTTTGCGCCTTGTTGTGCAGCCTGGTGTTTGCGCAGGTAGTAATAAGGAACCAGCAGGGCCACCACGGTGAGCAGCATGACCACCGAAGCGGCCGAGGCCAGCCCGATGCTGCCGCGCTGGAAGAGGTGGTCTAGGATGAACTTGGCCGGCACTTCGCTGGCCAGCCCGGGGCCGCCGCGCGTCATGGAGTTCACCGCGTCATAGACCTTGATGGCGGCGATGGCCTGCAAAATAAAAGCCGTGCCCACCGCGCCGCTGATCATGGGCAGCACGATGCTCACATACACGCGCCAGGGGGGAATGCCGTCCAGCCGGGCAGCTTTCCAGATTTCTTCGTCCACCCCGCGCAAGCCCGCCAGCAAAATCGCCATCACCAGCCCCGAGGCTTGCCAGACGGCGGCCAGGATGATGCAGTACATCACCTTGTCCTGCGAGACGATCCAGTCGAGTTGAAAGTCCGCAAAACCCAGCCGCCGCACGGCGGACTGGATACCCATCTCCGGGTTCAGCATCCACTGCCACACCAGCCCGGTCACCACAAAGGACATGGCGTAGGGGTAGAGGAAGATGCTGCGAAAAACGCTCTCAGAGCGGATTTTTTGGTCGATGAACACCGCCAGCAAAAAGCCCAGCACCATGCAAATGCTGATGCCCAGCACGGCAAACAAAACCAGGTTGTAGACCGAGAGCTGCCAGCGCTCGCTGGCAAACAGCTTGTGGTACTGCTCCAGGCCCACAAAGTTGGTGTTGGCAAACATGCGGGAGCTGGTAAACGACACCCCAACCGACCACAGCACGGTGGCCAGGTAGCCCACGATGGCCGTCACGGCCATGGGAAGCAGGGCCAGATGCAAACCCCAGTGGACGGGTCTTCTGTGTTGGATCTGGCCCATACGCACCTCAGCCTTTCAGGGCCGCAGCCAGCACCTTGGCCACGTCGTCCACCGACTGGTCGGTGTTCCAGAACTTGGTGACGGCGTCATCCAGCAAGCCCTTTTTCTCGGGCGATGCCAGTTGGGTTGGGGCGGGCAGGTGGCGCGCGGGGTCCTTCAAGGCGGCGACGCCCTGTTGGCTGCAAATATCGAGCGCGCCCATGTCCACATCGGTGCGGATGGGGATGGAGCCCTTCTTGGCGTTGAAGGCCACCTGCACTGCGGGTGAGGTCGCTACGCGCGCAAACAGCTGCTGGGCCTTGATGACTTCGGGGTCCTTGGACTTGGGGAACACGAACACATCGCCTTCCAGCATGTAGGGCGCCTTGGCACCCCAGCCGGGGAAGCAGCCGAAGTCTTTGCCCGCCGTCTGTTTAGCCACGGCAAATTCACCCTTGGCCCAGTCCCCCATGACCTGGAAGCCTGCCTTGTTGCTGATGAGCATGGCGGTGGCCACGTTCCAGTCGCGGTTGGGGGAGCCGGGGTCCACATAGCCTTTGAGGCGTTTGAAGTCGCTCAGCACCTTTTTGAAGGCAGGTGATTGGGCTACCTTGCCGTCGGTGCTGCTGTAAAACTGCTTGTACAGGTCGGCACCGCCCGAGGTGTGCAGGATGGCGTTGAACAAAATGCCTTCTTGCCAAGCCTGGCCACCCAGGGCCAGGGGGATGGCGCCGCTGGCCTTGATCTTGTCCAGCGCGGCAAAAAACTCGGTCATGTTCTGCGGCTCCGCCTTGACACCGGCCTTGGCCAGCACCGCTTTGGAGTACCAGAACCAGGATGGGTTGTGGATGTTCACGGGCATGGCGAAATAGTGGCCGTCCACCTTGACAAATTTCTTGATTGGCTCGGGCAGGATCTTGTCCCAGTTGCCTTCCTTGGCCACCGCATCCATATTGTTGAGCATGCCTTCGAGCACCACTTCGTGGTACTGCAGCGAGGTGTTGAACTGGGCGACGGTAGGCGCATTGCCGCCCGCAATGCGGTTGATGGTGGTGTTGCGGGCGTTGTCGCCGCCCGAGATGGCGGTGTCCACCCAAGTGCCGCCGGCGGCTTTGTAGGCGGCGGCCAATTCCTGCACTGCGGCGGACTCACCGCCCGAGGTCCACCAATGGACTACCTCGGCTTTTTGGGCCAGTGCCGCGCCGCTGATCCCCATCCCCGCCACCAGTGCGGCCAGGCCGCGTTTTGTCAAAGCATGCATCGTTGTCTCCTTGTATTCGTGGTTCGCCAAAAATCAGGCCAAATCGGCCTTGAAATCGATATCATTTTTGCAAAAATGACTATGAAATCGTTTTCACAGAAAGAATTAAACGTTTTTTAAAAAATGCTGTCAACCCGAAAAATGCGCTATTTCGGGGTGATTAGGGTAAACACGGAGTGGGGCGGTGCGTGTCGGCCGTGTGAAAACACGGCCTGGGAGCCTGGGCGGCAGAGCGTTCTGCGCAGGTAAAGGAGGAGCCCGCGCAGTGGGCGGGGGACACGTAGCAGAACGCTCTGCCGCCCAGGCTCCTAGGTCGCGCAGAAGAGGGAGAGGCCGCTCAGGCAAAAACGTTGAGTTTGGCCGTCAGTTGCTGCAGGCTCTTGAATCTGCCCAACATGGCATTGGAGGATTTGTCACTGCCATCCGGTGCGTGTTTTTTCAGGGAGGCGATGCCTTCTTCAAAATCCTTGATCGTGGCGGCGGCAGAGGCTGCAAAGCCCGCCGATGGGGCATGGGAGCCGCCATGGGGTTTGGCTACCAACACGCCATCTTTGCTGAGGGTGATTTTGGTGAAAACCCCTTTGTTGCGGCCAAACTCCAATTGGTTTTCCAAAGACATGTTGTCCAGGTCGGGGTAGTCTGCCTCTGGATCTTGCGTCCCCGTGTTGCCGGAGCCGATGTAGATGACCCCGCTGGTTTCCACGGGGGGGATGAACTTGGTGGTCAGAACCGGGGGATTCGCAGGCGCAACGGCTGGCGCTGGGGTCGCGGCCGGTTGGGTGTCGGCGTTGGTCTGGGGGAGGGTGGCCGGGAAAGCCAGGTTCAGGTTGTTGTTGCGGATGATTTGCATGGAAATCCCCCAGATGTGGATGAACCAAGTATGGCTTTGCGCCAAATCGGCCATGCCAAAAATAAAGGTGGATTAAGGGGGTATTTCTGGAGAATTGTGGAAACACACCACATTGCGCCCAGCCTGCTTGGCCTGGTACATGGCCTGGTCGGCCCATGTGAGCACGTCTTCCTGGCTGGTATCGTGGTTCAGGAACAAGGCCACGCCGATACTGGCGCTGCCCTGGTGCTCAATCACCGTATCGGCAACCCCCTCATGTTTGACGGTCAGTACATACGGCGTAGACAAGGCCAAGCGGATTTTTTCGGCGCTGGCACTGGCTTGCTCTATGGATTTGGCGTGGCTGGCATCCAGTTCGCCGAGCACCACCACAAACTCGTCACCCCCGATGCGTGCCACGGTGTCCACCTCGCGCACGCAGCTCCTTAGCCGGCGGGCCACCTCCATCAACAACAAATCACCGA
>Ga0209343_10010108_pt1 | contig 10781 bp, 15 predicted proteins | sample RifCSPlowO2_02_FD_184026 | JGI IMG/M metagenome (GOLD analysis project Ga0209343, IMG submission 184026) | Groundwater microbial communities from Rifle, Colorado - Rifle CSP2_plank lowO2_0.2 (SPAdes) (version 2) | ecosystem: Environmental > Aquatic > Deep subsurface > Groundwater | place...
CGTTAATCCCCACGACTGTATGCTGCAGTTTCTTACCGGAATACAATGATAATAATGAAGGTATCAGTGTTATTTTATTAAAGATGATGATTATGGCCTCTTTATTTGTTATAATTAGTATGACCATTGGTGGACGTTCTTACTCCGTTTATTTTGGAAAATGGATTCAATCTTATATTTAAGTTTATAATTTGAGAGGCAAAAAAATGGGAAAGAGGTCGGTTTATAAAAGATTATTAATATTATCGAATGTAGCAGGTATCAGGTATATATTATCAATGCTCATTATCTTTGCTTTGTTTACTGTAATACCATCAGTTTCATATTCTTCAGAGCGATGGGCAGCCAGATACCACGGGCCGGAAAATGGTCAGGATGAGGCATCTGCCATAGCTGTAGATGCAGATGGGAATGTCTATGTAACCGGGAATAGTTATGGAACTTATGAAACTAAACTTGACTATGCAACGATAAAGTATGATGCCAGTGGCAATCAGCAATGGGAAGCCAGATATAATGGACCGGGAAATAAAGAGGATGTGGCTACTGCAATAGCTGTAGATGCTTCCGGCAATGTCTATGTAACAGGCTATAGTGATGGAACCGGCGGCTATACATATGATTATGCAACGATAATGTATGATGCCAATGGCAACCAACAATGGGTAGCAAGATACAATGGGCCTGGAAATGATTGGGAGCAGGCTATTGCCATAGCGGTTGATGCCTCAGGTAATGTCTATGTAACCGGGTCGAGTTATGGAGGATCTGATACTGGTGTCGATTATGCAACAATAATGTATGATGCTGATGGCAACCAGCAATGGATTGCCAGATACAACGGGCCATTAGGAAATGGCGGCGATTATGCTGCTGCCATATATGTAGATACAGATGGCAATGTCTATGTAACCGGGTCGAGTTATGGAGGATCTGGTACCAAGTATGATTATGCAACTATAATGTATGATGTCAACGGCAACCAGCAATGGGTTGCCAGATATAACGGATCGATAAATAGAGATGATTATGCTGCCGCCATTAATGTCGACACGGCAGGCAATGTCTATGTGACCGGGCCTAGTTATAAAACCTGGAGAAATAGATCTTCTGACTATGCAACGATAAAGTATGATGCCAACGGCAATCAACAATGGGAAGCCAGATACAATGGACCGGGTCAAGATTTCGATGTAGCTGTTGCTGTAGCGGTAGATGCCTCAGGCAATGTCTATGTAACCGGGAATAGTAAAGGTGCCGGTACCGGGTCTGATTTGGCAACGATAAAGTATGATGCCGATGGCAACCAGCTATGGGTAACCAGATACAACGGGCCTGCAAATAGGAGAGATGAAGCCCATGCCTTATTTGTAGATGCATTAGGTAATGTCTATGTAACCGGGAATACTAAGGTATCTCTTTTTATTAGTGACTATTTAACTATAAAGTATCGTACCAATGGTATTCGGCAATGGGTAGCCAGATACAACGGGCCGGTAAATGGTGATGATCGTGCTTATGCTTTAGCATTAGATGAGTCCGGCAATGTCTATGTGACCGGGCATAGTGACGGATTTAATAACACATGGGACTATGCCACAATAAAGTATTCAGAAGATATACATGGATGTATTGATCTGGATTATTCACCTCTTATAAATAAGAAAGTCATACTGAAGCAGAATGGTGAAGAAAACCGGGCCAAAATGACAGATAATAGCGGTTGCTATGGATTTTTCGACGCAGTATCAGGGGATGCGTTTACCGTCCGGATAAACGGTCCTGTCCTGACATCGCCTGTGCCTGAAATAAACGGGTGTGCTGATTTTCAGGGTTCACCCATGGCAGACTGCCAGGTAATACTTATGCAGACTGATGAAACGGATAAGGGGATGAAGACCGATACAGACGGTTGTTATAATTTCACAACCGCTGTTCCGGACAAGAGTTTCAGGGTGCTTATTAAAGGGCCTGTTGTGCCATAAGGGGTCAGTAAAATTGTCTGTAACGTAGGCACGGTTTCAGTCGAGACCGTGATCTGATAGCCATCACCAAACAGGATAAGGGTTCCTCACAATCATAGAAAAAATAAGATGTTACATCATATCCTAAAAATACCCATGACCGAAGATGATGCCTGCAATGGATGCTGCAAGGGATATCATCAGTAGTAACCAGTGCATACGGTTCATTCTGGCAAAGATCGTCTCGATCTCCATTGCTTCACCGCTCTTGGCCATCCTGTCGAGCATTCTTCGGATGATGACAGGCTCCAGGCCGAAGAGCATGATGAACCAGAAGATCCAGATGATGAGCATGAAGAGGAGCGGTATCCCCTTATGGGTAAAGAGGAGCCGGTACCAGCCTGTTAGATAGAGCATTACAAAACCGGTTATACCCACGATCGCATTATAGATCTTGGCCCTCGGGGCGAACCTGTGCTCGATCCCCTGGAAGAAGAGGACTTTCTCCAGAGGGTTCTGCATCCTGATGATCATGGGGAGGACGAACATCGTGACAAAGGCAAGCCCGCCTATCCACAATATGACAGTTACAAGATGGATAATGTGCATTACAGAAAAAAGCATCTATGCCTCCATTATTTAAGTATTAATCTTCTCTCGCGGTCATGTTAATCTCCCTTTATCTTGAATTTGGTGATAACAAGCTCAAATAATCCCTTGCACCATGAATTATACGATGAACCCAGATGATATGGTCTTCAATAATGTAAAAGATAAGATAATTTTGAACAATTAGGAACCTGTATCCCATGCCTGCCAGATCTTCTTCGTTTGGTATCTTCCCAATAAATGGATGAATGGAGAGATTGGATAAGCTCTTCTCAAATTTTCCTGCTGCGGTTTCGGCAGCCGTAGGATTGTCGAGGGCAATATATGTTATTATCTCTTTAATATCTTCTTCCGCAGTTTGTAATAATCGAATAGTATACTTAGATTGCTTCATTCAGCCTTTTTCGTATATCTTTCATTACCTCGGACAGGGTTCTTCCCTTATCACCTGCAGCTTTTTGGGCCTGTGCAACAGCGAGTTTACTGTATAAATCCAGCTTCATTTGTAACTTGCTGTAATGTGCCATAGACATAACAACTAAATCACCTTCGCCGTTTTTGGTGATAAAAATTGGTTCATCGTATTGATGTGCGATTTCTGAGATTTCGTTTGCTTTGTTTCTCAAATCTGAAATAGGTTTAATGACAGGCATATATACCTCCTTGTTTGAGTATCATAATTATATCATTTTAATGATAAAGTCAAGGAGATTTTGCTTGTACCTCTTACTCACGTTCTCTTATGCTTAATAAACGTACCATTATGGTACTCTTCAAATGCAATCTTGAGTTCATCCTGGGTGTTCATAACGATGGGGCCATACCATGCAATAGGTTCATTGATTGGTTTGCCGGATATCAGGAGGAATCTTACAGGTTCGTCTTCTGTTGAAACTATGAATTGATCGCCATCATCAAACAGTATAAGGGTTTCGTTTCCCATAAAGGGATTCCTTTCAATGTCGAAATAGTTAACACCCTCAATCTCATAAGAAAACGGATTTTTCTCTTTGCAGAAATATCCCTTTCCCTCAATAACATATGCAATAACCGTGAGTCCCGGCTTTGTCTGGTGGCTGTATTCGGATTTACCAAGGACAGTAATGTCAAGATACTCAGGCTCGATCACAATGTCCTTAACAGGACCCTGGTGATTACCCAATGTGCCGGAAATGATCTTGATTTTAGTACCATTCCTTAATACCACCTCCGGTATATGCTCGCTTTTTACATCCCGATAACGGGGATCCATCATCTTGTAACTTGCAGGTAGATTGGCCCATAGCTGAAATCCATGCATCTTACCAACACTATCACCTTTTGGCATCTCCTGGTGTATGATTCCGCTGCCAGCGGTCATCCACTGTAAATCTCCAGAGGATATTATGCCTTTGTTTCCCATGCTGTCACCATGCTCTACCTCTCCACGAAGAACATAAGTAATAGTCTCAATCCCCCGATGCGGATGCCACGGAAAACCCCTGATATAGTCCTCTGGATTGTCTGAGCGGAAATCGTCCAGGAGCAGGAACGGATCAAATATGGAAACTTCATGGAATCCAAACGCCCGTTTAAGATGAACTCCAGCCCCTTCAATTGTAGGCTTACTTTTCAAAACCTTGCGAATCTTTCTTACTTTAAGCATTATTTTCAGTTTAGCACATCCCAGAGGTAAATATAGATTTGAATACTACAAAGTGTTGGCCCTGAGCATTCTATAATTTATTTATTACAGGGAGAAAGAGAGAACGGTGGAACTCACAGGTGCGGCGGTCGTTTCGCCGCATCCTATGGAGAAATTTGTTAAGCCCTTTTTTTCTCTAATAAATATCCTGATACATATTTATGAATGATGCTGGATATCAGCGTCTGGTAAGGAATACCCTCTTGAGCAGCGATAACCTGAACTTGATCCAAATCTTTTGACGACATCCGAATATTTATTCTCTTGTCTTTTTGCAGAGTATTCCTTGCGTATTCCCGCAACTTCTTAATCTCGGCCTTAGGATTTTTGATGGGTCTCCATTCGCCGCGATCGTAGGACTCTAAAATATCTTTTTCTTCAGCGTCTAAAACCGTCTTTTTCATTTTTGCTCCCTCACATATTTGTTTGTGGCTTTTCTGCTGGGAATGATGGTTTTTAAGAATATCTCATCGCTTTCTTGAACATAAGGAACAAGGTAAGCATAATCATCAATCCTGACTGTTACGATTTTTTGCCCAGGATACTTATCTTGATTTGGATGATCAACTATTTCAAGAACATCCTCACGTTCCATCAGGATAACGATTTGCTCAAAACTAACTCCTCGGTTTTTCTTTAACCACTCATTCTTCTCATTATCCCATAGAAAAACCTTCATGACATATAATACGACATTGTCTGCCTTTTGTCAATATATGTAGATACCCACGCCTAAAGGCGTGGCACTCTGCCCTTCGGGTTCATTAGGCCTAACGAAACAGCTAATCCCCGTCCAGTGGAGCGCCTTGTTCGGCGGTTCAATAGCCCTTTAACATTTCGAGTCCTCTTTTAGCCTTTTGACCGGCTTCTCCAGACGGGTCTTGCTCTGCGGCCTTTTGAAAGTCCCTCCTCGCCTCTCTTCTCGCCTCATGAATATAGCGATGTACTGTGGAAAGAGAACCCTGATAGCCTATCTTTGACAGCTCAGAGTATATCCTCGTCCCGATATATTCCTTTGTGAGCATCTCCTGGACATCCTCCTCATGCCTGTCAAGGATCTTCTCGTATTCACGAGTCTTAAACTCTGGTGGCTCTGGACTCCTTAAATACCCCCTGACTGTGTTCTTTGATACCCATATCTTCTTTGCAATACTCTTAATACCCATTCCGCCTGCCCTTAATGCTTTTATCTGCTGCCACTTATACATACTTATTATCCCCCTTTCCCTCCCTCCTTTAGGAGAGAGATTATACTCACATGGGGGTCAGTTTTAAATGACGACAGGGGGTCAATTCTATTTTACGATCTACAGCCAACGCACTGGCAATTGCTACTTCTTGATCCAACTTTTTATTCGGATCTCATATTGCCCGTGCGGTTGCTTATACATTGGCGTGGGGACGTCTCTTTTGGAAACAGTTGAATGTACCGCCGATGATGTGAATGCAATGTTCCCGGCTTCCACATCGTTAATAAACTCCTGAACGGCCTTTTGGACAAACTCGTGTAGCTTGATGACGTTTATGAAGTAAATTCTTCCATTGAGCTCATTGATAGCCACATTGAACGGAAGATTCTCTTTTTCTCCAGTTTGGAGAATATAGCCTTCGGGCAATAACGAGTTGTGTGTCAGGGTGCTTCTGACGTTCTTGTAGATGTTGTCTAGATCTATCTGGCTGAGATCAAGGTTGAAATACCTGCTGTTGAGAATGTAAATGTGGGCTGGCATTCCTGATGGGCCTGTTCTTCCCGTCAATGGGTACGGTAAACTTGTTGTCACCCGCAAATACGGAACCCAAACAGTCAACAATTGAGAAGAGTACAACCACGGCTGGGTGTCCGAGAATACCGCCCGTTGCATTGTCAGCCCACTTCGTCTTGTCAGTTTTCTTATACGTGACAGCATATTTTGCGACGTGAAGCATCTCCAGTAACGATTCTTTGAGAAGCCCAACTTTTTCATGATGTATTGCCATTGTTTCTCCTATCGGTGGTGAGATGGAGTCGGCGCAGTATCAAAACCAGATGCAGTGCGGGCTAACGAAAAAGCTAACCGGCGCGCGCTCTTTGCGCGTCCGTGTTCAGCGCATTGTTGGGCGAATGTGTGAATGCAATATTCTTTCGTTTATCTTCTGTAGTTTTAACGAGCTGACACACATCGGAAACCAAAAGAGCCATCCCAATCAGACGGAACGCTGGAGTTGCGATAAGAGGCACGCATGTAGACCGAGCGACTTTGCCATGCGCCACCGCGTAACACACGATATGTACCACTCGGAGGCCTTGCGGGTTCTTTACACCAGACTTGCCATCATGTTCTATAATTCGATCACCATATATAACCCGCTTACTGTACTCTTGGTAATACCCCTCATCGTACCAGTCGTTCACCCACTCCCATACGTTACCAGCCATGTCATACAACCCCAACGCGTTCGGCGGATAACTCCCAACCAGAGTTGTCTTCCCAACCTTCTTATCGTAATTCGCCAGTTCTGGGGACAAATCGCCGGTACTTGTAGCATATTGTAGTTTCTTGCCGCCGCTACGCGCTGCATACTCCCACTCCGCTTCCGTCGGCAATCTTTTCCCTATTCGTTTGCAGAACTCTGCCGCGTCATTCCAAGTAACGCGTTCCACAGGAAGGTGTTGATCATGGTCACCCCTAAAAAACGATGGATTCTTACCCATCACTGCCTCATATTCCTCCTGCGTTACCGGATATTTCCCAATATAAAAATCATCCAGCTCCAGCCAATGAACAGGTTTCTCTACCCAGTCCCCTTCCCCAAAACTATCCCCCATCTCAAACCAGCCCCCTTTAACCAGCACCATCTCGATATCCATGAATCAATACTCCCGTTCTTTGCCCAACTATTAAGTAAGCTGCAAAAGTATTCCACTATCCCGCAGCCTATTTCATCCCACATCCTTTCCGTCAAGGTCCACGTGACCACTGACTATCGGCAGAGTTGCCAACACCCTGCCGACCTCCAATCTTTCACTGGATGGTTTAACTTTACATATTACCATGTGAAAGGTTGTAATATAAGGCATGATTCTCAAATATTGTTTTCAGGCAAAAAGAGAAAATATTGATTAACACTTGTAACCCTGCATTTTGGAAAAGGCTTGAAGATTGTTTAGTACAGGAAGCAATGATGTTACCCCTAACTGTGCAGGTTTATTATTGTTTTGGAGTGAAAGCGAACACGTCGCGAAAGGATTAACGTAAGACTTGATTCTTTTTCAAATCTTGTGACAAAGCCAATATCGTTGTGGTGTTGATATTCCATTATTAAATATTTATATCCACTCCTCAGGATATGATAGAATTTACCCGGAAGAACTAGCTCTATAGATCAATTTCACACATGACTATAAAAAAGAGAGCAAAAGGTCCTTTTGTACCTGCCTACAGAAAGGAGACCATCCGCCAGAAGATCATATTAGTTCTTGAAGGGCACACACTTTCAGCCAGAGATATTTCCAGTGAGGTCAGGGTTTCTGAGAAAGAGGTCTACGAACACCTGGTGCATATACAAAAGACTATCAGTAAAAGTGACCGCACACTGGTTATTACACCGGCAGAATGCAGGAAATGTGGGTTTGTATTCAGAAAGAGGGAACGGCTTAATAAACCTGGCAAATGCCCAATATGTCATGGTGAAGCAATAAAAGAATCCCTTTTCTATATATAGGTTAATATGATAAAAAACATCTTCAATGGAAGGGTTTTAGCAGCCCGAGGGGGGAGATTTACTGCCCCACCACTTGACGAGAAAGGGGAACAAAGTATTATAATAGAGAGCGATGACCCCCCTATTGTTACCAGATACCAGGATTGAAAGCCGGGAGGATTCCCAAATTGAACAGATTCCCCTGTACAAAATAATCTTTCTAAATGACGATGTGACCACTATGGATTTTGTGGTAAAAATCCTAATATTGGTTTTTAAGAGGGAAAAGATGACGGCTGTACGTTTGATGTTGGATGTGCATCACAATGGGTCAGCCGTTGTGGATGTCATGCCGTTGGAACAAGCTGAGTTTCGCCAACAGCAGACTCACTCCATGGCTCGAAAAGCAGGGTATCCGCTAAGGTGCATCATAGAACCAGCGTGATAATGAATAAAAGATATACAACCGTAGATGAATTAATAAGGTTATGGAAGGATGTGGCCAATAAAAAAGGCTATGTCTTGAATGAGAGGTATAGCAAAAAATTTAGCAAACCACTTTATGAAATAGCAGCAAAGTCAGTTCTTTTAACTATGGGCAGGTGTCCCTGCCTGCCGAGGGAAAGACCGGTGTGTCCGTGCGATGAAATGGATGAGGATATAAAGAAGAAGGGACACTGCTTCTGTAAAGTATTTTTTGATCCAAACTGGGATAGTAAACCAAAATAAGAGCAGTGATTATTTATCAGCCAGGGTTTAATCCTATCTTAATCTTGAATAAGTATAATGTATTTATAAAGACAGAAGATGGTTATATACTGCAGCCATCTAAGAATAAATGTAAAACATGATTATAGAAAGGAGGTAATGTTAAATGGAAAGAGATGAGAAGATAGCAATTACTGTCTACGGTTTAGTTGTCCTGGTTTTAACCGTAGGTATGCTGACCGGTGCACAGTTTTTACTCCGGTCTTAATAGTACCCTTCAAATCCTTATAGATCCTCAATCAGGTTTATATAAAACTGAGAGAGGATCTTTTTTTTGTAATCTGTTAACTTAAGACCTATAACTATTGATAAACTTTAAGACCATTGATTGACATATCTCCCTTAATTCTCTTATACTCTTGCACGCCTTAAAAGCGTCAATTAAGATATAATAAGATATGATCTCAATTCAACATATATCAAAAAGTTATGGCGGCCGTGTGCTCTTTAAAGATGCATCGCTCCGCATCGGCCTGGAAGACCGTGTGGCTATTGTTGGCCCAAACGGCGCTGGAAAGACTACACTCCTGGAGATGATAGCAGGGAGGATTTCTCCTGACAGCGGGACAATAACCATAAACAGTAAGGCTGTCATAGGCTATCTGACCCAGGAACTGGAAGCAAGTGAGGGTAAGACTGCCCTTGAAGAGGTCCTTGCAGGGGAGTCTGAGGTATCAACTATTGAACACCATCTCCGGCTCCTTGAGGAGGAGATTGCAACAACATCCCCTGATACTTCAGAAGGGCTTATTGACCGTTACGGTGAACTCCAGTCCAGGTATGAACATCTTGGCGGGTATTCACGCGAGGCCAGGGCAAGGGAGATACTGTTTGGACTCGGTTTCAAGGAGAAACACCTCACCCGTCCTATGGAAAAGTTCTCGGGTGGCTGGATGATGCGGATTGCACTTGCGAGGCTCCTCTTATCAGGGCCGGATGTGATCCTCCTTGATGAACCAACCAACCATCTGGATTTAGCATCAGTCATATGGCTTGAAGAGTTTTTAGCAGGGTATACCGGTGCTATACTCCTGATCTCCCATGACAGGAATTTTATGAACAGGCTTGCAACCCGCATAGTGGAGGTGGACCGTCAACAACTGATTACATACACTGGAAATTATGACAAGTTTGAAACTGCCAGGGCCGAGGCTCGGCAAATCCTTGAGGCTACTGTTAAAAACCAGCAGAAAAAGATAGAAGAGACCGAGGCCTTTATCGAACGTTTCAGATACAAAGCCACGAAGGCCCGTCAGGTCCAAAGCCGGATAAAGATGTTGGATAAGATGGATAAGGCAGAATTGGATCCTGAGAGGAAACTTGTACGGTTCTCCTTTCCACCCCCGCCAAGGAGCGGAGAGACTGTCATTAGTCTGATCGATATCGACAAGTCATACGATAATAACACGATCTATCAGGCACTAAATGTCGAGCTTCACCGGGGAGAGAGGATAGCCCTGGTTGGTCCGAACGGTGCAGGTAAATCTACATTGCTGAAACTTCTGGCAGGTGTTACACCCTCTGAGAAAGGGGATCGAAGACTTGGTCATAATGTATCATTGGCCTACTATGCACAGCATCAATTGGAGCTGCTGAATCCCTCCAATACAATCCTTGAAGAGATAACATTGGCTGCACCGCTGGAAGAGCAGTCTTTTCTTCGTGCCATCCTTGGGAGATTCCTGTTTTCAGGTGATGATGTTAAGAAGAAGGTTGCAGTACTGTCAGGCGGTGAGAAGAGCCGGCTGGCATTGGCCAAGATGCTGATACGGCCTGCCAATCTACTCCTTCTTGATGAACCAACGAACCATCTCGACATCCCCTCACGTGATGTGCTTGAGGAGGCTCTGCAAGATTTTACCGGGACGATATGTTTTATCACTCATGATCGTCACTTTATCAAATCTGTTGCCAACAAGATCATAGAAGTCCAGAATGGGAAAGCCACCCCTTATGCCGGTGATTATGATTATTACCTCTATAAAAAGAAGATTACAGATGAGCTATTAAGCCAAGCAGCTTCACAAGCCGGGACTGAAACTAAAAAGACCCGGAAGACCACGGAGCAGAGGAAG
>Ga0209343_10010111_pt1 | contig 10778 bp, 9 predicted proteins | sample RifCSPlowO2_02_FD_184026 | JGI IMG/M metagenome (GOLD analysis project Ga0209343, IMG submission 184026) | Groundwater microbial communities from Rifle, Colorado - Rifle CSP2_plank lowO2_0.2 (SPAdes) (version 2) | ecosystem: Environmental > Aquatic > Deep subsurface > Groundwater | place: Rifle...
AGCTGTATGATACTAAAAAACCGAGTGTGACCTTTAAGGACGTTGCGGGGATGGACAATGTAAAGATGGAACTGAGAGAGACGATAGAGTTTCTGAAAGACCCCTCCAGATTCGCAAAGATCGGCGCCAAGGTACCAAAGGGAGTTCTTCTGGTCGGATCTCCGGGAACCGGCAAGACACTTCTTGCGCGCGCAACAGCAGGAGAGGCTGCGGTTCCTTTTTAAAGCATCAGCGCTTCTGAGTTCATTGAGATGTTTGTTGGCGTCGGCGCCTCACGCGTCAGGGATATGTTCAAAAAGGCAAAGGAGTCCCAGCCAAGTATTATCTTTATAGATGAGATTGATGCTGTAGGCCGTACACGCGGTACAGGGCTTGGGGGCGGTCATGACGAAAGGGAGCAGACACTGAACCAGCTTTTGAGTTAAATGGACGGATTTGATCCCCATGAAGAAGTGATCGTCATTGCCGCAACAAACAGGCCTGACGTGCTGGATCCCGCCCTTTTGAGGCCGGGAAGGTTCGACAGGCATATTGTGATAGACAGGCCGGGCTGGAAGGAACGGAAGGCGATCATTGAAATCCATGTCAGAGGTAAGGTAATGTCCGGTGATGTCAACTTCGAGACTCTGGCGAGGGGGACTCCGGGTATGACCGGCGCGGATCTTGAGAATCTTACAAACGAAGCCGCACTCGTTGCTTTGCGAAAGGGCAAAGAGAAGATAGATATGCACGACTTTGAGGAGGCCAAAGACATCATCCTTATGGGAACGGCGAGAGAAGAGACCATAAGCGATGCGGAAAAAAAGATAACAGCATATCATGAGGCAGGACATACACTGACCGCCTGGGAACTGCCGGGGACAGACCCTATTTACAAGGTCAGTATAATCCCCCGCGGTATGGCAATGGGTGTCACGCAGCTCCTTCCCGAGGAAGACAGGCATTACTATCCGCGAACTTACCTCATGAACAGATTGGGTGTAGCCCTCGCCGGAAGGGTCGCAAAAAAGCTCGTTTTTAACAACGTCAGCGGCGGCGCGCAGAACGACCTGAAGGAGGCAACTTCGCTGGCTGAGAAGATGGTTGCGCAGTGGGGAATGAGTGACAGGGTCGGCCCGGTAAATCTCGGACGTGGAGAAGAACATCCGTTCCTGGGCAGGGAGCTGTCTCTCCCAAAACGCTACAGCGAGGAGATGGCCTGGCTCATGGACCAGGAGATTCAGAAACTGATCATTCATGCAGAATCAAAGGCGACTGAAATACTGACAGGGAAAAGACATACCCTTGATGCCCTTGCAGAGGCACTGATTAAGGAAGAGATGCTTGAAAGGGCTGATGTGGAGCGGATAATACAGGGTTCGAAAGAATAGGAAATGCATCATCCTCCTTTCTCAAGTCAACAGCTTTCCTGCACAACACTGTGGATACTGTCTGCAGGACCTTCGGGAGGCTGAATACGTAGCGTCTATGAGGACTGGTTCCATGACCTCATCACAGACCCATACAGCAAAGACAACAGAGCGTTTGGCATGTCAGGATGGACAGAAAGCTCGGATCTTGCAGGAGAAGGCCAGGAGGTATTCATTATGACAATTCTTTTCCGCTCATGGAGCGCCACCGGAATAGCCGTCAAGTGCATCCATTTGTTAGCTCCCCGTATTTTTCTTCCGGCTTCTCGAATAGCTTGGTCTGAAACAACTGGCATACCTCGGTGTAGCTCGTACCGCACTCTATATCGAGTCTTTGCAGAGCAGCTTGATGGAATCCTGGCGCAATCTCAAACCCGATGAAGTGTCTATTCAGCCGCGTCGCGGCAACCGCAGTTGTCCCACTCCCCATGAATGGATCGAGAACCACTTGGTCCTCTTTTGTCGTGAGTTTTATCAGGAACTCAATCAACCGTAATGGCTTCTGAGCCTCGTGGATTCTGCGCTCGCCCTTGCCAAACCCAAACTCCAGGATGTTCGTCGGACTCGCGCCATTGCTCTGACAGTCCTGAACGTTCATGGCTCCGACACCATGCTCAAGGATGTTGTCCGCTATCGTACCTCCAATCTTGTAAGGCTTCATGAACCAAGCAATCGGCTCGTAGGCAGGAGCAAGGTTGCCGAGACGCCAGCCGTTCCATGTTTCAGCTTCAGCTTCCAGACCACGGCGATCGAATACAATACTTACCCTCTGAGCCCGATGATGCGCTACCCCCTTTTTCCAGGCAAGGATGTCCTTGAGAAGGAACCCACTGTCTTCGAATGCGTTGACCACACGATGGATCGTGCGTCGTGCGCCAAAGACAAAAAGGGAAGCCCCATTCTTCATCTTGGGCAGAACCTTCTTAGCCCAATCATCGCACCACTGCTGATACTCCAAGCCTATGTTTCTGTCGGCTTGCGACCAGCCATTAATGGGTTTGCCCCTTCTCTTGAAAGCCGATTTCCCCACTTGAGCAGGTGATTGACCAAGTAGTGCCGAGTTAGTATTGTTGTGTAGCACATCCCAATCGTCGAGGCTAATTCCGTAGGGTATGTCGGAGAGGAATAACTCAATACTGTTGTCAGCCAAGAGCGGGATATGGTCCCGGCTATCTCCCAGTGTGATTTTGTCTACATACTCTTTGTTCATGTTTATCATTGCCCCATACCCAGAATGCCGTTATCAGCAACTGCACGCACTGCCTGGATTCTGTTTTCGAGTTTTCTCCACTTTAGTACTTCCGTTATCGCCTCTTCTCTTGACAGTTTCATAATCCGTTCCCGCTCGGAAGCAAGGAATGTGAGTGCTTCTTCCTTAGAAATGTTTATCGATTCATCTGACGCAATCTTCTCTTCTCGCCACATGTCGTTGATTGCACTGTCAAAGCCTATGAATGTCCTGTTGACTGCCTGCCAGTAACTGGATGCATCCTTCGAGGGATTCATCGCCTCGACAGTTCTGAACAATTCATGAACGAGATCCAAAGCCATTGCTTGATTGAACCGCACGGCGTACCGGACAAGAACAGACAAGTGTGTATAGGTTGCAATGCACACGGAGCGAGTTGCGGCCTGTTGGTATATCTGGCTCGTCCGAGATGGCAACTGATATACGGGACAAACCACCATTGCATAGGGCTTCCCGTGTTTCCAGTTGTCCATTGCCTGGACCTTGAAGTCTTTTTGATTCTTTGCTGTGCGACTCAATCTAAACGCCTTTGCGTCAGCAACAAAACTGTAACCAGGACAGACACACTCCACATCTGCAACATCTGCACGCTCCTTGAGTACAAGGCTCGTGAACCCCACTGCCGTGTACGCTTCGTGAATCAAGACATCGGTGTACTTGGAGTATAGCTTCTCTTCGCTGGTGTCGTGCCCGTATCGCTCCGGTATTGCGCCGCAGAGCCGCAAGTGCCCAAGCAGAGACTCGATGCCTGCCGTTTTGATTTCCTGCGAGACTTCCTGCTCCACCCTCTCGGCATCGACGCCAAAATTGCCACTCAAACGGCTGATTTCCTCGATCCAGTACTTCCGTTTCTCTATTTGCTGTTCTGTGATTAGGCGAGTGCTCATAGTAACTTTATATTTTTAAAGATTACAGGAAAACAGGATAATTATCAATCTTTAATCTACATAAAGCCTTTGACTCGAGAACGCTGTCGAGGTTCAGGTTTATTACACAGCCGGGGGCCAGTGTTATTCCCCACTTTTTCTGATATGAATTATAAAACTCTTCCTGCAGGAATGTCTACAGGTATTACAAATTAATTCATCTTCTTCCTATTGAGTCTATCTCTTATCAGGGTAAAGGGAACTGATGTCATAGTTTCAATCCATTATTACATCACAAAATACATCACAAAATTGAGTTTCACATTTGAAAAAATCCTTTTTTTATTGCCCCCTCTCTTGTATATATTTTCTGTATTTGGTATTGTCCTGTTATAATTTAGTTGAACCAAATAGTTAAAAAGCAAAAATAAAATAATATTCCATAGTTGTCGTTTTCTATAGTAAAGGATACAGAAAAGAATATTATATGGAAACCATATAAATCTTAGAACACTCATATAGCAGCACAGACAAACTCTGACGGAGTGAAAGTTGGTAAGTATTCCCTTCAACCCATTTGACCAAGACTTTGACGATTTGGAGGCAAAAGATCTATTGAAGCTTCGTGACGTAGCTGAAGGATGGTATGTCGAATACAAACGTGAAGTAGTAAATACCAAGAGTATTGGGAAATCACTTGCCGCATTCGCGAATCATTATGGCGGCTGGATTTTTTATGGTATTAAGGGCGCAACCGATGGTAGCAATGTCGCAGAGGCATTTCCAGGGTTGGGAGGTCAAGAAGTATCTACGCTAATTGAGAGTTTACGAAATGCGGCAAAGGATGTGGTCAATCCTTCGCCATATTACGAACATATAGTGCTCAATGGCCCTTGTTCTGAAATAGAACTTATTGATAATAGGGCAATTGTGGCAGTAACCGTCCCCAGCGGTCCCGATGCTCCCTATATTCATTCTGACGGACGTATATACCGCCGCGTCGCTGATGCTTCCGACCCCAAGTCAGAAACAGATAGATTTACTTTGGATTACCTGTGGCAACGGAGGCAAAAGGCTCATGAAAGACTCACATCCTTCCTTAAACAAGAGTCACTCCTGTCAAAAGGTGAGGAAGATCTAAGCTTCATAGATCTATTTTTATTAACCGATCCGCTTCGGGCTTCAGGGCAATATTCCAATTTAGCTTTTAAGAGATTTACAGAACTGATGTCCGATCCTCATACTCCAGGTATCAGCATCCTGTATGATAATTTTTACACAATGGCGAATGGAATGATTGCCCGTCAAATCAACTCTGCTGACCCCTATAATCTGGTTCCTACGTGGCGATTTTATAGCACTGGATTCAGTCATGTGAGTCTTCCGATTCCAAGCACAAAAATTGACGCAATTCACCCCGGGGGGTGGTTACGAGGCTATAAACATGAAGAAGAGTTTCTTAGTCAAGTGAACCGAGGACACTCTACAAGCGGTCACCTATTGGATATTAATCAGATAATTTTCACAGTAGTTGCATCAGTCGCACAGTACAAACGTCTTGTTGCAGAAGCAGGAATCAAAGGCCCAGTTTACGCCAAAGCAGCGCTTCACAATATTTGGCGAAGAATACCTTTTCTCGATACAGAGGCGTTCGTAAATTTCATAAAGAAACATGGGTTACCGGTTCTTCAGTTTGAAAAGGAATTGGCACCACCAGGCAGCACTCTTGAGAGTCTTGTTCACATTGAAGATAGACTGCCGACGAATAACGTTGATGCATTTGTAGTTCAGGCATTAGACGCTCTTCCTTTAGTAACTTCCATCAGTAACGCTTTAGGTTTGCCCCGGTTGGTTACCTTTACTTTAGAAGAGGAGTGGTGGTGGTCAGCAGCTGGTCGCGCGCCTGAAGTAAATAGATGGCGTGAAACTATGTTCAAGTCTGGTAAATGAAATACGTATCAGTATCTTGGCAGTCTAACCACCGCTTGGACAACCGACCGTTTTACAGCGCTGAACTCCCCGTTGACAGCGACAGTTCATCCTGCTACGTTAATCATATAATATCTTGCTCATAGTTGAAAATTGCTTACTTAAAATATCAATGAATATAAAATTTATTTCAATATTGATACAGACGAGTATAATTGTTTCAGGTGTTCGTTAGACATATCCAGTATTGGTTCATACATAAAAGAATTCAGATGAATATTTTCAGGAGTCATTAAGTTAACATCCTCTAACAGTTTTATTACTTCTGTTTGACTGTTAAATGTTTGAACGAATTTATTAAAGAGAACCACTGTTTGATGTTTTGTTATGCCTTTCCAAAAAGCATCATCTGCAATTTTTGAAATCATAAATTTTTCAGCTTTTAATCGAATAGCAATTGCAAGAACAATTTTATTTTCCAATTCAATAATTTCAGTGCTTTCACCTACTATATTATCTGCAATTTCAAAAATTAAATCAATAACAATTTTGGTAGGATTGGATAAAGTCAAAGAACTTTTATCTACTAAAATTGCCTTAATAATGGTTTCAAGATTATTAATAGAAATGCACTGGGAGTCTTCTTTAATATGTAGAAGGGATGTTAGTTTTAAATAATTCGCTTCAAAACCTGAATATTCTGCAAGGTTCCGAACAAAAGGTATTGAAGCAATTAACATTGATTCCTTTCCAGCTAGATGAAAATTATTTTTCCAAGTTGTGAAAGGATTATTTTGGTATTTTTCTTCAACTAGTTCAATTCCTTTATGAGTTTTTACTGTATGTAATTTGTTCTCCCTAAGCATATCTAATCTACTACTCACTGTTCTATAAAAATCAAAATTGTGAGTAAGGATTATTTGCTTGAAAATATTTTCATTAGAGATGTCCTTTAAATATTCAATAATGGCATACTTGTTTTTATAGTCAAAGGAATCCGCAATATCATCAACAACAAATAATGTCTCCTGGTTACTTTGCAACCGCGCCTCCACTTCAAAAATTATGTTCAAAATATATAATGCTCTCAATTCGCCACTACTTAATACCTGAAACAATTCTCTCTCTTCAATTTGGGCGGTATCTGCAAAATCGTGAAATACAAACTTTATACTTGGTAATTCGCTTTTTAGAATTACATCTTCTTGATTCTCCACTGAAAGTTTGAAGGGAACGAAAAATCTTCTATTAAATTCTTCAATTACTTTCCGCCATTGTGTTTCCTCTTTTTTTGCTTGAGTAACAATTTTTTCAATTTCTTCCTGACCTTTGCTGTATTCTAATTCCAAGGTTTTATATGCTTCAATATTTCTTTTTAAATATGAAATCCAAAGTTTTTGTCTTAGAGCATTAAGGTTTTCTAATTCAGGTAGTATTGATGGATGTTTCTCCACATAATCTCTAAACCCTCTTAAATCCTGATTGGCTGTAATCTTTTTATCAATTTCTTCAAACGCTTTCACCAAATCTGGATTTTTTAGAATGCTGTCCTTTTCTTGCTGAATTACTTCTTCTAATTCTGCTTCTGTTATTATTACTCGATTCTTTTCTTTTGCATTGAGAGAAACGGAGTGATTCGCTTTGAAAAATCCATTGTCTTTTAGATTCTTAGCTATTGCTGATGCATTATTATGATTAAAAACGCCCTTTTTGAAATATGTAGATGAATCAATCAACTCATTGTATTTAGTAATGTATTCTGAGAGCTTAGTTTTAAAATCCTTCGTCTCTAAAAAAGCAACAACTTTCTCATTAAATATTTTCTGGTAGATAATGTTTTCAAATGCAGGTTCAGCTTTGTCTAAAACTTCTGTTTTAACTCTAAGAATTGATTTAAAAAATTCTTTTGGTGTATGTGTAAAATCATTTGAGAAAGTTTCCTCGATACCATTTTTGATTCCTGAAAGATTTTCTAATTCAGCCAATAGAATTTCCTTTTTCTCATCAATATCGGCATGAATGCTTTCATACTTCTCTTTCAGTTCTTTATTTACTAAAAGAGTGGAGATTTTCTTTGACTTAAAATCCTGTGCATAAGGCAACACAACAAAAACTTGTGCGCTGTTTAATTCTGCTGTTGCTTCATCAATAATGCTTCTCCTTGTTTTTCTATCTTTAAAAATTGAATCATGAGATTCTGCTCCATTGCTTAAATCCATAAATGTTTTAGCAAAAGAAGTTTTCATTATGCCATTAGGTGCATAAATGGCATAAGTGCTTTTTGAAGTGAAATCAAAACTGTGTTTTAAATTTTTAATTCCATAGCAGTTTTCTAATTCTATGTTTACCTTATTCATTTTTGGTAATCCATTTTTATTTCATCAATTTTTCGGTTGACTGTTACAACGAACTTGAATATGGCAATGACTTGATGTATTTTTCCATAAAGTCAAAATCTGGCTCATTGTTTTTAGAAGGTAGTTTAATGCTTAGGCAAGCATCCCCCCGCGCGTAAGGTCCTTCATAGTGTAATCACGAATCAATCGACATCAAACTCCCCCTTTTTTACCCCGGCTATAAATGCCTGCCATTCTCCCTTAGTGAACCGCACTATTGTGCCCCTACTGTTCGTGTTGGTGACCAACACCGTTTCGTCCTTGCAGGCCACACCGACGCAATGACCACCACCGGTTTTGCTAAAGGAACTCTTCTGATATCTAACGCCGTTGATTTCAACAAATAGCTGCTTCGACATTTTGCCTCCTCCGATGTTTAGAAATTTCCAACTCACGTTGTATCTCGACGCCAAGATGTACCGAATTCCGTATTAAGCATATTCTGGACCAAGCCAACATGAGTATAAAATATACCTTTTATAATTCTATCTTGATCTCCACTATAGGAAAGATCTCCAGACTGAACAGCTTGGACAGCTGCGGCGTCATTCGTCAGCGCATTCGCCAAGTGCTTCCGTATTAGCTCTATCACCTGTCTAGCTGTCGTGATGTTGCATTTCCCCAGATCATGCAATAATCCCCCATAATCGTCGTCGTGTATCCGGTAAGATTCCGGAAGACGCTTATCTATCACCTCGATAAGTAGGTCGACGTTCAGCTGCTTATCCAGATGTTTGTCCAGTCCATCGTTGGACACCAACTCCTTCCTATATGCTGACCTCTCTTCTGACACTCGTTCCAACTCTAGGTCCACCAGCTCCATCAATGCCGCGACTCGGTGCAGCGACCTCTGGACAGAAACAGGTACGGCGGCCTCTTGGTTATACTGAAGTAGCCTAGAGGCAACAGCCCAAGTATGTTGCGACAACGTGCGGATCTGTATCTCAGCCCGGAACGACTCAAACTCTCGCAACGAGGGCACCGTTAACCAATCTTGGAGTAAGCTAACAACGAAATGAACTGATTGGTATCCAAATTCTTTCGGGTTGCGGACATCGCCTACGTCTTTTCGATACTGAACATGAAAGTTCTGCTCAATCAAACTACAAGCACGGGCCGCTTCTGAGGAGAAAGGGAATATACAGCGTAATCCTATCAAGTCCCAAAGATCCTTAACTTCCTTAACTTCCGTCAGAAGCATGGGCAACCGATCGACCTTATGCACAATAGAACTCCAACCCTTTGTCCGACTCTCGATTGGTACAGCAACGTGAAGTTGGGCATGCTCGAGCAGATTCAAAATTTGATCTCTTATGGCCTGTCGGAAACGATCTGCGAGTGAATAGGTTTCTTGGTAGCTTTTTAGCAGCGCACGCCGGTCCATCTTATGAACCTCCTTCAGAACAAAAGCCTAACGTACCGAACTAACCCGCCTCCCGCACTAAGAGTTTCATTTTCTGAGGGTTACAGTAGCAACATTAGATTTTGCTGTCAATAGAAATTTCGCTTGTTGATGTGTGAGGGGGGATATGCAATATATTGAGACAGGAAGCATAGGTGAGAAAACCCGCGTTGTCTCACAATATTGTGTGGCTCAACTTTTAAATTATTCAGGTATTTGGTAAGGATTTTATCTTTTCTTGGGCAAACCTCTCTTGTTATTCCCAATGCCAAAAGAGAATCTTTAAACATGGACGAGTTGGCAGATTCATCCGCATAGACTATTTCTTCATATATAGGGGATGGTGGTGGAGAGTGGGAACGGCTTTTCCACGATCCCATATGCTTTAGTATCTTCTGGATGGCAGGATCATTCTCAATTAAGGCAATGACCCTCATGGGGTGTTTACACCGGGGATATAAAAGCAGTTCAACCTCATGTTTTCCCCTGATCAGTCTTGCCCATGCTGGTTTACACTGTTTCTGATGAGGGGTGAGCCCTCATTATGTATATGAAAGCCAGTATGTCTCCAGGAGAGGATCATCTGAACACGCTCTTAGGTAATCAATCCCTCTTTGAGCAACATCCTGAATACCTTATGCCTGTCCTCGAATGCCTCTATCGAGGACTGGAATACCTCCCTGATGATTGATGGAGAAAGTATCTCCATGACTATGCTCCCGTCACGTTTCCAACTCTTCCAACCGCAGATCGCATAGACCTTGCGCTTATCCCTTTTTACTCGTAATATGTCATAAAGGATGAAAACAGGCACGAATCATGGCTGCGGATAAGAAAAGCCCGATAGCCGGTATTACCGGTACATATTGGAGGTTGATTGCGGTTTTTTTTATCCTTTCACTATTATTATATGTATGGAGTGGCTTTTTCAGCACCGGTGGCCCTCAAAAACATACAATAAATTACAGTCAATTCATGATGCAATTAAACGATGGCAACATCAAATCCGTTTCAATAAAAAAGCTGCTGGTCACTGGTGAATTTACGAAAGAGGTTAGCATACAATCCCAGGGAGATAAGAAACCCGTAAGAGTGACCTACTTCCAGACCGTTCTACCCTCTTTCCAGGGAGAAGGACTCCTTTCTCAACTGAGGGAAAAGAATGTGCTTATCACTATCGAGCCGGATGATCAGGGATTTTTGGGGACGTTTCTGATCGCTATACTGCCCTGGGCGCTTATTATCGGTGTCTGGATTTTCATCATGAGGAGAAGCCAGCAGATTCAGGGTGGCCCGGGGGCTCTTCTCATTCGGGGCAAGCAAGGCCAAGCTGTATGATACTAAAAAACCGAGTGTGACCTTTAAAGACGTTGCGGGGATGGACAATGTAAAGATGGAACTGAGAGAGACGATAGAGTTTCTGAAAGACCCCTCCAGATTCGCAAAGATCGGCGCCAAGGTACCAAAGGGAGTTCTTCTGGTCGGACCTCCGGGAACCGGCAAGACACTTCTTGAGCGCGCAACAGC
>Ga0209343_10010112_pt1 | contig 10776 bp, 9 predicted proteins | sample RifCSPlowO2_02_FD_184026 | JGI IMG/M metagenome (GOLD analysis project Ga0209343, IMG submission 184026) | Groundwater microbial communities from Rifle, Colorado - Rifle CSP2_plank lowO2_0.2 (SPAdes) (version 2) | ecosystem: Environmental > Aquatic > Deep subsurface > Groundwater | place: Rifle...
GAGCCCGTCGAGCTGGTGTACACGCGCGGCGCGACGTTCGAGCTGGTGCATCCCGGCTTTCCGCTGATCCGCCAGGTCTGCCGCGTCGCCAGGCAGTATGTCGTCATGGTGATATCCGAAGCCGGCCACGCCTATCCGCGGTTCTGGGAGTACGAATTCGCGCGGGAGGGATTCGAGCTCGCGCATCTGCGCCGTCCGGCATCCGTGCTCGCGCCCGAGCACAAGGTGTCGCTCATGACCTTCCGGCGTCTCGGCTGATGGGACTGCTGAACTACGCCTGGCGCGTCGCGGAAGGATCCCGGCCGGCGATAGCCGGAATCGCCGCCCTGGGTTTCGTCACAGCGCTGACGGAGTCGGCGACGCTGCTCGCCCTGTTCAACTTCCTCGCCGAGATCACCTCAGCCTACGGCGGCGGCTCGGGCGCGGGATTCCGCAGCGGGCCGCTGGTGCCGCTCGGGCTCTCCGCCACCGCGCAGGGGCTGCTGGTGCTGCTGTTCGCCACGCTCCGCTTCGCGCTTGCGCTCGTCCTCGAGTGGCGCATGAGCCGCCTGTGGACCGACCTGCGCAGCCACATGCAAAGAACGATGTTCGCGCTGCATCTCAACGCGCGCTTCAGCTACCTGCTCTCCCGGAAGGCCGGCGAGCATCTCTATCACATCATGGAAGGCCCGTCGTTCGCGGCCGTGTTCTACCTGCACCTCGCGCGCTACGCATCGACCGCCATTCTGCTCGTGATCCTGTTCCTCACGCTGCTCTCCGTGTCGTGGCAGCTGATGCTGCTCGCCGCCGCCGTGGGGCTCGTCTACGGGGCCTTCGTGCGGCGTATCAGCAACTCGATTTCCTACGTCTCCGGCCAGACGCAGGCCGATGCGGTCAAGAGCCAGACGCAGCTGGTGAACGAGGGCATCGCGGGCGCGCGCTACCTGAAGACGCTCGCCGCAGTCCCGGTGTGGCTCGCGGATTTCGCGCGCGAAGCCGCTACCGCCACCACGGCGATGCGCCGCTCGTCGTTCTGGAACACGGTCCCCTCGCGCACGATCGAGTACCTCATCCTCGTGCTGTTCCTCGCCGTGGTGTTCTACGCGCTGGGGCAGCGCGGGGAGCTGATGGTCGCGCTGCCGACGCTGGCGGTCTATTTCCTCGGCATCACGCGCATCCTGCCCACGCTGTCCCTGCTCGGCAACGCGCGCATGCAGATGATGCAGGCGCTGCCCACCCTGCAGTCATACCTGGACTTGCGCCGCACCGTCGAGAGCGAACCCGCACCCGCTGACGGCAGCGCGCCGCCGGATCTCGCCGCGAGCACGCTCACCTTCTCCGCGGTGGAATTCGCGTACGGCGAGAAGCGCGTGCTGGACGGGTTCAACGCGGAGATCCCATTGTCCGATATCACCGCGATCGTCGGCCTGTCGGGCCAGGGCAAATCCACGATCATCGACCTGATCCTGCGCCTGGTCGAGCCGCAATCCGGCTCCATCACCGTGAACGGCGCCGACTACCGCGCTTATGCGCTTGGGGCATGGCGCGCGCGATTCGCCTACCTCGGGCAGGACCCCTTCATCTTTCACGCCACCGTCGCGGAGAATATCCGCCTCGGCAAGCCGTCCGCGTCGCTCGACGAGTTGCGGGCGGCGGCGCAGGCCGCCGGTGCCGGCGAGTTCATCGGTCACTTGCGCGACGGCTACGATACGGTGCTGGCCGACCGCGGGCAATCGCTCTCGGGCGGGCAGCGCCAGCGCATCGCGCTCGCCCGCGCGTTCGTGTCGGATGCGCAGGTGCTGGTGCTCGACGAGCCGACCAGCCAGCTCGACGCCGAGACGGAGGCGGCCGTGCTGTCCGGCCTGTTGGCAGCGCGGCGCGGCCGCGGCATCATCCTGGTCACGCACCGGGAAGACCTGCTGCGGCAGGCCGCACGGATCCTGGTGATACGGGACGGCCGCGTCGTCGAGCACGGCGCCCAACAGGCGCTGCGCGCGACGGGGCGGCATTATCGCCAGATTTTCAAGATAGACGCGGAGTAGCCGGTCGTGGACATTTTTTTCGGTTCTTCGTTGCACGAGCGCTACGCGGCGCGCCCGTTGACGCTCGTCGACATCGGGGCGCGCGGCGGCCTGCAGCCCAACTGGGCGCCGGCGCGCCGCTACCTGCGCGTGATCGGCTTCGAGCCCGATCCCAAAGAGCACGCCCGGCTCGCGGCTGCGGCCGATCCCCGCAGCAGGGTCTACATCAACGCCGCGTTGCACCGGCAGCCGGCCACCCTCGCCCTCAACGTGGGGCGCGACGGCGGAACGTCATCGCTGCTGGAACCCAACCTCGATTTTCTCAGGCGCTTTCCGGACCCCCAGCGCTACGAAGTGGCGCGCCAAGTCCCGGTGCAGGTGGACACCCTGGACCGAGTCCTGCCGGCGCACGACGTGCGCGACCCCGATTTCATCAAGATCGATACGCAGGGCGCGGAACTGGCCATCCTCGAAGGCGGCCGCGAGGCGCTGACCCGCGCCGTCTTCGGAATCGAGGTCGAAGTGCTGTTCGCGCCCCTCTACTGGGATCAGCCGCCGTTCGGCGCCATCGATGCGTTGCTGCGGGGCCACGGTTTTCAGCTCTTCGATCTGCGGCCGAGCTACTGGAAGCGCGCGGCCGGCGCGCGCTACGGCGGGCCCAAGGGCCAGCTCGTGTTCGGCGACGCGCTCTACCTGAAAGCCGAGGCGAGCTTCCAGCGGCAACTCGAAGCCATCGCTGACGACGACGCGCGCTGCTCGAAGCTGTTGCGCGCGCTCTCGGTATGCCTGCTCTACGGCTATCTGGACTACGCCATCGAGCTGTTCGAGCCGAACCGCGGCCTGCTCGACCCGGACACGGCGGGGACTGTTGCTTCGCAGCTGCGCTCGCGAATACCGCTGTCCGCGCGCCTGCCGCATTTCCGGGGCCGCGGGTGGCTCTCGCATCTTTTTTACCGCGCGCACCGCGCGCTGTATCCGACGGTCGGGGGCTGGGGCAGCGGCGGGCGCAACATCGGCAATCTCGACTGACCCCGGGAATTCCCGACCATGGACCTGCTGATTGCCGAGCTCTGGGACTGGATCGCAGCCATCGCCGACGCGGTGCCGGGTCGCGCCGGCCGGCTGCTGCGGCGCTGGCTCTACCGCGCAGCGCTCGCGGAGAGCGGCCCGATCCTGTCGGTCGGGCGCGGCGTGGAGATCGCCTGCCCGCGCAATATCCGCGTGGGAAACGGGATTTATCTCGTGGGCGGCGCGGTGCTGCGGGCGTGCGGCAACGGCAGCATCGTCATCGGCAACCGCTTCGGCGCGAACGGGAACGCGCGCCTGATCGCCGATAACGGCGGCAGCATCGTGATTGGCAATGACGTCATGGTCGGACCCAACGTCGTGATCCGGGCGAGCAATCACGGCACCGGGCGCATCGATGTCCCGATGTGGGACCAGGGTCACACCGGCGGGCGGATCGAAATCGGAAACGATGTGTGGATCGGCGCCAACGCGGTCGTCGTGCCGGACGTGACGATCGGCGCGCACGCCGTCGTCGCGGCGGGCGCGGTAGTGACCCGGGACGTTCCGGAATACGCGGTGGTCGCCGGCGTGCCGGCGCGCGTCATCGCCGACCGCCGGCAGAAGAGCGCTGCGCCCGGCGCTGGCGCGTGAGGCAGCTCTAACCATGGAGGACACGGCCTGCCCTGCTTGCGGGGGTGCCTTTGGCGAGCGCATCCCCTATCCCGGCGCGCAGGCCGGCCGTTTTTCGCTGCATTTCGAACACATCGGGGTGTGCGCGGGCTGCGGCCTCGGCATGGCATTGCCGCGCCATACGCAGGCGGAGCTCGATGCGTTCTACGCCGACGGAAGCTACTGGAGCGATGCCGTCGGACGCTCCCGCGGCCAGAGCTTCCACGAGCGCAATCAGTGCCGCCATCGTGTGGCCCGAGCACTTGGCGTCCTGGGCAATGCATCGGCTTTGCGCGTGCTCGACGTCGGCGCGGGACACGGCTGGACGGCGCACTGGCTCGAGCGCCTGGCGCCGGGCGCCGTCGCCGCTTTCGAATTCATCGAACCCGACGAAGCCTGCAGCCGCGAGATTCTCGCGCGCCGGCCCGGCGCGGGGACAACGCGCCTGGCTTCGCTGGCCGTGGCGCGCGCCGGCTACCACCTGGTGTTCCTCAATCACGTGCTCGAGCACATGGCGGAGCCGGCGCAGTGCGTGGCCAGCGTCAGCGCGCTGCTCGCGCCGGGCGGCGTGGCCTATTTCGAGATGCCGCACGCCGACCAGCGCTTCAAGGCGGACGTGTTCCCCCACACCTGGTTTTTCACGCCGGCGGCACTCGCCCGCCTGGCTGCGGGTTGCGGCGTTGCCGAAGTGCTGCGCGAGGCGTTCGGCCGGATGCCCTCCCGCCGCGGGCTCGACCTCGCCTGGCGGGTCGCCTTTCGAGTGAGCGCCGCGCTGGGTCTCGCGGACCTCGCGGGCGCGCTCGACGACCGGGTCTGGCGCTACCAGGCAGGCGCCGACGGCATCTGGCTGCGCTGGGTCCTCGCGCGGGGCGCCCGCGATGCGGCGCCGGTCAAACCAGCATCGCGTCCGGGATGAAAGCCTGCTGAAACGCCGAGAACTGCCGGTAGGCCGCGCGCGGGAATTCGTAGTTGCGGTGAGGGTAAAACGGCCGCAGCGGCACGAAGACGGCGTAGCCCAGGTCGCGGTAACCCGTCTGCGGCAGCTGCGCGCGGTGCAGGCCGCGGGTATCCTCGATGATCACGGTGCCGGCCCTCACCTCGCTCACCACCCGCCGCGGGTCGCCCGCGGGGTACGCCCGGTCGACCTCCGGGTCGGTGAAATAGCGCTGCCCGTTCAGCACGTCGAGCCGCCGATGGCTCTCGTTGATGAATTCGTGCGGCCCGGTATCGCGCGCGCAATCGGTCAGGAAGAAAAAGATCTTCAGCAGGTGAAACGGCGTGTTGAGGTCCCGGTGCCAGAAGTGATTCATCGTGCGGTGCGGCGCCGGGAAATTGCGGCGCACGTACGCCTCCGACAGCTTCGGAACCATCCCCATGCACCCGCTCACGATGCCGAGCAGGAACGGGTCGAGCCAGGCCTCGCGGAACGCCGGTGAATAGCCGAACGGCTGCACCGACAGGGTCGACGGATTGAAGTCGCGCAGGACCTGCTCGTAGTCCCGGGCCTCGTCGCGGTCGAAGGCCGCGCCCTGCGCCTTCAGCTGCTGCGGCGAGCCGTACAGGAAATTGTCGATCAGCGCGGCGTGGCGGACCGGGTCGACGCGCGTCTGCGCGAGACTCGGCATTTCGAATTTCAGCGCGCGCAGCGCGGCGTCGAGGTCCTGCTGCAGGCGCGACAGCAGTCTCGCCGGAAGGTAGCGCTCGAGCACGATGCAACCGTCGCTGCGCAACTGGTCGATCAGCGCGTGCTGCCGCGCGGTCAACTGCGGCATGAACCGGCGCTTGGCGTAGCTGTCGTGGAAAACGACCCGGCTCGCGACGCGGTCGAGGAACCCGGGCTGACGAACCGTCAATCCACCGCTACCGAGAAACATGATCTCCCTGCATCTTCCTGCGCGATGGATGTGATTATACTGCCGTTCGTGCGAGCGCCCGGTTGGACGCCGCGGGAACGTCAATACGTTGGAGACGCCGTTGGCTTCAACCGTTCGGCAGATCGCGCTGGTGGCCGTCGATGACGGGCCGCGGTCGACGCTGGAGCCGCTGGCAAGCCATCTGGCCAGGGCGCTGCCGCGTTTCGAAGGCGGCGCGGCGGAAAGCGAGCCGTACTGGCTCGACGCGTACGCCCGTGCCGGGTCCCGCCTCGTGGTGGTCGGCACGTCCAACAGCGCGCCCGGCCGCCGCATCGAATCCGCCGCGCGGCGCGCCGCCACCCGCGCCGGACTGCCGGTCGCCGCGATCGAGGACTACCCAGGAAATTATTTCGAGGTGCCGGATTCCACCACGCGACTGCTCATCGTCGAGAGCGCGTTTTCAGAACGGGTGTACCGCGCACGCCCGGGCACCCCGCCGCCGATGGCGATCATCCCGCCCGCGCGATACGATCGTTGGCGCGGCAAGGCGCGAAAGATTGTCGTCCCGCGCGCCCCATACACCGTGCTGTGGGCAGGGCAGCCCGAATCGAATGCCTGCGTCGCGACCCTGGAGTGGCTGCTGCCACGGTTCGCCGGCTTGCCGGTGAAATTGTTGTTACGCGCGCATCCCCGGGATCCCGCATTCGGCGGCCGCGTCTACAGCGAGCTGTGCGCGCACGCCGGCATTGCGTGTCTCGACACATCGACGGAGCCGGTCGAGGCGACCCTCGCCCGGCAGCCGGACCTGGTGGCCACCCAGTTCTCTTCGGTCGCAGTGGACGCCGGGTTTGCGGGCGTGCCCTCGCTGCACGTGCTGCTGCCCCATGCCGGCGGGGGAGTGCTGCGCCGAATGAAGGGATACGACATCCCGGCCGTCTGCGACGCCGGCGCCGCGTTCCTCGCCACCGGCGGGCCGCGGGACGACCCATTGAGCGTGGCGCTGCTTGACCCGCAAGCACGGGCGCGCGTGATGGCGCGGTTTGGCGCGCTTTATGCCACGGAAGCCCCGACGGTGCAGTTGGTGGCCGCGGCGTTAAACGATATAATGTCGTGATTCTTGGGGTTTTTTCCCAAGGGCGCCCATGACCACTGTCATCATACCGATCAAGCCGGTCGACCGTTACGGCGACGAGCCGTTGCTGAACGACGGCAGCGTCGCGCTCGCGCACGACCGCATCGCGGCAAAGCTGAGAGCGATCCCCGTGGACGAACCGATCACCCGGCTGCTGCACCCGGAAGTCCGCTACGAGGTGACCGACCACTGCAACGCCACCTGCATCATGTGCCCGCGCGACAAGCACGAGCACGGTCGCGAGCACGGCATCATGGACCAGTCGCAGTACGAGCGCAGCATCGACGAGGTCGTCGCGCTGGGCGCGAAGCAGGTCGTGCTGACCGGTTTCGGCGAGCCGATGCTCGACCGGCGCCTCGAGGACAAGATCGCCTACGCTGACAGGAAAGGGCTTTCGACCTACTTCATCACCAACGGCTCCGCGCTGACGCCGAAGCGCTCGCGCAAGCTGATCGAGTCCGGCCTGTCGGAGATGCGCGTGAGCTTCTACGGCATGCGGCCCGAGACCTACAACGCGGTCATGCAAGGGCTCGACTTCGACCGCACCATGAAGGGCATCCTCGAATTTCTCCGCCTGCGCGACGAACTGCGCGCTCACACGCGCGTGCAGATCTCGTACCTCGAGCTCGAGCAGAACAAGAGCGACACGCAGGCGTTTCGCGAGTTCTGGGAGCCGAAGGTCGATGCGATCGAGATCTGGAAGCCGCACAACTGGGTCGACGGCCGCGACTACCGCGAGCTGCTCGCCGACTCCTACAAGAAGAGCTGCGGCCGCCCCGAGAACGGGCCGCTGCAGATCCAGTGGAACGGCGAAGTGATCCCCTGCTGCTTCGATTTCAACAACCAGATCATCCTCGGCAACGCGTTCGAGCGGCCGGTGCTCGATATACTCAACGGGCCCAAGTACCGCCTGCTGCGCCACGCGCATCGGAGCCGGGAATTCAGGCTGTTCCCGCACTGCGACAAGTGCGACCAGTTGCTGCCGCACGCCGACGCGCTGATCTACACCAACCGCCACAACCTGCCGCCCGAAGAGGCCGTGAAGCTGTCGAACACGGACCTCTACAACCTCGCGGACGGCAGGCAACTCGAGGCGGAACGCCTGAGCGAGCGCTACCGCGGGCGAGACGGCGCGTAACGCCCAGCCGCGGCACATGCAGGCGCGCCTGCTCACGACAGAAGGCGCCTTCCTTGAAAGCCTGTCCCAAACGGCGGACGCCGTGTATGCCGTCTGCGGGCGCAGTTGCGCGCCGGCTTCCCTACTCGCGCGCATCGAGTCCGTCGGCGAAACGCGGCGCCACCGCGACCTGCTCGGGATTTCCGGGTTGCGCGCCGAGGCGGAACGGGAAAGCGCCCGCTTCTTCCGGGCAGCCGCGGAAAGCGACCCGGCTGGCGACTTCGCCTACACCGCGCGCGTTCCGCTGTCGGTCCCCGAGTACGAGGATCTGCAGCTCGCGTTCCTGCTGCAGGCGCTCGCCCGCAGCGAACCCGGCACCCGCGTCTTCGTGCTGGCGACCGACGGCGGGGTCAGCCGCCTGTTTGCGGCACTGTTCCTGCAGGGGGGCGCGCCGCGACCGAAGCGCTGGCCCGGGATCGGGGCCTGGCTGCGGCTCGCGCGCTCGGCGCTGCGCGCGGCGATGGCGCCCGGGATCGCTACCGACCCCATCCGCATCGTCATCGTCACGCTCGGCGCTGCCGCAGCCGAGGGGCGGCCCGACGTCTACTTCGGGCGCTTCGCCGAGCCGCTCAACGCGCTGGCGCCGGTCATTACCGTCTTTCTGGCGGAGGGCGGCCGGGTGCGTTTCCCGCGCACCGGCCGCGCCCTGCCGATGGAGTCGTTCGTCTCATGGCGGGACCTGCTGCAGGTCGCGGTGAATGCCGTCGCCCGCGCCACGACGCGCCGGCACGCGGCAGAGGGGTTGAGCGATCCCGCTCATGCGCTGCTTGCCGGCTACCTGTGCGGTCGCGAAGTTGCGCGCGGCGAGCCGATGATGCTGGCCTTGTACCAGCGGGCGTTCTCCGCGATGATCCGCAAGCTGCGGCCGCAAACCGTGATGTTCCCGCTGGAGTGCCGGACGTGGGAGAAGCACCTGGTGGGCGCCTGCCGCGACGGGCACGTGCGCTGCTCGATCGGCTACCAGCATTCCTCGATCACGCCGCGCCACCTGGCGTTCCGGCTCGACCAGGATCCCGCCGGCGGCCGCGACCTGCCCGACCGGATCATCACCTGCGGCGAGGTCACCGCGGGCTGGCTTGCCGGCCGCCTGCCGGGTCTCGCGGGACGCGTGACCACCGGTGTGGCGCTGCGGTCCCTGGACGGACGGCCCGGTGAAGCCGCGCGCCCTGCTGTGCTCGTTTCGCTTTCCTCCACCCGCGCCGAAGCCTGGGCACTGATGCAGGCCACTGCGTTCGCCGCGCGCCGCATCCCGCTGCCGTTCTTCATCCGCCGCCATCCGGCGATCGCAGTGGACGACCTGTTCGACCAGATCCGGTGGGAGGGAGCCGTGGAGCTGTCCAGCGGGAGGTCGCTGCTGGAAGACATCGGGCGCAGCGCGTTCATTGTCTACTCCTCCTCCACGGTCGCGCTGGAGGGCATGCGCTCCGGGCGCATTCCCGTATTCCTCGACATCGGCGACGTCCCGAGCGGGGACCCGGTGGGCCCGGGCGTGGCGTGCAGGTTCGGCGCTGCAAACCCGCAAGAGCTGGTCATGATCCTGGAGCGCCTCGTCGCAATGCCGCTGGAGGAGATGGAGCAGTTGCGCGCTGCCGCACGTGATTTCGGATCCCGCTATCTGCGCGCGCCGGACGAGGCCGGCGTCTCCGTAATGGCGGCGCTGGTTGCGTCGTGCTGATCACGGCGGTCATTCCGACGAAGAACCGCCCGCACGACCTGGCGCGGGCGGTGGCGTCGGTGCGCGATCAGCAACGGCTGCCCGACGAACTGCTAATCGTGGACCAGAGCCCGGACGAGGCGTCGCGCGCCGCCGTGGAGGCTGCGCTCGATGGCTCGGCATTGCGCGCCCGGATGAACTATGTGCTCGACAGCAGCATCGCCGGCCTGGTGCCCGCGAAAGCTGAGGCGGCCCGGCGTGCGAGCGGCGATGTGGTCTGTTTCCTTGAGGACGACGTCGTTCTCGAGCCGGATTACTTGCTGCAGGTGGAGCAGGGATTCCTGGAGACGCCCGGGATGCTCGGCTGCTGCGGCGTCGTGAGCAACCTGCCGCCGCTGCCGCCCGGCTACGTGCGGCTGTTCCACTTTTTCCATCGCGGCATTTTCCACGACACGCGCGTAGGCGTGCACGGCGCCGCCCGCGACACGCTGCCGCCGCTGATTCCGAGCACCTGCCTGAGCGGCGGCCTGTCCGCCTACCGCCGCGAGGTCTTCGTGGCGGTGCCGTTCGACATCGCGAACGAATTGTTCCTGATCGAGGACATCGATTTCTCGACCCGCGCGGCGGCGCGCTTCGGCAGCCGCTTCTTCATCAATTCCCGGGCCCGGCTCGAGCATCGGCCGCTGTCCCCCTTGAACCGGACGGTGCTGGGGCTGCGCCAGCGCCGCAAGCTGCGCGAATTCCTGGTCTTCTACAAGAAACGGCGCGACGAGCGGCACGCCGGCGCGGCGCTGCTGCTGCTGCTTGCCGGCCTGCTGCTCGAGTCGGCCTACGATGCGCTGCGGGCCGCGCACTACGCCCCGGTCCTGGGGTACTTTCTCGGGCTTTGGGACGGCATGCGATGGAAGCTGGCGGAACCCACAGTGACCTAGGGCACCCGGGATGGAGATAGCCATTACCGGCGCCAGCGGCTTCGTCGGCGGCACCCTGGTCCGCAAGCACCTCGGGCGCGGTGACGCGGTCCGGGCGCTGGTCCGCGATCCCGCCGCCGCGGTCTGCGGGCTGCCGCTGGTGCGGGCATTTTGCGGGGATCTGGCGCGCGGCGAAACCATTCCCCCGGACTTTTGTGCGGGCGCGGACGTGCTCTATCACTGTGCTGCCGAGATGCGCGACGAGCGACAGATGCAGGCCACGAACGTCGAGGGCAGCCGGGCGCTGGCCCGCGCGGCCGCGGGCCGGATCGGCCGGTGGGTGCACGTGAGCAGCGCATCGGTGTACGGGCC
>Ga0209343_10010113_pt1 | contig 10776 bp, 15 predicted proteins | sample RifCSPlowO2_02_FD_184026 | JGI IMG/M metagenome (GOLD analysis project Ga0209343, IMG submission 184026) | Groundwater microbial communities from Rifle, Colorado - Rifle CSP2_plank lowO2_0.2 (SPAdes) (version 2) | ecosystem: Environmental > Aquatic > Deep subsurface > Groundwater | place...
AGAAGTCAAGGATTCCAGTGAAGGAAGTTGCGGTAAAGGGACAAACCGTGTTCGGCGCTTTTTTCGGGGTGAAATTGGGTTGCGAAAATATTATCGCGCGCAATGGCCGCAGAAAAGCGCTGACCGTAGTCCGTCTCGCCCACACTGTGGCGCGCATCAGACGGTCTGGCGTAGTAGCTGTGCACAAAATAGAAGTAGCTGCCGTCCGGCACGTCGCCCCACACCGGGTGCGGTGCGCCGCCATGGTTGTTGCGCCAGACCTGGTTCCAGCCCATTTGCGGCACTTTGTAACGGCTGCCGTCGGGTTGGATCTGCCCTGCCAGGTCAAACTTGAGCACTTCACCGGGAATCAGACCCAACGACGGCGTGTTGAGTTCCGCGCTGTGGTCCAGCAGCATTTGCATGCCCACACACACGCCCATCAGGGGTTTGTGCGCGGCGGCGTGCATCACGGCGTCGAACATGCCGGACGCGTGCAACTCGTGCATGCAGTCGCGCATGGCGCCCTGGCCGGGCAAGACCACGCGTTCGGCGTCCATCACTTCCTGGGCGGTGCGTGCCCAGACCACCTCGACGCCGGCACCGGCTGCCACATGCATCACCGCCTGGGTGACGGAACGCAAATTACCCATGCCGTAATCGACTACCGCGACTTTCTTCATGCTATCCTTTTCATAGCTGCCTGCGCACATTCCGCGGGGGCTAGAGGCCTATTTGGCATATAAAACTAGAGGGAACCCTTGGTCGAGGGAATGGTGCCCAGGGAGCGCGGGTCCAGTTCCACTGCGTCACGCAGGGCGCGGGCAAAGGCCTTGAAGACCGACTCGGCCTGGTGGTGGGCGTTTTCGCCCTTGAGGTTGTCAATGTGCAGGGTCACCAAAGCATGGTTCACAAAGCCCTGGAAAAATTCGTGGGCCAGGTGGGTGTCAAAGGCACCAATCATGCCACTCTTGAAGGGCACGTCCATCACCAAACCAGGGCGGCCGGAAAAATCCACCACCACACGGCTCAGGGCTTCGTCCAGCGGCACGTAGGCATGGCCATAGCGGCGCAGGCCTTTTTTGTCGCCCACGGCTTTGAATACGGCTTGGCCCAGGGTGATGCCCACGTCTTCCACCGTGTGGTGGCCGTCGATGTGCAGATCGCCATCGGCCGCGATGTCCAGATCGATCAGGCCGTGGCGGGCGATTTGGTCCAGCATGTGGTCAAAAAAACCGATGCCGGTGGACAGGCGGCTTTTGCCGGTGCCGTCCAGGTTCACCTTGACCGTGATGCGGGTCTCGGCCGTGTTGCGCGTCACCTCGGCGGTGCGGGGGGCCACGGTCACGGGAACTTCGGTCAATGGGTATGTCGTCATAGGGATTCCTGAAGGGCGGCCAGCAGTTGGGTGTTCTCCGCGTCGGTGCCGACGGTGAGACGCAAACAGTGGGCCAGCAATGGGTGCATTTTAGAAACGTTTTTGACCAGCACGCCACGCGCCTTCAGGCCATCGAAGGATTTTTGTGCATTTTCGACCCGCACCAAAACCATATTGGCGTCGCTGTCCCAGGCGTGCACGCCGGGCATGGCGCGCAGCTCGGCCAGCAGCCGGGTGCGCTGGGCGCGCAGCTCGGTGGCCTGCGCCGCAAACACCTCGGCGTGCTCCAGGGCGAACAACGCGCACTCGCAGTTGAGCACGCTGATGTTGTAGGGCGGGCGCACCTTGTCCACCTGGGCGATCAGCGCGCGCTGGCCCAGCATGTAGCCGATGCGCACGCCCGCCAGGCCAAACTTGCTCATGGTGCGCATCAGCAGCACATGGGCGTGTTGCGCGGGCTGGGCGCGGATGACGTCCAGGTAGGTGTGGCTGGAAAAGGGCTGGTAGGCCTCGTCGATCGCCACGATGCTGCCGGCCTCGGCGGCAGCGGCGACCACCCGGGCCATGTCTTGCGCGTCCCACAGGTTGGCGGTGGGGTTGTTGGGGTAGGCCAGGTAGACGATGGCGGGCTGGTGCTGGGCAATGGCTGCCAGCATGGCGGGCACATCCAGGGCAAAGTCGGCCGTCAGGGGCACACCGACAAACTCCAGGCCCTGCAAGGCGGCGCTCACGGCGTACATCACAAAACCGGGCGTGGGCGCCAGGATCACGGGCTTTTTACCGTCAGCTTGCGCGGGCACATCGCAGGCCATGGCCAGGAGCGAAATGAGTTCGTCCGAGCCATTGCCCAGCATGAGGTCGCAGCCTTCGGGCATGCCGGCGTAGGCGGCCAGGGCGTGGCGCAGGTCGTTGACGCGGCCGTCGGGGTAGCGGTTCAGCGCCAGGGCGCCCAGGCGCAGGCCCAAGGCCTCTTGCAGCGCCAGGGGCAGGCGGTGCGGGTTCTCCATGGCGTCGAGCTTGACCAGGCCCGCCGAATCCTGCACGGCGTAGGCGTGCATGGCTAGCACGTCCGGGCGGATGCGGCGCTGGATCAGGGCGTCCAGAGGGGAAGGGGCTGAGGTGGGGGTCATGTGCAGTGCCATTCCTTGGGTTGGGTGGATTTATGCGGTGAGGGCCAGGTCGGCCGGTGTGGCCAGAAAGGGGTTGAGGATGGTCACCCCATCGATTTGCTGCAGGTGCTGCGTGGATTGCAGATCCACCGTCAGCACATGGGTTGCACCCGACTGGGCGGCGGCGGCCACGATGAGCGCGTCCCAGTAGTTCAGGCCAAAACGCGCTTCCACGCCCCAGGCGGTTTCCACCGTCTGGTGGTCGATCTGCCAGGGCTGCCAGAGCTGGAAGCGCCGCACCTTGGCCCGCGCATCGCCCAAGGGCATGCCAAAGGTGCGGGTGGCGGTGACGTAGTAGTCGTTCAGCACCTGGGTGCTGAGCCGGCCCGCACGCCGCTGCCACAACGCCTGCAGCCATGCGCGGGCACGCGCCTGGCGGGACGGGTCGTGCGCGTCGTCGGCGCACAGCAGCACATTGGTGTCCACAAAAACAAGGGGGCCGGAGGCCGGAAGGGCACTAGCCACGGCTCACCTCACGCTGGGGATAGGGCTGGCCCCCCGAGGAAAAGCTGGAGGTGTCGGCCACCCACTCGCGCTGGGCGCGGGCGTAGGCATCGTCAAACTGCATTTTGTCGGTCAGCATCTCGCCCACCAGGCGCGAGACACTGGTGTTGCGCTTGGCGGCCTCGATGCGCACCCACTCCAGGGTGGCGTCTTCCACGGTGATGGTGACGTTTTTCATGGAATGGATGGTACACGAAATTCGTGTACCACGAAGTTCGTGTGATTAAAAATCCATTTTTACAGGGCTCTGGACGTGCAGGCCACCGTGCAAACGCTACGAATTCAATAGCTGTCTACGCACACTCTATAAGGGCTACAGGCCTATTTGTCTTATAAACATAAAGCGGCACAATACAGATCCCACCATGCCCTCCACACCCGCCGCTCCCCACACAGCCCCCTTGGACGCCCTGCTTGCAGAGGTTCGGGCCTGCACGCGGTGTGCCGCCCGCTTGCCCTTGGGGCCCCGGCCCGTGGTCCAGGCCAACCCACAAGCCCGCTTGCTGATTGCGGGCCAAGCACCGGGGCGCAAGGTGCATGCGACCGGATTGCCCTTCAACGATGCCAGCGGCGAGCGCCTGCGCAGGTGGCTGGGCCTCTCCAGCGCGGTGTTTTACGACGCGCGGCAAATTGCCATCATGCCCATGGGGTTTTGCTTTCCGGGGACGGGAAAGTCCGGCGACCTGCCGCCCCGGCCCGAATGCGCGCCCGCGTGGCGCGCACCCTTGCTGGCACAGCTGAAAAATATTGAACTCACCCTGGTCATTGGCCAGTACGCACAGGCCTACCACCTGCCCGATCAGGGCACCTCGGTCACCGAGGTGGTGCAGTCCTGGCGCCGCACCTGGCCCCACACCCTGGCCCTGCCCCACCCCAGCCCGCGCAACAACCGGTGGCTGCAGCGCAATCCCTGGTTCGAAGAAGAACTGTTGCCCGTGCTGCGGGCCCGTGTGCAGGAGGTGCTGGCCCCGGGCGGCGCAGGCCCTGGGCCATCCACCTCCCTGTGAAAGGGACACGCCCCTCAGGCCGGGTCCCGATGGGGCCGGGGCCCCGAAGGGATCTCACGCCCACTTTTTCCCGAGCTGGTCCAGACCGGATTTTTTCAAGTCCTCGGGACTCATCAGAATCCGGAATTTGCAATCGGCCTGGAAATTGAGAAAAAAGGGCTCTGCAAAACTGGGCACATCCGAGGAACTCTGCACGTTGATCACAAAGATTCCGCCGCGTTTCCCGTCTTGCTCGGTGAAGTAGGCCAACTCCGGCTTGAGGGTTTCCAGGATATGCCCGATCGTCTCACCCGCTTTGCCACTTTTGACCAGCGAGTTGAAAGGCTCATGGGGGATTTCCACCGTCAATAGCATTTTCATAAGAAACACTCCTTATCAAAAACGCCACGCGGCCTATTTCCACTCCCACAGTTTTTCTGTCGTATTGCCGCTTTCGTCTACTTCGTGTTCAAAAATGCCGACAATTTTGTTGAGCCCGGACAAACTTTGGGATGTGGTTTGGTAGCAAATCGACCCGCGCCAACTGGCGGCCATGCCGCGCCCGGTGGGCCTGCCGACGCCAGTGCCGGTCCAGGTCACCATTTCCCCACTCTTGGTCGTGACCAATCCCTGTCCGCTGCCGTTGAGTAAGCCGTTGGGCAGGAGTGTGGAGACATAGGTCCCCACCTCGGTCATTTCCTGCCCGAGCAACTTGCCGCTGCCTTGGAACGACACCTCCATCCGCGGGCCCATACCATCGGAAGGCAAAACCCGGAGACCGGAAATTTTGCCTTTTCCTTCACTGATCATTTCACCTAACATGATGCACCTCCTGAAGAGAGAACCTGGCTTGCCCTGGGGTATTGACCTCGCCACGCCCGGCAACCCACGGAGGCGTGGAGGTGCAGGATCACAGGGGTGCGCAAAGATTTCGCCGCCACGTCCAACCTGCGCGCCCATATTCCGGCCGAGGTCAACGTTGCACCTTGCGGTTTGTCAATTCAAAAATAAAAAAGAAAAGCTAGGCCCTAGCAGGGATAGACCGTGGCCAGCGCCTGGGTCATCACCCATTGCGCAGGCATATCGGCTTCGTACAGGCCTTCGTTGCGTTGGCGTTCGGTGTCGTACAAGCCCTGGGCCATGCTGGGGGCCAAGCGACGGCCATTGAGGCAAATGGTGGGGGTGGCACCGGCCCGCACATCCTGGGCGTGGGCCTCCAGCACCCCTTCCATGACCCCCACCAGGTAATAACGCACGTAGTTGTCACCCTGCTTGTCGGTCTTGGCCAGGGTGCGGAGTTCGCGCAAGGACATGGCGGAACTGGTAGTGGCGACGCTGGCACAGGCCAGCAGGAGCACCGCGGTGCGGGCCAGGGGCGTAGAGAAGGTTGAGAAGGTGGGGAAGTGCATGCCGCTTGGTCGCCCAGGTGCGTGGCTTCTTACATCGACCCCGATTCGCGCTTACTTCAAGCGCATTTCCGCAGCGCGGGCGTGGGCTTGCAGGCCTTCGCCATAGGCCAGTTCGGCGGCGATGGCGCCCAGCACCTGGGCCCCGGCTTCGCTGACCTCGATCAGGCTGGAGCGTTTTTGAAAGTCGTAGACCCCCAGCGGGCTGGAAAAACGCGCGGTGCCTGCCGTGGGCAGCACGTGGTTGGGGCCGGCGCAGTAGTCGCCCAGGGATTCGCTGGTGTAGGCGCCCAAAAAGATGGCGCCTGCGTGTTTGAGCAAGGGCTCCCAGCGGTGGGGGTCCTGGCTGGAGACTTCCAGGTGCTCGGGCGCAATGGAGTTGCTGATCTCGCAGGCCTCTTCCATGCTGCGCGTGAGGATGAGTGCGCCGCGCCCGGTGAGCGACTTGGCGATGATCTCGGCGCGCGGCATCTCAGGCAACAAACGGTCAATCGACGCTTGCACCTGGGCGATGTAGTCTTGGTTGGGGCACAGCAAAATGCTCTGCGCCAGCTCGTCGTGTTCGGCCTGGCTGAACAAATCCATGGCCACCCAGTCGGGCGGTGTGCTGCCGTCGGCCAGCACCAAAATTTCGCTGGGGCCGGCAATCATGTCGATGCCCACGGTGCCAAACACGCGGCGCTTGGCAGCAGCCACATAGGCGTTGCCGGGGCCGGTGATTTTGTGCACCGCCGGAATGCTGGCCGTGCCATAGGCCAGCGCGGCAACCGCTTGCGCACCGCCGATGGTGAAGGCCCGGGTGACACCGGCTACATAGGCGGCGGCCAACACCAGCAGGTTTTTTTCGCCCTTGGGCGTGGGCACCACCATGATGATTTCAGCGACACCGGCCACATGGGCGGGAATGGCGTTCATCAACACCGAGGACGGATAGGCCGCCTTGCCACCCGGCACGTAAATGCCGACGCGGTCCAGGGGCGTGACTTTCTGACCCAAGAGTGTGCCGTCTTCGTCGCGGTAGCTCCAACTTTCGCCGCAGGCTTTTTTCTGCGCTTCGTGGTAGCTGCGCACTCTTTTTGCGGCCGCCTGCAGGGCGTCGCGCTGCTTGGCCGGAATCGCATCGAACGCGGCTTTCAGTTCGGCCTGCGTCAGCTCCAGCGCCTGCATGCTGTCCACTTGCAAGCCGTCAAAACGTGCGGTGTACTCCAGCACCGCCGCATCGCCGCGCTGCTGCACATCGGCCAGGATGTCGGCAACCCGCTGCTCGATGGCCGCATCGGTGTCGGCCGACCAATGCAGACGCGCCTTGAATTGGGCCTCAAATTGGCTGTCAGCCGTGGAAAGACGTGCGGGAGCAGCTAGCAAATTCATAGCAAGAGTACGGTGTTACGCGATGGGTGATTTGCCGATAGCACCGGCAAAGGCGTCGATGATCTGGCGGATGGGCGCTTGCTTGAGCTTGAGCGCAGCCTGGTTCACCACCAGCCGCGAGCTGATGTCCATGATGCGTTCCACTTCGACCAAGTGATTGGCCTTGAGTGTGTTGCCGGTGGACACCAGATCGACGATCGCGTCAGCCAGGCCCACCAGCGGAGCCAGTTCCATGCTGCCATAGAGCTTGATCAAATCCACGTGCACGCCCTTGGAGGCAAAAAACTCGCGGGCAATGGCCACGTATTTGGTCGCCACTTTCAGGCGCGAGCCCTGCTTGACGGCCGACGCATAGTCAAAATCGGCGCGTACCGCCACGCTGATGCGGCATTTGGCAATTTGCAGGTCCAGCGGCTGGTACAGGCCGTCGCTGCCGTGCTCCAGCAAGGTGTCCTTGCCGGTGATCCCCAGGTCGGCGCCACCGTACTGCACGTAGGTGGGCACATCGGTGGCACGCACCACCAGCACGCGCACATGGGGCTGGTTGGTGTCCAGAATCAGTTTGCGCGATTTTTCCGGGTCGTCCAGCACTTCAATGCCCGCTGCTTTCAGCAAGGGCACGGTTTCTTCAAAGATGCGGCCTTTGGACAAAGCCAGCGTGATCATGTCGCCACTCATTTGATTCTTTCGATATCTGCGCCAATGCCGCGCAGCTTGGCTTCCATCTGGTCGTAACCCCGGTCCAAATGGTAAATGCGGTCCACCACGGTTTCGCCCTCGGCCACCAGACCGGCAATCACCAGGCTGGCCGAGGCACGCAGGTCGGTCGCCATGACGGTGGCGCCCGACAACTTTTCAATCCCTTCAATCACCGACACCTTGCCATCGATCTGGATATTCGCGCCCAGGCGCACCAGCTCATTGACGTGCATGAAACGGTTCTCGAAAATCGTCTCCGTCACTTTGGCGTGGCCGTGCGAAATGCAGTTGAGCGCCATGAACTGGGCCTGCATGTCGGTGGGGAAACCTGGGTATTCGGTGGTGCGAAAGCTCTGCGCCTTCAAACGGCCTTGGGACTGCACCCGGATACCGCCGTCCACGGCGGTGACCGTCGCGCCTGCGTCGCGCAGCTTCTCCACCACGGCTTCCAGGTGGTCGATGCGACCATGCTTGAGCACCACGTCGCCGCCGGTCGCCGCCACGGCGCACAAAAAGGTGCCGGTTTCAATGCGGTCAGCCACCACCTGGTGGGTGCAGCCGTGCAGGGCTTCGACACCCTGGATGCGGATGCGGCTGGTGCCGTGGCCTTCGATCTTGGCGCCCATCTGGATCAGCATTTCCGCCAGATCGGGAATCTCGGGCTCTTGCGCGGCGTTTTCCAGAATGGTTTCACCGTCAGCGAGCGCGGCGGCCATCAAAAAGTTTTCGGTGCCGGTGACGGTGACCATGTCGGTGGCAATGCGGGCACCGTGCAGACGGGTGCGGCCCTTGGCCAGCTTGGCGATCATGTAGCCGTGCTCGACCACAATATCCGCCCCCATGGCGGCCAGGCCTTTCAGATGCTGGTCCACCGGGCGTGAGCCGATGGCACAGCCGCCCGGCAGGGACACCTTGGCTTGGCCAAAGCGGGCCAGCAAAGGGCCCAGGGCCAACACGGAGGCCCGCATGGTCTTGACCAGTTCATAAGGGGCCTCGGGCGAACTCAAGGTGCCCGCATTCACATGCACCGAACCGTCGGCGCCCTGCTCCACCTGCACGCCCATGTTGCGAATGAGTTTGAGCATGGTGGACACGTCTTGCAGACGTGGCACATTGCGCAAAGTCACCGGTTCTGCGGTCAACAAGGTTGCGCATAACTCGGGCAAGGCGGCGTTTTTGGCGCCGGAAATCAGCACATCACCAGACAACTGGCGACCACCGCGAATCAGTAATTTATCCATAGGTATTATTAACAGGTGCTCAGGCTTGCTGCTGTGCCCATTCGGCCGGGGTAAAGGTTTTCATGGACAGTGCGTGCACTTCGTCGCTTTGCATACGCCCTCCCATGGTGGCATACACCTGCTGGTGGCGCTGGATCAGGCGTTTGCCTTCAAACGCAGTGGAGACGATGGTGGCGTACCAGTGGCGGCCGTCGCCCTCGGTCTGGCAGTGTTCGCAAGGCAGGCCTGCGGTAATGAGGGCTTGGAGTTCTTCAGCGGTCATGGCAAATTAAGGAGAAAGGGTTAGCTGCGGATTTTGTAGCCGGTGCGCAGCAGTTGGATGCCAATGGCACTCACGGCCAGCAAGGAGAGGCCCACCACACCGAGGCTGAGCCAGGGCGACACGTCACTCACACCAAAAAAACCGTAACGGAATCCGTCAATCATGTAAAAAAACGGGTTGAAGTGACTCACCCCCTGCCAGAACGCGGGCAAGGAGTGGATGGAATAAAACACGCCGCTCAGAAACGTCATGGGCATAACGACAAAGTTCTGGAACGCCGCCAACTGGTCAAACTTTTCCGCCCACAAACCGGCAATCAAGCCCAAGGTGCCCATGAGCGCGGCCCCCATCACGGAAAAAGCCAGAATCCACAGGGGAGCTACAAAACTGATGTCGGTGAAAAAAGCAGACACCGCAAATACACCAATACCCACCACCAAACCGCGGATCACCGCAGCGCCCACATAGGCAACAAACCAATGCATGTAGGACAAGGGCGTGAGCAGCAAAAACACCAAATTGCCCATCACCTTGCTCATGATGAGTGAAGACGAACTGTTGGCAAAGGCGTTTTGCAGCACACTCATCATGGCCAGGCCCGGCACCAAAAAGGCGGTGTAGCTGACTTGGTCATAGACCTTGACGTGGGCTTCCAGCGCGTGGCCAAAAATCAGCAGGTACAACATGGCGGTGAGCACCGGCCCGGCAATGGTCTGAAAAGCGACCCGCCAGAACCGCAAAACTTCCTTGTACAGCAGCGCTTTCCAGCCGGTCATGCGGATACTCCATGCACGGAGTCTTTGTTTTTGGTCATGACATCCAGGAACACATCTTCCAGATCGGCCTTGCGGATTTCCACGTCCTGGGCAGCCAAACCGGCTTCGCGCACGGCCGCCAGATAACGCTCAATTTCCAGTGCATCATGGGCAGGGAACTGCACAATGCGCCCGGTAATACGCGCCTGGTCGGCCAGCGCCTTGGGTAGTTCGCTATCAACCTTGAAGCGCAGCACGTTGCTGGATGCCGCTTTGAGCAATTCGCTGGTGCGGTCCAGTGCCACAATGCGCCCGGACTTGAGCATGGCGATGCGGCCGCACAGAGCCTCGGCCTCTTCCAGGTAATGGGTGGTGAGCAACACGGTGCTGCCCTGTTTGTTGAGCTTGGCAATGAACTGCCACAGGGTCTGGCGCAACTCCACGTCCACACCCGCCGTAGGCTCGTCCAGCACGATCACGGGAGGTTTGTGCACCAGGGCTTGCGCCACCAGCACGCGGCGTTTCATGCCGCCCGAGAGCTGGCGCATATTGGCATGGGCCTTGTCGGCCAAGCCCAGGCTCTCCAACAGCTCGTCAATCCAGGCATCGTTGTTCTTGACACCAAAGTAGCCGGACTGGATGCGCAAGGCCTCGCGCACATTGAAAAAGGGGTCGAACACCAACTCTTGCGGCACCACGCCGAGTTTGCGCCGGGCTGCCGCAAAATCCTTTTGAACATCGCTGCCCAAAACACGCACACTGCCGCTGTTGGCGCGCGTGAGGCCCGCCAAAATGCTGATCATGGTGGTTTTGCCAGCGCCATTGGGGCCCAGCAAGCCAAAGAACTCGCCCTCTTCAATGTCGAGGCTGACGCCGTCCAATGCCAAGAAGGTGCTGCCCTTGGGGCCGCGGGGCGACGGGTAGGCTTTGGAGACGGATTGGAATGAAATTGCGGACATGGGAGCCCGCAATTTTACGCGGCCACAGAACAAAGGCGTTCAGACGCTGGGAAGCAACCCTTCGATC
>Ga0209343_10010116_pt1 | contig 10772 bp, 10 predicted proteins | sample RifCSPlowO2_02_FD_184026 | JGI IMG/M metagenome (GOLD analysis project Ga0209343, IMG submission 184026) | Groundwater microbial communities from Rifle, Colorado - Rifle CSP2_plank lowO2_0.2 (SPAdes) (version 2) | ecosystem: Environmental > Aquatic > Deep subsurface > Groundwater | place...
GTTTCTTGCCATAACTGCCTGGGTTCTAACCTTTATATGGACGTGGACCTTTATCGCAAAACCAAGGAAGAAGCTATTGTACCCCGCACAAAATGCCTTCCTATCGCCAAAGAGGGGACGCTAACCAGTTTTCCTGGAGGAGGACTATGACAAAACAAGTACAAACCACAACAGCAGTAGGAGTACAGGCACCGCAAGGAAATACACAGGTACTGCTCCTGTCCACCCTATCATTTGCCACCTGTTTTGCCGTATGGTGCCTCTATTCACCCCTCGGTCCCCATCTGCGAGAGGAGTTACATCTTAGTGAGACACAGTTAGGTCTACTGGTGTCCATACCCGCCCTGCTGGGGTCGGCCTTTCGTCTACCGATGGGAATCCTTACTGACATGTACGGGGGGAGAAGGGTATTCACTGCCTTGATGGTGTTCTGCTTCGTCCCTACGGTGTTGGGTATGTACGCCAGCGGCTATGCCTACCTCATCATTTGTGGTTTCTTCTTTGGTATGGCAGGGACGAGCTTCGCCGTGGGTATACCCCATGTCTCCAAGTGGTATCCCCCTGAAAAACAGGGCCTCGCCCTGGGTATATACGGGGTAGGCAATCTAGGGGCCGCCTTGAGCACCCTCTTTGCTGAAAGGATTATACATTACTACCTAAACGACCAGTGGCGCAACATTTTCCCTATATACGCTCTTCCCCTGCTCCTGATGGCCTTTCTGTACTGGAACTACACCACCGACGCCCCAACGGCCGCCAAGCCCAGAAGCATTAATGAACTCCTCCAGGTATTCAAGAAGACCCCCCTGGCCTGGGTCTTTTGCCTCTTTTACTGGGTAACCTTTGGTGGGTTCGTCTGCTTCTCACTCTATCTGCCTACCTATTTTGTTAAGGTTTATGGTATCCCTCATATCAAGGCAGGTGACCTTGCCACTGCCTTTATCTTCACCACCTCCCTTATCAGGCCGCTTGGCGGGTATATGGCTGACAGATTTCAAGGGAGAAAGATACTGCAGGGGGTATTTACCATTGCGGCGCTATGCCTGATTATAGAGGGGTTAGCCCCCTCCCTGACGCTTGCGACCGGCGCATTTATACTGTTTGGGGCGTGTCTCGGCATAGGGAATGGCGTAATATTCAAGCTAGTGCCTACCTATTTTGCCAGGGAGACCGGGGCCGTAGGAGGGCTTGTGGGTGCGGCAGGGGGTCTAGGCGGATTCTTTACCCCTATAATCCTGGGTATCTCTAAGGACATGACCGGGAGCTACTTTGGCGGTTTTGCAGTAGCGGCCTCCTTCTGCCTTATATGCCTCTACTTCACCAGGAAGGAGTTCCAGAGGGTGGAGTCATAGGCCTTCTCAGCCGTTATCATGCCCCGTTTAGGACGGGGCATGATCCAGTTCTCCCAGTGCTTCAGATGCGAAATGCGCTGGGCACACCCTAAAGACGTATTGGTATATATTCTCCGTCGTCTCTAAGGAAGGAGACCACTATGCAAAAGGGTGTACCAGTTGTGTTAATCCGTTGTGCAGACCCGAGGATTACCAATGCCTGTGCAAGGCTTTTAAATCTAGACGAAAGCGCAGCCATCATATCCAACACAGGTAGTATAAAGTATTTTCTATTGGGAGACCGCTTATCGGACCTTTACGAGCAGATACACTTTCTAGTTCACAAACTTGGTGCCCAAAAAATAATCCTTACCAATCACTCCCTCTGTAGGTTCTATGAAGAATTATCTCTAGGGAAAGAGGCACAATTGGCCGACCTTAAGAATACAAAGAGAAAGCTCCAGGAACTCTTCCCTGAAATAGAGACTAAGGTCTATTACATAGACACAGAGACCTCTGAATCTGCAAGTGTTGAATAACGTCCAGCATTGTAAGGTGCTTCAAAAAATGTCTTGTATTGTGGTGGCAGAGTTTACTCTGCCTTATATGCCTCTACTTCACCAGGAAGGAGTTCCAGAGGGTGGAGTCATAGGCAGTAGACAGTAGACAGTAGACAGAATACAGCAGACAGGATAAAATCATTCTGTATCCTGACTACTGACTACTGTTTACTAACTGCTGTCTACTGTATTTATGGAAGGAGAAAAACCCACCTCAAGTCGGCACTTCAAGCTGGGCATAGCCCTAATTATAGTTAGTACGTTATGTGGCTATGCGGCCTTGGCTGTCGTAGGAGAGTCGGCAGTAACCCATAACCCCAGGCTGAGGACTATAAGTCTAGTGGTCTGGTTCCTCACCTGGATACCCTTCCTTCTGGGATTTGCCCTGAGCGGTAAAGAGGGCTACAGATACGCCAAAAGGCTCATCAGTGAACGCCTATTTGGGCGTAGAGACGATTGAAAACAGCAAACAGTAATGGCAATCCGCCTGAGGCGGACAGTTGCCCAGAATGGTGGGCAGGTGCAAGACCTGCCCCTACAGCCTTTCGCACTTGTCCTGACCCCAAAATATTGTTAGAATCTTTCATTATCGTGAGACACCTTCTTTTCCTCATAACCCTTTCTCTTTTGCCCCTATCAGTGGTAGGGGCAGACCAGGGAGAAACAGAGAAGTATTACAACCAGGCCCTGGAGTGTTATCAGAAGGGTGCCCTAGAAGAGGGGTTGCAGGCCTGTCAGGGGGCACTTGAAATAGAGCCTACCTCGCCAAGACCACACAACTATATGGGGCTGTTTTATAAAAGGATGGGAAAGCTGGATGAGGCCATTAACCAGTTTAAAAAGGCCCTGGAGCTGGACGCCAACCTCCCTGAGGTCCATGCCAACCTGGGTAACGCATACATGGAAAAAGGTCTTATAGAGGAATCTATCAAAGAACACCAGAGGGCCTTGGAGCTGAGCCCCGATACGGCAGAACTCCATAACAACCTGGGCTACGCCCTGGAAAAGAGAGGTGAGATAGAGGAGGCAGTGGGCGAGTACCTTCGGGCCAACAGGCTCAACCCCGACCTGGCCGAGCCCCACGGTAACCTGGGGAGACTGTACCTCAAGAAGAGGATATTCCATAGGGCCATGAGCGAACTGGAGAGGGCCGTTGAAATCAACCCCTCTCTGGTAGAGGCCCACTACCTCTTGATAGAGGTCTATGTAACAAAGAACGCCCTGGAGAAGGCCACAGGACAGTGTGCGATACTCTTAGAATTAAACCCCAGAGACGCCCGGGCACGTACCCAGTTAGGGATGATACTGGCTAAGAAGGGACTGACTGAAGAGGCCATCAAAGAGGGGTTAAAGGCACTGGAAATAGACCCACAACTGGCTGAGGCCCACACCCTCCTGGGAGACCTCTACTTCGCCCAGGGAAATACCGGAGAGGCCCTCAAGAGTTACCAGTCAGCAATAAAGGCCGACCCAGACAGTGCCAGTGCCCATCTGGGCCTTGCACTCCTCTATAATAAGGCCGGTATGCTTGAAGAGGCACTGGTTTCCTTTAAAGAGGCAGTCCGCCTTGACCCCACTAACCCCGAGGCAAGGAAGGGCCTGGGATTGGTCTACGAACTCCTTGGAAAGGGACGGGAGGCGGACGAGGAATTTAAGGTCTACGAGGCTCTTATCAGAAAATCCTAACCAGCTTTCCTAAAAGCTTTCCCACCTCTTTTGGAGTTTTCAAAAAGAGTTGAGCAGTTGCGTCTGGATTGGCACCACCCACAAAGATGGTTACGCCCTTATCGTTTAGGATTTTAAAGGCCGACTCGTCTGTCCAGTCATCCCCCATATAAACGGGAACGACACTGTCTGTCTTTAGACGCACCTTAAATCTCCTTAAAACCCATAGGGTTGCCTTACCCTTGTCACCCCCAGTAAAAGGTCTGACCTCAAAAACTCTCTTGCCACTACCAACCCTCACCTCCTTCCTTGAGCAATAAGGCCTTACTACCTCATCAAAGAGGGCCTTTACAGTGGGTATGTCTTTTTTCTTCACAAGGCGGTAATGGACGGTCAGGGATAGGCCCTTATCTTCAACAATTACCCCGGCAACGGGCCTGAGGCTGGTGTCTAATTTCTTGCATATCCTTTTAAGGAGCCTCCTGGATTTTCGGGCCTTTGCATTAACAAACCTCCTCCCTGGCCCTTCCATTTCCAGACCATGATTCCCCACATAGATTATCCCTTCTACCCCTACCTTTGCTTTAAGGTCAGTGATTGACCTTCCGCTTACGAGACATACGATAAATCTTTCACTGTCCCTCAAGGACTCAATCAAACCTCTCATCCCCCGTGATAGGACCGCCAGCTCTGGCCTCTTTGCGATGGGAGTGAGGGTGCCGTCGTAGTCAAGGAATAGCAGGATGTATTTGTATTCTTTTAGGAACTCACAGAGGGAGGGCCATGCTTTCAGGGCATGTTTCATAGGTATATCATATCACCCTCATTAAATAGTGAAAGGAATAACAGCATGTAGTCCCTTAGGTGACGGGTTATCAAGAAGTTATTTCTTACATGCTCCCTCCCGTTTGCCCCGAGCTTCTGCCCATACTCCGGATTGTTAAGTAACTGCCTTACGTAATAAGCGGTCCCTTCAATGGTGCGGGTCAATATCCCTGAGTACTTATGGGTTATTTGCAGTGGGATACCACCTACTGCCGAGGCGATTACCGGCTTGGCCTTCCACAGCCCCTCCGAAACAGTCAGCCCGAACCCCTCTCTTAAAGACTTTTGTAGGATAACGTCCGATCCCCGTTGTAGTGCGTTTATCTCTATATCGCTCCCCGCCGGCAGTAGCAAGAGGAAAATATCTTTATCCCCTTCTGCCATCTGCTTTATTTCGGTGAATACCTTTTCACCTTCGGGGTCGTCTGTGGCCGGGCTACCTGCCAGGACTAGCTGGCAGTCTATACGCTGTTTTACGAGCTTGTAGACCTTTACCACCCCTGCAGGGTCTTTTAAATAATCAAAACGTGAGACTTGTGTAATAATGGGACGTGTACGGTCAATCCCAAACCCATCAAGGATTTTAGCAATCTGCTCCTGGGGTAACTCCTTGTTCTTGTCGCTCAGGGGGTCAATGGAGGGGGATATCAAGACCTGTCTGGTGTGGAGTTCTCTACTAAAGGCCGGGGCTGAGAATACCACCCTATCGTACTGTTCAACGTACGTCTTCAGGAACCCCCAGATTTGGGGATTGGGACAGGAAAAGTCAATATGACACCTCCAGACCCACTTCTTGCCCAACTCTTTTTTCTTATTTATCAGAACAATTGGCTGGGGGTCGTGGATAAACAGGACATCCCCATAGAGGTTCATCTCTCTAATGTTCTCTTCACTTACCTCCAGAAAGTGGTCAAACTCCTCTTTCGTTACCTCTGTACTGGCCCCGTGCAGGCAATTGTGGAATTTTTTGGTCACGGCAAAAAACTTTTCTCCGCCCTTAATCAGGTCCCAATGTGCATCCACACCTAGCTCTCGTAGTAGTGGAAGTAGCCTGTGTAGTATCTCGGCCACACCACCACCCACGGCAGTGGAGTTGACGTTCTGGATTACCACCCCCCTGAGCCTCTCGGCCAGTAGCCTTAATTCCTCAATAACCCCCTCCCCTGCGACGGGGATATAATCATCTATCCTGGGCATCTAACCTCCTCTTAGCAATGGCAAGAATCCTCCTTCGCAGGCCCTCCAGGGTGTGGGTATAGGGGTCTAGCCTGGTAATCCTTTCTGCCATCTCTTTCTCCCCCAGTTGACCTTCCAGCCAGTTAGAAAAGTCATTGGTCTCCCTCTTTAGCCTGAGCCTTGCCTCAAACATGTGGTAGTAGATGGAATGGACGCTTACCCTCTGCATTATCTCGTAAAACTCCTTGAGGGAGAGGGCATAGTGCGGAGTGGGGATTACAAAGGTTATGGCCTTCATGAAGTGGAACTCATAACCCTCCGGTGCATCAGGGTTTTTACCCGTCCGTTCCATGTAATCCTCAATAATTCCTATAAATTTTCTTCTAAGGTCTTCTATGCTAGTAAACTGAATGGTATCCACCGAGGCTATCCTCTCCCCCACTTCTTCTTCCTGGAGTATGTTTCTTATCCAGTAGGCAAAATCATTGGGGGGTTCAGGGGAAAGGTAATGGTGTTGTTGCAAAAACCGGTGCGTGTGGTAGTAGATGGAAGATTCTGGCAGGGTCTTAAGGTTCCCCAGGAGTCCCCTCAAGTCCCCTGCTTTAAGACCAGTGAGCTCCGTCAGGTAGAGCCTGCTATAGAAACGAAAAGGCTCGCCCATCTTTAGCCCTCCGGGAACTCAAACCTTAGTAACTCTGACAGGACCTTCCCCGTCCAGCGGTAAATATTATTCTTCTGCACCACCTCCCGCATCTTGCTCATACGTTTCTGCTTCTCCCCCTCCGTCATCTCTATGGCAAGTCTTATGTTCTCCGCAAGTCCATCAACATCATAGGGGTTTACCAGCAGGGCACTCTCTAACTCCCTGGCCGCACCGGTAAACTGGCTCAGTATTAAAACACCAGTATTATCTGCCCTGGAGGCCACGTACTCCTTAGCAACCAGATTCATGCCATCGTGGAGAGAACTGACCACGCAAAAATCAGCCAGGCGATATAGGGCCATTAACTCCTTCTTGCCGAAGTTAGACCTGTGGAATTGTATGGGTTTCCACCGTCCCCGTTCATACTTAAAATTTATCTCTACCATCAAGCGGGTCAGTTCTTCATTAAGGTCCTTGTACTGTTGGATGTGGATGCGGCTCAACGGCCCTGCCTGGATGAATTTGACCTTGCCCTTGTACTGCGGGTACTTCTCAAAAAAGAGGTCTATGGCCCGGAACCTCTCGGGGATACCTTTTGTGTAATCTATCCTGTCCACGCCCAGGCCAACTATCTGCCCACCTAGCCCAAGGGTCTTGCGGAGTCGTCGCATCTCTATTTCCACTTCCTGCGACTGACCCCTGCTACTGGCCTCATCAAAATCTATACTTATCGGAAAGGGCCTCACCCTCGTGGATTTACCACCTTTGATTATTTCAAATTTTTCATAATCCGTCCTTGCCTCAATCATACGGTCTACCGTCTCAAGGAAGTTCATGCAATGATAACGTATGTGGAACCCCAGGAGGTCATTTCCCAGGAGCCCATGGAGTATCTCTTCCTTCCAGGGGCATATCCTGAAGGCCTCTGGATTGGGCCAGGGGATGTGCCAGAATTGGGAGAGGATGCAGTTGGGGTTCTTCTCCCTTATTAACCGTGAGAGCAGGGCAAAATGATAGTCCTGTATAAAAACGAACGCCTTTTTGTCCCCTATCTCCTCTAAAACCGTTCTACTAAAGAGTTCATTTACCTTTTTGTAAGTCTCCCAATCTGCACTTTTAAACGTTGGGCGGGTATAGACCACGTGGCAAAGGGGCCACAATGCCTCGTTAGAAAAGCCATAATAGTACCCGGCTTCTTCCTCTTTGGTGAGCCAAACACGCCTCAGTGTATACCTTGACTCCTCTGGTGGCACCTGTATATGGTTGTGTGCATCTACCACCTCTTTATCCGCATCTCCTGAGCCGTGGGCAATCCAGATCCCACCACAACTCTGCATCACGGGGTCCAGGGCCATCGTTACACCACTGGCAGGCATACCGCACTTAATCTCTTCCCCCTGAAACGTGTGCACGTATGGCTCTCTGTTGGATACGATTACAAAGAGGTAATCGGCCATCTTCTGTTTTATAAATTCTTTTAGCCCTTCTCTGTTCCACATAATACTTCACCCTGCGGCCGGTGAGGAAGCCCGGACTCCTGCCATTTATATCAAGATAGTACCCACGGGTAAAACAAAATTTCCCGTCTGCCTGTCACCCTGAGCGAAGCGAAGGGTCTCCGGGTGAATGGTTACGAGATTCTTCTCCGCCTAAGGCGGATCAGAATGACAGAGCGGTTTGCTGTGGCAGGTAATACCAGAAATTCCATTACAGGTTTGGGGTGCGTAGGGACGCCCCCTACATTACTATAGCGATTCTAAAAATTCCTCCAACGTTACCCCGGCCTTTGTAATCAGGCTCCGCAACGTACCACGGGCAACCGTAGGATGGTTTGGCACTGAGAGTGCCGCTATATGCCCTGGCTTTGTCAGGATAATATGACTGCCTCGTTGACGTGTGACCTCCCAGCCGAGTTTTTCAAAGGCCTTCACTACCTCATAAAGTCTCAATATTGGGACACGTGGCACTATACATTGACCTCTACCTGGCGAATCTCCACAGTCAAAGGCATCCCCTTTTCAGCTCGCACTTCCAAGCACTCCTTGATTGCCTCCCTAATATTACCCTCGGCCTCTTGTTCGGTCTTGCCCTGGCTCACACAGCCAGGGATAGCTGGACATTCGGCTATGAACATTCCATCCTCATCTTGAAATATGGTTACAAGGAATTTCATTCCCCTTTTCCTCCCTGCATAATATTGCACACTTGTTACTATCTTGCAACGCCTAAAATGACATCGTTTCTCCCTTTGCGAGTCGCACCGACTTGGCCAGGCAGGTCGGTAGACCCGGCCACCACGCTTTGATCCTATTTAGGCTCATCACCCGTGGGGAAGAGCATCAAGTTTGTGTCCTTTACCAGATGGTACATCCTTTTGGCGTCTAGAAGGGCCTTTTCCTGGGACACAAGCGGGGTAATCTCTATCTTGGTGAAGAACGGGAAGAGGGGGAGTTTTGTTACGATTGCCTCTATCTCCTCGCTGGAGTCTGCATCAAAGATGGCGGCGGCGCCGCGCCTACCGGCCAGTTTTCCACCAGCCAGTACCTTACCTCTCTTCTTCATCCTCTCGTAATACTCCCACTCCTTGATGAGCAGCTCAAAGAAACTCCTGGTGGGTATCTGAGGGAGTTTTTCTATCTCAACCTTCACTAGAAATAGCATGGTCTAGTCTTTCGTCAAAAGGGTGTCCTTTGAATTGTATTAGCCATTTTAGGGGCCAGGGGTTAGGGACCAGGGATCAGGGAAAAAGTATAACGCAGGCTAAAGCCTGCGGCTACCCCTGGTCTCTGACCCCTAGTTACATGGCCAGGCCGCCGTCTACGTTCAGGACGTGGCCTGTGGTATAACTGGAGGCGTCTGAGACCAGGAATGCAACGGCCTTTGCCACCTCCTCTGCCTTACCAACGCGGCCCATGGGGATGAGCTTCAGGGCCTCTTCCATGTACTCTTTCTTCAACCCCTGCGTCATCTCTGTGTCTATGAACCCCGGGGCCACGGCATTTACTGAGATATTGAACCTTGCCAACTCCTTGGCGAGGGACTTCGTGAACCCTATAAGCCCCGCCTTGGAGGAGGCATAATTGGTCTGCCCCATCATCCCTATGATCCCACTAACCGAGGTTATATTTACTACGGAGCCGCCTTTTTGCTTCATCATGGGGAACACCACGGCCCTGGTGCAATTGAAGGCCCCATTCAGGTTGGTATCTATTACCTCCTTCCATTCCTGCTCGCTCATCCTCATCATCAAATTATCCCTGGTGACCCCTGCGTTATTTACGAGGATATCTATCTTCCCAAAGTGTTTTATGGCCGTACTGACCATCTCCTTGGACTGGTTGAAGTCTGCTACGTTACTCTGTAGAGGCAGGGCCTTTACGCCGAGGTTGCTTAACTCTGTTTCCATCTCCTTGGCCTTTTCTACGTTCTTGGCGAAGCTGAAGGCCACGTCCACACCTCTTTGGGCCAGTTCCAAGACGATAGCCCTTCCTATACCTCGTGTCCCCCCCGTTACGATTGCCACTTTACCTTTTAAGGACATAAATAGCCTCCATTTCTAGGCCTCCCAGTCTCGGTCATCGGATTGCTGATGGCCGACTATATCTTCAGTGATACTCCAAAACCCTCATGGACGGCCTCCATGGCCGTCCTGACCTTTACACAATCCCCTATAGTATACACCTCCGGCACCAGGCTATCCAGTTGCTGATAAAGGGAATTATTGGGCATGTACCCCGTTGCCAGGATTACCGTTTCGGCCGGTAGGAAGGTCTCCTTACCTTCTTTCTCAAACAATACCCCACTAGAAGGCCCTTCTCGTATCTCCTTCACCTTTACCCCTGTCAGGGCCTCTATGCCTGCCTCTTCCATTTCCTGGAGGATGACCCAGCGGGTGGAGAGGCCAAACCCGCTCCCCACTCTCTTCTTCATCTCCAGTACGGTAACCTTGCGGTGACCACGGGTGGTCCTCAGGAGGGCGTTAGGGAGGTCAATTATCTGGTTCTTCAGGAGGAAGAGGGCCACTTCCGGGCTCATACCCCCCAGTTTGGCCACGTAAAGGGCTACTTCACACCCCACGGACCCTCCCCCTATAATAGCCACAGGATTCCCCACCGGGACCCTTTTCTCCAGAATATCCCTGGCCAGTACCACATTCTTCCCATTTACCCCTGGTATGGGAGGGATTACCGGTAAAGAACCGGTGGAGAGGATGACTACCTGCGGACATTCCCTTTCTATAAGCCCTATGTCAACCTTTACCCCTAGATTTACCCTTACCCTTAATTTTGTTAACTGTCTCTCAAAATAATTTATGACGTGCTGAAACTCTCCCCGCCCTGGGGGTTTATAGGCATAATGAAGTTGTCCTCCCAGATAGGGGTCGTTCTCGTAAAGGGTCACCTGGTGTCCCCTCAAGGCGGCCACCCTGGCGGCCTCCATACCACCCGGACCGCCCCCGACAATCATTACCTTCTTCTTAACTGGTGACTCCTTGATGACGTATTCCTTTTCGTGACCTACCTGCGGGTTATAGAGGCAGGAGACGGGTCTCATGTTCAGGAGTTCATCAAA
>Ga0209343_10010123_pt1 | contig 10768 bp, 11 predicted proteins | sample RifCSPlowO2_02_FD_184026 | JGI IMG/M metagenome (GOLD analysis project Ga0209343, IMG submission 184026) | Groundwater microbial communities from Rifle, Colorado - Rifle CSP2_plank lowO2_0.2 (SPAdes) (version 2) | ecosystem: Environmental > Aquatic > Deep subsurface > Groundwater | place...
CGGCCTGCTCGCAATGAATGGCCTTCAGCGCGGAGGTATCAGTGGCCTGCTCGAAACCACGGCTGGCGGTGCCCTGATCGGCTTCAAGTTCGGCGGCCCGATTGGAGCTGCGATCGGAGCGGGGATCGGCGCTATCGCTGGAATCGTCCGCCTGTTCGTGAAGGGCGCGAAAGAGAAACTTCGAGAGAAGATTAAAGCCACTTACGGCGTGGATATGAAGGATCAGGGGATTCTTCAGCAGATTATTGACATGGCCAAGCAGGGCTTCGGCGGCAACCTGGATATGGCGATCCGCACCCCGCAGATCCGGGATCTGATCGAACTCTATGCCATGAGCACGGGGCAAGGTACAACAGGCTTGCCGCCTACCATGCGCCCGGTTTCGCTGGTGCAGACGGGCGGGTCGCTCTTCCAGCAGCCAGGATTCTCCCAGGGCAGTCTCCCGCCTTCGTTCGGCGGCTTATCTTCTATCGGCCTGGATCGCATCGGAGCGGGCACCCCAGCGAATGCAGGTCCGATGGTCATCAATATCACGGTGCCAGGCGCGAAGGAGTTCTTTGAGAAGGAAACCGTCCGCGTCGTTGTCGAAAACCCCCGCGCGGTGCAGGCAGCGGCCATGAACGCGATCAGGGCAAATTCCAACCGGCGGGAAATGACGAGCCTGCAACTCATCCCAGGCACGCTCACCAGTTAAGCGATGGCTCCGCGCTTCTTGGCCGCCGTGCTGATTGTGGAATACCTGCTGATGGCCGCTCTCTACGGAGCGCAAGGCGACTGGCGTCGCTGCATCTATTGGCTTGCTGCCAGCGTGCTAACCGCGTCGGTGACCTACTAAAACAAATGCCAGGTTCCGTTCAGAACGCCGTCCCAGTGGCAGTTCTCTCGCACAGTCTCTTCAGGGCTTTCGGCCACGCGCGGGAGTACATCGTCATCGAGAATGAGTACCGCAACGGGGAGTCGCAGCGCAGCCGCCTGGTGGAGACAAGCCGCAAACGCTGGAGCACCGCGAGGCGGCTCACTCCAACCCTTCTCGAAGCCTTCCGCGATTTTTACGATGCTCGGAAGGGTCCGCAAGAGCCGTTTTATTTTTACGATCCCTGGGATACCACCCCGAAGTTCTCACACGATCCTACCGGCGTCGCAACGGCTGGGCGCTACACCGTTCGGTTTGAAGGGTACTGGGAACAGATGGTTGGGATGGGACGCGGGGATGTGGGGATCTCGTTAGTTGAACTTGCTTAACAGCCTTGAAGGGAGAAGAAATGCCAGGAAAAACGCAAGCGCAAACCGATGCAGTTTTGAACGTATTGAGGGGAACCAACATCACGGCTCCGGCGAACGTCTATGTTGGGCTGTTTTCTGTGAACCCGACTGACGATGCCTCGGCGGGCACCGAATTAACCGGCGCGGGGGGCTATGCCCGCCAGGCGGTAACTTTCGGGGCGCCCACGACCGACACGGGCAACGTTCGGAAGATCAGCAACACCGGCCTGATTACCTTCGGACCAGCCACAGGTGCGGATTGGGCGGAGGCGGTCGGCTTCGGAATCTTTGACGCCCTGACCCTCGGCAACCTGCTCTACTGGGATTCGCTGACCACTCCCAAGACCGTGCAGGTTGGGGACAAGCTCGAATTCGCAGCAGCCGCGCTGGTCGTGAAGGAAGATTGAGCAAGGCTGCCGCAGGTGCACACCCATCCAGGGAGGAAGCAACTCTAAAAAAGCACTTGACTCTAGAGCTAGCTCTAGGGTTCAAAATGCAGATGAGATGGCAAAGGCAAATTTTATCGGTGCGGTTGCCAGGGCATCCGGAGTAAGTATCCACACGGTTCGGTACTACGAGCGGTTGGGCTTATTGCCCCATCCGCAGCGCAGTGAATCTGGCTATCGAGTCTATGAACAGACGACGGAGGGACGGCTGCGCTTTATTCGGCAGGCGCAAGCGTTGGGCTTTACGCTGGCTGAGATCAAGGAGATCGTGCGTCTGAAATACTCCCGCCAGTCCCCGTGCGATTGCGTGCGGGGCCTACTGAAACAGAAGCTTCAGCACGTGGAACGCCAGATGGAAGAATTAGCACGATTTCGGCGCTCATTACAGACCGCGCTGAATCGGTCGGTGAGGCTGCCCCGGCTGCCTCATGCCGCCAGTAACATTTGCCCCATTATCGAAACCGCCGGGGCGAATCGGGGGCCACGCTCGAAATGACCGTGCGGCGACGTTTGCTCGAAAGGAGGTGAACCCTTATATGCCCGTTTTGTCCAGGATATTAACTAGCTGAATGAATTGTATGGAGATCCGATTCCGGGAGTTGGGCGCCGCTCTCCGAATCGGCGAGTGTAGGTGAAATGCAGGTAAGAGGATCATGAAACAGAAACTTGTAGGTTTCCTGGCCCTTTTCGCGTCCACGGGAACTTTGCTCTGCTGCGCGCTGCCGGTCCTGTTGGTGAGCCTGGGGATGGCTGCCGTCGTGGTTTCAGCAGTCTCCGTATTCCCCTGGCTGGTCCCGCTCTCTCAGCACAAGGAGTGGTTATTTCTGGGTGCGGGCTTATTAATTGGGCTGAATTTTTGGTTGGTGTACCGCTCTCGCAGTCCCGTGGTGTGCGATGTGGAAACGGGTGCAAGTGCTTGTGAGACGGCAGGGCGGTGGAGCCGGATCGTGCTTTGGTTGTCGGCAGGGATCTTTGTGGCTGGCATCTCCATGGCCTATCTGGCGCTGCCCATTGTCCGGGCATTGGGAAGATAGCCCCTGGGATGGAGAGAAAAGGAGGAACAGTCATGCCAAGAGGCGCAAGCTGGTTTAGCGTCTTCTTTTCGCTGCCATGGTGCTGAGTGCTGCCAGCGCTGCTGTCCTTTCTTTCTTTGGGCAGTGCGGCAGCGGCCCGGGTGGCCGTAACGAGACTGCTACTTCCCTTGTTCGCTGCTTCGGCGGATTTACTGGCCTACGCGCACTTCCATGTCTGGGTGCGGAAGCATGGGCACCCGACGGCCCGGCTTGTCCTTCTGATCAATACAGCACTCGTCGTTTTACTTTGGTTCTGGCGGCTTCCGTTTTGAAGAGGAAAAGGAAATGCGAAGGGAAAAACGAGTAGGAGCGTTGGCAGCCCTGGTACTCATGCTGAACACAGCAGCCCATGCTTCCGGCCATGGGCCGGTTTTTGCCATGGCCACTCCCACAAACGCCAAGGGGGGCTGGAGCGTGGATTGGGGAGTGATGGGGCGCGTGGGCGATCAGAACTCAGGTGCGATGGGGCGGGCCATGTTTACCTACGGGATCACCGAGGACGTTCAGGTTTCGTTCTCTGCACCGGCGGTGTTCTCCTCAGCGGCACTGGCCCCGGCGCGACTGACTAGCATGATGCCGGGCACGGCCGACTTCGAAGGAATCGGGGCCTGGCGCTTCCACCGTCAGGGGACGGGCGTGGGCCGGCGATTCGAGACCACGGCTTACGGCGGCATCGTGGTGCCAGGTTCGCAACGACCCGCAGGAATGATGGGCGAGCTGCGGAGGACCCCCGGCGTGTACACTGCCCTCGCTACCGGCATGGCCTCCCGCAGCCACTACTTCTGGCTGGGAGCCGGGAACGTCTGGTTTGCTGAACGCGACGGAGACCGCAGGCCCGACGTCCTCTCTTACAGCTTCGTCTGGGGCTATCGGCCACCGCCCTGGCAGAAGGACTACCCGCACTGGGACTGGCGCTTTTTTGCCGAGCTCACTGGTGAGAATGCGGGCCGGATCCGCCAGGCGGGTCACGCCATGCTTGGGACCGGCGGGCATCAAATCTTCGTGGGACCGACCGTGCTTGGAATTTACAAAAACTATGCCATCCAGGGCGGGATTCAGTTTCCCGTCTTCCACGATGTGGGAGCAAGACACGAACGGGAACGTTTCCGCTTCGCCATCAACCTTAGTTATTTCTTTTAGGAAGGAATCTGGCCATGAAACGCTTGTTGCTTCTGCTCACCTTGGTTTTAGTGAACTCGCCTGCCCGCGCCGAGTTCCGGCAGATTGATCTGACCATCTATGGAATGGACTGAGCCATCTGCGCCCACGCCGTGAGCGTGTCGCTTGAAAAACTTCCCGGAGTGGAGTCGGTGAAGGTCAGTCTCAACCAGGGTCGCGCCAGCATAGCGCTTCGGCCAGGCAACGCAATTACGTTGGACCAGGCGACCCAGGTGGTGAAGGATAAGGGCTTCACACCTCGGGAAGCACGAGTTAGTGCCCGCGGGGAGTTGGTGGAGACCGGCGCGAGACTACAATTCAAGTTGCTGAATACCAACCAAGTCTATGATGTCGTCGATGCGCAAGCCGCCAAGAGTCGCAGCGAGGTGCAAGAGAACATTGGCAAACCGCTGATACTCGAAGGGATCATTCCGTTGCCCACGGGGAAGACGCCTTCACCAATGCAGTTGCATGATTTTCGTCCGATTCCCTGAAATACCAACCTGACGAGACTGTTCGATCTCCCCAAGAAAGTTTCTGACGACACCAGAAAAACTAGCGGTCGTCGAGACTCAAATCGCCGTCTGCGCGCTGGTCGTGAAGGAAGACTAACTGAATGGCGGAAACCTGGTATGCCAGAACCGGAACGGGAGCCGCTTGCGGTCCCGGAACGCGCAGGCCGCTGAGTCAGACTCCGGGCACTACGCCCGCAACCGAGGACATCACCTCGGAGCACACCTGGAACCGTGTGGAAACCGCGCGGACGATTGCTGCCGGCAACTGGTCTGTTGTGGCGGACGTTACAACGGGAACCGGGGGCGGCGCGCCGAACAGAGCTACCTGCGTGGTGGAGCGGCGCAACTCCTCGTGCGTCATCCAGGAGACGATCCTCAATATTCAATCCGGCAACCTGACGGCTGGCGCGACGCAGGAGATCACCTTCGGGCCGGTTGATCCGGGAACCGTCACCTTCAACGACGGCGACATCCTGACAGTTCGCTTTGTTCGCTCCAACGGGGGCCGGACGCAAACGCTCCGGTTCGACGATGATCCTGGCACCGACGCCGACACTCGCCTCATCCACCCCGATGAAGTGGTGGAGGGGATTACTCACCAGGCAGAGGGAATCGCGGTCGGCTCCTCCTCGGCAGTTGGCGCTGCCGCCAAAATCAACCAGGGCGGGGGCGCTGCGGTTGGAACCAGCCTGATTGTTGCCGCTGCAATCCTGACCCAGGCGCTTGCTGGAATTGCCATCGGCACCTCCTCGGCTGTGGGGCATGCGGGACAAAGTCATCAGGCGTCTGGGATCGCAATTTCCACAAGCAGCACCGTGGGGTTGCCCGCGAGGGTGCAACCAATCGCAGGAACAGCGACCAGCACTTCTTCGGCAGTCGGGCAAGCCTTTCTCACGAAGCTGCTGGCCGGCTCCACCCTGGGCCAATCGAGTGCGAATGGCGCGGTCATCAAGACCAGAGCTCTGGCCGGGGTTGCTGCCGGGGAATCTCTTGCGGTAGGAACTGCCGTTCGCTCTCTCTCCGCTTTCGGCGTTGCCATCGGAACCAGCTCGGCTACTGGGACAGGCGAGATTATTTCCGAGGGCGGGACCGTACACCAGGCCAGCGGAATTGCTTTTGGCACATCCAGCGCAGTCGGTGTGGTCACCAAGACATGTGGGGCGGCTGGAACAGCGAACTCCACCAGTTCCGGAGTCGGCTCGCCGGTCAAGACCGGCGCACTGGCGGGCGCGGCCATCGGAAGTTCTTCCGGGACCGGCAGCCTGACCCGGATTCTGGCAATTACTGGTACGGCGACGGGCGTTTCCAGTTGCACCGGTGCTCTTACGGCCATCCTGCAAGCCGCTGGGATCACCATCGGCCAATCTTCGCTGGTCGGCACCGCTACGATTGTCGGGCCGGGAGAAGTCGTCCATCAAGTGACAGGAACCGCCAGTGGCACGAGCAGCATAACCGGCATGCCAACGCTGGTGCATGCGGCAAGTGGCACAGTCATCGGCCATTCCAGCCTGCTGCTCTACTGGGCCGGGATTCCGCGCTCCCGCTCCGTGGGGGTTCGGTAAGCATGGCGCATGATAATCCTCAGGACAACCGCTGCATGGTTGTCGAAAAAGAGACTCGTCTCCTGGTCGTGGCGGTAGACGAGTTTCGGGAATTTGAGAAAGACACCCGTGTCCTGGTAGTCCCTTCCAGAAAAAAGCAATCCTGAAGGCAGCAAAGAAATGAATTCCACAAAGGACCCACAAGCGGTTCTGGACTACACGATTGACTGGACAAAGTGGTTGGACGAGGCGGGAGATGCCATCGCCACGAGCACCTGGATCGTCCCCACCGGACTTACCAAGGTCACCGAAACCAATACAACCAAACTCGCCACGGTCTGGCTCTCCGGCGGAACTGTTGGAACGAATTACACGGTCACGAACCGCATTACGACAGCAGCGGGCCGGACCGACGACCGCTCAATCACCATCCGCGTTCAAGAGCGATAGCCTTCCATGTCCGATTTCATTGGCAACATCCCGGTCCCCGAGATCACACCAAGCGGCACGTTCTCGATTGTCCCGGACTATCCGCACGGGCGCGCACACCGCCCGGAGGTGATCGTCCACCAGTTCGGGAGCGCGAACGCCAAAATCGAACAGCGATTTCTGGTCGGCAACGGGGCGAAGCGATTCACCGTCCGGAAGGCGTTCCTACGGGAATCGGATCGCATCGCACTGCGCGACTTCTGGGAAAGCAATTATGGTCCCTACGGCGTGTTCAACTACAACGCCCCAAACGATGACGGCAATGGGACCACGCCGTTCACCTGCCGTTTCGCCAACGAGCCGCTTTTCTGGGAGTTCCTCTCGGACGCCGTGTCTTCCCTCGGCGTTACGCTGATCGAGATTCCCTCGAGTTCGCCAACCTACACTCTTAACCAAACCGTCACCCGTTTCCCGCCTCAGGCGCTCAAAGACGCGCTTCTCTCCCAAGTCCAGCAGATCATCCCGCTCGTCAAAATCCAGCCTCGGCAGGCTGGCTACCCGGCCATCTATGTCTCCGACCGCCGGTGTACCATCGGTGCCCAGCTCTACCAGGCCCGGCTACTGGAGTTTGACGGCATCTCACAATCCATCGGCAACGAGGCTGACGAGGCCCGGTTCACCTTCGGCAACGCCGACCGCGTCATGCGCGACCTGACAAACGACGTGGACCTGTTCCGCGCCTCCATCGAGTTCAGCCTGTTCCACGTCGGGACCGGCATCAAGCTCGATTTGTGGAAGGGTGAAATCGTCAACTGGGAAATGGACTCCGGGCCGGAGTTCCAGGTGACGGCCGCCGACGGCATCTACGAGCTGAATCTTCCCTATCCCACGCGCCGCATCTCCCGCACCTGCTGGAAGCAGTTTGACGACGGTCTGGGCTGCCCATTCGCCACAGAGAGCACCGGCATGGACCTGGTACACTTCCCGAACGCCGATCCAAATACCTGCGACAAGGGTTATGACACACCGAACGGCTGCCTGGCGCACGGCATGAAGCGCTTCTTCGGGGGCATCATGGCCGAGCCACAGGCCGTGCGCATCAAGGACAACTCTACCGGAACTTGGGGCTTCGGTCGCTCCTCGATCACCAGCGTCTCGCTCGTTGCCGAGTCCATCTATGACCAGGTGCTGCCGGAGATCTACACCGACAGCGACATGCCCGTGAACTGCAAGATCGCGGCGGGGCGCGATGAAGGCGATTTCTATAATGCGCTGGGAATTGTAGGTGAGGGTCTCTTGGGCGCTATCGGCAGAGGGCATAAGCTCGATGGACAGTTCCACCACGGCTATCCTGGCCCGCTGGGGTTGCGGGAGGTGCTCGGCACGGACCCTGCCGGGCCGAACGACTTCTTCTCGCTGGGCCAGTCCGGTAATCAGACGGGCGGCGACTGGCGCAAGGCCTTCGCGGGAGCCAGTACATATAAGGATAATTTCGCCGCAGGGACCGCCTTCCTGGAACTGAAGCGCCACGATCCGAAAGGGATTCAACTCACCCGCCTGGGCGAGCATGAGATGCAGGCCATCGTCACCCAGGGCTTGAGTGGCTGGGTGTGGACTGCCCAATCCACGGCGAGCGTCTTACCTCCCGGAGGGTTCTCCTGCACAGGATACGTAAACAAAAAGCCCACGGCGAGCCGGACCGCAAGCTCTGGGTCGCAAGCAGGCAAAATACACCCTTCGCCGGGGCAACCCGTTCATGCCATTTGAACGTAGTCATAGGCTCCCGCGACAATGTGCGCGTTGAAATACCTTCCTTTCGAGGGCGCGGCCATCAGACCCTGATACTCGTTCTCTGGGATACCGAAGTATTGGTACACCGAGCCGTTTCGGAAGGCCACTTCCAGGAGTTGATGCTTTGGGTCGTAGCCGACGGCGAGGAGATAGGATGACTGGACTGGCATCAGGCTCGGACGATGGCCAGGTCGCGGTGTTGGCCGTGGCGCGGGTTCAGGTTCAGATTCGCGTTGAGGAGGATGAGCGACTGCCGGCAATGAGGCGAGTTGGGCCGTTCGATGATGGTGAAGGATCCCAAGATTCTCTGACGCGTCTTTGTACTGCAGAAGAGAGGTAAGTCGGCTGCGTGCACGATATAGGCTGCGGAGACGGAAGTTGTCAAGACGCGATGCGCCGTTCCACGCCCGTACGTCCGCGAGATAGAACTCCAGCGGACAGAAGCTATCAGGGACCCAGCAGGCGTATTGAAAGTGCCTACCTCTTTCCGCGACGAACGCAAGGTAGGTGATTCCACGTGCGACGAACGATGAACCGAAGTAATTTGCATGAATGTGGTCTTGAGGGCTGGGCAGACACGCGCGTAGGCTTCGAGGGTCCGGGTTGGGGTGGTTGTGGAAATCGAGAACGGTTTCGGCCTTCAGTTGTTTCGCAGTCACCACGAGGGTCTCGAGGTTGACGAGGGGCCAGACCTTCTCGTTGTCCGGGCCCTTGTTCATCCAGGCCGCGATTACCCGGTCAGCACGGGAGAAAGCAAAGACGATCCACTCATGCTTCTTCCATTTGAGAAGGCCTGCCGCTGTTGCCGGGAAGCTGCTTACGGACTCATCTAACGGGTACAACTCCCCCGCCGCACTCATTGAGCTTTTGAATTTAAGGTTGACAGCCACCTGAGCGTCGTTGAACGAGTAGTGAGCCTCAATAGCGAGCAGGCGTTTTCGGCGGGCACACTCTTCGATCTCCGCAGAGGTGAGCGGGCGAGAAGCATGGATGAACCACGCCACAACGATGACGCCGAGTAGCGCGATGAGAACGTAAACAGTCATGAGTTGCTCTTTGGGCAGAGTGCCGAGCGGTAAGCCACTGCAAGCACCTTTCCTCCCCGTTTGTTCTCCTGCATCTGGATACGGAAACAAAAGACCACAGCGACATGGAGCATTCGCCGGGGCAATTATACCTGATCGAGAGATGCCGTAGAGCAGTTGCTCTGCGGTTATCAGCCCGCCCGACTCCCACGATTCCTATGCGGCGACGTTCTTGATGTTGGCGGTGCGTTACTTGCGCCACACCTATGATTGGGGCTGGCTCGACCAGGTCAATGCTCGGTTCAATGAATCGAACCTGCGAACGCTGCAGAACATCGCTTCCTACAACATCACGAGCCAGATCAAGACGGCAGCCTGGTGCACCACAAACGGATTCGCGGTGGACTACCCGAACGGGCGGAACACGCTGCTCGTGAATACCTTCCAGAATGGACAGAACCCCGCGGGCGGCTCCTACGATATTTCCTTCACGGCAGACAACTGCGAGTGCTATCGCGGCCTGAAGGACTTCGGCGACCTGCTCGGAGACATTGGAGATGCTAACGCCGCCAGCATCTTGCAGCACGCCGAGAATATCGGCATCGCCGTGCATGGCCTCTACGACGTGGTGCGCCGCAAGTGGGTCTGGAACGACACGCTCAAGAGCGCCGGTGGATTCGTCGTCTGGTTCGACACGAATCCTGACACCTGGCAGGCGGACGCCGAAAACCTGGGCGCGGCGCTCTACCCGGATGTCTTCGGAGGCGTTTTTGCCGAGCTATGGAATGTTCCCTCGACGAGCGGCGCGCAGGTGGACTCCCTGCGCTACAACGACGGCTGGGAGTTTCTGAACCTGACGGCACCCGGATGGTACGACCGCGCATCCTATGATTCGTTTCCCAACAATTTCTATGGGTATCTCGCGGCTGCTCGGCGGCGAGACTATGTCAAAGCGGCGAAGGCGCTCGACAAGTTCCTGCACTATTACATCAACATCGAAGGTCCACAGTTCCCCGATAACGCCGTCCTTTCGGGAAACACGGCAGGCTTCACGCTGCTTTCGGAGATCGGCTTCGCCATCGGCATCCAGGACACGGTCACCCTGGCAATGGCGGGCCACATCGAGGGATCGTCCTATCCCTACACGCCCTTCACGGCAAAGAAAATCAGGGCGCTGCAGTACGTGGAAAAGCCGCTGCGAAAACAATTCCTCGCGGCTGGTACGGCCATCCAGACCAATGCCGCTTTCCTGCCGATCGGGGCTTCGGGCGACGTGACCATCACGGCCACGCCCTCGATTCAGACGGCTGCCGAAGACGGCACGAAGATCACGCTTGTCAACCTTGACGATGTGTTCATCGAGTTGCAGGACGAGTCCGTCCTCGGCGGCTCGAAATTACGCCTCGGCGTCCCGACGCTGCGCCTGAATCAGTACGAGGCCATCTCGCTGCAGTATGTCTCCGCCGCCGATGCCTGGATCAAGCTGAACAACGCGGCACTCGGCTCGCTGGCAGCGGGCTTTTTTAA
>Ga0209343_10010124_pt1 | contig 10767 bp, 8 predicted proteins | sample RifCSPlowO2_02_FD_184026 | JGI IMG/M metagenome (GOLD analysis project Ga0209343, IMG submission 184026) | Groundwater microbial communities from Rifle, Colorado - Rifle CSP2_plank lowO2_0.2 (SPAdes) (version 2) | ecosystem: Environmental > Aquatic > Deep subsurface > Groundwater | place: Rifle...
CAAGCCAATATGTTAAAGTAGCGCTTAACGGCGATGGCGGCGATGAATCATTTGCTGGTTATGAAAGGTATGCGGCGATGCTTTTTGCCGAGCGCTACCGGAAGCTGCCAGAGACAATCAAAAAGATGCTGAAGATCATTTTGTATGCATTGCCAAACTCAAGCTATCCCAGAAATACGATAAGAAGGATCAGGAGGTTCTTTGAGGTAGCGGATAAGCCGGCGGAACAACGTTATCTGCGCTGGGTGAGCGTATTCGATCCTGTATTAAAAAATGAAATGTACACCGATTATTTTAAGAATGTAACAGAGAGAAAGGGTCCAATCTCTTGGATTGCATCATATCTGGATAACAACAAAGCAATGCACCTGCTTGATGCATTGCTGAAAACCGATATTAAGACGTATCTTTTAAACGACCTCTTGGTTAAAGTTGATATCGCCAGTATGGCTAATTCCTTAGAAGCGCGTTCTCCATTTTTAGACTACAAGCTGATGGAATATGCTGCGAAACTGCCGCCGGGATATAAAATAAAAAGGGGCATAAAAAAGTATATTCTAAAGAAGGCGATAGGAGGTTTCATCCCGCGAGAAAATATTCACCGCAGAAAAATGGGCTTTGGAGTTCCTATAGGCGAGTGGTTTAGGAATGGACTCAAGGAATTTCTCTCTGAGGTTATCCTTTCAAGAAAAGCCCTGCGGCGCGGCTATTTTAAAACAGATGTCTTAGAAAGGATGGTAAAGCTGCATATTAAAGGACGGGAAGATTATTCATATCAGCTCTGGGCATTACTTATGCTTGAGCTCTGGCATCAAAGATTTATCGACTGAATGAAAAAGAAGCCGCTCTTATTTGCTGTGAGCATAATTGTCTCTGGCGTGCTTATCTTAAACACCGAAACGAACACTCAACAATGCATAAATTATAAATGCCATGCAAACAAGATACCCTTGTATCTGAAGCTCCTTAATTTTTTCGACAGGCATTACAACTATACGCACTTAACCAAAACAATAATTAAGGATGCCGCAACCGATGAAGAACGGATGATGAAGCTATTCTCATGGACACGTCAGTCTATAAAAGATATGCCTGAAGGATTTCCTGTAATCGATGACCATGTCTGGCATATTATTGTCAGAGGCTATGGCAGCAGCGAACAATTGCAGGATGTCTTTACCACGCTCTGCAATTATATAGGATTGAGCGCTTTTTTTGATGCAATCTTTACGCCTATGAGGAGGAATAAAAAGATTGTGTCGTTTGTCTGCATTGATAAGAAATGGCTTGTCTTTGATGCCTATGAAGGAGTCTACTTTAAGAATTCAGAAAATCAGCTCGCAGGCATCGATGAGTTGATTGACGGTGATTGGCATGCGGTGGGCATAACCGGAAAAATACAATCCGCCGATATGTATAAGGGTTACTTTGAATATCTAAATCAAATAGATTACGGGCGCTCTATCTTTTCGAGGTCAGCAATACAATCGCCCCTGAGGCGCCTTATGTTCTGGCTAAAAGAAATACTCTATAAATCAAAAAAAACATGTTAGAGAAGCAAGATATCATCTGCATATCTTCTATAGATTGGGACTTTATTTGGCAAGGGCATCAGGAAATAATGTCCCGGCTTGCGCAGGAGGGCAATCGAATATTATTTATTGAAAATACCGGCGTGCGCGTTCCCGGCATCCGGGATATAGCGCGTATAAAGAACAGGCTCAAGAACTGGTTTTCCGGCGTATACGGCATCAGAGAGGAATGCAAAAATCTTTATGTCTTCTCGCCGATAGTTTTGCCCTTCCCGTATTCACGCATAGCAAACCTGCTGAATTATTATTTAACTTATCCTGTCGTGAAGAAATGGATGGAAATTCTGAATTTTAACAATCCCATCGTCTGGACCTTTCTGCCTACTCCCTTGAGCTTACGTTTAATAAACAAGCTAAACAGCAAGGTTGTCATTTATTATTGTATCGATAATTTCAGCGTCAGCTCCCCTGTAGCCAAAAAAATAAAAAGGTCAGAAATAAAACTGCTGAGAAAATCTGACGTAGTGTTTGTGACCTCAAGACAGCTGTATAACTATTGCTCGGCCCATAACGCAAATGTGCGCATCTTCCCATTTGCGGTGAACTACCGCGAATTTGAGAGAGCAAGATTACAACAACCCGATACTCTGGATGAATTGAAGGGTATGAAAGGGCCGCTTATCGGATATATCGGAGGGATACATAAATGGATTGATTTCAATTTGCTCAAAAAGGCTGCAGATAAATTTCCAGATTATTCCTTCATATTCATAGGACCCCTGCAGACAGACGTAACCCAGTTCGCACCTTTAAAAAATATTTATTTCCTGGGTAAAGTCGCACACGAAAAAATACCGTATTATATAAAGAAATTCGATGTATGCATCATACCCTATCTCATTGCAGAATATACAAAAAACGTATATCCGACTAAACTTAATGAATATTTGGCCATGGGCAAACCTGTCGTATCAACGGCCTTACCTGAAATTATCAATTTTAATGAGGAAAACGGCCAAATCGTATTCATAGCAAAAACATCCGATGATTTTATTAACAATATTTCTAACTGCTCTTGCCAGAAGGATGAGACAGCTGTTTCTCAGCGCATAGCTGCGGCGAGCAGGAATGATTGGCTGCAAAGAATTGAAGATATGAGTACCGAAATAGAAGCTGCCATCGCGCAAAAAAGTTCGCTACAGGTTGAATGGAGAACAAGATTTTGTGAATTGTACGCTACAATGCAAAGACGAATATTAAAAATAGGTTTTGTTTCCTGGAGCATATACTTATTAATATTCTACACGCCTTTCATCTGGTTTTTGGCCTCTCCCCTTGAGATTTCGCAGCCACCGGAAAAAGCAGATTGTATTGTCGCCTTCGCCGGCGGAGTCGGCGAATCGGGTAAAGCTGGACAAGGCTATGAAGAAAGGGTACAATATGTAGTTGAATTATACGATAAAGGCTATGCCAATAACATACTATTTTCTTCCGGTTATACGTATATCTTCAAAGAACCGCTGGTAATGAAAGCGCTTGCCGTCTCTTTAGGAATTCCTAAGGATGCAATTATTTTAGAAGATAAGGCGAAAAATACATATGAAAATATAAAATTCTCTAAGGAGATCCTGGAGAGAAACCATTGGAATAAGATTATTCTAATCAGTTCGCCGTACCATATGCGGCGCGTCTCGTTCGTTTTCAATAAACATGCAAACAAATTAAAAGTATCATTTGCGCCGGTGCCTCACAGCTCGTTCTACGCCCATCCCTCCAGGGATAACAAAGGGAGGAGAAATTGGAAAAGAATAAATGTCAGGCAAATCAAGGGGATCATCCACGAATATATAGGCATAATCTATTATCGCTTGAAAGGCTGGATCTAAACTAAGGAAAGGATGAAATTTAACATGAAATTTATTGATGATAAAGGCAGGTTATTTGGTAAAATTAACGTCATTGACTTCCTCATACTTCTTTTCTTTTTCGTTTCCCTACCCTTGTTTCTTCGTGGATACAGGATGCTTAGCGTTAAGCCAAAGGCGCCGCAAGAGAAAAAAATAATTGATATCTATCTGAATGCACTTCTTATTCTGCCTCCGGATGTATCTGCCAAACTGATAGCGGCGGGCGATAAGGCAATCAGTGACCAGGGCGCGGTGACTGGCGAGCTCTTAGAGGCAAATGCGCCGGTTCCCTATACGCGTGCATTAAACATAGGCGCACAGGAAAAAATTTTTATTGCTGACCCCGTGCTAAAACAAATGCCGGTTAAGCTCAAAATCGAGGCAGAAATAAAAGGCGAGGACATTTTTTATAATGGCCAGCGGATTATAATAAAAGAGCCGTTTATCTTTAAAACGGGTAAATACTCTGTAAAAGCAATGCCTATTCTGCAGCGTGAAGAAAAATGGGTTACTGTTAAAGTAAAATTTTCTTCGCTTAGCGACGAACTAAGTAGGTTTATCAACGAAGGGCATTTAGAAAAAGATGCGGAAGGAAAGATAAGCGGCGTGTTAAAAAGAATTCTAAGCGTCAGTTCTTCGCGTGTGTCAGCGGTAACGCGCAATAAAAATGAGCAGATTTTTATCAGCGACCCCTATCGCAACGATGTTGTGGCGTTCTTAGATATATTATGCAGCGAGAAAGACGGGAATCTATACTTCAAAAACTCTCCGGTAAAAATCGGAAGCCAAATTGTGTTTAGCTCTAGTATATACGTAATAGCCGGGGCAATTATTGACATCGAAAAATAAAAATGCATAGGGGAATTGTTAAAAATAGCCATTTATTTATGCAATTTATGGAATTAACAAATATCCCTTATGATGCCGTAATGAGCTTGGGTAAGTTTTATACCTGCAGCATATTATATAAATTACAGTTTTCCTTTTTGGCCGGGATGAGAAACAGCTATAAAAACAGTTTTTTACATCGGGGCTTGAGCGCTATCATAGAGAAAGATATAGCGCGGTTACTTACCTTTAGCCTATCCATGCGATATCTGGCAGGTTTATACCGGCGCTTGCCGGATAATATATCCTCCAATTTTAAAATGGGCTTTAGGCAAAAGGCGATTTTAGAATTCAGGAGGGGATTTTTTGCTTTCCCGGTAAAATTTATCGGTCTTATCCTCTTAAGCAAAGCATTAACGGAATTATTTTTTTCGTTGACACTCAAGGCTGATCTTGAACAATTTTCCCCGGGCCGAACTGTTTTTCTTGCAGCCATAGGCTTTGGGTATATATTTTCTGCTGCCGATTGGCCAGAGATAGAGAAGACAAGTTTCGTTATTCGCATAATCAAAGGCCGTTGAGCCTATGGCCTTAGTCCCGGGATCCCTTATGCAGAATACCCGGGAGGCCTAAAACTGCGCCTTAAGGGGCGCCTGGCGCTGGCTGAGGAGTATAAAAATTTGGGCTATTCTATATTATTTCTTAAAGAAAGGAGGCGGCGATGAAAGCGCTCATTACCGGCGGAGCAGGATTCATCGGCTCGCATTTAGCAGAGGAGTTATTAAAAAGCGGCGATACGGTTGTTGCCTTGGATAATCTATCTACAGGGAAACTGGAAAACACACGCCACTTAGAAAATAATTCTCATTTTGAATTGGTCATTGGCACGGTATTAAATGAAAGTTTAGTGGATAAGTTAGCAGAGAGATGCGATGTAATATTCCACCTGGCGGCAGCGGTTGGCGTGGAATTGATTGTTAAAGAACCCGTAGAGTCATTAACCACAAATATCAAGGGAAGCGAGATTGTGCTCGAGATGGCCTATCGGTACCGTAAAAAAGTCCTGATAACCTCTACTTCCGAAATCTACGGCAAGAATGTAAACGGTCCGCTTAAAGAAAATGACGATCGTATCCTGGGTTCTCCGCTTAAGACGCGCTGGAGCTATTCCACCGCCAAGGCTGTTGACGAGATGCTCGCGCATGTATACTGGAAAGAAAAGGACGTCCCGACGATCATTGTGCGCCTCTTTAACACGGTTGGGCCGCGCCAATCCGAAGCCTATGGCATGGTTATGCCGCGCTTCATCCTCCAGGCATTAGGCGATAAACCGATTACCGTCTATGGGACAGGAAAACAAACCAGATGCTTTATACATGTAAAAGACGTTGTCGGCGCTCTGATCAAATTAGCGGAAGAACCCAGGGCGGTCGGCAATGTTTTTAATATCGGAAGCCAGGATGAAATCAGCATTGAACTCTTAGCTAAAGAAATCATCCGGCTTACCAAGAGCAAATCCAAAATACGTTACATCAGTTATGACGAAGCCTATGAAGAGGGCTTTGAAGATATGCAGCGCAGAATCCCCAGCATTGACAGGATTAATAAACTCATCGGCTTTAAGCCAACATATGCCTTGCCAGAAATAATCCACGATATCATCGATTACCTGAAAGAGAATAATTCCATTCAGGCCCCGCTAAAGGTTTCGCCATAGAGACGACGGCCTCACCGCGCATAGAGTGCGCCGAGCGTACGTCAACTGCCCCCTATCCCTGAGATAACAATGCATAAAATAAAAATACTAAGAACGATCGCGCGGCTTAATATCGGCGGCCCGGCGATACATGCTATTTTGCTTACCGAAGGCCTGGATAAAAATAAATTCCAAACTTTGCTTGTCTCAGGAAGCGCCGGCCCGAACGAAGGCGATATGTCTTATTACGCAAGAGAGAAAAATGTGAGGCCTTATTATATCCCGGAATTAGGGCGTGAACTCAATGTTGTCAATGATTTGATATCGTTCTGGAAACTATCAAAAATCATAAAGAAAGAAAGGCCCGATATTATACATACGCATACAGCAAAAGCCGGGACGCTCGGCAGATGCGCGGGCCTCTGGCACAATATTTTTACATTTTCTGCCGCCAGAAAAATTATTCTTATCCACACCTTTCATGGCCATGTACTGAGCGGTTATTTTGGAAAATTTAAGACGGGACTATTCATCCGTATTGAACGTTTCCTGGCCATTTTTACTGATAATATTATAACAGTAAGCAGAGCGGTAAAAAAAGAGCTTATTGATTTAAATATATGCAAAAGCGAAAAAATAAAAATCATCCCGTTAGGCCTTGAATTAGAAAAATTCCTTAAAATCCCTTATCGCGATACAGAAATATTACACATAGGAATTATTGGCAGGCTCGTCCCGGTTAAGAACCACCGGCTATTCATAGATAGCGTTGCGAAAGTTATCAAAGATAATCCTGGTATCGCTATGAAGTTTAAAATTATAGGCGATGGGCAGCTGCGGGCTGAATTAGAAAATTACGCGCGCAGGCTTAACCTGAATCCTGCCCTGGAGTTTACCGGCTGGCAGAAAGAGCTGATAGAAGTTTACGCGGATTTAGACATTGTTGCCCTGACATCAGACAATGAAGGGACCCCGGTTTCGCTTATCGAAGCCATGGCAGCCGGCAGAACCGTTATTGCAACAGATGTCGGAGGGGTTAAGGATTTACTTGGTAACACCGAGAACGATTGTGTCAGCGGTCCGCAAGAAAAAGTCGAGCCCCCGAATCCCTGCCCCCAGGGGCCAGGTTTCAGGCCGCGGAGCATAAATTTTACTGTATCGCAGAGAGGAATTAAGGTTATCCCCGGCGACCCTTACAGCGTTGCTTCTGCGCTTAGTTTCGCGATAAGAAATGAATCTATACGGAAAAAATTCTATGTTACTGCACGTAATTTTGTTAAAGAAAAATTTACAAAAGAGAGACTCATTGCCGATATGGAAAATTTGTATACTGCTGCATGGAAAAAATAGAAATCACCGTTATAGGCGCTGGCGTTATCGGGTTATCGATTGCCAACGAACTATCTCATACCTGTCAAAACATTTTTGTGATTGAGAAACATTCTTCATTCGGCCAGGAGATAAGCTCAAGGAATAGCGAGGTAATCCACGGTGGAATTTATTATCCCGAGCGTTCTTTAAAATGCAAGACCTGTATCGAAGGCAGAAATTTGATTTATGAGTTTTGTGCAAAACATAAAATCCGTCACAGAAAAATCGGAAAACTCATCGTAGCTATTGATAAGAGCGAAAGCGGCGATTTGGAAAAACTCTTTCGGCAGGGAGCACTCAACGGCGTAAATAACCTTAGGCTGCTTTCCCGCAATGAAATAAAGAGCATTGAGCCGCATATAAACGCTCATGCAGCCATATATTCGCCTGCAACGGGAATTATTGATTCGCACGGCTTCATGAAGGAACTGGTATTTCAATTTAACGGGCGAAACGGCCAGATAGCGTACGAGACGGAGGTTATCGGTATAGATAAGGTTAAAGATGGTTTTGAGGTTACCGTTACGAATAAAGGCGAAGGTACTTTCAAATTTTTTACGCATATAGTAATTAATGCTGCTGGCCTCAATGCGGATAAACTATCTTTAATCTGCGGGATAGGAAGCGATGAATATAGATTGAAATATGCTAAAGGGACTTATTTTCGAGTCGGCGGCGGGAAGAATAGATTTATCAACCGGCTCATCTACCCGCTTCCGCAGGAAAGCCTCGCTGGATTAGGGATTCATGCAACTTTGGACCTGGCTGGCAATCTCCGTTTAGGCCCCGATACCGAGTATGTAGACAATATAACCTATGACGTCGATATTTCTAAACGCGCGATTTTTTACAAAAGCGCCTGCCGCTTCCTTCCCTTTATTAAACTTGAAGATATCGCCCCTGATATGGCTGGCATAAGACCAAAGCTGCAGGGCCCCGGAGAGGGATTTAGAGACTTTCTGATAAAGGATGAAACTGAAAATGGCCTTTCGGGGTTTATAAATCTTATCGGCATCGAATCCCCCGGTTTAACCGGCTCACTTTCTATTGCCAGGATGATTAGAGAAATAGTCAAAAGCCTCAATTGATAATTTTTAGAAATCTCTCTTGTCATTCCCAAGAACTTGTATTTAATAACTTTAAAGATTTACCAGTTATGATATAATAAGTTTATGCGCTATACCTTTTATTTTCTGATATCCCTTGCGATAAGCTTAACCTTTACGCCGCTGGTTAAGTTTTTTGCCCTCAAGAATGGTTTTGTGGCTTATCCCCGCGCTGACCGCTGGCATAAACACCCTACAGCTTTGCTTGGCGGGATAAGCATATATTTGGCATCGCTTATCCCTGTCTTATTTATAAAAATTCCGGACAAGAGAATATTAGGTTTGTTTATCGGCTCAAGCTTTTTGTTTTTGGTTGGCCTGGCTGATGACAAATTCCACCTTAAGCCGTATACCAAATTATCCTGCCAGATAATCGCAGGATGTTTAGCTATCGCCTTTGGGGTTATCTTAGGCCTGCCGGCTGAGCAATTTATAGCTATTCCTTTAACCTTGCTTTGGATAGTCGGAATCACTAATTCTTTTAATCTCTTAGATAACATTGACGGCTTAGCTTGCGGCATAGCCGGAATATCCGCATTTATGCTTTTTCTGTCCTCAGCGTTTTTTTCTCACAGTCCTTTTGGCGTATATGGGTTAATTTTATCCGCCGCGGCCCTGGGTTTCTTGCCCTATAACTTTAATCCGGCTAAGATTTTTATGGGAGACTCGGGAAGCATGTTTTTAGGTTTTTCCTTGGCAGTAATTTCAGTGCTTCAAACCCATCAGCATATTTCAGGCTTGTTTACCGCTGTGGTTATTCCTGTTTTTATTCTCTCTGTTCCTTTATTTGATACTCTATTCGTTACTGTTTTAAGAAAATTGCAGGGCAGGCGGGTTTTTGAGGGAGGGAAAGACCACACTTCTCATCATCTCGTTACTATAGGGCTTTCTCAGAGAAAGACCGTATTACTGCTGTACGCCGTAAGCATATCTTTCGGCTTGATTGCAATTTTATATTCTAAGATGAATATTGCAGTGATTTCTACACTGGCCTTTTTAGGAGTTGCGCTCTTATTCTATTTTGGGATATTTTTGTCTGATTCTGTGAGTTCTCTCAACAAGCAGAATAATCAACATAAGTTGAATAACAATACAACTATTTTAACCACGGTTTTCTTGCATAAACGCAGGGTTCTAGAGGTGCTTATGGATTTGGCCTTTGTCTATCTTGCCTATACCGTAAGCTATTTCCTGCGTTTTGAAGGAAATGTCTTAGCCGGAAATTTACAGTTGATGAGGGAATCTCTGCCATGGCTTATTTTAATTAAGATGTCAGTATTTTTTATCTTTGGGCTTTACAGGGGGGCATGGAAATATGTAAGCATCTCCGATTTACTTACCATATTTAAAACCATAAGCCTGGCCTCGGTCTGTTCAGTCCTATTCTTAACCTATAGTTTTCGTTTTAAGGATTATTCCCGGGCAGTTTTTATTATTGATTGGGTTATCCTCTTATTGTTGATTTTGGCAAGCCGAATATCTTTCAGGGTATTGGGTGAATTTTTCAGCCGCCTGGGCGAAAAGGGTAAAAACGTCCTTATCTTTGGCGCCGGGGATATGGGAGAGACGGTTGTGAGAGAAATAAAAAGAAATAAGTCCTTGAATTACAACCCGATAGGATTCATTGACGATGACCCTGAGAAAAACGGCATCAGGATACAGGGGATAAACGTGCTGGGCGCGCGCAATAAAATCAAGAATTTAATCAAAGAAAATGATATCAAAGAAATAATAGTGGCTATTCCTTCTTTGGGTATTCAGGATTTATCCGAAATAGCCAGGCTATGCAATGAACAGGGTATTTCCTATAGAATAGTTAAAGGCATTTTAGATGAGGATAGCGTTAATGGTTTTATCAAAAACCAGAATAACTAAACTTTGCGACAGCGTTATTTTGTTTTCAATATACGCCATCGCCTTCTTTTTGCCGATATCTAAAGCCATCATTGAGTCATTTAGTATTCTGGCTATTACTTTTTACCTGCTCAAAAAAATTATTAACTCTGAGGGCCTGCCTGAAACCCCGCTTAATTTCTGGATTTTTATTTATTTAACCCTTTGCGCGTTCTCTATCTTTACCAGTAGTAACCCGGCTATCAGTTCACGGACTTTTTTTACCAAGACCCTGCAGGATATGGCCTTCTTTTTTACTGTATTTGAATCTTTGAGTGAGAAGAAGAAAATAAAGAAGACGTTGAATGTGTTATTTTTATCTTCTCTGGTTTTAGGGATAGACGGGATATACCAGTATTTTACTACCCAAGATTTCTTGCGCCACCGACCGGTTATTTTTACCGAGAGGATATATGCCTCCTTTGCTACCCCTA
>Ga0209343_10010126_pt1 | contig 10765 bp, 12 predicted proteins | sample RifCSPlowO2_02_FD_184026 | JGI IMG/M metagenome (GOLD analysis project Ga0209343, IMG submission 184026) | Groundwater microbial communities from Rifle, Colorado - Rifle CSP2_plank lowO2_0.2 (SPAdes) (version 2) | ecosystem: Environmental > Aquatic > Deep subsurface > Groundwater | place...
CCCGCACCCTGCGCGGTGCGGGGCTGGCATCAAATACGGGGAATCTGTTTCCAATAAAATCCGGTTAAGCGGCGCGTCAGAAATCAGTGTTTGTACCTCTTGAGAATAAGTAATGTTGGCGTCAACGCCAACGTAAAAACCCAGGGCAAGGATTTTTTGCAGCAGCTTACGGCTGCCGGAAATGCAGTGGAACACGCCGGTAGGATATCGCCCATCACTTTTACTGAAATGATCCAAAACATCGAGCGTATCTTCGCCCGCCTCGCGGTTGTGGATAATTAAGGGGAGTTTTAATTCTTTTGCCAATTGAATTTGTTGGCCGAAAATGGTTTTTTGACGGGTTTTCATTTCCGGATTTATCCTGAGCGCAGTCGAAGGATACTTGGATTTTTGATAGACGTGGTAATCGACCCCGGTTTCGCCGATGGCCACGACTTTTTTGTTTTTGGCTAGCGCCCTCAATTTCTCAAGATCAAATTCTCCCGGCGCGTGGTGTGGGTGAACGCCGACGCTGGCAAATAAAGCCTGATGTTTTTGACAGATCTCGACCGCCTTTTGGCTGGTGGCCAAATCCGCCCCGACGACAATCATTTTCTCGACGCCGGCCCTGACGCATTTATCGGCCACCTCTTGCCAGTCATCTTTAAAGGCGGAAAAATTTAAGTGGCAATGGGTGTCGATATACATGAGGTTATTATAGCCGAGAGATTTGTCACTAAGATAATTTAAATTAACTTAGTGGTTCAATGATTCGAATCATTGAACTATTTCTTATGACCAATATTGGCGTCATTATACGGCGGCAAATAAACGCACAAAATTTTCAGGTTTTTCTTAGAGTTATTTTTCAAAAACATTTTTTGACCGGCCTTGATTTTAATCAAATCGCCTTTTTTAATCGGTCTGTTTTCAAATAAACCCTTGCCGTCAATCACGTAATACAGGGCTATGCCCTTTTTCAGACAAGTTCCCGGTTCGTCTGGTGTAGAACCCGGGGTAATAATGTCTACGCCCACACTTAATTCTTTGGTAGTACCAACAATGATTAGCTCGCCCCAGGGAAATTTAATTTTTTCCATTTATAGTCTTGGAAATAATGATTGATCTAATTTTATTTTACTCCCGGTAAAGGTTTTGGCAATTTTGGCGGCCGTTTGCGGTAAAAAGATTTGCAGCCAATAGTTTAAGTTTAAGATTTTTTTGATATAGGCGGTAAGTAAGTCTTTTCTCCCGCTGGCCGATTTTTCCCAGGGTTTGTCTTTAGCGATTGCTTGGTCCAGGCCTCTGAATTTTTGCCATAAAATCTCCAAGGCTAGATTAAATTCGTAATTGTTTAAATAATTAAACAGGCCGTCTGGCGCAGTCGGCTTAACGGTTTTAATGCCGGCCAAACCGTCTTTTTCCGCCATTTTGGCCACGCGCGAGACTAAATTCCCTAAACCATTGGCCAGATCGGCGTTGTAGACCTCTTTGAAACGTACCTCGGTAAAATCGCCGTCGGCCTGGGTGGGGATTTCCTTTAATAAATAGTAGCGGCTTGGGTCGGCGCCGTATTTTTTCAACAATTCTTCCGGGTCGACGACGTTACCCAGGGACTTGGCCATCTTTTGCCCGCCGGAATTAACATAGCCGTGAACCAAAACTGTTTTGGGCAAGGCAAGGTGGGCGGATAAAAGCATCGCCGGCCAGTAAACGGTGTGGAAACGGTAGATGCCTTTGCCGATAACGTGAACGTCGGCCGGCCACCATTTTTGCCAGAGTTTGTCGTCATAGCCCCAGCCGACTGCGGTCATATAGATAGTCAAGGCGTCAAACCAGACGTACATCACCTGAGACGGATCGCCGGGTACGGGAATACCCCAGTTGCCGAGTCTCTCTGCTGGCCGGGAAACGGAAAAGTCATTCAATCCCTGGCGGATAAAACCCAGGGTTTCGTTTTTTCTGACAGACGGCAGAACCTGAAGTTTATCGCTGGCGATCAATTCTTCCAGCTGTTTTTGATACTTGGATAATTTAAAGAAGTAGTTTTCCTCGCTGACAATTTCCGGCCGTCGATCGTGCTCCGGACACTTGCCGTCGGTAAGTTCGTTTTCGGTATAGAACTGTTCGCAGCCGACGCAGTACAGGCCCCGGTAAGTTTTTTTGTAAATATCCCCATTTTTTAGGCACAACTGCCATAATTTAGTTACTCCCGGCCAGTGGAGCTTTTGATCGGTGGCCCGGCGCCAAACGTCAAAGTTAACGTTTAAGTGTTTTAAATGATCCAGAAATGCCTGGGTGTTTTTGTCCGCCAGCTGTTGCGGTTCCAATTTTTCTTTTTTGGCCGCCTCCAGAATCTTTTGCCCATTTTCATCCGAGCCGGAAACGCAAAAAACCTCTTTCCCCAAAAGTTTTTGGTATCTTTGAATTACATCAGTAATGATAAATTCCAGAGAATGTCCCAGGTGTGGAAACCCGTTCACATAAGGAATTGCCGCGGTAACGTAAAATTTATCTGCCATCAGCCTATTTTAGCTGATTTAACTTAATTTTTCTGCAATTAAAAAAAGGTTTCCGGCAACATTGCTATTAGGACTTTCATGATATTTCATTCTTAGCCCCGGGAAATTAGTCGAGGCCATGGTTTCCAATAATCTTTGCCTTGAATCCTCATTTTCAATAAAGCTACATACAAATAATCCACCTTTTGTTAATAAATTACCAGATTTTTGAATTAAATCCGTTAAATTTTCTTTGCCAACCCAGTCGTCATCAAAAATATTTAGCCAGGTAACGAGCTCTAATTTTTTCCCGCCAAGCCTTTGTTGAATTTTAATTAAGGCGTCACTTTTTTCTTCCCGAACAACCTTGGCTCTAGGGTATTTTTCCAACATCTTTGTTAAGGCCGAACCAATTAATGCTTCTCTAGAAGGGTTGACATTTTCTGGTTCAGCAGCAAATAAAACACGGGGATTAAGAGGGGAAAAAGCCGGAATTTCTGTGCCGTATTCTACGTCTAAACAAGCCACGCCAAATTGCTGGATTAATTTCTTTATTTCGGAAACAGAATAGCCGGTTTCCGTTAATAGAGTTTCAAACCCTTCAAATAAAAACCGTGCCTTGTTTTCTGTTAATTTAATCTTTGATTCAACCGTTCCCAAAAGACCTTCGGTCATATTATTTCTTAAAAATCTTTTTTACCGAAGCGGAAATTTTGTCGGCTAGCTCGCCGGCCCACTCGTCGGCCTCGATTGCTTTTAGGGCAATGTTTAAGCCCTCGTTGTCTTGCTCCAGCCAGCCTTGAATCGTGGCGATGGTCGCCGAGGAGACTTTGAGGTCATTTTTAATGACGTCGTAAGATTTATTTTTCCGTAAATAGTGAGCGATGGCCAGCCGTTTAGCCAAAACCGCTCTTTCCGTCGGGCTCAAAATGTCGCTAAAAAACCTTTCCATTGCCTGCGGATCTTTAATGTCGGCCAACACCTGGAAAAATGATTTAAAAACCTTTTTTTCTACCTGCTTATTAACCCCGAGCTTGGAAATTTGCATACCTGTCCGCCTCTGGCGGAATTTAATTAATTAAAGTAACGGTCCACTGCGATCAGGATACCCAAAATCAACACTAAATTCAAGACGTTGCCAAATTGAAAAATTCTCAGCAGTAAAAATACGGTTAAGCCGATGGCGGTGAGTAGGCCGCGCCGGCTGTTACCCCAAATAATTGATAAGGTAAACCAGCTGGCCGGAAAAAATATTAGGAAAAACGGCAAATACACGCCGGGGATTAAAATGTCTTTGACCAGTGCCGGCTCGACAAAATAAAGCATCAGGCCTAAAAGAGTCCATAAGACCACGATCAAAATTAAAGTCGGCAGGTAATTTTTCCGGCGCTTAAGCATATCTTTATGTTACAATTTAATTGTCTATGACTCCAGAGTTTTATCTTATCGCCGCCATATTCCTTGCCGCTTTAGCCGTTATTGCTTGGTGGTTAAATGGGAAATTAAGAAACCTTCAGGAAGGTTTAAAACCCGATGACAATTTGTTAAAAGTGATTGACAGTTTACAAAAATTGTCGCCCAGTTTAACCGGGGCGATGCAGCAATCCACTAAAACTTTAAACGAGCGATTGGATAATGCTGCCAGGTACATCAATCAGGTGGCCAAAGAAGTCGGCCAGATGAATGAGTTGGGGCAATCGATGCGCGATTTGCAGGTATTTTTACAGTCGCCCAAACTCCGGGGCAACATCGGTGAACAGGTGCTCAAAGATTTAATTGCTCAATCGTTTCCCAAGGGCAGTTTTTATTTGCAGTATAGTTTCAAGTCCGGGGACAAAGTCGACGCGGCCATCAAAACCAGCGCCGGGATTTTGCCGATTGATTCCAAATTTCCCCTGGAAAATTTTCGCAAAATGACCACGGCCGACACCAAACTCGAACGCTCCCAAGCCAAAAAGGAGTTTATGCGGGATGTTAAAAAACACATTGAGGCGATTGCCAAAAAATACATTTTGCCGGAAGAGGGAACCTTGGATTTGGCGATGATGTATATTCCGTCAGAGTCGGTTTATCACGAAATTGCCGGGATGCAGGAACTATTGGATTATGCCAAGCAGCAGCGGGTTTATCCGGTCTCGCCCAATACTTTGTATATGATGTTGCAGAGTCTGTTGTTGTCATTTGAGGGGCAAAAAATCGAGGCCAAAACCCGGGAGATTTTTAGGTTGTTGCGGGCGGTGCAAAAAGATTACTCCAAAACCAACGCGGTATTAGACGTTTTGGGCAGGCACATTAATAACGCCTATAACGCCTTTTCCAGTGCCGCCAAAAGCTTTTCCCTTCTGGGTCAAAAACTCGACTCCTCCCACCAGCTCGAATCTGCCGAAAAACCCAAAGCGCTGGAATGAAAAAGATGATTGTCCTCACCAGAAAAGGAAGCGTGGTAAAGCGTTTGGCAGGCAGCCTTAATCATTTAGTGTCTAAAGCCAAGTTGAAAATATCCACCCAAAAGGCAATTGAAATTGCCAGGGATATTGCCGCCAAAGAAATTGCTAGTGTAAGGAAAAACAAAAACAATGAAAGTTATTAAGACTAAAAACGGCAAAACTATTTCTTTTCGGCAGTTAAACCCGGATGATTTTAAGTTGGTTTACCAATGGGTAAAAGAAATTGAAAAAGAAGACACATTTGTGACAATGAATGCCAATGAACCTCTTACCCGGAAAGAGGTAAAAGACTATATCCAAGAGCAAGTTAAAAAATCCAAACATAATAAAATGGTTAAAATCGGCGTGTTTGACGGAAAAAAATATCTTGGAGGTTGTGATATTGAAAAGCGGGGTAAGCGTCAAGCCCACATTGGCTTTTTCGGCATAGTTTTATCTAAAGAGTGCCGTGGCCAGGGAATTGGTTATAAGTTAGCCAAGGAAACGATAAAAATAGCCAAAGAAAAGATGGGAATTAAACAAGTAATTCTAAATTGTTTTGCCAACAACAAAATAGGAATTAATTTTTACCGGAAACTTGGTTTTAAACAATATGGCATTCACCCCCAAGCGGTTCTTTATAAAGGTAAACTAATCGATGAAATTATGTTTTATAAAAACCTAGAGTAAAACTTATGGATAAAACCAAATTTGCCGTTTCCGGTTACGAAAAAATTGCCAAGAAATATGCCCATTTATATTACGATGATAAAAGCGATTTGGATTTTTTTGATAAATTTTTAGCTTACTTGCCCAAGGGTGGCAAAGTTTTGGATATTGGCTGCGGTCCGGGGACTTTTACTCAGCATTTGTTTAGAAAAGGTTTTGCGGTAGAGGGGATTGAATTATCCACAGCCATGATCAAAATTGCTAGGGAAAAACTACCCCAAGTTAAATTCAAATTAATGGATATGAGAAGACTTGATTATCCCGAGAATTACTTTGATGGAATCTTAGCCGCCTACTCTTTAATCCATATCGCTTCGGAAGAAATTCCCGAAACCTTAAAAGGATTTTATCGGATATTAAAACCAAATGGTTTGTTGTGCCTAATTAACCAAAAAGGCAAGGCAGACCAAATTGTAACCGAGCCGTTAAAAGAGGGCGAAAAAACTTTTTTTAATTTCTTTACCACGGAAAGATTAAAGAAGTTTTTAGTCAACGCCGAATTTAAATTGGAATATCAGCAAGAGGCAGTTCTAACTGATGCCGAAGGCTCTGGCAGTAATCAGGTAATTTATATGATTGCCAGAAAATGAAACTTAATTTTCGGCAATATGATCCAAAACTAGACGCAAAAAAGGTTTTTAATTTGTGGCAAGAAAAACTGGGGGAAATTTGGCCTTTGGATTTTGCCGGTTTTAAGCAAATAATTGCCTCGGGCAATCATTTCGTTGCCACTGATGATGAAAAAATAGTTGGTTTTATTGCGACGCAAATATTAGGAGAAAAATCGTCTATTTTAACAATAATGGGCAACGACAATGGATTATTAAATTACGTTACCCAATACTTAAAATCTAAGAAAGTGAAGCAAATTCAACTGGGAGACGGCGGCATTTCTTATTTTTGGCCGGGAATTCCGACGAACTTACCCAAATTAATCAGGTTTTTTGAAGATAACGATTGGGAATTTACTGAAGACAGTTTTGATTTAGTCAGAAATTTGGATAATTATCAAACTCCGGAATTTGTTTTCCAGAGATTGTCAGGAATTAACGTTCAAACCGCCAATATCAAAAGCGTTGATAAGGTTTTAGAATTTGAAAAAAAATATTTTTCGGAATGGCTGTCAGCCTACAAGCGAAAAGCAGAGCTAAATGACTTAAGCGATATTTTTTATGCCGAGGACAAAAATAAAGATATCGTGGGTACGATTTTTGTTTTTTCTGCTGATTCACGTTCAGCCAAAGAGCATCAAATTTGGAAACAATTATTGGGTGATGACATGGGTGGAATTTGTTGTTTGGGTGTAAGAAAAGATATGAGGCAAAAAGGTGTTGGTTTAGCCTTGGCCGCTTACTCTACAGAAATGTTGCGCGATAGAAAAGTTAACAATGTCTACGTGGGCTATACTTGGTTGGTAGATTGGTATGGGAAATTAGGATATAAGGTTTGGCGGCAGTATAAAATGAGTTGGAAGAAAATATGAAACTGAATCAAGCGCAGCAACTGGCGGTGGAAACGATCGAGGGGCCGGTGATGGTGATTGCCGGGCCGGGGACGGGGAAAACAGAGATTATTGCGCAGCGGATCGCCAATATTTTAAAAACCACCGATACCAACCCTGATTCGATCTTGGCCTTAACTTTTACCGAGTCCGGGGCCAAAGCGATGAAGCAGCGCCTAATTGCCACCATCGGCGAAACTGCTTATTACGTTAACATTTTAACTTTTCACGCTTTTTGTTCTTCGGTGATCCAAGAGTTTCCCGACCGTTTTGCCATTTCGACCACGACCGAGGCATTGGCGGACTTGGAGCGGGTGGAAATCTTCCAACAAATTCTCAAAAATCACGACTTTAATTATTTAAAGCCGGTCAACCAGCCTTATTTTTACACCGGCGCTTTGATCAGAAGCATTCAGGATTTAAAACGGGAAGCGGTTACCCCGGAAAAACTTAAAACTTTAATCAAGGGCGAAAAAGATAAAAAATTGCCGGAACTGCTGAAAATTTACCAAGCTTACCAAAAAGCCATCGCCGAGCGCGGCCGCTACGATTTTGAAGACATGATTAATCTAGTCATTGAAGCCTTTGCCAGAGATAAGAGTTTGTTAACCACCTATCAGGAGCGGCTCCAGTATTTTTTGATTGACGAATACCAGGACACCAATTCCGGCCAAAACCAAGTAATCAATTTGTTGGCGCAGTTTTGGGGGCAGGAAGCTAATGTTTTTGTTGTGGGCGATCCTTCACAATCAATTTACAGATTCCAGGGCGCTTCTTTAGAAAACGCGATTGAATTTACCAAAGCCTACCCCAAGGCCAAAGTGATTGCCTTGGAACAAAACTACCGCTCGCACCAGCTGATTCTTGACGCGGCCCACGACTTGATCCAAAAAAATAAATTAAAAATCGAAGACGTCGTCCCGACCGCCAAAGCCCGACTCAAAGCCCAACCGGGCTTAAAATCAAGCCAGCTTCAATTAATTAAACTGTCGTCGGAAACGGTTGAGGCCTATTGGGTGGGGCAAACCATTAAAGAATTGATTGATAAAGGCACCAAGCCGGAACAAATTGCCATTCTTTACCGCCACAACCAGGACGCGGCCACATTTGCCGATATGCTGGTTAAATTGGGCGTGCCCGTAGAAATCGAGGGCGGCGGCAATGTTTTAACCGATCCGGTGATCAATCAATTAATGGTGTTGCTCAAAGCGATTAATCTGTCGATTCAGAACCTGGAAGGCTTGGAGCTGTTTACCCTGATGCACTATCCTTGGTTTAAACTCGACGCTTTAGAAATTCTCAAACTGGCGCGGCAGGCGAGTAAAAGTAAGCAGTCGCTGGTCGATTTAATTCTGGCCGGTAAGGCTGAACCAAGATTTGTTGAGTTTATTAACCAGCTGGCTCAGTGGCAGCAGCTCAACAGCCGTTTGAGCTTTAGCCGCTGGTTTGAAACTTTGATCAAAGAGTCGGGCTTTTTGGACTGGGTTTTAGCCCGGCCGGACAGCGTCAGTTTGTTAAACCGCTTGAACTCCTTGTTTTCTGAAATCAAGCGCTTAAACGCTGCCGATCACCAGCTCAATTTAAATAAGTTTTTACAGGCGGTGGAGTTAATGGAATTAAACCGCTTAAGGATTAACGAGCAGGACCTGGACATTAAATCCCGGGCGGTAAGTTTGTCGACCGCCCATAAGGCCAAGGGCCGGGAATGGGAACAGGTATTTATTGTCAAAGCGGTTGATGGTAAGTGGGGCAATAATAAAACCAGGGAGTTGATCAAGCTGCCGGGGTCGATTCTGACTAACTCGGACGTTGCCAAAAAAGAAAAAAATGAAGACGAACGCCGCTTGTTTTACGTGGCTTTGACCCGGGCCAAAGCCCAGGTTTACTTAACTTTTAGCGAGCGTTATTTAACCGGTGACTATTTAAAAGAAGTGGTGCCGAGCATGTTTTTGGCGGAAATTCCTAAAAAATATCAGGAGACAGTTGAGCCAAGGTTGGCCGGCGAGGCCAAAAGAGTGTTGGCGGCATGGCTGGAGCCGCCGCAACAGCCACGGCCAACGGTCGAGGAGAATGACTGGCTGAAAACTCTGGTGGCCGATTTTCGCTTGTCAGCCACCGCCCTAAATACTTATTTAACCTGCCCATATAAATTCAAGTTAAACGTTTTAGTGAGGGTGCCGCGGGCCAAAGAGTCTTATTTTGTTTTTGGCTCGGCGGTCCATCGGGCCTTGGAAATGTTCCACAAAAGTTTTATCAAAGATGACCGGCATCCGGGCAAAGACTATTTGCTGGGGCAATTTGAACTGGCGCTCAAAAAAGAAGTTTTGACCCAAGACGAATTGAAAGACAGGTTAAGGCAGGGGCGGCAGATTTTAGGTGCCTACTATGATAATTACCATGATGAATTCAGAAAGCCGTTGTTTGTCGAGCGCTTTTTCGGCTACGGTTGGTCGAAGGCATTTTTGGATGACATCCCTTTAACCGGCAAGATGGATAGGATCGACTTAATTGACCAGGGTGATAAAACCGCACGGGTGGTGGATTACAAAACCGGCCAGGCCAAAACCCGGAATCAAATTTTGGGCCAGACCAAAGATGCGGATTTGGACTATTTTCGCCAACTGGTGTTTTACAAGTTATTGGCCCAGCTGGATAAAAGTTTTCCTTTAATCGTCAGAGAAACAGTGCTGGATTTTGTCGAGCCGAACAAAAAATCCGGCAAGTTTAAACAGGAAAAATTCTTCATTTCCGACGACGAAGTCGATCAGTTGAAGCAAACCATTCGCTCGGTGATGAAAGAAATCCGGGCGCTAAAATTTGCCCGCACCAGCGACTACCGGAACTGTGTCCGCTGCGAGTACCGTTTTCACTGCTGGCCTGAGGGGATTCCCCAACAATCACTTGTCTGATTTAAAGCCGACGACCTTGTGACTGCCGTCGCAAAACGGCTTGGTTTTGCTGGCGCCGCAACGGCAAAGGCGTACGCTTTGGCCGGCTTTGACTTCTTTGGTCTGGCCGGAACCATCGGTAATAGTAATCGGCCCCTCGACTGAGTAAGGCCCGTCTTTTAAAGCGGTGATTTTAGTCATTTGAGCCACCTCCTTAGATTGGCTTTTAATCTTAGACCCGACGAGCGTAAATTATCCAGCTGTTTATACAATAAATATTTTTCCGGTTGGAATACCAAGTCATAAGTTCCCAAAAACTCGATTAACTGGCCGCCGTAGCCGGCTTTGAAACGGTGAAAACCGTACCAGGGATCATTTTGATCAGGGTTGGGGCCCAGCGCCCCCCACATGTCAAAAGACTTGCAGCCTAAAGTTTTTCCATACCGGATTAACTCCCACATTAATAGATTGGGGGCCATCACCGCTTTGGACTCGCGGGTAGAAGCGCCGTAAGGATAGTAAATTTTTTGATTGAAAACAAAAATCATAAAGACGGCCAGAGTTTGCTCGCCCACGTAGGCGCGCAGCAAGTGGGCCACGCCGGCGGGATTTAAGACCTGCCACAGTTTCTTAAAATATTCCGGCGTGTGGGCAAAAAATCCCTGGCGAACCACTGTTTCTTCAAACAGCAGTTTTAGAAACCAGGCAAAACAGGCCGGTGAGTCGTCGAGGCTGACTTTG
>Ga0209343_10010127_pt1 | contig 10764 bp, 12 predicted proteins | sample RifCSPlowO2_02_FD_184026 | JGI IMG/M metagenome (GOLD analysis project Ga0209343, IMG submission 184026) | Groundwater microbial communities from Rifle, Colorado - Rifle CSP2_plank lowO2_0.2 (SPAdes) (version 2) | ecosystem: Environmental > Aquatic > Deep subsurface > Groundwater | place...
TCCGGCTTACGAGACTTTCACGATTCGCCTGTCCGATATCAATGATCAGGAATTTGCCATCCTTGGCCGCGTAGTCTGGGTGGTGTGGGCCGGGCGCAGAGTATAGGGAGCCTCTAAAAATTCAGCGCTCGCCCGAATGCAAGCCGCGTAACGGATGGTCGAAAATGTGGGTTTCCATGAAGCATAATGTGAACAACAAGGGGGCCAGAGAATAATGAAGCCGGGGCTTGCACTGTGACATTCGAGACAGCACATCCGCGTGCACCAGCGACGCTTGCGCTTCGCCGGGTTAGCTCATTCCGTCCCCCAATTATTCAACTGACTGTGATTCGAGCAAACTTGCGCTTGCCGACCTGCGCCACGACCACCCTGCCGGCCTCGACCACGGCGGCCTTATCGTTGACACGCTCACCGTCCAGCTTGACCGCGCCTTGCTGGATCATGCGCATGGCTTCGGATGTACCCTCCACCAGTCCGGCTTGCTTGAGCAGTTGCGGCACGACGATACGGCCGTCAGGCGCTGCAACACTGACTTCCGGCATATCGTCCGGCAGCACGCCCTGGCGGAAGCGCGCTTCGAATTCCGCCAGCGCGTCTTCGGCGGCATGCTGCGAGTGGAAGCGGGCGACGATTTCCTGAGCCAGCAACACCTTGATGTCGCGCGGATTGCGGCCGGCGGCCACTTCTTCGCGCCAGCTGCCGATTTCGCCCAGGCTGCGGAACGACAGCAATTCCAGATAGCGCCACATCAGCTCGTCGGAAATCGACATCAGCTTGCCGAACATTTCCTGCGGCGTGTCGGTGATGCCGACGTAGTTGCCCAGCGACTTGGACATTTTGTTCACGCCGTCCAACCCTTCCAGCAGCGGCATGGTGAGCACACACTGCGGCGGCTGCCCATAATACTTCTGCAACTCGCGCCCCATCAGCAGGTTGAATTTCTGATCCGTGCCACCCAGCTCGATGTCCGCCTTGAGCGCCACTGAGTCGTAACCCTGCACCAGCGGATAGATGAATTCGTGGATAGCGATAGGCTGGTTGCCCTTGTAGCGCTTGGAAAAATCGTCGCGCTCCAGCATCTGCGCCACGGTGTGGGTGGCCGCCAGCTTGATCAGGTCGACCGCGCTGAATTTATCCATCCAGGCGGAATTGAACACGATTTCGGTCTTTTGCGGATCGAGTACCTTGAATACCTGTTCGCGGTAGGACTGGGCGTTTGTCAGCACTTGCTCGCGCGACAAGGGCGGGCGGGTGGTGTTTTTTCCGCTGGGGTCGCCGATCATGCCGGTGAAGTCGCCGATCAGGAACAGCGCGTGATGGCCCAGCTCCTGCAGTTGCCGCAATTTGTTGAGCAGCACGGTGTGGCCTAGGTGCAAATCCGGCGCAGTCGGGTCGAAACCCGCCTTGACACGCAACGGACGACCCAGAGCAAGTTTGTGCTTGAGCTCGTCTTCGATCAGCAGTTCGTGGGCACCGCGCTTGATTTGCGCCAGCGCGTCTGTTTGTGCGTACTTTGGGTGTGTCATTTCAATCATGTTCACTGTCAATTCAACTGCAATAACGGGGGAAAGCTGCTCATTCTTGCGCTTCAACCACTCATCGGCCGTGTTCTGCCGCTCGATTTTGCTGCTCACCGCCCGTCAGCCCGATTTTGAGGGGGTGCCTGTTTCTGGTAAAGTGCACGCCAACAATATACGCAACACGTTGCTAATATTAAACAAAGCAACTCAAGGAGACGCGAATGTTAACCCAAAACCCGCTTGACCAAGAACGCAAAATGTCAGAAAGCAGAAAAAAACTGCGCTGGTTTGTCGCCCTGTCCACCCTGCCTTTGCTGGGCGTGGTCACGGCTTTCGGCCTGGTGCCGCAAAACGAGCTGGATTTGACCTCGCTCAAGGCTGCCATCCAGGAAATTGCGTTGCCTGAAGACGCCGAGAAACAGGCCACTGCTGCCAGCTTCTGGCGGAACGAGCGTGTGCAACGCGGCGATACCGTGGTTGAACTGTTGCGCCGCCTGAATATTGAAGATGCGGTAGCGAGTGACTATTTGCGCAAAGCCGACGAAGCAGGATCTTTCCGGAAATTAGCCGTCGGCAAGGAAGTGCATGCCGAAACCAATGCGGCTGGCGGACTGATCTCCCTGCGCTATCTTGGCGAAAACGCCACTCAGGTCATCATTGAGAAACAGGGCGATGATTTTACATCCCGCGCCCTGCCTGCCCAGCTGGAAAAACGCCTGTTTGTGCGCACCGGCGAAATCCAGACCACTTTGTATGCCGCCACTGATGCAGCGGGTTTGCCGGACGCTGCCGCCAACAAATTGAACGAGCTTTTCAGCGGCGACATCGATTTCCACCATGATTTGCGCAAAGGCGACAAATTCACCGTGGTATATGAAATGATCTACAGCAACGGTACGCTGCTGAGTGCGGGCCGCATCCAGGCGGCCGAGTTCATCAACCAGGGCCGCGCTTACCGTGCCGTTTATTTCCAGAAGGATGAGCAACATGGCGATTACTACACGCCGGAAGGCAACAGCGTTCGTAAAGCGTTCTTGCGTTCACCCCTTGAATATTCGCGCGTGAGCTCAGGTTTCACCAACTCGCGCTTTCACCCGGTTCTGAATAAATGGCGAGCACATAGAGGCGTGGATTTCGCCGCCCCGACCGGTACCAGGGTAAAAGCGACTGCTGATGGCATGGTTGCTTCATTTGGCAGAGAAAATGGCTATGGCAACGTAATCAAAATCAACCATCAAGGCCGCTACTCCACTGTATATGGACACTTGTCGCGCTTCGCCAAAGGCCTGCACCGGGGACAACGCGTGTTGCAGGGTGAGGTAATAGGTTATGTCGGCATGACCGGGCTGGCCAGCGGTCCGCATCTGCACTATGAATTCAAGGTAGACGGCCGGCAACACAACCCGATGCGCGTTGCCTTGCCGGATGCAACACCCGTCGATGATGCCGACAGAGTCGCGTTTCAATCCGTGGCAGACGACCTGGTTACGCGCCTGAACCTGCTACGCAATACCAATCTCGCCAGGCTCGACTAACAGCCTCGACTGAAATTCGCGTGCCGCACCCGCCGGAACTGTATGTAGGCCTGATGTCCGGTACCAGCCTGGACGGCATAGACGCTGTCCTGGTCGATCTGGGCCGGCCTGAACCGGTGCAACTCGCAAAACATTATCTGCCCTTCGGCGATGCGCTGAGAAACGCCTTGCTGGCGTTGCACCAACCCAGCCACAATGAACTGCATCAGGCGCAGCTCGTAGCCAATCAGTTGGCGCTGCTCTATGCCGCAGCAGTCGATGCGCTGCTTGCCACGGCGAACCTGCCAAACGTAAAAATTAAAGCGCTCGGCTGCCACGGACAAACCATCCGCCACTGTCCCGAGCACGGCTACACCCTGCAAATCGGCAACGCCGCACTGCTCGCCGAATTGACCGGGATTACCGTGGTCAGCGATTTCCGCAGCGGCGACATCGCTGCCGGAGGGCACGGCGCGCCGCTGGTTCCCGCGTTTCATGACAAGGTAATGCGCCACCCCGGCATCCACCGCGTCATTGTCAACATCGGCGGCATCAGCAATCTGACCAGCCTGCCGCCGAATGCCTCCACCTCCGGCTTCGACTGCGGCCCCGGCAACTTGCTGATGGACGCATGGTGCATGCAACATCTCGGCAAACCTTACGACGACAATGGCGCATGGGCGGCATCGGGCAAGGAACTACCCGCACTGCTGGAAAAATTGCTCAGCGAACCGTTTTTCTCCCAGCCCCCACCCAGAAGCAGCGGGCGCGATCTGTTTAATTTGTCATGGCTGCACGACAATCTGAAAGGCAATGAAGCGGCTGAGGATGTGCAAGCCACCTTGCTGGAACTGACCTGCCGCGCCATCGCGCAATCAATCCAGCACTACTGTTTTGGCGCAAAAGAAATTTACCTGTGCGGCGGCGGCGCGCATAACCAGACCCTGCACAAGCGCATCGCTTCCTTGTTGCCGGAGTGCAGCGTGCGAACCACCGACGCCCTCGGCGTGGATGGAGATTATCTGGAAGCCACCGCCTTCGCATGGCTGGCGCAACAAAACCTGCAAGGCAAACCCGCCAACCTGCCGCTGGTCACCGGCGCAAAACACCCGTGTATACTGGGCGCGGTTTACCGCCATTCGTAGCCTGCACCCACCCCTTTTGCGCATGAACACACCATGAACGTTTTCTCTATCCCCTTGCTTGCTATTTTGTTGCTGGCCGGATGCGCATCGGTCAGCCAACAGCACCCTCCTGCAAGCACCGCCAAACCGGAGATTAGCGAAACCACTGCCGTAGAAGCCAGACCCATCGAACCCGCCGCAGATATCTTGACAGCAGTGGTGCCACAGCCAGACATCATTATCAGCGCGGTCGGGGACATCATGCTGGATGGTACGGCGCGTCCGATGATGAAGGAACAGGGTTACGACTATCCGTTCGCAAAAATGCTCCCGTATTTCATCGGATCACAAATCGTCTTTGGAAATGTGGAAGGCCCCCTCACGGATCGGGGCACGCCCGAGCAGGACAAGACCTATGTGTTCCGCTCGCCGCCAGCCAAGGTGGGTACCGCGCTCAGGACAGCCGGTTTCAATGTGGTGTCGCTCGCCAACAATCACACCCTCGACTACGGCGCAGATGGCCTGATGCAGACCATTGAGACGCTGGACTCGGCAGGCATCCTCCATACCGGAGCCGGCGCCAACCTGATGGCCGCGCGCCAACCGGCAATGCTCCTAGCCGACGGTCAGCGTGTCGCCATCCTTGCCTACTCCATGACGTTACCGGAAACCTTTTTTGCCGGCCCGAACAAGGCGGGCACCGCGTTTGGCCATGAGGCGCACGTGCGCGCCGATATCATGGCTGCGCGCGAACAGGCTGATATTGTGCTGGTTTCGTTCCATTGGGGGCAGGAAGGCAAGACCACGCTGCGCGACTACCAGACACGCCTGGGGCATGTCGCCATTGATGCCGGCGCCAGCGCTGTCATCGGCCATCACCCGCACATCCTGCAGGGCATCGAGCAGTACCGGGACGGCATCATTCTCTACAGCCTCGGCAACTTCACCTTCGGTTCCTATAGCATGAATTCCGCGCGCGCTGCCGTAGCCCAGCTGCACTTTCGCAATGGCCGTCTCCAGAGTGTGCGATTGTTCCCCATCAATGTGAACAACTTCGAGGTGCAGTTTCAGCCCCAGCCCCTGACTGGAGCAGCGGCTGATGCCGTGATTGACGAACTGCGCACGCTATCGGCGGCGCTCAACACGCGAGTGCATAACGACAACGGCACCGGTGTGGTGACCCTGGTGGAGTCCGTACCGGTGCCGCAACAGTGAAGTGAAAAAGAGTGCCGGCTTGCGCCGGATGAGAGCTGCATTCGCTACGCCGCACAACGTTCACGCAGCTTTGCTGGGCAGAAAATAATCGGCTTTGAATTACATCCAAAGCCGACCAAATCCGGTCAAGCCGGGAAACCGGTTAAGCCGAGAACGAGGAACCGCAACCGCAGGTAGTCGTCGCATTCGGGTTCCTGATGATGAACTGGGAACCCTCGATGCTGTCCTGATAGTCGATTTCCGCGCCGACCAGATACTGGAAGCTCATCGGGTCGATCAGCAACTGCACGCCGTTTTTGTTCAGCACGGTGTCGTCCTCGTTAGCCACTTCGTCGAAAGTGAAGCCGTATTGAAAGCCTGAACAGCCACCGCCGCTGACAAACACGCGCAGCTTGAGGTCGGCGTTGCCTTCTTCCTCGATCAATTGTTTTACCTTGTTTGCCGCATTGTCAGTAAACAGTAGCGGATCTTGTGTTTCTGCTACCGGCACTTCAGTTATTGCATTCAATTTGGTCTCCTTGGTAGATTATTCGCCACTGCCAGCCTTGAACGCCACCACTTTATCTTCTGCTTCAAGTTTGCCGTGTATCAGCCGTCCTTCAATGATCGCACCCAGCTGGATTAGCATGGTTTTGTAGTAAATATCACCTGTGACCTTGGCTTTACCTTGAAGTTCCAGATATTCGCTGGCTGATACCGACCCGTTGATTGTGCCATTGGTTACCAGATGGGTCACGCTGACTTCGCCATTCACCCGCGCGTGTTCACTCAACACCAGTGTGCTCGGTTTGCCCGGCGTGGCAATGACATTGCCGTTCACATGCCCGTCAACACGCAATCCACCACTGAAATACAAGTCGCCTCCAATGGTCGCATTCGCACCGATCAGCGAGTCAATCTGGGTTTGTGGCTTACTGTGTTTTTTTCCGAACATTATTTACTCCTTGGCTTATGTGGGGCTCACACTCTGCCGCACCTTTGGCTCGGCTACACCTTTTTCATAGATGCGCACTTGCACGTTTTCCAGCTGCGCTTCGGGCGGCAACTGAATGTGTTGCTCGACACGCTGATAATACCTGAAATTGAGCTGAAATTGGTCATTCCCGGATACGTCCTGCGGAAACACATGGGTGCCGCTTTGCCCGTTTTCCACGATCGTTGCGACCAATTGATAGCTGCCATTAAACTGCTTGGCGCGCTGCCCGCCTCTCACCAGCAACATGCGCAGATTGTATTCGCCGGGCATAATATCCTTATCCAGCCTTAAACGATGCACTCCCAGTTCGCCTGCTTTGCTGCCTGCCGCGGTGAGATCCTGGAAAAAAACCAGGTCTTCCTGTAGCTGGTCGTTTTCATCTGTCAGGTTCTTCAGCTGTTTGACCGCTTCCTGATTGCTGGCCTGTTCGATTTGAATTTGCCGTTCAAATTGCGCCACTTGATTGGTCAGTTGCCCATTTTTTTCACTCAGTTTGGCGACCTGGTCGCGCAGCCTGGACAGTTCGTGCTCAGCATTACCGCGATGAAAGCCGGCAAACTCCAACCCGCTGTCATATGCCCACCAGGCCAATCCGATTGCGGCCAGCACGAATGGCAACATCATGCTCCAGCGGAAATACCAGGGGTGGTGGGGCCGCACCTGCATCTGCGGTGCGGATATGCTGAATCTGCGTTCGACGCCGCGCCACATATCAGGGCGACAAAGGAACGTTATTCAAGGCGGTCGCTTCCGGCAGTCCGAACATGATGTTCATGTTCTGTACCGCCTGCCCGGCTGCACCCTTGACCAGGTTATCGATCACCGACAACACCACCACGGTGTCGCCGCCCTGCGGCCTGTGCACCGCGATGCGGCAACGATTCGCGCCGCGCACCGAGCGCGTCTCGGGATGGCTGCCGGCAGGCATTACGTCCACGAAAGGCTCGCCGGCATAACGCTGCTCGAACAGTGCCTGCAAATCAACCTCGCGCGTCAGCCTGCCATACAGCGTGGCATGAATACCGCGGATCATCGGGGTAAGGTGCGGCACGAAGGTCAGACCGACTTCCTTTCCGGTCACGCGCGCCAAGCCCTGCTTGATTTCCGGCAAATGCCGGTGCCCGCCCACTCCGTAAGCCTTGAAATTGTCAGCAGCTTCAGAAAATAAAAATGCAATTTCTGCCTTGCGCCCGGCGCCGGAAACTCCCGATTTGGCATCGGCGATCAGACCGTTTGGCTCGATCACGCCCGCCTCCAGCAACGGGATAAAGCCCAATTGCACCGCCGTCGGATAACAACCGGGGTTGGCGACCAGCCGGGCTGATTTGATCTGCGCGCGATTCACTTCCGGCAAGCCGTACACTGCCTCGCCAACCAGGTCCGGGCAGGCGTGCGTCATGCCATACCATTTTTCCCAGGAGGCGATGTCCCGCAAGCGAAAGTCCGCAGCCAGATCGATCACTTTCACGCCCGCATCCAGCAAAGCCCGCACTTGCTGCATGGCGATACCGTTCGGGGTGGCGAAGAACACCAGATCGCATTCTTCGAGATGCGCCTGGTCCGGATGGGTGAACGCCAAGTCCACATAGCCGCGCAAACTGGGAAACATCTGACTGACCGGCGTACCGGCATCGGCACGCGAGGTAATCACCTGCAATTCAACCTGAGGATGTGCCGCCAGCAGGCGCAGCAATTCGACTCCGGTGTAACCTGTGCCGCCAACTATGCCAACTTTAATCATCATTGCTTCCATAAATAACGCTGCGCATTCTACAACAAAAACCTAATGCAAAAGCCGCCCGAAGGCGGCTTTGCGATAGTCCGACCAGCCCTTCATCAGGCTCGGGACAAATATTAACGCTTGGAGAACTGCTTGCGGCGACGCGCCTTGCGCAGGCCGACTTTTTTACGTTCGACTTCACGCGCATCGCGGGTAACCAATCCGGCTTGCTTCAGCACGGTCTTGAACGAAGCATCGTAATCGATCAATGCACGGGTGATGCCATGACGCACCGCACCGGCCTGGCCGGATTCGCCGCCACCGGTGACATTCACCATGATGTCGAATTTGCTCAGGGTATCGGTCAGCGTCAGCGGCTGGCGCACAACCATGCGCCCGGTTTCACGCGAAAAGAACACGTCCACCGGCTTGTCGTTCACCACGATGTCGCCCTTGCCTGCCTTCATAAATACACGAGCCACTGCACTCTTGCGGCGACCGGTTCCGTAGTTATAACTTACGCTCATGGTTATGCTTTCAACAAATTAACGGGTTTCGGTTGCTGCGCTTCATGAGGATGCGCCGCACCGGCATACACCTTCATCTTGCGCAACATCGCATAGCCCAGCGGGCCTTTTGGCAACATACCCTTGACGGCTTTTTCCAAAACACGGCTGGGATTACGCGCCTGCATCTTGGTGAAGTTGGTCGTGTACAGTCCGCCCGGATAACCGGTATGGCGGTGATACAGCTTGCCTTCGGCCTTGTTGCCGGTTACGCGCAGTTTCTCCGCATTGACCACGACGACGAAATCGCCTGTGTCCACGTGCGGGGTGTAAATCGCTTTATGCTTACCGCGCAAACGTGAAGCAATCTGTGCAGCCAAACGGCCCAGCACTTGGTCTGCTGCGTCTACCAGGAGCCAGTCGTGCTGGACTTCCTCGGCTTTAGCGGAAAATGTTTTCATAGCCACAATTCCTAAAAATTCAATAAGTAAACCTCGAAGGGCGCGCATTCTATTGCAGCCCGCCCGCCACTGTCAAACGCTATTTGACCTAGGGACTGGCGCCCTTCCCATCGGCATTCCCGCAGGAGTTGCATGGAAATATATGAAAGCATGTAAGATTGTGCACTTTTCGGCAGATTCTCTTAAATATATGTCCTGGTTTATCACCAATCTAATCGCCTCTTTCCTGCTGCCGCCGCTAAGTTTGTTGCTTTTGCTCGCACTGGGCATTTTCCTGCTCTACCGCCGCCGCAAACTGGCCAAACCGCTGATACTCGCCGCATTCGGCTTGCTCTGGATCGCTTCAACACCTTATTTTGCCGAGGGTGCGTTGCATTTGCTGGAGGCGCGCACCGCTACACCGGGTAGCCACTCCCAATCTGCCGATGCGATCGTGATACTCGGCGGCGGGACGTATTTTTACGCGCCTGAATATGCGGGACAAGACACCGTCAGCGAGCAAACCCTGTCGCGCTTGCGCTACGGCGCAAAACTCCAGCGCGAGACCGGCAAACCGATACTGGTGACTGGCGGCAAACCGCTTGGCAACAGCGTTGCGGAAGCAGATCAAATGCGCTCCTCGCTTGAACAGGACTTTCAGGTGCCGGTGCGCTGGAAGGAGGATCAATCCGAGAACACATTTGAAAACGCCCATCACTCTTTCCGCATTCTGCAACAAGCGGGGATCCGCAAGATTTATCTCGTCACCCACGCTTGGCACATGCCGCGCGCCGCAGATGTCTTTCGCCGTGCCGGATTTGAGGTAGTTGAAGCGCCCACCGCTTTCACCACGCGCTGTCAAACCGACCTGTTTTTATTTCTGCCGCGCGCCGAAGCTTTGCGCGACAGCAAAATTTTTACGCACGAAGTGATCGGATTGCTATGGTATCGGGTAAAGTCAGCAATCTCTGGTACTTAGATTTTTACTGCTCAACTCTTCGCTTTAATTTGGGTAAAATTTGCCATGCGGCAAAGCCGTAACCGTAGGGTGGGCTGTGACCACCATGTCGGGCGCAGCCCGGCCTACATTTGGCTTCGGCTCACCCGACTTGGGCGTTTTTAAAGGATCAATTATGAAAGCTCGCATCAAATGGGTGGAACAAGTCTCTTTTCTGGGCGAAACCGAAAGCGGCCATGCGGTATTGATGGACGGCGCGCCGGCGGCAGGCGGACGCAACCTCGGCCCGCGACCGATGGAAATGCTGCTGATCGGCGCAGGCGGCTGCACCAGCTTCGACGTGGTCAGCATCCTGAAGAAAAGCCGCCAGGCGATTACCGATTGTTATGTCGAGCTGGAAGCGGAACGCGCCGAAACCGATCCCAAGGTGTTCACCAAAATCCACATGCACTTCGTGGTGACGGGCAAGGACATCAAGCCTGAAGCCGTTGAAAAAGCCATCAAACTATCGGCTGAGAAATACTGCTCGGCATCCATCATGCTTGGACAGACTGCCGCGATTACGCATGATTTTGAGGTGATTCAGGAATAGGGGCGCGGCTGCGGTAGGGTGCATTCCATGCACCATGGTGCATGGAATGCACCCTACGCCGGCTTTGTTTTACTCACTCTGCCAGATTACCAACTTCCGGTTTTGTTAAGGGTTGTCGGATGCCTGCCCTCAACCGCAGGCTGATCAGGATGCAACAGAACGCTCCGGGCAGGCGTCGGACAAGCCTCGAGGGACGAAA
>Ga0209343_10010128_pt1 | contig 10763 bp, 9 predicted proteins | sample RifCSPlowO2_02_FD_184026 | JGI IMG/M metagenome (GOLD analysis project Ga0209343, IMG submission 184026) | Groundwater microbial communities from Rifle, Colorado - Rifle CSP2_plank lowO2_0.2 (SPAdes) (version 2) | ecosystem: Environmental > Aquatic > Deep subsurface > Groundwater | place: Rifle...
TTGGTTGCCTTATTGTTGCAGATCGAACAACGATCATAAGGGAGCCTCGCGCCCATCGAAAATGCATGGACAGCACCAGTTTCGATCTCATGTGCAGTCTGAGGATCTTTCTTAGCATCCACACCCACGATAAGAAGAACTGTACGCATCTTGGGATTCCAGATAGCTTTGGGCACATATCCGAAATGCGGATCACGTTCGATTTTGTTTCTATGATGATGGAAGAAGTGAGCATCTTCAAACGTTTCAAAACGTTTGCGTGGTCCCTTTTCTTTATTCACTTTTTCATCGTGTCCCTGTACTCCAAGGAGCGCAGAGTTCGCAAAGTAATCAGCGTTACGATTTGACCCCCATGTTTCACCATCACCAATACCGGAAATAAGCACATATTTATGATTTGGTTTACGAACCAGTTCTTTAATAGCTTCATCGGCTTCCGCTGGCAGATCTCGTACTTCGGCAGTCTTCTGAAAGCCTTTTGCGTCAATATCTGTAGCGAAGAAGAATTCGTCTTCTACTGAGGATTCAAAAAGTTTGATCACTTTCCGACCTTTGTGCGAATGAACTTGATAACTCCACCGACCAAACAACCGAAGATAGTAAGGCCAATAACAGGAAGACGATGATTATTGGTCAAAACACAGGAACCCATACCCAATGTAAAACCAATTAACCCACCAATAGCGATATAAGTAGCGTAAGGCATGATTAACCCTTTACGGTAGAAAGGCCAGTCAACGGAGTTGGAGCTTTTGGTTTGTATGTTTTGATGATGCCAAGTGGATTAGATGGATCGACTTTAGGAACAGATTTGATTGCACCCGCAACAGCGCCAGGAAGATGGGTAACTTCAGCCCTAGCCAATTCGCCAGCCTTACCGGGGATATGTTTGCCAATTCCGGCAGCTAACTTTTTTCCGGCGTTGAGAATGCCACCAAAATCAAGTGCGGCTATTTTCTTGAAAGACTTAACCTGAGCCAATTTGACACTGGCTTCCTTCTGCATAGCTCCACCCATAAAAGCGGAACCAAGTAATGCACTACCAAGAATCAATTTAACTGGGTTGTTCTTGACAATCTCACTAATCTTGCCAGAAAATTCTTTTGCTCCTAAGGCTTGAGCGGCTTTGAACCTTTTCACCGTACCAACAAGTCTACTAGATTTGATGTTTTTGAGCCTACCCATAGAAGGGTAATGTTTTTGATTATCCGCTGCGGTCCATGTTCCAGAGTGTCGAATGTCTTTACCACTCATCGTCTTTCGAGCAGCTTTTACGCTTTTAAAGCCCTTAGACTTTAATTTGTTCTCAGCAGATTCGGTCGCATTTTCAACTTTACCGAAACGAGTTACATAAGAAGGAGCTTCGGCAAATTTAGTGGCTTTTGCGCTTTTGTTACTAAAAGCTTTAGCTCTTTCTTCTAACTTGTCAGAATGAGCAAATAGACCAGCGCCAGCACCGGCACCAATGGTCCCGCCAATGGCGTATCCCGTTAAGGAAGGCTTCTTCTTTTTGTCAGTCATTGTCATTCCGCCGTAGAAGAGCGTTGTTTAAACACAGAGATTAGATCGCTGTGTTTAAAGAACGCCCCATTTAAGGGGCATTCAGTTTTAAGCCTTAGCAGGGATCTTGTGGAATTCCTGGAGATAGTTAGCAACGCTATCATCCTTTTCGGCCAACTCAGCAAGTTCATCGAAAAGAGTATTGTTGATTTCCACGACAGCGGAAGCCATCTTAGTAAACTCTTCGTCTTTGGACTTCTCAGCAAGATCGCTCATAATCTCAGCGACCTTACGAAGCTCTTCCTGAGTTTCGACCATATCGGTGATCATACCGGCAGGGTTGTCAGCGGCAACCTTCTGGAGGCCAAAAACCATCGACTGGGAAGCGTCGATCAGCGAAGCACCGCATTCAAAGAGAACAGAACCCTCTTCAGCGGTCTTCAGAAGCTCTTCGCCAATCAAAGCGAGAGTCGTGGAGGCTTCAATAGTTTCATTCTGGTTAGCAAGCTTTTCAAGATGAACTTCTTCAGCCGTCTTTTCGATAGAACCAGGGGCCTTGGCAGCGGCATCAAGAACGGCCTTGGCAGCGGCAATCTCTTCAGCAGTCTTTTCGATAGCAGGAGCTTTTCCGGCAGCATCAAGAACAGCTTTAGCGGCAGCGATCTCTTCGGCAGTCTTTTCGACACCAGAAGCAGGAAGCGAGTTGAGGAAAGCGTCTAATTTAGACATTGTTTCTCCTAGAGAAAGGATTGTTTAGGTTTAAAACTTGAATGACGATTTTGACTGATCTTTCTTTGCTTCCATTTCATTCATGGCTTTGATCGTATTGAAATCAATTCCACCGAAAGCATCGAAATTCTTAACCATGCCTTCTGCCACAATTGGGTCTTTAGCGATGGTCGGAGAGTGTCTAGCGACGACATCAAAATATTCACGCATCTGAGTCTTACGATCTGCAAGACTAGGATTGCGATTCATAATTGTGTCGAAACTATTGTTGAACTCTTTTTCATTCATGGTGAGCGCAATCCCGCCTCCGAGTTTCTTAGCAGCGGCTCCTAAGATGCCGCCAAAAATGCCACCAACGCCAGAAGAGGCGCCAGCGATAAGATCAATGGTATGCTGAATACCGCTTGTGAAAGAAGCAGTTTTACTTAAAACTTCACCAACTGGTCCGGTGAATTTCTGATGATGTTTAGCGGCATTCACTTTGATGCCCTTCATTGTATGCGGTCCCATCAAAGCAGCATTGAGAGCCGCCCCAGGATTACGTCCAACAACGCCAGCGACAACCGGGACGACAGCGCCAGCGGTTCCGACAACAGCTTTGCCAGCAAGACCAACAGTTTTGAGTGCTAAAGAACTTACGATATCGGCGTGTTTCTCAAAAATGTATTCATATTGAGCTTTAGATTGTTCAGCCGTATTGAGTAAAGACTGTAATTCAACAAAATCTGCATCATTATGAGCGGAAGCAGTTTTGATTAAGTAGTCAGTATCGCTATTGTTGTATCTGGCGAAGCCAAGAGACTCTAGCTTCTGAATACCGATCATCGCTGCGCGATAATCAGAAGCGAGTTTATCAAGAGCTTCCAAAACGACTTGCTGTTTTTGAGCGGATTCAAGCTCCTGTTCAGAAGCAACCTTCTCAATAGTCTCGGGCTTCCAATCGCCCATCATCTGTCGATATCTGTCATTAGAAAAACCTACAGGTTCAATGGCCACAGTTGCTTTCTTTTCCATTTTCCCCGCCATTGATTCTTTGACTTCATGGAGCGAAGCGACATTGAATACTTGTTCGCCGGTCTTTTCAAAGCTGGCAAGAAAAGTAGCCTTGTTAGATTCTTCGACTAAACGACTAATTTGATCATCGTTCAGATGCTTGTCAGAAGCAATCTTCGCAATACCGCTGTTCATGTCTTTACCGTGACTAATGTAGTCACTGGCAATTCTGTTAGCAGCAAATCGAATTTCTAAACCCTTCATTTGGTCGCCTCTTCGATAAGGATAGCATGGGAGCCTCTAGGCCGGAACCACGTTCTCTTGTTCCTCGTTCTCTTTGTGACTTTTTCTCTTCTTTACAGTCGAGATTCCCTTAATTGGCGTCTGAAGCCCCAGACGGAGAATGTTTCGTGCAGCATTAACGTCTCTATCGTGAATAGAGCCACAATTGCTGCACACCCACTCTCTTATGGACAATCCCCTTAGTCCACTCGGACCAGTTCTTTCGAAACAGTCTGAGCAAGGAATGGTTGTCCAACTTTCGTTTTGATCCATGTAGATTGTCCCAAGCCTAATGGCTTTGTATCGCAAAAACAATCTAAGTTGGCCCCAAGCTGAGTCCAACACGGATTTTGCCATTTTAGTTTTAGCTAGTTTGGTGCAACTCACGTCACCAATTACTACTAATCTGGCGTCTTTCAAAATTGCATTAGCAGTTTTGTGATTCCAATCCTTACGAATATTGGCAATTTTGGTCTGAATAGTTCGAACGAGTTTTTTCTTTCTTGCTCGTTGAGCCATAGCCAATCTGTCTTCGTACTTCTTGGTAAGATTTTCTCGTTCAAACTTGCGACCATCCGAAATAGTAGCCTGAGTTTTTATACCCAAATCAACGCCAAGATCTAGCATCCCGTATTGAGGAGCCTCTTCTACTTCACATACGAAGTTGACGTACCAACGACCTCTGGCATCTTCATTGAACGAAACAGATTTAATAGTATCTGGGATTTCACGAGATTTCCAAAATTTGAAGGTTTTTTTATTGAAGACCACTTCTTGGCCATCATAAACTACTATATTTTGATTCGTACATGGTATCCAACCTAATGAACGTTTAGAGCCATGAGATTTGCGCCAAGAGAGCTTCTGTCGTTTAGTTTGTACTCTTTTTCGTACATATTCTTTACATACCTGTTGCACGACTTGTGATTGAAGCTCTAATTCTTTATTGGAACCAGCGGTAAGATTGGTTAATTCTTTAAATGATAACCATTTTGAATGTTTTCGTAATGTTTGGTAGGAGGCTTCGTTGCAGTAGTTCCATACGGTATTCACGGCTGACGCCCAACGGAGCAATTGCTTGCGTTTGTTCCCGCCATCTTTCAGTCGAAATTTGTATGTAAGATACTGCAATTTGTCCTCCTACCTTTCGCTCTCTTATCGGCACCGTCCATGAGACTCGTACTAAGAGGGTGGTGCCTCACCCTTTTTCAGTCTGTCCTAATTGAGGGCAAATTTCAAGTAGTCGGCTGTTCTTCTTGTTCATTTTCTTTGTACACCCCTGGTATTCTACGTTTAGTCCGAATCAAAAAAGTAACATATAGATACAACAAGGAATGAAATGAGTCATCCGGGTTAGTCGGAAGATGGTTGTACAGCATTCGCCCAGTTTTTTCATTGTATTCAGCATCAATATTTAAGAAGTCCTGAGCGAATGTTTGATACTCAGGCCAACAAGGAAAACTAAACGCTCTTTTCTTAATGTTTTCGAAAACATCCGACATGACTACTGTACGACCAGTCATGTAGTGTTTACCCTTGGTGCTGTAAGTAACGTAATTCTTACTTGCACCGTGCATGTAAACCGCTACCGTATATCCGGGACCTAATGCGGCTTCCAATCTACTATTCATTCCAAAACCAAAACCATAATCAACGCCAACTAAATGGGCGTTATTGGCCTGAATGATTCTTACCATATCTGGAATCATCAATTCAGGTTCTGCCTCATTACCCATGTATCGTTTCGCAAACGTAATGACCAACTTATTTACACTTGTATCCCAATAGCCAATATGCAAAACGCTAAAACAGTTTCCAGTACCTGCCGCCCAATCGATTCCTGCAAACATCTCAAAACCACGATGCCCCATTGAAGAGATCTCTTCAAACCGTCTTTCTTCAGAGCAGCAAGCGTGAATTTCTGGTTGCGTAATTGGCTTGATACCAGAATCGTATGAACGACCAAAGACTTCGTTCATAAGAGTTGCGGTAGTGTACTCCCGCATCTTCACAAATAAACGTTTCCAATTGATGTATCGTTTAGGAAGAATGATCTGAGGTAAGCGATAGCCAGTAATTTCGCCACTTCCATGAGCCACCCAAATACCATGGGCAGGATCAATGTCTCTTCCACAACGTTCGCACCAAAGCCCTGGATTATCTAATTGGATGCAATCAATGCCAAGCATATTGTAGTGATTGCAATGAAGACATTTTACTGTCCATTCATTTTGCGTTCCAAGTCTCCAGTAGAACTCAATTGGGTTCGCCATTGATTTTGGAGTGCCTGAATACGCGAATACGGCATCTGGTTTGTGCGAAGAACACTCTTCGATGATTGGAATATTGTCGGTAAGAATATCTTGAATTTCGTCAATGAAAGTACGATCAGAAGAGATACCACGAATAGTGTCAGCCGTTCTATGCGCAGAACGAAAGTACATCGTATGATCGTTTTTTAGCTTCTTTTCAGTAACGCTCATCCCCTTAGGTCCAGGATAAAAATTGGACTTAATGATGGGCGACTGTTCGATAGCTGCGTCAATCTTCTTTTTACTGTAAACGGAAGTCTGCACCATTGTAGGCGATACATACAATGATGTTTTGTGTGCGGTAGTGCAAGCGTGAGCTAAGTGTTTACCGCTAAGAGAAGTGGATTTCTCGGCCTGTCTTCCGGCCATAAGAATCATTTTAGTTGGATCTGTATTGATGATCGGAATAATGTACGGACGATCCGTAAATCGCCATGGATCACCTTCAAGCATCATTGTACGTTCGATGAACTCTAAGTTGGACAGATGCACGTGCAAGCCTTTAATAAAATCTGGTATAAGTTATATGTAGGGATGGTCCTTACGTTTTGTCCGTTTACGGACTCGGGAGCTTAATCATGACACATCTAGTTGAAACGATCAAACGTGAAGAAGGTTATTTCTCTGTCATTGCTCTCCCTGACGGAAAGCGACCTTCCGGCAAGCTCAAGTTCACCAAAGAGGGTGGAAATAAACTCCCCATGGAATTCGTCGTTGACGTTGTTCCAGAGTGGAAAGAAGGTATGCCAAAGTTTTGTAGTGCTGGTGGGAGAGTTGACAAAAAGTTTGTCAACATTCTTCGCGCTACGAAGGGACTGTGGTATATGGAGTTCGTGAATAGATTTGATGTAATTCATCTTACGTTAACATTCGTTAACGCAAGGACGATGAAAGAGCAAATGCTTCCACCGTTGGAGGTAACTGGTGGAGTCGATGCTCCAGTGGTATCCGTTCGTGAGGGCGCAACTGAACAGGAAATGGAACTGCTTGCAGAAGTGCTTCCTGGTGGTTCTTTACACAAGCCGTTCTTGGTCGGCCTTAATCGGACCATGTGCGCGAACCCGACTGTATTCGATTGGGGCGGCAGGAGTTAGCTTACGTTGACTGGGCAGGGGAACCGTTTCACAATGGTTCCCCGCCCTTCTCTTCCCCGGTGCCCTCATGTCGGCAGAAACCGAAACTAAGCTTCTTAATCGTTTTGTGGAACAAACGATTAAAACCTATGGGCATTTGATGTGGATAGAGCGTCAAGTGAGCGATATTCGCAAAGGAGTTCCTGACGTTTATGCGCTTTGGGACGGTATATTTTTACCCATGGAAGCTAAATATAGTTTCCAAGGGAAAGAAAGTATTTTGTCGCATAAATTCAAACCGTTGCAAATCGAAAAACTAAAGCGTTTTGAAAAGCGTGGCGCGTTCGCTTGTGGTCTTATTTTTAGGAATGAAGAGATTAGATACGTTCTCCCTGATGCAATTAGGGATGACGGTCAAATGTCTTTGGACCAATTCAACCAATTATCTTTATTCACATGGGAAGGAGTCGTGAGTGCTGGAAAGGAAAGACGTTTACTGTTCCGTTGATGGAAGTAAGTTTCTCTTTGAAACGATTAAACCTTACGACTTAACTTGGCTTGGGTTTAAGGCATCTAGGCAATACTATCGTCATCATGGTTCGATTTCGATCAATAGCCTTTTAGATCTAAAGAACAATGGCTACACTGTTAGTTATGATTCAGTAGCAAGTGGTGTACGAGATAGACTCTTAACGGACTATCGAAGAATCTTACACGCTCAAAGATTCAAGACAATGACAGACGATGAAATTGATGAAGCATGGATCGCTTCAGGCTTGTACGAGAAGTTACCAGCAGATAATTACCAAAAAAGAGCGGCTCTGTTTGCTTGGGAAACCCATAAAACGCTACTTGCGTTAGAGATGGGTTTGGGCAAAACTTACATTGCATCCATTCTTGCTCAATCGCTCAAAGACGAAGGGATGAATCAGCCAATCCTTCTCTTAGCTCCGTTGTCTTTGCATACCGAACAAAATTGGCCAGATGAAATCAAGAAGTTTTCAGATCTCTCGTTCCTGAGTCTCAGAAACGAGGAAAATCTCGGAGAAAAAGCAGACGTTTATATCCTCAATCCTGACAAATTAAGGATGTATTGTTTAAACGCTCACAAGCGTTATATCTCAGGAAACGCTCTTGAGAAGATGAATTTCGGTTGCATCATTTTTGACGAATCAACAAAGCTGAAAACGCACAATAGTCAAACGACTGAAATCTTCCATAAATTGTCGGCCAACGTACCGTACATTTATGAAATGTCTGGTCTCCCTGCCCCCAATCAAGTCTTCCAGTTATGGGGGCAAGTAACTCCATTAGGTAATTGGCTTGGCGATTCTCACTCGGCAATGGAATCTCGTTATGGGAAAGAAGTAAAGGTCAGTTCCGTCAAAACCAAATGGATCCCGAGACAGGGAGCTATTGAACAAATAAAGGAACGTATTGCTCCTGTTTCAATCTATATGACACAGGCAGAATATCTTCCTCTGCCAGCATACCATCAACTAGATATCCAAGTTCCAATGCTGCCGGAACACATGGATCTTTATGAACAGATTGAAGAAGAATACTATTGTGTTCTGGACGAAAAGAATAGTGAAGATCCTGAGATCAGAAAGATGTATGTCGAGCATGAAGCAACAGTAAGAAACAAGTTGATGCAGATCTTGAATGGTTTCGTCATCTTAACGGATGAAAACAAGCATAAAGAAACAAAACGCTTGCTATGGAATCCGAAGCTTGATAGACTTGTTTCCCTTCTTGATCCGATTTTGGCGAATCCTGAGAACAGCGTCATTATTTGGACGCGATTTCGTGAAGAACTAAAATGGATCTACGAAGAGTTAACCAAAAAGTACATTGTTGCCTTCGGACGCGGGGGCATGTCTGATAAGTTGAAGCAGGAACAGCTAAACTTATGGTTAAACAATCCGCAATGTCAGGTCTTTGTTGGTCATCCAGCAGCATTCATGTACGGACATACATGGTTGAAAGCTGCTTGGACAATCTATACTTCCGCAACTGATGACCATGAGCATTACGCTCAGTCACGGCGACGAAACTATAGGCGTGGACAAACGAAAGAAGTAACCGAGATCAAATTGATTACTTCTGGAACGCTGGAGTCCAGGATTTGGCTTGGCATTGAACATAAGAAACGGTTGGACCAAATACTGAAACGGAATTAGCCATGAAATTCTCTGAACTTACCGCGTTTGAGGATCTCCTTAAATCTCGCATTACCGTAGGAGAGCTTTATACCCGCGAAACTGGACATGAATTCGTTAAGATAGGTGGCGTTTTATGCGCTATTGTCGCTTGGCGTGATGACCATAAGCCATCACTAATTTTCCGTCCCGAAAGAGGCTTGCTCACCGATTATGCTTCTGGGGTGCAAACTTACCACGGAAAAGCTGGGGAAATTTTTAATCACCTTGATTTGTTGGTTAAACTTGGCAAGGCCAATACCCGATATGAAGCAATCGGGGTTTTAGCTGAAATCGTTGGCGAACAGCTCCCCAAGGGCATGAAAACTGTCTTTGAGAAGTTGAGTCGTGAACAAAGCGGATTAAGGGCCATTTGGGCAAAGTGCCTGGAATACACAAAAACCGTTCTTGCCGATCCTGAGCATTTCCCTCTCGTCCAACAAGTATGTGAAGAACGGCATATCCCTTACGATATCGAGTTCTGGCAGAAAATGAATATCGCCATTTGGCCTTCTGCCGCTCATATCAATCCAATTATCGAAGAATTCAAACTACGCGATAAGGACTCGAAATTACCATTTAATGTTCAAATGGGTTTCGAGTCCAGAGCCATTGTCTTTCCATTGCACAATAAGAACAATGCTTTCGTTGGCGTAACCATTCGCGGTTTGGGGGATAAAAAATTCCTTAAATACTCGCTAGACGAACAAGGGGCCTACGGATTACAAACGGTTTTGGCCGAAGAAAAAGTCATCGTCACTGAAGGTCAGATGAACGTCCTTCAAATTGCCGCTGCTACTTATCGGCAATATGGAACGAAGAAAGACGATCACGGCGTTGAAGAATGGAAGAACTATCTTCCTCCTATGTTTGCAACTGGCTCAAGAAATTACCGAATGAGCGAGTTAAAGGGCCTTTGGGAAGAAGTGCTTTATGCGCCCGACTTCGATAAGAAGCTTTTGCAGGGTGATAAGAAAATTGAGGTTTACCACACTGTTGTCAAAATCTACAACGATCTTGGCATCGGAACGCCCTTTTTCTACGTTATCTCTTGGGACGATGCGGAAGCTTTCGACAAGTACGATATTGATGATTTCTTGCGAGAACACATTGGACGCGAAAAGGAAGCTTTTGAAAAAATCAAAAAACTTTCTTCAAAAATCTATGAGTTCTTGTTTGATTGCATCGAAGTCAAAACAAAGGCCCTCAAAGAAGGCACTCCGCGAGATAGCGCAAGATGGTCATTCGCTACCGGATTCGCTCAGTCACTACACAATAGAGTAGATTCTAATGCTCTTTTGGCCCTCTATCATTTCGATCCAGAAACACTTGATCCAGAAGTAATCGAAGAAACGACCTTTGGTGAAAGACACAGCCTTGGACATGGCTTAAGTGTTTTCAGAAATGCATATTGGCATACAAAGATGGAGAACGGTGAAGAAGGAGAAACTAAACAGATCTCTAATTTCGTCTTCTCTCCAAGATACAAGATCATTACTAAGCCACCGGAAAAATCGCATGTGGGTGAACATGAAAGACGAACCGATGAGATTCGTTCTACTCATGCAATCGTTCTTTTTGAAGACCGCACTCAACATCCAGTGACTTTTGAGTATAAGGATTTGGTTGACATCAAATCTTTCGTTACTGCCATGGCAAGAATGGTCATGAAA
>Ga0209343_10010129_pt1 | contig 10763 bp, 11 predicted proteins | sample RifCSPlowO2_02_FD_184026 | JGI IMG/M metagenome (GOLD analysis project Ga0209343, IMG submission 184026) | Groundwater microbial communities from Rifle, Colorado - Rifle CSP2_plank lowO2_0.2 (SPAdes) (version 2) | ecosystem: Environmental > Aquatic > Deep subsurface > Groundwater | place...
CCCGGACTGGTCGTTGCCGGCCATGGCCGCCATGTATGGGTCGAAACCGACGACGGTCGGCGGCTGATCTGCCATCCTCGTGGCAAGAAAAGCCAGTCCGTGGTGGGAGACCGCGTCCTTTGGCAGGCCACCGAAGATGAGGGGACCATCGAAAAAGTGGAACCCCGGCGCAACCTGTTTTACCGGCAAGACGAGATCCGCACCAAATCGTTTGCCGCGAATTTGGACCAGGTCCTGATCCTGATTGCGGCAGAACCCGAGTACTCCGAGAGTCAACTCGCACGCGCTTTGATTGCGGCCGAGGCAGAACGCATTCGCCCCATCATCGCCCTCAACAAAAGTGACCTGCTGCAGCCCTTTGCCCAGGCCTGGGATCGACTGGCGGTGTTCCGCGACATGGGCTACACCGTTTTGCCCCTGGCACTCAAGCCCCGCACACGCCAGGAGGAAAACAAAGAGGAGGCCCCGACAACGGCCTGCGATATCCATGTATTGACGCCCTTGCTTGCGGGGAAAACCACCTTGGTGCTGGGGCCTTCAGGCGTAGGGAAAAGCACCTTGATCAACCGTTTGGTGCCCGGTGCGCAGGTGCTGACCAATGAAATTTCCACCGCGCTGAATTCCGGAAAACACACGACCACCAGCACCAGCTTGTACTGGGTGGACAGGGCAAGTCGCACGGCCGTGATTGATTCACCGGGGTTTCAGGAATTTGGCCTGAACCACATTGACCCGATGCATTTGGCCGGTCTGATGCCGGACATCAAGGCTTTTGCGTCGGATTGCAAGTTTTACAACTGCACCCACCTGCATGAACCGGGGTGCGGGGTGATTTCAACCCTTAAATCCACCCCCAGCCCAAGTGGAATAAGCGCAAGGCGCTATAAAATATATAGCGACTTATTTGCCGAGCTGTCGCAAAAGCGCTATTGAGGAAGCTCAGCTGATGAGTTTGGCCAACGAAATCAGGGCCAAAAACACCATCCACATCACCACGGTGCGCCAGACCAGGCCCACGACAGCCCGTAGATGGACGGCCTGCGGCGTTTGACCGGTCCCGGGGCGGTCTTGCGGACTGAGCTTGACATTGATCGCACCGGAGGTTGCTGCCAACACCACGCCATCGTTGTCACCTGGAAAATGAAGCTCCTGCTGACGCCAGCCATCCACCGCCTCTTCAAAACTTCCGACGAAAGCAAACCCCAGTGCAGTCACACGCGCAGGCAGCCAGTCCATTGCAGACCAGGCTTGGGTGGCGTTGGCCTTCATGGCTTCGCTGATGGGCGGACTGGAAGGCCGCTCGGGCCGATTGACGTAGCGGCCCAAATATTCGCTCACGCGGTACACCACGGCGCCCACGGGGCCCAGGCCCAAGGCCGCCAACACGGTGTACCACGCCAGTACCCCGAACACGTAGCGATGGGCCGAAAGCACGGAGTGTTCAATGACGTGGCGCACAATTTCATTGCGCGGCAAGGTGCTGGCATCCATACGCATCCACTGTGCCAACAGCTGGCGTGCCTGATTTTCGTCACCCGCATCCAGCGCATCACGAATTTCCGTGAAGTGGTGGCTGAACTGGCGAAAACCCAGCGTGGAATACAGAATAGCCACGCTCCACACGGCCGCAGCGATCCAGCCCAGCGACCAAACCAGCAGCCAGTGCACCGTGAACACCAGCACACCGGGCGCTACCACGGCAATCCACCATGCCAGCCAACCGTGGTGGGGTTTACCGGCATCAAAATTCCGTAATACCCAGCGAACCCAGTTCCGTATGCTGTTGTGGACCGGGTTGACTTGGGCCAGGGGTCTGGCCTGCTCCAGCAGCAGCGCAAGTAGGATGGAGATAAAGCTCATGTGCCAATCATAGCGACCCCATCCAGGCCAACCGCCCAAAATTTAAGCGCGCAAAAAGTGGTACAGGTTGCGGATCATTCCGGCGGTGGCCCCCCAAATAAAGCGCTCTTTCTCCGCATCCAGGTAGGGCATCGACAGCCACTCGCGGCGCTGACCTGCCCAATCCACAGCATGGTGGCGGTGGTGTGCGGGATTCATCAGATATGCCAATGGAACTTCAAACACATCGGCTACTTCATAAGGGTTGGGCGTGATGCCAAACCCCATCTGCACCAATGCAACCACGGGTGTCACCACAAAGGCACTGCCTGTGGTGTAGGTCGGTAGAGCTCCGAGGATTTGCACAAAATGGGGATCAAGACCCACTTCTTCATGCGCCTCTCGCAAGGCAGTGGCGGTGGCGTCGCTATCCTGCGCATCGGCTTTTCCCCCAGGGAATGCCACTTGTCCAGAGTGGCTCGACAGGTGTTGGGTTCGCTCGGTGAGCAACACCATCAACTGGTCCCGCATCACCAACGGGATTAACACGGCCGCATGAACTGGCGCTCGGTCAACAAACCGCGACTCTGACAAAACTTCAGGAGTCCAGGCCGGTGGCTTGGCAAACCGCTGTACCAAGGCCTGCGGATACAGTGATTGCGACCCAACCGCCGGGAGATGGGTGTCAACGCGGTGCACAGGCACAAGGCGGGGATCAAAAGACGGCAATGCGGTCAAAGCAATTTTCCCAAGAGGCGAATGGCAGTCTGCGCGCCATAAAAAAACCGCCACAAGCGCAAGCCAGGGCGGTTTTTGTCAAAAAAGCGGGCTTTAAACAGCTGCTGATTTGGTCTTCTTGGCTGGCAACTTTTCCTTGATACGTGCCGACTTGCCGCTGCGATCACGCAAGTAATACAGCTTGGCACGGCGCACGTCACCACGGCGCTTCACTTCGATACCGGCGATCAGCGGGCTGTAGGTCTGGAACGTACGCTCCACGCCTTCACCACTAGAGATCTTACGAACGATGAAGCCACTGTTGAGGCCGCGATTGCGCTTGGCAATCACAACACCTTCGTAAGCCTGCACACGTTTGCGTGTACCTTCAACCACGTTGACGCTCACGATAACGGTGTCGCCAGGGGAGAATTCGGGAATAGTTTTCCCAAGACGAGCAATTTCTTCTTGCTCTAGGGTTTGAATCAGGTTCATGATTTCCTTCGTGATCGTGCACGCGCCAGCATCGGAATTGACACTATTCAAAGCCTTTCAATTGATTCAAAGGCTTTGAGTTGGCCGAACAGAGGATCGGTTAGCCTTCCATTATAGCAATATCAACCACAGGCCCGCAATGCAGCTTCATCTGACGGCGTGAGGCGCCCCTCTGCCCTGGCAATTGTCAGCAAATCCGGCCGATGCAAAGCCGTCAAGCGCAAGCGCTGATCGCGCCGCCACCGTTCGATCTGCGCATGGTGCCCCGACATCAAAACCGCAGGAACTGCCTGCCCATTGAACTCCTCTGGCCGCGTGTAGTGCGGGCAATCCAGCAACCCATCCAGGGCGGGATTAAAACTGTCGTAGTGGTGGCTGTCTTGGTCCGACAAAACCCCCGGCTGCAAGCGCGCCACCGCATCCAATAGCGCCATCGCTGCAAGCTCGCCGCCGGAAAGCACAAAATCCCCCAAACTGATTTGCTCATCCACACAGGAGTCGATGAACCGCTGGTCCAAGCCCTCGTACCGGCCACACACCAAAATAGCACCCGATGAGTCCGACCAGCGCTGCACCGCGGCATGGTCCAGACGTTTGCCAATGGGGGAAAACAAAACAACGGGAGCCGTGTCGGCGCGCAAGGAGCGTATACCGTCAATCGCCCGGCTTAAGGGCTCAGCCATCATCACCATACCAGGCCCACCACCGAACGGACGATCGTCCACACGACGGTAATTGCCAGCGGCAAAGGTTCTGGGATTGGTCAGCTGAACATCGACCAGTTTTTGATCGAAGGCACGACGGGTCACACCGACCGTCAAGAAGGGTGCAAACAATTCCGGAAACAGGGTGAGCACATCGAAGCGCATGTGCCAAGAACTCAGTAGTCCGCTTGCCAGTCCACAAGAATGCGGCGAGCCTTTAGGTCAACATTGTCAACATACACAGAGACGAATGGGATCATCCGGTCTTGGACTTTTCCATCGTGCAGGTACTCCATGACCAGTACCGTTTGGGGACCAGTGGAAAGAAGCTCGCGCACCGTTCCCAGTGCTTCGTTTTCACGGTTGAAAACCTCAAGCCCTATCAGATCGACCCAGTAATATTCATCGTCGCCAGCCGTCGGAAAACTCGACCGCGAAACAAAAATACGCACACCCCTCAGGGCTTCAGCGGCAGTGCGGTCATCCACACCATGGACACAAGCCACCACACTACCCGAGTGCTCTTTGGCTTCTTTAACCGCCAACTGTGCTACGCCCACAAACGCTTTAACCCCTCGCTCGGAGGGCAGCAAAAACCACCGTTTGGAGGAAAAAATCGCCTCGGGGTCCGCACTGTGTGGCAGGACCTTGAACCAGCCCTTAACGCCCCAGGCATCTGCAATTCGCCCTACCTCGACGGCATCCGCTGGCATGTCAGCAGGTTCGAGTCCGGAAAGCATGGCGATGGGGATTGGTATACGTGCAACGCGGGCCCCAAGGCCCGCAGACTTGCACCAAAAATCAGGCTGCTTTTTTAGCGGCTTGGTTGATCAAACGCTCTACTGTGGGAGACGCTTGGGCACCAACACCTTGCCAGTAGGTCAGGCGATCTTGGGCAATGCGGATGCTTTCCTCATTGGCCGTGGCAATGGGATTGTAAAATCCAATACGCTCAATGAAGCGGCCATCGCGGCGGGTACGCTTGTCAGCAACAACGATATTGAAGAACGGGCGAGCTTTAGCACCGCCACGGGCGAGTCGAATGACGACCATGATTTATCCTTTGGGTGGCGAGAAGTATTTCTCACCATTTAATTCAAAGTTGAGACACGCAACTGACCACCCGGCCAGTGACACTTTGAATAGCTCTCCATTATAACGTTAACCCAACCCATGACCACAATACACCCGGCCAACGACACTGATATCGGCGACATCACTGCCATTTACGCCCACCATGTAGTTCACGGAACAGGAACCTTTGAGACCACCCCACCCACCGAAGAAGACATGGCGGCCCGAAGGGCGGATGTATTGTCCAAGGGGCTTCCCTATTTGGTGGTGGAAGACGCCACTGGTGTGCTGGGCTTCGCCTACTGCAATTGGTTCAAACCACGCCCTGCTTACCGTTTTTCTGCCGAAGACTCTATTTATCTTGCCCCATCTGCCGCAGGCAGGGGACTAGGGCGATTACTTTTAACGGAACTGATGGCCCAGGCCGAACGCAGTGGCGTACGAAAACTCATTGCGGTGATTGGAGATTCGGCCAACCACAGCTCTATCGGCGTCCATCGATCCTGCGGTTTCAGCCATGTCGGCGTATTGACCGCCTGCGGTTGGAAGTTTGAACGCTGGCTCGATGTTGTCCTGATGGAGCGCTCCATTGGCATGGGCAATAGCAGCACCCCCGCACTGTCACCAACATGAAAAACAAAACCCTTGCCGCATGGATCACCTTCATCGGCGGCCCCCTCGGACTGCACCGTTTCTATCTTTTTGGAAGCTCCAACCGTATCGCCTGGTTGCTGCCCATACCCAGCCTGCTGGGGCTCTACGGCGTGCGGCGCGCCCAGCAGTTCGGCTTGGATGACCCATGGATCTGGCTACTGATCCCCTTGCTGGGCTTGACGATTGCTGGGTGCGCTCTCAACGCCATTGTGTACGGACTCATGGGTATGGAAAAGTGGAATCAACGCTTCAATCCCGACCTTCCCAACGACGCCCTGGCAGGACAAACGAACTGGTTCACCATTGCCGCCGTGATCGCGTCACTCTTCGTCGGGACGATCGTTTTGATGGCCAGTCTGGCATTCGGCTTCCAGCGTTACTTTGAATACCAGATGGAAGCAGCCCATAGCCTGACCCAATAACAGGCGTTGCATGCCTGCACACCACATGCAGGTGTCAAAAGATCTGCAAGCTCATCCAATACGCCACCGCCGCCACAAAAGCGCTGGCTGGAATGGTAAAAATCCAGGCCCAAACGATATTGCCCGCAACGCCCCAGCGCACCGCACTGGGGCGTTGGACCGAACCCACCCCCACAATCGCACCGGTAATGGTGTGCGTGGTGGAAACCGGCACCCCCAAGGCGGTGGCCACGAACAGAGTGATCGCACCACCAGTTTCGGCACAGAAGCCCCCCACCGGCTTGAGTTTGGTAATTTTCTGCCCCATGGTTCTGACGATGCGCCAGCCACCAAACATGGTGCCCGCCCCAATCGCCATATAGCAACTCACAACAGCCCAGGTCGGCGGAGAAGCATCGGATGCACTGGCGTACCCTGTGGCAATCAGAAGCATCCAGATAATGCCGATGGTCTTTTGTGCATCGTTACCACCATGCCCCAAACTGTAGGCCCCCGCCGAGAGCAATTGCAGGCGGCGAAACCACTTGTCCACTTTGAGTGGCCGTGTCACTCTGAATACCCAAGCCACCAGCACCATCATCAAGGAACCCAGCACATACCCCAGCAAAGGGGATACGAAAATAAAAGCGACCGTTTTCAGAATACCGGCCGATATCAGCACACCTACACCGGCCTTGGCGATCACGGCCCCCACGATGCCACCAATCAACGCATGCGAAGAGCTGCTGGGAATGCCGTAGTACCAAGTGACAAGGTTCCAGGTAATGGCGCCCACCAGTGCGCCGAACACCACATGGGTGTCCACCACACCGGGCTGTACGATGCCTTTACCCACCGTGGCCGCTACGGTGTAATTGAAAACAATGATCGCCACCACATTGAAAAAAGCGGCGAAAAGGACCGCTTGCCCTGGCTTGAGAACGCCGGTGGACACCACGGTTGCAATCGAATTGGCTGCGTCGTGGAATCCATTCATAAAATCAAACAATATGGCAAGCACCACCAGCAGCACCACCACCCACAAAGCCGTTTGTACGGTTGCCATTCTGCAGTCCCTGAATCAGGAGTTTTCGAGGATGATGCCCTCGATGACGTTGGCCACGTCTTCGCATTTGTCCGTGATGGTCTCCAGCAATTCGTAAATGGCTTTCAGCTTGATCACTTCGCGCACATCTGGCTCCTCCCGGAACAGCTTGCTCATGGCGCTTCGCATCACGCGGTCGGCATCCGATTCCAGTCGGTCAATCTCTTCACAGGTCTTCAGAGCAGCCTCAGCGGTAGCTGGGTCGGCAATTTTGTCCAGCATGCCTACAGCGTCACGCACCCGCTCGCAGCACTTCACACTCAGATCGGTCAGACGCGCAATCTCCTCGGTCATATGGCGCACGTCGTACAGTGCCATGGTTTCGGCAGAATCCTGAATCAGGTCTGCAATATCGTCCATGGTGTTGATCAGCGAATGAATCTGCTCCCGATCAATCGGCGTGATGAAGGTGATGTGAATGGCCTTGTTCACATCGTGCGTCACCCGGTCCGCGGCACGCTCTGCACTGTCAACCTCCTGGTTGTATTTTTGGCGCAGGGCGGGGTCGCTGTAGTTGGCCACCAGTTTGGAAAATGCATGGGCTGCCTCGACAATTCGGTCCGCATGCTGGTTGAACATTTCAAAAAAATTGCCGTCGCGCGGCAACAGTTTTCCAAAAAACATGAAGGACTCCTCAGGGGGACAGGTCAAATATTTGACGAAAATCGAGACTGCGGGAGTTTAACCGCCCGCTGTTGGGCGCACGATCCCGGCAATTAGGCGCTGCGAAAAATAAAATACACCGCACCCACCATGCAAAGAGCCGCCCACACATAGTCCAGCTTGAAGGGTTCCTTGAGGTAGACCATGGCGAATGGCACAAAAACCGCGAGGGTGATCACTTCCTGCATGATTTTGAGTTGCCCCACACCGAACCCTGCCTGCTGAAAACCGATGCGGTTGGCGGGCACCTGCAAGGCGTATTCAAACAGCGCGATGCCCCAACTCACCACTGCGGCGATGTACCACGGCGCGGTGGCCAGATTTTTCAGATGGCCGTACCAGGCAAACGTCATGAAGACATTGCTGCCCAACAACAGCAATACGGTTTGAAGGGACAAGGGGATAGATTGAAACGCAGCCATAGGCTCAATTATCCTGCCCCATCCAAGCGCCATGAAAAAACGCCCCGCAACTGGGGGTTGCGGGGCGTTTTATGGAGGCTGTCCCAGCCGATGCTGGGCTTTTAGGGTACGAAAATCAGGCTGCGGCGCCTTCTTTCACGGAAGCTGCCGCGTCCGTGTAATCCTTCACCTTGTCGAAATTCAGGTACTGGTACACCGTGTCACTGGCCGCAGTCAGTACCACCATATCGGCCATGTACTCTTCTTTCGTCGGGATACGGCCCAGCTTGGAGCAAATGGCAGCCAATTCGGCGCTGCCCAGGTACACATAGCTGTTTTTACCCAGACGGTTCGGGAAGTTACGGGTAGACGTCGAGAACACAGTCGCGCCCTCTTTCACCTGCGCCTGGTTGCCCATGCACAAGCTGCAACCCGGCATTTCCATGCGCGCACCGGCCGAGCCCAACACGCCGTAATGGCCTTCTTCGCTCAACTGCTTGGCATCCATCTTGGTGGGAGGCGCCATCCAGAGTTTGACCGGAATATCACGTTTGTTTTCCAAGAGCTTGGAAGCGGCGCGGAAGTGGCCGATGTTGGTCATGCAAGAACCGATGAACACTTCGTCGATCTTGGCACCAGCCACGTCGGCCAGGGTTTTCACATCGTCCGGGTCGTTCGGGCAAGCCACGATGGGTTCCACGATATCTGCGAGGTCAATTTCGATGACGGCGGCGTATTCGGCATCGGCATCGCCCTTGAGCAACTGAGGATCAGCCAGCCAGGCTTCCATCGCCTTGATACGGCGGTTGATGGTGCGCACGTCGGAGTAACCCTCGGCAATCATCCACTTCAGCATCGTGATGTTGCTGTTGATGTACTCGATGATCGGCTCTTTGTTCAGGTGCACGGTGCAACCACCGGCGCTGCGCTCAGCGGAGGCGTCGCTCAACTCAAAAGCCTGTTCGACCTTGAGGTCTGGCAAACCTTCGATTTCCAGAATACGGCCCGAGAAAATATTCTTCTTGCCCTGCTTGGCCACGGTCAGCATGCCTGCCTTGATGGCATACAAGGGAATGGCATTGACCAGATCACGCAAGGTGATGCCGGGCTGCATCTTGCCTTTGAAACGCACCAGCACGCTCTCAGGCATGTCCAAAGGCATCACGCCGGTGGCAGCACCGAAAGCGACCAAACCGGAACCCGCGGGGAAGCTGATGCCGATGGGGAAACGGGTGTGGCTGTCGCCACCAGTACCCACGGTATCGGGCAACAACATGCGGTTCAACCAGCTGTGGATGATGCCGTCGCCCGGACGCAAGGGCACGCCGCCACGGGTGCTCATGAACTCAGGCAGCTCGTGGTGCATCTTCACGTCCACGGGCTTGGGGTACGCCGCCGTGTGGCAGAACGATTGCATCACCAGGTCAGCACTGAAGCCCAGGCAAGCCAAGTCTTTCAGCTCGTCGCGGGTCATGGGGCCGGTGGTGTCTTGCGACCCCACGCTGGTCATTTTGGGTTCGCAATAGGTACCGGGGCGAACGCCCTGGCCTTCTGGCAAACCGCAGGCACGGCCGACCATTTTTTGCGCCAGCGTGAAGCCTTTTTTGGTGTCTGCTGGGTTTTGTGGCAAACGGAACAGCGTGCTGACCGGCAAGCCCAGGGCTTCGCGCGCTTTGGCGGTCAGGCCACGGCCAATGATCAGGGGAATGCGGCCACCGGCGCGCACTTCGTCGAACAGCACGTCGCTCTTGACGGTGAACTCGGCAATGACCTTGCCGTCTTTCAACGCTTTGCCGTCATAGGGCCGCAGTTCGACCACGTCACCCATGTTCATTTGGGCCACGTCCAACTCGATTGGCAAGGCGCCCGAGTCTTCCATGGTGTTGTAGAAAATCGGGGCAATCTTGCCACCCAGGCAGACGCCGCCAAAACGCTTGTTCGGCACGAAAGGAATGTCTTCGCCGGTGAACCACAGCACGGAGTTGGTCGCAGATTTGCGCGAAGAGCCGGTACCGACCACGTCGCCAACATAGGCCACCAGATTGCCCTTGGATTTGAGTTCATCAAAGAACTTGACGGGGCCGCGCTTGCCGTCTTCTTCTGGAACGATGCCGGGACGCGCATTTTTGTGCATCGCCAAGGCGTGCATCGGGATGTCGGGGCGACTGAAGGCATCGGGTGCGGGCGACAGGTCGTCGGTGTTGATTTCGCCTTCGACTTTGAACACGGTGAGAGTGATCGACGCGGGCACTTCGGGGCGCGACGTAAACCACTCGGCGTCGGCCCAGCTTTGCAGCACGGCTTTGGCTTGTGCATTGCCCTTGTCGGCCTTTTCCTTGACATCATGGAACTGGTCGAACATCAACAGGGTTTTCTTCAAACCATTGGCCGCCACTTCGGCTACGGTCGCGTCGTCGAGCAAATCCACCAGCGGGCTGATGTTGTAGCCACCGAGCATGGTGCCCAAGAGTTCAGTGGCTTTTTCGCGGCTGATCAGAGGGCACTTTTCGGTACCGTGTGCCACCGCAGCCAGGTAGCTGGCCTTGACCTTGGCCGCATCATCCACACCCGCCGGTACACGGTGTGTGATCAAGTCCACCAAGGTGGACTCTTCACCTTGGGGTGGATTTTTGAGCAGTTCAATCAAATCACCCGTTTGCTTGGCAGACAGCGGCAACGGTGGGATGCCCAATGCGGCGCGTTGGGCCAC
>Ga0209343_10010132_pt1 | contig 10761 bp, 10 predicted proteins | sample RifCSPlowO2_02_FD_184026 | JGI IMG/M metagenome (GOLD analysis project Ga0209343, IMG submission 184026) | Groundwater microbial communities from Rifle, Colorado - Rifle CSP2_plank lowO2_0.2 (SPAdes) (version 2) | ecosystem: Environmental > Aquatic > Deep subsurface > Groundwater | place...
CCTTAAATTGAGTTTGTTTCGCAGCTTGGTTGCCGTTCACGTTGGTTTGCCTGATGTTGCAAGCTTGTCAACCGCCGTTAGTATGGTTATCGGCAATGGTTGGGAAAACTTTAGGGAGTATTCAAATTCTTTAGCTGTAGGGGGCAATTCATGGAATTACCTGGCTATTGTTTTTGGGTTGCACTGTCAGATGGCAAAGGCTATGGGTTGGACGCAGATTTATCGCATTTTAGTCCGATATTTAGCTGCCTCATTAGTAGTTGTAACCCGGCTAAACCTTTCGACTGAAAATATAATGGTCTTATGGAGCACCTAGAGAAGCAGCGACATCCTGCAACGCAACGCGATCAATCTTGCCATTGGCGTTCTTCGGCAACAGACCCAGAACGATCACGCGCCTGGGAACCATATAAGGCGGCACGATGGCGGCAATTTTGTGCAGCAGTTCCTCCGGTGGCGCCGGTGAATTCATGGCGGCGAAGGCAAGAATTTGCCCTAGCCCGTCGCCGAGTTTCTGGTAGATAACCGCGCATTCCTTGACGTCGTGCAGTGTTCCCAGCGCGGCCTCAATCTCTTCCAGCTCGATGCGGTAACCCATGTGTTTGATTTGGAAGTCGGCGCGTCCCTTGAAATGCAGCCAGCCGCGCGCATCCCTGCGCACAAGGTCACCGGTACGGTAGCCGATATCCGCATAGCGCGAATGGTGTGGGTTCTGGATAAACGACCTTGCGGTGCGTTCCGGGTCGTTGTAATAGCCGAGGCCCACTTGCGGCCCGCGCAGGAAAAGCTCGCCAAAATCCGGGGCCGTTTCGTCTAACGGAAGAATTTCAAAGTCGAAGTTTTGCGCCAGCAAGCCGAGCGGGGCGAGATTTTGCATGTCTTCGAAATCGGCGGCGCCGACAGTGTGGGCGGAACAGATGCAGGTGCATTCGGTGGGGCCGTATACGTTTTCCAGCTCGGCGCGCGTGCCGAATAAATCGTAGAGCTGGCGCAGCTTGGTCTTGGGGAATCCTTCGCCGCCGAAGATGATCTTGCGGATGGACGGGAAGTTTGCTCCGATCAGCGCGCGCGTCGTCAGCAGGTAAACCAGCAGGGACGGCACGGAAAACCAGATGGTGCAGCCCGCGCCATCAATCAGCCGAACGAGAAGGCGCGTATCCCGCACCTGATCGGCGGCAATGGGAACCAGCGCTGCTCCGGAGAAAATTGCCGAGTAAAAATCGAAAACGGAATTATCAAAATAGATCGGGTTGGCGTTCGTCAGCACATCCTCCAGCGTGATGGCAAAACGGTCTCGTGCCCAGGCGATAAACCCCAACAGGTTCGCATGGGACATGACCGCCCCCTTGGGCATCCCGGTAGAGCCGGAAGTGAACATGATGTATGCCGGCGATCCGCCGCCGATTGTGCGGTCATCCGGAAGCGGCTCATCCCCTGCTGGTGACTGCATATCGCGGAGATGCAGTGCATTCCGGAACCCTCCGGCCTCCAGGTCGGCGCCGAAAGGCATCTCCTGAAAAGCATTGATGATCACGCTCGGCTGGCAGGTGCCGAGAATTTTGCGCAGCCGCTCCCAGGGGCTGTCCGGATCAAGGTTGGTATAGATGATGCCGAGCCGCAGGCAGGCGAGCATGGCCGCGAAAGCGGCGGGCGACTTGTCATGAAACATGGCCGCCACCTGCCCGTGACGCAGACCTTTCGCCCACAAAGCGCCGGCGATGCGCTCCGCCAGCCGGTTCAATTCGCGATAGGTAACGCGCTCCCCCGTGGCGGGGTAGATCAGCGCGGTCCGGTCTGCATGCCGGAGGGCTATTTCCCGGAAGGCAATGCCAAGATTCGAGACAAAAGCCATGTATGAAGCTTGCCGGTTAAATCACCAGACCGCCGTCTACCTCCAGCACGGTGCCGGTCAGGTAGTCATTCTCGATGACATGGCGGACGGCCAGATAGATACTCTCCAGCTCACCCAGGCGGCGCAAGGGGATTTGCTGCTGCAGGCGCGTAAGGGCGGCCTCGCTGAGCGCGGCTCGCGTGGAGGGCGTATCAATAAACCCGGGGGCGATAGCCGCAAAGCGCAGCCCCAGCCCGCCCAGCTCTTTCGCCCAGGTGCGGGTCAGCGCGTTCACGCCGGCCTTGGCGGCGGAATAAGCGGATTGCCCGGCGTTGCCATTGGCAGAAATGGAACTAATGGAGATGACGACGCCTTTGCTGCGCTTCGTCAGCATGCGATCCACGACACGGCTGGTAACATAAAAGACTGAATCGAGATCGGTGGACATCACGCGACGCCATGATTCGCGCGAATGCACCCGTTCACCCCGCGACAGCATGTTGACCAGCGGTTCGCTATGAATGATGCCGGCGTTGTTGATGAGCACATCGGGTTCAAAACCGGAGTCGAATATGGCCTGGAGTGCCGCGTCCACAGCGGCCGGGTCGGTTACATCGCATGCCCATGTTTTAATCCGTCCGCCGGACGCTTCACGAAGTTCGGCACAGCGTGCCGCGTCCACCTCCAGCACACAGACCTCGGCGGACTCGTTCTCCAGCCGCTCCACCAGGAAACGCCCGATGCCGGAACCGCCGCCTGTTATCAGCACACGGGAGCCTGCGATCTTCATAGCACGGCACCGTGCGCCCGCAAGGCAGATCGCGTATCGCCTACGGATTTGATGTCCGCGATCTCATCCCCGGTAAACTGAATTTGATAAGTTTCTTCAAGCCGGACAATAAGCATCATGTGCGCAAGGGAATCCCAGTTTGGAATGTCGCTCAACGCAAGGGAATCCACTACGGATGCTTCAGGGAGCCCGAACACTTCGGAAAAGATTTTTTCTAGAGACATGGCAGTTTTTGTGTTGATAGCAATAAATTAAAACGAGGCCCGGGTATATTTTGCGCTGTATTGATGGGGCACCGAATGCCCCTCCTTGCAAATATTACCGTAAGGCCATTGTGTGGAAAATTCATAGTATGTTATTTCCCGGCTGCTTGTTCGTCCATGGCATCAGTAACGGAACCTGACGAAAAGCGCCTTCCCGCACACGAAGGCGCGCTCGATCCGATCCGGCTGGTCGCGGAGCAATTCATTGCCGGCACGATACGGCCCATCGCCGTGCGCCCAGATATAGTCGTCGAGAATCAGCCAGGCGCCCGGCAGCATCCTGCTGAGCCAAAGCTCGCAGTCCTTCTTGACGCAATCGTAGTCGTGGTTCCCGTCAATGTGAATCACCGCGATCTTTCCCGAATAAGCGATACGCTCGCCCATCGGGGATAGAATCGCCTCCCCTTGAGCACATACCTTGAAGGCATTTTCCGAGGCCATGCGGAGATGGGCGTGGTCGTCGGCACGGAACGGCACCATGTTTACAAAAAAGCCTTCGCTCAATACTTCGTAATCCCATTCATCCGTCACAATTTGCAAAGCGTCGGGCGATTCCCGCTGGATGCAGTCGGCCGCCCTCCAGGGATCGATTGTCAGCACCGGCCCGATACGGTAGCGCCAGGCGAGGTACAGCAACACTGATGCCGATCTTCCCATCAGTGAACCGATTTCAACCACGTCCCCCGCCGGTGCGCTGGCAAAAATCCCCATCATGGCGGCCAGCTTGTCGTCGTTTGACTCCCCGTAGATCAGCGATGCCTGCCTCTGCACCCCCGCCACTTCCCGCAAGGTAAGCGTGGGGGCGCCATCTGCGCAAAGTTCCACCAGCGGCAGGAATCGCCTTGCACGATTCATCAGTTGGTGGTGCTGCTCAATCTGCTGCCGGACCGGCGACTGGCCGATCAGCTTGATATCAAGCTGATGCGCGGAAATGAATTGCGCCATGAACGCATATACCGTGGATACCGGGCAGAGCAAGCGGCAGATGGATTGTTCTTCCACCATGGCCGAAAAGGCCTGCGCGAAATCCTCGTCATGAATTGAAGGAAGATGGTGCAGGCCGCCGCATTCCGCGGCAATTTCGTCGTTTGCCACCGAGGCGGCGCAGACCACCCGCTCTCCTCTTTGCCGCGCCGCCGCCAGGTACTCTATAGCCGCCCGATTGACGGCGGGAAACACCAGCGTCGCACAATTGTCCTTTTGATTTTTCATTGCCGCTTCTTCAGTGGATTACATGGCGACAGGCACCATTGCCAACATCAACCCGACACCGCAAATACTCAGTCCTTCGGCCCAATATCGCGCAGGGCAGCCTGGCGCACCACCTCGTCCAGCCACTGGTGCATGCTCTTGCCGGTCTTGGCGCGGGCCTCGTAAGCCAGGCGTTTGGCTTCGGGCGTAACCCCCTCAAGTTGGCCGTAATAACGCGTGCGGTGAGTGCCGCCGCGAACCCCGGGAATAGGGAAATCAAAATCCGCCTTGGGCTCACCCTCGCCCACCACAAAATCTATGACGTAGAAAACGCCCCCGATGATCCATTCCAGTCTGGTCTTGCGCGCCTCGACAGGCAGCTTGTCCAGAGGCAACTGATAGGCGAATTCCGGGTTGGAGTTCATCAGTATCCGGGCAAATTCGGTCTCACGCAGCCAAGGCGGCATGTTCTCGTCCCCGACCACCACCTTGCCCCCGGGTTTGGTGACGCGCGCCATTTCAGAGAAAGCGCGCTTGATGTCACCGAACGCATTGATTCCGCCGAAGTGGTAACAGGCATCGAAGCTGTTTTCGGCAAAGGGCAGATAGTAGCCGTTGGCCAGCGCGGGCTCGACGTGAGCGTTGGTGCCGCGCATGCGCTCGATGTTCTTGGCCAGGAATGACGGCGAGAGATCCTGAATGTAAAGCTTGCCGTCAGCCCCCAGCCGCCGGGCGATGATTTCCGAATCGCGTCCCGTTCCGGCGCCCGTTTCCAGCACTATTGCCCCGGGGCGCAGATCGAGCTTGTCAATCATTGCATTGCGCACCGCCTGCTCGTCCTCGCCATAAGTGCTGAATGTCAGCGGCAGATAGCGGTCGTAGCCTTCGACCCGGTCTTCGGATTGCTGCAGCGCCTCGCGGTCAACCGCCGGCAGTTCGAAAGGATAGACAAGGTTGGGTACGCCGTTGCGTATCTCGAAGCGATGCCCCGATGGGCTGATCAGCACACCCGACACAACCTCATCGCCGTCACGTACCACATCCGAGAGTGTCAAAGACTCATGAGTGACCGGATCAACATAAAATTTTTCTTCACCGAAGCGCACACTTCCCCCCTCGCTGTATAACTGACAGGATCGCAGACAAATTATATTTGCCGATAATGTTTCGGCTTGAAGACCGCATAAAGAGCGCTTTGCAACTTAAACGAAACACTTGAAACAGCGTTAGTTTATCATTAAGGTGTTTAGATGTTGGTGGCATAGCGAGCGTGCATGGCCGTAACGCTGCTCGACTGTCACACAGACGGATTCAACAAAGGACGCTAACGATGAAACGACTCATTATTTTCGGGATAGGCAAGATCGCCGATGTCGCTTACCACCACTTTGTCCGCGATAAAAAATATGAAGTTGTGGCCTTTACCTGCGATGCCGAGTGGCTTCCTGCCGCGGGCGGGCGGGAAAACATGTATTCCGGTCATCCGGTCCTGCCCTTTGAGGATATTGAGCGCCATTACCCGCCGGAGACCACCTCAATGTTTGTGGCCATCGGTTATCACGAACTCAATGCCGTCCGGGCCAGGAAGTGCCAGGAGGCCAAGGCCAAGGGCTACACCCTGATCAGCTATGTCAGCCCCCGTGCCGACCACGGGCCATGGCTAGAGGTGGGCGAAAACTGCCTGATTCTCGACGGGGTCGGCATTCAACCCGGGGTGCGGATCGGCAACAACGTGTCCTTGTGGAACAATGCGTTGATCGGCCATCATTCGGTTGTCCAGGATCACTGCTGGATCGCCGCGGGAGCGACGCTCGGCGGCCTGGCCACCCTTGGCGAGAGGTGCTTTGTCGGCCTGAATGCCACCATCGGCGGTGAACTGTCCATCGGCGCGGATTGTTTTCTGGGAGCCGCCACCCTGGTCGTCAAGAGCGCCCCGCCGCGCAGCGTGTTCATCGCCCGCGGTACCGATAAGTTCCGCCTGGAAAGCGATGATTTCATCCGGATGACCATGATGCCCGCCGTCGGCCCCTCCAGGAAGTGATGCGGCCGAAAATGGCCATAAGGTAAATCCCATGTTTTCGTGGAAAAAACTCGGCAACATCTTCAACCCGACCATCAGCCGGCCCAGAGAGTGGATGCAGGAATACGCTCAATGCCCCACGCCGTTCGTGCTGAATGAAAAGATTCTCCGCGTCTATATCGCGTGCCGGCCACAGCGCGGCACGGACATGCAGTATGTCTCGTATCCCGGCTATGTTGACCTGGCGCGGGAGGATGTCACGCGCGTCGTGGGCATGGCAGACGCCCCCCTGCTTCCTCTCGGAAACCCGGGCTCCTTTGACGAATTCGGGATCATGCCGTGCAGCGCCGTACGAAAAGGCAACGAGGTCTATCTCTATTACACCGGCTGGACGAGAATGTCGTCGGTTCCGTATACGGTTGGCATCGGCCTGGCGGTCAGCCGCGACGGCGGTGAAACCTTCAATAAGCTGGGTGAGGGCCCAGTTCTCGGCCTGACCCTGAATGAACCGTACCTGGTTAACAGCCCGGCCGTTCGGATAATCGGGGACACATGGCATATGTGGTACCTGACCGGGCAAAAGTGGCTGCTCGATGAAGGAAGGCCGGAGGCCGTCTTCCAGATCGCCCACGCAACGTCGAAGGACGGCATCGCATGGAACCGCGATGGCATCCCGATAATTACGGCGATGTCTGAAGACGAGTGCCAGGATATCTTCTTGCCGTTTTTCCACGAAAACAAATGGCACGCTGTTTTCGCGTACCGCAAGCCCACCGGATTTCGCACCGATCCGTCGTGCATGTATCGTCTGGGGTATGCGTCATCCGAAGATCTGGTGGAGTGGCAACGTGACGATGCCCAGGTCGGAATTGGCGTATCGGAGTCGGGATGGGATTCACAGATGATGTGCTCTTCCCAGGTCATCGAGCTGGATGGCCGCCTTCTCCTGTTCTATTGCGGCAATGTTTTCGGCCGCGAGGGATTCGGCATCGCGGAAATGGCCGGCTATTCCGCGCCATTGTGACGTCACGCTTGATTACATAATGCCGTAGCAGTTAATCCAGCCATTCCCGCAGGGTTTCGCGATCATTCCACATCATCCAGTCGATGACCGACAGGTTTTCGACGAAATCGAAGCTGCCCGTAGGGTAACTCCTGGGATGGTGCTCGTGAAAACTGAGAACGATGCCGTTGCTGGCATAGAGCTCGCTATCAAACAGCGCCTTGCCGCCGGCCGCATTGCGATATTCGCTCGCGCCTAAATTTTTTGAGATATGCAGGGCCCATTCTCCCGGCTCGCAGTGGCTGGGCATGTCTATTGCCAGCGATGAGGCCACCAGGATCGGTGTGGCAATCCCCAGATAGCCGCACACCGCCCGCAGAATGGCGGTGTTCAGGGTGGCGACGGTCTCGTGACTGCCGGCCAGGGTGTCGCCGACCAGGTCGCGCACCATTGCGTAGTGGGGCGCCTCTTTCTGGTAGACCTTGAGCTTGCTCATTACCTGCCCGCGCCAATCCCGGTCAATATCTATCAGCGCGTCTTTGATCGCCGTTGCCAGGCCGGTGTGCCGCACCGGGACCGAAACATAGGCAGTGCCCTTGTCGCGGTTGAGAATGCGGTTTCGCGTAACCCAGGTCTTGTGCGAAAACTGGGGCGTATCAAAGACCACCCACAGGTCACAGGCGGCAATCAACCGGAACTGCTCGAAATAAGGGAAGAAGTAAGGCTGCATGATGCCAACGTTCCTGGATTCACGTTCCATCGGGCGCTCCACCTAAAGGTTTCCGTGGCAGGCTTTAAAACTCCAGCCTGACGGGCAATGCGGCATGGGGATTTTCCGGCAAGCGATCATTCCAAGATGGCCAGTCCGAAACCGTAGCGGCCGAATTCGTTGCCATTGTAGAGCATGTATACATTGCCATCGCATTCGAACACATGCGGGTAACACAACATATCGGAATCCCAGTCGCCTTCGGTAACATCAACAACCATGCTTCCGTCATCCCGGGTCCAATTGACGAGATCGTCGGAGTAAGCGTGGCCGATCCGGTAGGATCGGTCCCTGTTCTTCCTGAAATCGGAAGACTGCCGATAACAGAAGAACATGTGGTTCCTGCCGGAAATTTCTATCACGGTTGGAAGCGCCTGGCACTCATCATTGCCGAGCCGGCTTTCTATTATTTGCCTCGCCTCTTCCTTTACCCAGTTTATGCCGTCGCGTGAAACGGCATGCCCGATTTTATAGATCCGGTCTGGCAATGCGTCCGTCGTGAGCTTCCTCCAGCCAATGCCGAAAACGTACCACATGTGGAATGTGTCCCGGTAAATTTTGACGAATGGATCAACAATCAGGCAGGGCTCATGCAGGGATGCGGAGAGAACCGGGCCATCCCCGGCTCTCTGGAAAGTAAAGCCGCCGTCGCGGCTGATTGCAAGCCCGATGGCACCGTCTGCGGGCACGGATACTCTTCTGTTTACGCCGGATGTATAACCGTAAATCAAATCGCCGCAGCGAACCACATTCATGGGAAAAATGCCATGTTCATCGAAGCACCCGAGCTTTCCGAGTTCGATGACCGTATGCCCGGACACCGCAATGATGTCGCGGAAATTTTTCTTCATGTCGACAAAAGCGATGTGGCTCAGGTATTTCCCGTTGCTGCTGTCCAGGAAGCGCGTGGAAAAGTAGATTCTTACAAAATCGTCGAAGATGATTACTTGGGGAGCCTGCGCGAACTGGGTGCAGCCATTTGGCAGTTTGAATTTCGTAGGATCAAAAATTTTTCCGAGCTTTCTCCATTTCATCAGCTCTGCCTCGCGATCAACTCAATAATGAAATCAGCATGCTCATTGGACAGGCCAGGATAAATCGGCAAACAAATCACTTCACTTGCCGCCTTGCTTGCCGCCGGCAAATTTGTACGCGCCGCTGATGGCATTCCGCGGTACATCGGAAAGTCGCTGATCAACGGATAGAAGTAACGCCGCGCATAAATGCCGTTATCCTGCAGTTCCTGATACAGCGCATCACGGCTGAGCGGGTAGTCCGGCTGCACCAGAATCGGGAAATAGGCGTAGTTGGCCGTTTTCTCGCCCGCCATCGGCAAGCAATGGATCCCTTTGACGCCGGCCAGCGCCTCCCGATAACGGATATCAATGGCTTTGCGCTTCCGCAGCGCTTCATCAATACTTTTCAGTTGCAACGAACCCAAAGCGGCATTGATTTCGCTCATCTTGCCGTTGATGCCGGGTGCGACCACCGTCACTTCGTCCACAAAACCAAAATTCTTCAGGTGGTCAATACGCTGTTTAGTTTTGGCGTCGTGGCAGACGATGGCTCCGCCTTCGAAGGTGTTGAACACCTTGGTGGCGTGAAAGCTCAACACAGACAAATCACCGTGGTTAAGCACGCTGCCGCCATGGCATTGCACGCCAAAAGCATGGGCGGCATCGTAAATAACTTTCAAGCCATAATTGTCGGCAATTTTCTGGATACGATCCACATCGCAGGGGTGCCCATAGCAGTGTACCGGCATGATGGCGGTGGTCTGCGGCGTGATGGCAGCCTCTATCCTGTCTGGATCAAGGTTGAGCGTGGCCGGATCGATGTCCACAAACACCGGTTTAATCCCGTTCCACAGCAGCGAATGGGCCGTTGCCACGAACGAATACGGTGTGGTGATGACTTCACCCGTGATGCGCAAGGTTTGCAGGGCGGTAACCAGTGCGAGCGTGCCGTTGGTGAACAGTGCAAGATGCTTCACCCCCAGATAGTCGCACAAGGCCTGTTCAAATTGCTGGTGAAACGGGCCGCTATTGGTGAGCCGTTTGCTTTCCCAGATTTGTTGCAAATAGGGGATGAATTCTTCCAGTGGGGGCAAGGAAGGCTGCGTGACATAAATTGGCAAAGCTTTCCGTGACACTGTCATTTGCCGGCCTCTTGAGTTATGCCATCAATATCTTGCAATGATACTTCAAATGACTCCGCCGGCAAGCCCGCACACCAGCGCCGCCACATGATGCGCAGGGCACATTCAACTCCTGCGGCAACCACCGCTGGCTGCCCCGTCGCCGACTGCGCAAAGTGTTCCCGCAACCCTGCCCGGATATCGGACAGCGCGGCAAAATTGCCAGCCCAAGACAAGCCCTTCTGCACAAAATCTGCTGCGTCATCGGCAATAAACGCTTCCAGACCAACACGGCCAAGAATCGAGACCCCCGACCGACCCGCTGCTGTACTGCCCGCCAAAGTCAATGTCGGCACACCCATCCATAGCGCATGGAAGGTCGTAGTGCCTCCGTTGTAAGGAAATGTATCCAGACAAATGTCTACCTGATGATGCAGGCCCAGATAGACATCCATACCGCAACGCGCATAAAAGCTCAGCCGTTCCCGCGCAATACCTTCCTGTGCAAACCAATCGACCAGCGTGTCGTATTCGCCCTCCTCGGGCATGGCACCCAGCACCATTCGAGAATCTGGCAGGGCACGCAGAAGTTGCGACCACAGGGCAATGACTGACCGGCTGAGTTTGCTCAAATGGTTGAAACTACCGAAGGTCACATAGCCATTGCTCAGGGCAGGCAGGGCATTGACCTGCGGCGCGCCTTCGAACGGCAAGAAAGGTGCGTTTGCCGGTAAGCGCACAATTTTTTCCGTAAATT
>Ga0209343_10010133_pt1 | contig 10761 bp, 9 predicted proteins | sample RifCSPlowO2_02_FD_184026 | JGI IMG/M metagenome (GOLD analysis project Ga0209343, IMG submission 184026) | Groundwater microbial communities from Rifle, Colorado - Rifle CSP2_plank lowO2_0.2 (SPAdes) (version 2) | ecosystem: Environmental > Aquatic > Deep subsurface > Groundwater | place: Rifle...
TGGCCTCGGTCGTCGCGCCCGAATCGACGGTCATCGAGCACGTGGACGAGGATCTCACCCTGCGTGGACTTCGCCTCGTCTGGGAACGCCAGCAGTGATCGATGTTGAATCCTACTGCCGCGACCTCGAAGCCTATCTCTGCCGGAAGAACGACGGCCACCTGATCCGCATCACGGGGCCCGCGTTCGAGCGCGTCATCGGCTGGGCGCAACAGGGCATTCCCCTCAAGATCGCCGAAGCCGGGATCGATCGCTATTTCGAGCGCTACTACCGCAAGGGCCCCCGGCGGCATCCGGTCCGCATCGACTTCTGCGAAGCGGACGTGCTCGACGCGTTCGACGACTGGCGCCGCGCGCTCGGCATCTCGACGGTCGTGCCGGACACGCCCGGCGGGCCGGAGGTCGAGGAGCCGGTTCAGGGCGCCGGCCGGTCGAGGCGATCGCTGGCGTCGCGGATTGAAGGCGCGCTGGCGCGGCTCACGGTGTTGCGCGGCAGCGACCAGGCGGGCCCGGCGATCGGCGCGGCCCTCGACGCCGCCGTGCGATCGCTCGACGCCATGGGTCCCGAGGCGGCGAAGGCGCGCGGCGACGCGCGCGAGGCCATCCTGGAGCGCATCGCCGGGATCGAGGCCGCGCTGCTTGCGGCGGCGGTCGCCGCCATTACCGACGCCCAACGGGTGGGTTTCGAGAGGGAAGCCGAGGCCGAGCTGGCGCCGTTCCGCGCGCGCATGACGCCGGAGGCGTACGCGCAGTCGCGCCGTGCCGCCGTCGAGCGCCTCGTCCGCCTCCACTTCGGACTGCCGGGGGAGGGTCTGGCACCTTAACATCGAAGACGCCGCAGTATTTGCGACCTACGCAGTTACTGCATTGTTTTCGATGTCAAGGTGCCAGACCCCATCGCCATGCAACGAGGAGATCGGCTCACGCTCACCATCGAACGGCCTGCCGCGGGCGGACGGATGATCGCGCGCCACGAGGGCGCGATCGTGTTTGTGGCGGGCGCCATCCCCGGCGAGGTCGTCGAGGCCGAGGTCGAAAAGGTCCAGCGGGGCACGGGCTGGGCCATCACGCGCGAGATCAAGGACCCCTCGCCCGATCGTCTCGCGGACGCCCGCGACGGCGCGTGCGGCGGCTCGGTGCTGGCGCACATCCGCTACGAGCGCCAGCTGGCCCTCAAGGTGGCCATCATCGAAGACACGCTCAGACGCCTCGGCCGCATTACGCTCGAGGCGCCGCCCGGCATCGTCGCATCACCAGTCGACGGGTATCGCATGCGCGCGCGGCTGCACGCGCGCCGCGGCCGGATCGGCTTCTTCCGCGAAGGCACGCACTCGCTCTGCGACCCGGCGGAAACCCGGCAACTGCAACCCCGGACGGTCGACGTGCTGCGGGCGCTCGCGGCGTCGCTGGCGACGCTTCCGCGCGAGACCGTGGCAGAGATCGAGTTATCGGAGAACGTCTCCGCCTCCGAGCGCGCCCTGCATCTCGAGCTCGCCCCCGACGCCGACCCCTCGCGCCTGGCCGCCATCACCCAGGTCGACGGCGTGACCGGTGTATCGTGCGCGCCGCCCGAGAGCCGCCGCACGATGGACCTCTGGGGATCGACGACGGTGTCAGATACCGTGCACGGCGTCACGCTGGCCCGCAGCGCGCGCGCGTTCTTCCAGGGGAACCGCTTCCTGCTGGCGCCGCTGGTGGACCACGTGCTCGCCCAGATCGCAGATGGCCCGCTGCTGGATCTGTACGCCGGTGTCGGCTTGTTCAGCGTGCCGGCTGCGGCGCACGGCCGCGGGCCGGTGACGGCCGTCGAGGGCGACCGCTTCGCCGCCGGCGACCTGCGGTTGAACGCCGCGCAGCGGGACGACGTCGAGGTGCGGGTCGACGCGGTCGAAGACTACCTCGCGCGCCCAACCACGCGGCCGGGCAGCGTGATCGTCGATCCGCCTCGCACCGGCCTCTCGACGCTGGCGCTCACCGGCGCGATCGCGCTGCGCTCGCCCCGGCTCGTGTATGTGTCCTGTGATGTCGCCACGCTGGCGCGCGACGCGCGGCGGCTGATCGAGGCCGGCTACCGGATCGTCAGCGTGCGGGCATTCGATTTGTTTCCGAACACGGCGCACGTCGAAACGGTCATCGCGTTCGCGCGTTAGCCGCCTGCACGAGGCCTTCGAAGAGCGATCGGAATTCGCCGGTGCGCCAGAAGTTCTCCGGATGCCACTGCACGGCGACGCAAAAGCCGTCGCCCGGTTGTTCCATCGCCTCGATGACGCCGTCCGGCGAGGTGGCGGTGACGTCGAAGCCGTTCGCGACCCGCTGCACCGACTGGTGATGCCGGCTGTTCACGTGGCACGTCTCGCCGTCTTCCATGTGATCGGCGAGCAGCGCCGACAGGCGCGAGCCCTTCGACACCCAGACTTCGTGCGCGATGGCGAAGCGCGGCTCGGGCACCGCGTGCGGCAGCGCGCCGGGCACCTGGCTGGGGATGTCCTGGATGAGCGATCCGCCCATCGCGACGTTCAGCAACTGCATGCCGCGGCAGATCGCGAAGTAGGGGATGCCGGACGCCACCGCCGCCTTGGTCAGCGCGATCTCGAAGGCGTCGCGGCCCGACTCGGCCGGGTCGAACGTCGCGTGCCGGGCCTCGCCGTACAGCTTGGGATCGACGTCGCCGCCGCCGGTCAGCATGATGCCGTCCACGCGCGCCAGGATGTGCTCGGGCGACTCGCCATCGGCGCCCACTTCAATCGGCTCGCCCCCGGCCCGGCGCACGGATTCAACATAGTCGGACATCCGCCGGTTCTGGGCGATGGCGATCAACGGCATGGCTCAAGCGTCCTACATTCGAGGGGGAACGGCAACGCCCATTAGATCGAGCGCGCGGGTGAGCTGCTGGCGGAAATAGGCCACCGCCGCCGCCCGCCAGCGCCGCACGTCGTCGCGTTCTTCGTTGAGGATCGGCGCCCGGTGATAGAACGCATTGAACAACTGGGCCAGGCCGAAGCCGTACTTGGCCAGGACGGCGAACTCGAGCGAGCGCACCACCTGCTCGACCACATCGTCCAGGCGCGAGGCCTCGAACACGAGGCCCCAGAGCTCGTGGTCGCCGCCGGCGCCGTTGATCGCATCCGGCGGGGCGGCGGGGAGCGGCGCCAGCATCGCCGCCTCGTCCAGGCCCAACCGGTCCTGCAGCTTCTGGAAAATGTTGTTCGCGCGCACGACCGCGTACTGCAGATACGGTCCGCTTTCGCCCTCGAAGTTCAACGCCTCGTCGATGTCGAAGGCGATGACCTTCGTGCGGGAGTACTTGATCAGGAAGTAGCGCACCGCGGCGATGCCGATCTGCTCGGCGATCTTGCGGCGATCGGCGGCCGGCAGGTCGCTCTGCCGGCGATCCACTTCGGCCAGCGCCTTGTCGATCACCCGATCGATCAGGTCGTCCGCCTTCACGCCCAGTCCCTTGCGCCCCGACACTTCGACGAACGGGCGCTTGGCGTCGCCGGAATCGGGCGGCGGCGCGAAGCCGAGCTCCGTGGCGGTGGCGTGCGAGAGCGCGACCATCTCGTAGGAGAAATGCGTCAGGCGTTCCGCTTCCGCCGGGTGGCCGATGGCCGTCAGCGCCTGCTTGAGCAGCTTCTGCAGGTACGCCTGCCGCACGTCGATCACGTTGTAGGTGGCGGCGGCGGCGCCGAAGGCCGGATGGTCGGCGACGGCGCGGGCCGGGTCGCTGGTCGTGGCCCACAGCGTGTCGCCGTTCATGCGCGTGGCGAACTTTCGGTAGTGGAAGTCGTGACCGAGCAGGCCTGACTTCCAGAACTGGTAGGCCATGTCCTTGCCGACGTAGGTGACGGTGCCGTTCGAGCGGACGATCACCTTCTCGCGCTCCTCGGCGGCGTCATCGGTCTCGGTCGCCTCGCCGTCGGCCTCGGCCGGTGTGTCATCGATCTTCATCACCCAGCAGCCGGCCAGGCGCCCCTCGGTCTGGAGGAACACCGCCCCCGTCTGTTTGAGCACGTCGAACGCGCGCGCCCAGAACTTGAGACGGAGGATGTCGCCTTCCCACGTCAGCAACTGGTAGTCGATGTTCAGCCGCGCCATCGTCTTCAGGTGGCAGCGGACGACCGTATCCGCGATGAACGCGGCGAGGCTCGCGGTCGGCTCGGTGCCGTGCTCGATATCGTGCAGCGTGGCGGCGCGGATCTGCAGCCGTTGCTGGTCGCCGTCGTACCACTCGGTGACGCGCGCATAGAGGTCCCAGCAGTAGTAGTCGAACCGGGCCGAGGCCGCGATGCGTTTCGCGGCCGCGAGGTCGACCTGCTCGAGGACCTGGAAGCCGACGACGACGTCGGCGACCTGCACGCCCGTGTCGTCGATGTAGTTCTGCACCTCGACCGGGTTCCCGCGGAACCTGAGCACGCGCACGAGCGTGTCGCCGAGCGCCGAGTTCCGCAGGTGGCCGATGTGGGCGGCCTTGTTGGGGTTGATCGCCGTGTGCTCGACGATGGTCTTGTCGGCGCGGACGGGCGGCGGCAGCGTGCCGGCGACGCCGAGGCGCGACAGCAGGAACGAGGGCCGATCGAGAAACACGTTGAGGTAGCCGTTCGGCGCCGCATCGACGCGCGTGATGCCGGGCATCGGACCGAGCGCGCCGGCGATCTCCTGGGCGATCGCGCGCGGGGCCTTGCGCAGGCGGCGGGCCAGGTCGAAGGCCACCGGAGTGCCCAGATCGCCGAGCGTACGGTTCGGCGGGTATTCCACGGAGACCGTGGCGTCGGCGTCGCTCAGCCCGTAGAGCTCGGCGAGGACGGCGCGCACACGCGCCCTGACCTGTTCGTGAATCGGCAGAATCATGATGCTGGTTCGTTGACTCGTTCGAAGGCGTGCGGTACGCTCACGTTATCAGATCCTCGGGCCTTCGTCATGGCTGACGCCGGAATCGGTCGGTTGCTCATCTCGAGCCTGCATCAGGGCATTGCCGACGTTTCCCCCACACGGCTTGAGTTCTACGAGAACTGGCTCAGTCCCACCGGCATGCGCGACGGGCGCATCGGCCTGGCCCCGCTGGGCGCGGTGTTGAGTTTTCTCCACCGCGAAGAGCCGCCCGCCAACGACGAGATCGCCACCCGGGCCGGCACCTGCGCCGCGGATTGGACCTTCCAGGAAACCTCGGCGCTGCGCCGGTGGTGGATCCGGCGGCTGCCCACGGGCATGCGCGCGCGGGCCGCGCTGGCGCTCGGCAAGAAGCTCGTCGTGGCGACCGTCCGCCGCTCGAAAGTGAAGACCCGGATGCGCGACGGCGGGGCCGTCGTCGAGATCCACTCGGCCCTGTTCGAACAACTGCGCGCCCCCGCCTCGGTGCCCATGCGCGGATTCTATGCCGCGGCCCTGCAGCGCCTGATGGCCCTCTGTGCCGTCGACGCGGAGGTCGGCGTCGCCCACGAACACGAAGCGGGATGGAGCCTCGCCGTCACCGTTCGCGGCGCGCGTCACGAGGGAGCCATCGACCCCAGATGATCCGGATGCGCTGGGCCTTGGCGTGCGCGGTCCTGGGCTCCCTGATATCGCCGAGCCACGCCTCCGCCCAGGTCCCTGCGGGCGCTCTGGTGATCGTGCTCCCGTTCGACAATATCGGCCAGGAACCCAGGCTGGCCTGGATGCGTGAAGGCGCGGCCGTGCTGCTGACCGACCTGCTGTCGGCGAGCGGCGAGCTTACGGTGGATCGCGAGGATCGGCTGCAGGCGTTCGATCGCCTGCAACTGCCGGCCGCCGCGTTGCTCAGCCGCGCGTCGTCGATCAAGGTGGGGCACGCCGTGGGCGCGACCGTCGTGGTGTTGGGCAGCGTGGAACTGAGGGCCGATCAACTCGTCGCCCGCGCGCGGCTCGTACGGCTCGACACGGGGCGGCTGCTTCCTGAGGTCGACGCGAGCGGCCCGCTGGCCGACGTCTTCGCGGTCTTCGGACGTCTGGCTCAGCAACTGCGCGGAACCGGAGCCGTGGTGAGCGCGTCGGATCGGCTGCCGCCGTCGCCCCAGGTGTTCGAGTTATACGTGAAGGGCCTGGTGGCCGAAACCCCGGCGACCGCGCTGTCGTTTCTCGAGCAGACGCTCAAGGCCGCGCCCCAGTTCGATCGGGCCCGCCTGGCGATCTGGGAAATTCACACCGACGCCTCCGACCACCAGCGTGCCCTCGACGTGGTGTCGGCGATCCGCCCCGAGAGCCGTCTGTCGCGGGAAGGCCGGTTCCGCCGTGCGCTCTCGCAGCTGAGCCTCCATCGCTTCGACGACGCGTTGGTGACGCTTCGCGCGCTGCAGGCGGAAGAGCGGTCCGCAGCCGTCGCCAACGCGATTGGCGTCACCGAGCTGCGCAAGTCGACGGCCCACCAGCCGGGCCGGGCCACTTACTACTTCAGCCAGGCGACCGAGTTGAACCCGGCTGATGGCAATCTCTTCTTCAATCTGGGGTACGCATACTGGCTGGACAAGGACCCGCGCGCAGCCATCTACTGGCTCCGCGAGGCCGTCCGGCGCGATCCCGGCGATGGTGATGCGCATTACATCCTCTCCGTCGCCCTGCACCACACCGGCGCCACGGCCGAAGCGGCGCGGGAGCGCGAGCTCGCGCTGCGCCTCTCGACGAAGTACGCGTCGTGGGAGTCCAAGGCGGCAAGCGCCGATCCCGTGCCGCGGGGCCTCGAACGACTCGACGAAGAGCTGACACCGGCACCCACCCGGGTGGACACCATCATCACCACCGCCGGGCAGCGCGATCAGGATTCGCTGGCCGCCTTTCACCTCGACGCAGGTCGGCGGGCCTTTCAGCGGGAAGCAGATCGCGAGGCCATCCAGGAGATCCGCCGCGCGCTCTACCTGTCGCCGTACCTGGCCGAGGCCCACTTGCTGCTCGGCCGCTTGTACCTGCGCGGCGGCCGATCGGTCGATGCGGTTGAAGCCCTCAAGATCGCCCTCTGGAGCGAAGAGACCGTGGCGGCCCACATCGCCCTCGCCGAGGCGTACTTGAACGTCCAGGATGCCGCGGCGGCGCGGGCCGAAATCGACCGTGCCCTGGCCCTGGATCCCACGTCGGAAGACGCGCTGAAGCTGAAAGTGAAGATGGGCGGACCGGCGTGGTAAAATTCTTCCCAGTTTTGCACTGATGGCCTCGACACACGACGACGCATTCCGGGAAATACAACTCAGCGGGAAGCAGCTCGTGTTCCTGTTCATGGCCGTGGTCGTGATCGCGGTGGTGATCTTCCTGACCGGCGTCCAGGTCGGTCGAGGGGTCCGGGCCGAACGGGGGCTGCCTGAAGGCGCCGATGCCGTGGCGGCCGCGCAGGCGGAACCCTCGCCGCCGCCCGCGTCGTCCGGTGGGGGCTCGAGCTCGTCGCCGGTTACCGCGGGCGAGAAGCTGAGTTACGCGGAGCGGCTTGGCGGATCGGTCCCGCCGCCGGATTCGCTGAAGCCTTCCGGGTCTGCCGCGGCAGCGCCAACGCCTGAAGAATCCACGCCCACACCGAAACCTGAGGCCGCTCCGCCGGCGCCGGCCGCGAACACCGAACCGCCCGGCAGTGGCTTTGCCATTCAGGTGGCCGCGCTGCGCGAGCGCGAAGAAGCCGACGCCATCGTCAAACGCCTGGCAGGGAAGGGCTATCCCGCGTACGTGCTGGCGCCCGCCAAGGGAGCGCCGGCCGTCTATCGCGTCCGCGTCGGCAAGTTCAAGGAACGGCGTGAAGCCGACACCGTCGCCGCCCGCCTCCAAAAGGAAGAACAGTTCAAACCCTGGGTCGTCCGCTAGCGCGCCGTGCTCCACGTATCGGTGAAGGATTGATCGCCGCGCTGGCTTCGGGCGTGCTGCTCGCGCTCTCGTTCCCGCGCTACGGCCACGGCGCGGTCGCCTTCATTGCGCTCGTGCCCCTGCTCGTCGCGCTCAGCGGATGGAACGGTCGGTCCGGGCACTACCCGGGGGTCACCGCCCGCCGCGGTTTCGCGCTCGGGCTCCTCGCGGGCTTCGTGCATTTCGCCGGCACCGTGTATTGGACCGGCGCCACCGTCCAGACCTTCGGCGGCCTCGCGTGGCCGGTCGCGGTGTTCGTGACCGGCCTGCTCGTCCTCTACATGGCGACGTACGTGGCGGTGGCCGGTGCGATTGCCGCCGTTTGGATCCGGCGTTTCGGTCTTTGGGGCCTGGCCCTGTTCCCCGCGGCCTGGGTCGCGCTGGAATACGTGCGGGGCCACCTGTTCGGCGGCTTCCCGTGGATCCCGCTCGGCAACACGATGATCGCGCTCCTGCCCGTGGCGCAACTGGCCAGCCTGCTCGGCGTGTACGGGCTCTCGCTGTTTGTCGGGCTCGTCAACGCGGGCTTCGCCGGCGTCGCGCTCGCGGCCGGCCGCACGCGACGGATCACGGCAACCGCGACGCTCGCGCTGATTGCCGGGGTCTCGATCTGGGGCGGCCAGAGGATGGCGGTCAACACCCTGGTGGACGGCGGCACACCCATTCGCGTCGGCCTCGTCCAGGGCAACATCGCCCAAGTCGACAAGTGGAACCCCGCGCGCGAAGGCATGATCGTTGAGCGCTACCTGCAACTCACGCGACAGGCGGCCGACGCCGGCGCCGACGTCCTGCTGTGGCCCGAATCGGCGACGCCGTTCTATTTCGCCGACGATCCGAAGGCCGACGCGATCCGGGCCACCGTGCAGGCCATCGGCAGGCCGCTGCTGCTGGGGAGCGACGAGTTCGAACCGGGCGCGACGAACCGGTTCTACAACTCCGCGTTCATGCTCGACGCCGGCGGCGCCATCGCGGCGGTGTATCGCAAGATTCACCTGGTGCCCTTCGGCGAATACGTTCCCTTCCAGCGCATCCTGTTCTTCGTGGGTCCGCTGGTCGAGGCGGTCTCCGCGTTCAGCGCGGGAACCCAGGTGACCATGTTGCCCATGCACGGCCACATGGCGAGCACGGCGATTTGCTACGAGGTCACCTACCCGGAGCTGATGCGCGAAGCGGTTCGGCAGGGCAGCGAACTGCTGACCACCATTACCAACGACGCGTGGTACGGCGAGTCGTCGGCGGCGTACCAGCACTTCGAGATGGCCGCGGTGCGCGCGGTCGAGCAAGGCCGCTATCTGGTGCGGGCCGCGAACACCGGCGTCAGCGGCATTATCGATCCCTACGGGCGCGTCCTGATTCGCACGAGGCTGTTCGAGACCGTCGCCGTCGTCGGCGAGGCGCGCTTCGTGCAGGAGAAGACGCTGTATGCCAGAATTGGGGATCTGGTCGCGCACGTGTCGGCCGTGCTGACGCTGGCGGCCCTGGCCGCCGCACTGATGCGGAAACCGCAACCCTGAGGGAGGCGCTCGTGGCGCTCGTCATCGAAGAACTTGTCCGCCGATCCACTGACCTGCTCAAGCGGGCCGCCGACATGCGGAGCTATCTTTGACGACGCGCATGACCCAGGCGAGCTAGCTCAACTCGAGCGGAAGGTGGCCGCCGCGGACTTCTGGAACAACCAGGCCGAGGCCCAGAAGACGCTGCAGCGGCAGCGCCGCCTCGCCGAAGACATCGAGCTCCGCGACAGCCTCCAGAAGAAGATCGACGACATCGGCGTTTTGATCGAGTGGTCGCAGGCGGGAGAGGACGTGACCGCCGACCTGGCCAAGGCGCTCGATGTGCTCGTGGCCCAGGTCGAAACCGCCGAGACCAAGAAGATGCTGGGCGGCGAGCACGATCAGGCCAACGCCATCGTCACCATCCATCCCGGCGCCGGCGGCACCGAGTCGCAGGACTGGGCCGAGATGCTCCTCCGCATGTATCTCAAGTGGGCGGAGCGGAAGGGCTTCACGCGCGAGATCCTCGACTACCAGCCCGGCGAAGAGGCCGGGCTGAAGAGCGTGACTTTCACACTGTCAGGTGAGTACGCGTTCGGCCTGATGTCGGCGGAAGCCGGCGTCCATCGTCTGGTCCGCATTTCACCGTTCGACCAGGCGGCGCGCCGGCACACGTCGTTCGCGTCCGTTTACGTGTGGCCGGAGTTCGACGACGAGATCGAGATCGATATTCCGGAAAAGGACCTGCGGATCGACACGTTCCGATCGAGCGGCGCGGGCGGGCAGCACGTCAACGTCACCGACTCCGCAGTCCGGCTCACGCACTTGCCGACCGGCATCGTCATTTCGTGCCAGAACGAGCGGTCGCAGCACAAGAACCGCGACGTGGCGATGAAGGTGTTGAAGGCGCGGCTCTACGATCTGAAGCAGAAGGAGCAGCAGGACAAGCTGTCACAGATCGGCGGCGCGAAGAAGGAGATTGCCTTCGGATCGCAGATCCGCAGCTACGTGCTGCAGCCGTATCAGATGATCAAGGACCACCGGACGAAGTACGCCGAGGGCCAGGTGGACAAGGTGCTGAACGGCGACATCGATCCGTTCGTCAAGACCTACTTGATGCAGAAAGCGTCAGGGACGCTGGGACAGGCAGTGACAGCGGACGATGACCTCTGACGATCTCAGATTTCAGATCTCAGATTGCAGATCTCAGATTGCAGATCTCAGATTGCAGATGCAGAATCTTCACTCGATCTAGACGTTCGGGCATGCAAAATCTGCCCAATCCAAAATCTTCAATTGATCGGCAATCTGCAATCTGAGATCTGAGATCGACGGCGTCCCCGTTACTGTTTGCTTGGCTGCGTTCCCGAGATGAAGGCTTCGTTCACGACCGAGGCGCCATAGGCGGAGGTCGGCTCGCCGGTAATGCGATCGACGGG
>Ga0209343_10010136_pt1 | contig 10760 bp, 10 predicted proteins | sample RifCSPlowO2_02_FD_184026 | JGI IMG/M metagenome (GOLD analysis project Ga0209343, IMG submission 184026) | Groundwater microbial communities from Rifle, Colorado - Rifle CSP2_plank lowO2_0.2 (SPAdes) (version 2) | ecosystem: Environmental > Aquatic > Deep subsurface > Groundwater | place...
CGATGGAACGTCATATCGACGCTCCAGCTCCTTCTCTGTGGTTTTGAGAAGGATCTGGCCCGCGGCCGAACTGGTGGCTTGCCCCCCAGCTCCGGCAACTTGACCCACAGAGCCCACCTTCTTCTCAACGACAGCGGACTGGATTGCCATCAGGGTTGCGATGCCCATCCGGTGCCAGAAATGGGTATGCAACTCACCAGGAATACCCGTGGTCGCCATCTGATCGCTGGCCTCAATTTGCCCGAGCGCAACAACGGCTCCATACGGAGTGATGAGCCGGTCAAAGACCGCGAATACGCGCTCCTGTCCTTCTGTGATTTCGCTTCGGTACTGCCCCGTCAACGTCGAGCCTCGTCCCACGACCACGGTTTGACCCGTCTTGCTGTCATAGATGTCAGTCGTGACGCGAGCCCTCAAACGACCAGGAAGAGCGGTGTCGATCGCCTGCTCGATCACCGCATTGATGACAGTGCCAGCGAACAGCACATTGCGCCCCTGGATCTGCGTGGCAACCTTCACCTTCTCTGGGCTCGCGTCACTGGATCTGTCATCCCTCCAGTTCGTGTTGCCGTTACGAGCTGCCCGCTTGGCCGACTCGACTTCGAGATCCCGCAGCTCACGCTCGTAGCGTGCGCGCTGGGCGATCATGTCGCCCGTGGGATTGGCCCTATCGGCAGTCGCCGCGCTGGGCGGCTGGGCGGTCAGCCCTTGTGCTTGAAGCACGCCATCGCGCTTGCTACCCGACTCGACGACATACCCCACGAAGCCTGGCTTGGCCTCACCGCCGCCCTTGCGTGCCGCCGCGGCGTCTTTCTCGGATGGTCCGCGCTTTTTCTTGATGTCTTCCCAAGCCTGGTCCAACTCCCTTCGCTTGTTCTCAAGGATGGCATCAGCGTCGTCAGGCAGGCTCACGGCTGCGCCAGGTTGTGGCCGATCCTTTTCGGCCTTTTCGCGCGCATTCCTCAACTCCGCCGCGGCCTGAGCCAAGGGATCATCGACACCCGTTTCGTAACCCTTTCTCAGGGCCTCTTCAGCTTTTTTCCGTTGCTCGTCGATCAGCCTCTGATCTTCCAGACTGCCGCCTTGCTTTGCGATCTGAGAGACCAGGATCGCTCCGCAAAAAATGACCATCGCTGGGACGATGAGCCCTTTGCCCAGTTTTTTCTTCTTCGGTGCAGTCGGGTCAACCTGCGGGGCCTCCGCCGCTGGGGCCGGCCCCTTCTTTCCGAAGAGAGTTGTTTTCAAGCTCATATCGATCGGCCTCAGTTGCGATTGGCCGTGATCTTCACTTCGGCATCGCCGAGCTTGAGAATGAAGTTCTCCATCAGACGATTGACCAGAATGGTCGCCCCATCGTTGATCGGCGTCATGTTGACAACCTCAAGTCCTGAGGGGCCGGAGTAAAAAACAGCCGGCAAAGCTTGATTGGTCTTCGGGAACTGAATCCAAGTGAACCGACCGTTGTCATAGACCACTATCGGACGAATACCCTTGCTCTTGTCATCGCTGACAATCGAATAATTGAAATTCGGCGAGCCGGTGAAAACGCTGTCATCCGGACGCTGAACGGGAGCCACCTCACTGAAACTGGGTGCAGCGGTTCCCGTACCCGACACGGAGCTGCCGAACGGATTGAACCCATTGGCGCTGTTGGCGAAAATCAAACCCTGATAGCAGGGTCCACCATTCGTCTCGGTGGGAACCAGCAGCACGAAATATCGCCTGGCGGTCGTTGTGATCACACCAGGGACTGCGCCTGGTGACCGCAAACGCAACGTGATATTGCGCTGGTCGGGATGCACGAAATCTTCCACCAGATCGCCTGGGTTCTGCTGGTCCCAAATCGTCGTGACAATGGTTTCATCACTTTGAAGACCAATCGTCACCGTGCGCCCCGAACGGACAAAAATACTCGTGCGACCCACAGGCTTGTGAGGTTCATTTTTGACAACGCACTCATTGACAGCGGCCAATTGATCTTTGGCGAGACGGTTCTGCAATGAGTCGGAAATGCCAGATTGGGCTTGCACAAAACCGGCCGAAGAAACCAGAGCGCCCAGGACAATTGTTTTAACGGAGAAATTCATGATGATTTACGGTCCGGTGAGATTATTGCTGGGGCGTCATCGTGTAATCGACGACATAGAAGCCGATGGGGTGCAATTCGCGGTCACGCTGATCCCGAGGAGGAAGCAGTTCGTAATAGATCGTCACCAACCTCTTCTCGACCTGAGTGCCAAGTCTTGATGAGGTCGTCAAGGTAACGTTTGCCACGATTGAGCGAGCCGATCCGCTGACCGAGGCAATGGAGTCAATGGCCACATCACGAACCAGCGTTGGCTCGCGTGCAATGCGCTCGAAGGTCTTGTCTTCTGCTCTAAAGGCGCGGTGTTTTGCCAGCGCCGTGTCGCCACGCAACATGGCCAGACTGATGGCCTCGTTCCCTTCGTTCAAGCTCGGCTGGATTGACAGCTCAGCACGCAACCATCGGCGTGCAAAGTAGTGAATGCTGTCATCACCAGGGACAAACTTCTCCGCCTTCTGCTGAGCAGGTACGGAAACCTCACCAGTGGCCTTGTTGTACTCAAGCACATAGGGTTCACTCGTTTTCAGCGGAAGCATGAAGACAAACCCGACAGCCAACAGCAGCGCGAGAAGGATCAACCCGCCCATCAACTTGCGTTGTTGGCGGATGGTTTCCGCCATGAGCGAACGGGCGTCAAGCGCATCGGCATCAGCACGGGATGGGGGGTCGAGACGTGACATTTTGAGCATGATTTCAGGCCATCATAATATAAAAAGAGAATAGTTTCTAGTTTGACATGTGACGAAAGTCACCCATGTCAAGGGGTCGATCCTGCTGCCCCTGCGCGTCCTGAAACGGCCGCGGCAGTCGGGGTGCTGGTTGGTTGTGGAGAAGGCGACGGCCGGGGAGGAGGCGACGGTCGTGGAGGGTTCGCCCCACCTTTGCCGGCCATCTTGATCTGCTGAACTGTCCGGCTGAGCGAACTCACGAAAGTCGCGCCACTGGATGCACCGCCACCGCCGATGAGGCCACTTGCTATGTCGTCGGCCTTGGTCAGCATCCATGCACCAAAGAGCAACACCAATGCGATCGAGGCACCCATCCAGATGGTGGCCAGACCAATGCCACTTGCATTGACGCCAGTATTCAGAAGCGTTCTGAATACTGGCAACATGCTACTGGCCAGCAGGCCTGCAATCAGGTATGCAATGGCCACCGTAACAGCCGTGATAAGCATGAACCTCAACCACGACATAGCCAACCATGCCATTGGTGCAAAAGGAATCCAGGCGATCATGACTGGGCCAAAAATTATGGCAATCTTCATAATCAGTGCATTGCCAAATAGAACCGCAAGCATGATTGCTGAAAACAAGGTCAGCGGGACAATGATGATGAGCACTGCAAGGGCCAGAGCCACATACATCCAGATCACATCCATGACGGTTTTCAGCGTGATGGTGTCCCACAGACTCTGGAGCGAAGCGAGAATTCCACCTTGCGCCTCACCGCACGGCTTTGCGCCCGTTTGAATCCAGGCAGTCATTTCACGGAACATTTCGGCGAACACGGCATAAAATTGACCGATAACGGTTGCAGGTTCACTTCCCGTCGTCAATTTAGCGATAACGGAGCTGCTAATCCAGTTCGGCAGGATCTGGGACACGGACCCCCAGTTATTCAAGAGCGCCAAGGTGATTGAGCCAAGAATGCAAGCGCGCACCACATCAAAGAGCAGTTCTTCGAGACCACGCGCAACAATCAGATTCCGATATAAGCTGATTGCCACCGTAGCCAGAAACGCATAAGTCAACAACAGCATTCCTTCGCCAACAAGTGCAGACCCGAGCGCAGTAGCACTCCTCAGCATCTGGTCGGGAAAACCACCAATGGCCACCAGGAAGGTATCAATGGCATCCGTGTTCGGATTGCAGACAGCACCTGATGGTGCAGTGACAGTGCCCTGAACTTTGACAAAAAAATCTTGTTCGATCATGGCTTCGGTCAGAGAAATTTGAAGGCTGCATTCGCGAGGAGAACCAACCACGAAATGATCGCAGCCGGAACACCAAGCAAAACCAACCGCGGGTTGTTGATCACTAAGCGAAGCATCATCCAGCGCCTTAGCGGAGCGCCCCATCGCTGAAACGGCCCCCGGAATTCATTGCGACTGTCCTGATCCAGGGAAATCATGGTTCGTGCAGATCGGAGAAGTTTTACCTTCTCACCAAATCTAAGCGAATCGGTATCCAGCGCGAAGCGCTCCAATGGGGTGAGCATCTATTGCCTTCGCAGAATTACCTGATCGGTGTTCCAACGTGATCGAGCACGTTGCCGAAGGTTGGGCCTTTGGGCGGCACAATGGTTTCATTGATCGCTCTCTTCTGAGCATCCTGCACTTGCTTTTGTGCGAGGAGTTCCGCTTCACGCTCACGGTTGCGCGCAATGTGTTCCTGCGCAATCGTCTGGTTCAAATCATTGAGCGCTGCACCGAGCTGCGCGTTCATTGAAGCAAGCGCCTGGAAACCCTGAACGTGGGTTGCGATGCCTTTGGCGTTGTCCATGGCGGATTTGAGCGACTGGGCACGCTCCTTGGCATTGGCCAGAACCTTCAAGTCAGCATCCAGCGCAAGCTTGTAAACACCGCCCTTCTTCTCAGCCAGATCCATCCGCAACTTGAGGTATTGGGCAGGATTCTGTGCCAAGCGCTCCATCGTCTCCAAGTCACGCTCAACGGTGTCTTTGAGATCCTTGTAAGCACTCCTCGCTTCATTGAGGTTGTCGGCAATGGCCACAATCGCGTCCATGTCAACACCCATTTCGCGCAAGACCGATTTCAGGGCTTCCGGAGAAAGCTGCTCAAGCTGACGCTTGAGACTCATCACGGTGTTCCATGTGTTCGTGGCCGTCGCGATGGTCTCCACCAAATCAGCACTCAACACACCGAAGTTAGCGAGCTGCGTCCATTCAGTCGCACCCCATATTGCGGCGGAGTTGGCTGGAGGCACATAAAGTCCCTGGGCCGCCACGGTGAGCGCGCAAACAATAGCAAGCTTTTTCATAAAACCTCCTTCATGACACGGTTGACATAACGATCTTTCCAATCTGGATCGTCGGGGTTGTACGTATCCGCCAAAACAGCCAGACTGGATTTGTTTGACATCAAATGGGCAACCACCGGTTTTGGCATCTCAATGACAGCAACCCTGAATTCACTGATCTGAGGATGCCAAATGCAATATTCCTTTTTCGGCGCAGCCTTTGCAATGAGTTCCAGATGGTTGTCATTCAAGCCAAACGCACCTTTGTACAGCACTGACAAATCGTCACGAACAGCATTGGCATTTGGAAGAAACACCACGGTTGAAACGTTATCGCGGACGGCAGCTCGCAATCGCTCATTGCGCATGAACGGCTCAGGTGACTGCGCAGTCATCACCAAATACGCGTGCTTTTTCGCGAGCGTCATCAGGTAATCGACCGCGCGCTCAGCGAACAGAGGGTCTTCCAAGAGGAAGCCGGCCTCCTCGAAGTAAATCTCAATGGGTCCAATACGTTCTGCATCGGTTTGAGCACTGACCAATTGCTCAACACGAAAGAAAACATACTCGGTGAATGCCTTGAGCACATCGGTCAGGCCCATCGTGATCAGGCCACCAATCTCAAAGCAAGTAATGCTCGAAAAATCCAGTTCATCAACTTCGTTGTCGAAGTAATGCCCATACGCCCCACCCTCACACCAGATGGAAAGCCGGTCTTTCAGCGTTTTTGAATTGATCTGGGTCACCAACGAAGACAGGCGTACCGGTGCAGCGCGTGCGACAGTCGCATCTGGCTTCAATCGCTCCAGTGCCTGTGATACGACTTCCATCTCGGCCTCAGTCAATCGCTCACCACGATGAGCCATCAGACGGTCAATCCAGTTGACCAGCCAAGTCAGGCCTCCTGGCTTGTTGATCCAAGCCAGAGGGTTCATGCGAGGCATATTCGTGACACCACCGGCCGTGGACTCTGACATATTGATCCAGTCACCGTCATGAATCAGGGTGGCCGCCTGACATGAAAAGTCTTTGTCGAAGATGATGGAACGGAAATTCGGAAACTTGAATCCCTGGCTGGTCATCAGCATTTTTTCCAGCGTCTTACCAGCACGGGTTGGCCCGATATAGAGCGCGTGCCCTGATTCCCCAACGTGGTAATTCACGTGACATGGGGTTCCATAGCGGGTTTTTGCCGTCAAATGGGCCGGCATGGGCGCACGAGCCAACTTGGAGAAAAGCTCATGCTGAGGATCACCTGCGTTGAGGGTAACGATCGGTGCCAGATCGGTGAGATTCGAGGCCTCCGTGTGGAACCAACGCACAGGATCTGCAACATTGCCCGGTATTGCAGCCGCAAAGCCACAGATGGCTCCCTCACGTTCACGAAGGAAGCTCAACCGTGCCTGACCCACGATCTGGGCAATTCGCTCGACGTGGCGTTCTAACGCGACTTCGCTTTCAGCTCGGACAATGATGGAGGTTGCCAGATACCCCCACACATCCGATCCATTCTTAATCCCGTCAATGTAGAGCATCGCAGCTTTACCGACTGCTGTTTTTGGCTCTGTGTCATCACTGAGCAAGGCCCCTTCGTTTTTTATCACGCCGCGGAACATGCTGCGGAAGTCAAGTTGTCGCATCTCGTCAAATGTCCGAGCATTTTTTAGCTCAGAAATAGACTTGTCTTTCGTGTTGGCCTTCCAGCAATTCGCTACCGTGAGGGGAATTGGTAGTGCCATCAGCACATCGAGAACGGCCATCCTGTTCGATGGCGGCGCATCTTTGAGGGTCAGGACTGCTGCATATTCGCGGCGCGGCCCTTCAAGCAAAAGGTAATCGCGCGCACGATTGTCAATCCACGTGTCACTCAGCGCAGCATCTAAGTATGTGAATTCATTGACAGCCAGTTCACCAGGTGAACCGGTTGAAGTACAGAATTTCAGGTACCCACACAGCTCATCCCCTTCAAGCCGGCGCAAACCACAAAGGTGCAGTGTGTTCTTGAGCGGAGCAATGAGAAGTTGTTCAAGCCGGAGGCGAGCATTCTCCAACTCGTCCTTCGTTTCAAATCCAATCTGATCCTTTGGATCGCCTCGTAATTTCGCTTTCAAACTGGCCGCCATCGCTTTAGTGACGGACATTCCAGAGTCGATGTTGTCACGCGCCATTTCGGCTACGGTTCGACGCGCACGCTGGGTCGGCAATGCAATTGCCAAGGTGTAGACGTTCGACCACAAGCTTTTGTCTTGCGAAGCGACCCACAAGTCATTGATCTTTTGCGCCGTTCTGTTGAACAGGTGCTCGGGCTCGGCACGTGGAGCAGCGATCCTGTCGCAACGCGTCCAGATTCGAGCACTGTGCTCTCCAAGCTGGCGAATTGCGGCATCCAGTTGAATCGCGGCATTTTCGACAACGAAGCTATCTCCGGATTCAATGTCTACACCACTGAATTCAAAAACCGCCATCAATGACGAGTCCTTATTGACGACAGTCTTGTTGTCATCACAAAGAAATAGCCACGGCAGCAATTCGCTAAATGGGCGGGCGTCTTTATGGTCGTACATCGTCATCAATCTCTTGGCTGAAATGGAAATTCATCAATTGGGATCACGCCACCCGTATCCAATAGGCCGCCTGTTGCGCATTGGAGCCGAAATAACCGGAGCGGGACTGTAACGGTCTGCCTGCTTCGTATGCCGGATGTAGATCTGCAAGAAGAGATCATCGCGCCGGCTGGCACCAGAAAAGAATAAAAACAAAATCAACCCCAGGACTGCAACCATAGGGTTTCTGGTGGTCAAGGCTGCGTAGGCGAAAAAAATGAGCAGCACCACGGCTAAACGCCACTCAACGCCTGCCAACGTTCGGCGGCGATTAACGGATTCAGCGTCGGTGCTGTTTCTCATACTTCCTCCAAATCAGCAGGTAACCGCGGCCATGCCGAACATGGGCGGCAAGGTGAAGATGTTGATCAGCAGTGCCACGACAATACCAGTGCGAATGAACCACAGCATCGGTCCTTCCTTGCTTTCATTCATCCACCACATGAACAGGAAGATGGCCAGAACGACCAAGAAGAGCAATGAAAGGAACGTCGAGCTGGGGCCGGCGAAGAACCGCAACGTGGTGCAGATGGAAGTCGAAAGGGAGCCGAATGGCCCAGCTTGTGCAAATGCAGCCGTTGGAAGCAAAAGTGCGGGCAATGCCGGGGCGAATTTCTTGATGTTCATGTGGACTCCTGTGGTTGGGTTGAATAAATGGTGCGAATGACATAATTGCCGGTGGCATCGAGCTGCTTTTCAAGGGCAATTACTTCTGTTGGCGCACGGCGCAATCCGCTCCTAGACTGGAAAACGACGTAATCAACAGAATTGGCGATAAGCTCTCGAAGTTCGGCCGTCCTGATTTCCCTCATTTCAGGCGACATTCGCAGCAGCGTCTCCATGCGTTGAAGTGCTTTCGTGGCACTATCGGCATGGATGGTGAATAGAGTTCCAGGATGACCCGTATTTGCAGCATCCAGCAAATCGAAAATTTCAGGCCCACGAACTTCGCCCACGATGATCCGATCCGGGCGTAATCGCAAACACATCTTGATCAATCGACGAAGATCAACTTCGTGAGTGATGCTGGCTTCGAGTTGGACAATGTTTGGTTGCCTCAAGACCAACTCATTGGTGTCCTCGCAACTGATCACACGGTGTTCATCGGGAATGCAGTCGAGAAACGCACCCGCCAGAGTTGTCTTACCACTGGAGGTGCCTCCAGCGATGACCATGTTCAAGCGGGCTCTCATCGCCCACCTGAAGAAGTATTCGAGCCCTGCGCCGCCGTTGGCCGCCGCCTTTTCCATGGACGCTCTCTCGTTCTGCAGAGACGAGACCTCGGTGGTTCGCATGTTCAGCGGATCGAAGTCACCACGCTCCTGGTAGTCGGCAAACGTCTGCGGCTTGATGGACAGCTTGCGAATCGAGATCAGGGGGCCGTGGACAGCCACGGGAGGCATCACAGCGGCTACACGCATGCTCTTCAGTCGCGCATCCATCAGCAGATCCGCTTCCTTGCGGTTCCACGACGCGATCGCGTTCATCGCGCCGATGATCGACTTTTCGTGCAGATCCACGTTCAAAGGCTTGGTCTTGCCTTTTTGCTCAACGAACACCGTGTGGGGTGCGTTGATCATGATTTCGTTCGTGGCCGGGTCGTCGAAATAGGGCATGAGCACCCCGAGAAAATCTCGGATCTGAGCCTCCGCCATTGGGATGATGACTGCGTAGTTCGCCATGTCAGCTCTCCCGCTTTCCGCCGCGCCAGAACGCCGGCTTACGACCTACGTCCCAATGCACGTGATTGGCGTACAAGCCAACACCGCCAGCCTGGTAGGCCAACAGCATCCGCGCATAGACGGTGGGGGTCACACCGTCAAGGCGACCATCCAGCGCTGCGCCTTTGGGATGCTGGCCACCGGGCGCACCGCCGACCATGCGATTCGTACTGGGGGTACGGTACCCGCTGGTCAATGTCGTTCTGGCGGGACGACGCTCCGCCATCTCGTACCAGCGCTGCGTGATGTAGATAAGGTCGAAACACGCCGGCTGGAGCTGAATGGCGATGTTCTCGTGGTGGTCGCGCAGCAACTTGCACAGCGCCAAGAATTCGTCCATCTGCCACTTGCCATCGGCGAAGTAACAGAAGGTTCCACTTTCCCCGGTGTTCTGGTTCCTCACCGCAATGCGGCGCGGCTCACTCCAGAGCTGCGGCAGAGCCTGGTCCGGACGGGTAGCGGCAGAAGCGGGATGTGCACGAAAAAGGCAGAGGCTGGGAGCGGCGACAAGGGCGGCCGAGGTCTTGAGGAAGGTCCGTCGAGGAACATTCAGGAGGGTCACTTTGCACCTCCTGTTTCTTTTAATTCCCGGTACTTTTCCTCATACAAGACGTTCCAAAACCACAGTCGGCATCCATGGAAGTAGCCGTCAAAGCGCTTGGTCATGGCATTTGCGCTCTCCGGGCCATCTGCCATGCGTGCAGTTGCGCTGAATACTGACCCGGTGTACCTCACAGGCGCACACATGGCGTTGAGCTGCCCGATAGGCGCTTGAAAGACCAGGTACAGGCAGAAAACCAAGAACCCGATCGAGAGCAGTGTGGGGATGATCTTGTGATCCATGGAGCTACTACACCTCGTTTCCAGAAATATACCATGAGAGAAGTTTCATGTTTTATATATAGATTGATCTTGATGCGGTAGTATTGTGACAAAGCCTCACACCTTCTTATCTTTTGCGCGCAACACCGCCTTGCAAGTGACATGTACCCATGGTGGGTGCAGGCTGCGCAAGGAGAGAAAAATGCAATCGCAACAACCGAAGTTCTACGACCTGATCACGACTGGCATGGGCTTTGTCAGCCGCATTCGTCCCGTCACCGGCAAGCGCAAAGGTGCGAAACCTTCGCTCTACTGCAAGGTGTCGGTGCCTCTCGGACCTGACAAAGACTGCAAATGGACCAGCATCGACTGCCGCGTCTGTGGTGTCGAAACGGTGGATCTGATCAACAGCCTCAAGGGCCGGGTCGCTCAGGGCATCAAGCCGGCGATCAACTTTTCGATCGGTGACATCTACGGAGATGCTTTCGAGTACGGCGAGGACTTGCGCGCGCAGTTCAAGGGGCGTCTGATCCGTGCCGAGCTTCCT
>Ga0209343_10010140_pt1 | contig 10757 bp, 10 predicted proteins | sample RifCSPlowO2_02_FD_184026 | JGI IMG/M metagenome (GOLD analysis project Ga0209343, IMG submission 184026) | Groundwater microbial communities from Rifle, Colorado - Rifle CSP2_plank lowO2_0.2 (SPAdes) (version 2) | ecosystem: Environmental > Aquatic > Deep subsurface > Groundwater | place...
CCAGGGCGAAGGCCATGCCGATCGCAAAAGAGCGCAGGGAGATCGAAACCGCCGCGCTGAACTTCTCGGTCGGCAGGATCGTGATCCCTGCCGCAACCACCCGGGAGAAGGGTGGGATGAGTATCGAGAGATTTGCCTGGCCGATCAGCTCCCAGACGACGAACCAGATCACCAGAGAAAAGAGGATCGGGACTCGCTTGCCGAACAGAATCATGCGAGGCTCACCATGGTCAGGCGACGTACTGCTTCAGGATCTGCCAGATCTCATCCACGGCGTCGAGGTAGTTCTTATCGCGCCTGATCTCGTCCGGGTTCCTTCCACTACGTTCGATGTTCGGGTGGATGATCCTCGACACCGCCCCCGGCCGCGGCGACAGCAAGACGATCTGGTCCGAGAGATAGGCCGCCTCTTCGATACTGTGGGTGACGAAGATCACGGTTTTTTCCTTGTGCCTCAGCAGGTCGAGCAGCTCTTCTTGGAACTTTCGCCGGGTCTGCTCGTCCACCGAGGAAAACGGCTCATCCATCAGAATAATGTCTGCATCCACTGCGAGGGCGCGCGCGAGCCCCACCCGCTGGCGCATCCCACCCGAGAGCTGGTGCGGGTAGCTCGACTCGAAGCTGCTCAAGCCGACCTCGGCAATCTGTCTGCGCGCGATCTCATCCCGCTGCTCCTTTGGAGTGCCCCGCAGCTCCAGGCCGAAGGCAACGTTCCTCAGCACGTTCGCCCAAGGGAGAAGGGCGAAATCCTGAAAGACGAAGGCGCGCTCCGGTCCCGGGCCATCCACCTTTTTCCCTTTTACCCAGACTTCACCGCGGCTCGGCGGGATCAGTCCGGCAATGATCTTGAGGAGCGTCGTTTTCCCGCAGCCGCTCGGGCCTAAGAGCGTGCTGAGCTTGCCACGCGGAAGCGCCAAGCTTACGTCCTTGAGCGCCTCGACGCCGCCGTCGTAGCTCTTGCCGACCCCTCTCGCTTCGACAATCGCTTCGGCCGACATGGTCAAGAGCCTCGCACTTCAGGTGGAAAGAGCTTTCGCTCCAGCCGCTCCAGCGCGTGGATCGTCAACGCCGCCAGCACAATGATCGAGGCGATCGCTGCAAACATCTCGGGGTAGTCAGCCACGGAGCTGTGATAGGTGATCAGATCGCCGATTCCCGTCGGCGTAATCATCAGCTCGGCGATCACGATGCCGATGAATCCCATCGCCAGCCCCAGCCTGAGCCCGGCGAAGATCAGGGCGCCGGCGTGGGGAAGGATGATTTTGATCACCTCTTGTCGCCTCGTCCCGAGGAAGGCACGGCACATCTGGATCAGCGAAGGGTTGGTGTTTCGGATCCCCTTGTAGGAATTCATCACGATCACGGGCGCGGCCAAGACAACGACCGCCAGCACCTTGGAGGCCAACCCGATGCCGTAGATGTAGGTGATCAGCGGGATGATCGCTGCCATCGGCGCCGCTTGCAGAATGATGAAGATCGGCAGGCTGAACCACTCGATCGACCGGGAGAGTCCCATGCCGATGCCGAAGCCGATTCCCGCGATGCCGCAGAGGACGATGCCGATGACGAGCGGCTGGAGAGTCGAGAGGTAGGCCTTGAGGAGGCTGCCGTCGGCGGTCATGCGCAGCAGTGCCAGAACCGTTGTGCTGAATGGTGGGAAGGCGAGGCTGATCGGCCAGCGGCCCGCAAGCTCCCAGAGGCCGAAGAAGAAGACGAAGGAGATCAGTTGCCAGGCGCGGCGAGTGGCAATCAGGTTCTTCCGCTCCACTTAGTCTGGTCCCGGAACGCCGAGATTACAGCGCATGAGAAGCGTGGCACCCGGAGGCCGCGCGGGCGGCGCCGGGTGCCCGATGAGATTCGATGGATCACTTTAGGTTGGCGAGCGCGGCCTTGAGCGGAGCGAGGTACCAGAAGTCGTCAACCTTCAGGTTCTCGCCCTTGAGCGCGCCAGAGAGCCTGTAGAACTCCAGGTCGTTCTTGGCCGCCCTCTCGCCGCCACCGTCGTTGGGGAAGACGCCGCTCTTGACGGCTTCCTGGAAGAACGGGAGAATCTCTTCTTCCATCTTCGGTGGCAGGTCCTTCAGCAGGCCGAGCTTCTTCCGTTCCTCGAGGACCCAACTCGGGTTTGCATTGATCGCCCGCGATACCTTGGTCAGCTCTTCCAGGAAAGTCCTGATGGCCGCCTGGTTCTTGTCCAGAAAGCTCTTCGTGGCGAAGAGCGCCTCATCGCTCGCCTTCACGTTGCCGAGCGGCAGGATGATGAACTTGTCCGGCGCTTCCTTCATAACGAGGTTCTTGTTTGGCGCGTCCAAAATCGTGGCTTTGATGTTCCCCTTCAACAGCGCCAAGGCGCGGACCTGGGATCCCGGCACGTAACTCACGCTCTTGTAATTGATGCCATGCTCCTTCGCCGCAAGGTTCATGATCGCCTCGGTCCCTGAGCCGCGGGTGTGGACTGCGATCTCCTGGCCGTCCAGGTCCTTCCAGCTCTTGTGGTGCTCCTTGTTGACGATTGGGAAAAACTGAAGCGCGCTCAACTGGTAGAAGAAGCGGATCGGGACGCTAATCTTCTGAAGAGCCGCATACGGCGTTCCCTGGCCGACGTCGGCCTGACCGTTGATCACGGCCTGGGTAGCAACTTCCTCGCTCTTGAACGACGTGACCTGTACATCCACGCCCCGCTGCTTCGCGCGCTCGACGGCAATCAGGAGCGGCAGCTCGTCGATCGAGATCACGTCCCCCAGCGCGTACTTGATCCTGGTTTTACCCTGCGCCCACGCGTCGCTGACCGGTAAACCGATGAAGGCTGAGACAACAAGTACACTGACGATAGATTTGAGCCGCTGGACCATCTTGTGCCACCTCCTGTCTATAGTTCGCTATTCCCGCGTCAGTATCGCAAACTCGGGTTGAGTGTCAAGATGCTTTATCGCGGCGCCAGATGGCGCACTTCTCTGGCTAGCCTTATTAGAGCCGGAGCAGGGCGTCGGGAAGCCTTGTTGGGTAAACATGATCAGGGGTCAGACTTCTACCAGCTATCAGTAAAAGATCTATATTTTTTGTCTCGGTGCTATTGCCTGATAAAGAAGCCGACGGCTACCGGGACCTTCGCCGTTCCGGCCACGTATTCCTCGAGTTGGAGAATTTTCACGTAGAGCTGTGCTGACCCCCCGCCGTCCAGATTGAGGAGGTCTGTGGCGCGCACCTGCAGGGCATCGGTGGCAAAAATTTCCTGCAGCTCCGCCCAATTCAATCCTCCCAAGAGGCTATCGGTCACGGCCACAATCAGCCGTTGATCTTTGTCGAGGCCAATCAGGGAACGCCGGCTCTGCTTGCCTGCGCCACGGTTGATGGTCAGTGGCGATCCCTGCAGCAGCAGCAGCGGCCCCGCCTGCAGCCCTTCGTCAGCCTGTTGCGAAAGGAATTGGTCTCGATGGGTGATAAAGGGGAGGCGGTCTTTGATGCCGAAGATGCCGGTGAAGAGGGAACTCTTGGAGACGCGCGGGTTGATCTCATCGGCGGACACCTTGAGAAAACCCAGCGGCTTGCCCTTTTCGTCAAAGTAGTTGGCATTGATCACGGCCACCGCCCCGCTCATTTCGGCGAGGGTTTTGACATCAGCCGCCTTCAGGTTGTATCTCAGGGTCGGCACGATGCGGGGCACGACCCAGCGGGTATCGAAGCGGAGCATCTTAAGGTCGATGAGCTGGTAGGGTTCGCTGCGCTCCAGGGTTAACTTGCGAAACTCGACTCCCTTTAGGAGCGCCCTCCATTGGCCCATTTCGGCGACGGAGAGATTGGGGTTGCTCTTGAGCCTGACCGGTGGTTTGGATGCTGGGCTGAGGTCCAGAGCCAAAAGGATGAAGATGAGAGGAATCAGGAGCATGCTTGATTGCGGCTGTGCCATTAGGCTATAGATTACAAATATATCAAAACGGTTGACGGGAAAAGAGGAGCGATGCCTCAAAAGCGAGTTTCGCTGCGGATCAACGGCAGGGATTATACCCACGAGGTGGAGCCGCGTTTGCTTTTAGTCCACTATCTGCGGGATATGATCGGGCTGACCGGCACACATATCGGCTGTGAGACCAGCATTTGCGGGGCGTGCACGGTCATGCTGAATGGGGAGGCGATAAAATCGTGCACGGTTCTCACGGTGCAGGCCGACGGCGGGGAAGTACTCACGATTGAAGGTCTGGGCCGCGCGGAGGAGCTCCATCCGCTTCAGGAAGGTTTTTGGGAGTGCCACGGGCTTCAGTGCGGTTACTGCACGCCCGGGATGATCCTTGCGGCCTATCAGCTCCTCCTGCGCCATCCGGATCCCACGGAGGAGGAGATTCGGCGTGGCCTGGACGGGAATCTCTGTCGCTGCACGGGCTACCAGCACATTGTGGACGCGGTCCAGTACGCGGCGCGGAAGATGCGGGAGTCTAAATAGTTTTGAGTTGTGGGTTATGAGTTTTGAGGTAGGAAAAAACTCGAAGCGCAATCCTCGCAACTCGTTACTCGATGCTCATTGCTTGAGGAGATCCCATGCCAATAAGTAAACTCGTTGGCGCGAGGGTCAAGCGACGGGAGGATCCCAGGCTCATCCGCGGGCTGGCGCACTATGTCGACGATATCCAGCTTCCCAACGTGCTTCATGCGGCGATCCTGAGAAGTCCGTACGCCCATGCGCGGATCAGAGCGATGCGAACCGATCAAGCCCGTAGGCATCCCGGCGTGGTAGCGGTCGTCACGGGGAACGAAATCCGGGATCAGGTGGGTTGTGTTCCGGTGGCCAGCCAGAATCCCACGCTCAGAGTCCCCAAACGCTATGTCCTAGCGGTGGATAAAGTTTGTTTTGTCGGCGAAGGAGTGGTTGTGGTCGTGGCTGAGGATCGCTATGCGGCGCGGGATGCTTTGGATCTGATCGAAGTGGACTATGAGCCTCTCCCGGTGGTCTCTGATCCCGAGAAGGCCCTCGCTTCCGGCGCGCCCGTCATCCATCCGGAGTGGCCGGACAATGTGGCCTTCCGATTTGACCTCAAGCAAGGGAATTTGGCCAAGGCCTTCAAGGAGGCCGAGCGGGTAGTTAAGCAGCGCCTGATCCACCAGCGCCTTGCGCCCATTGCGATCGAGCCGCGCGGCGTCTTGGCCCGCTATCTGCCCGGAGAAGACGAGCTCACGCTTTGGTCCTCGACCCAGATTCCGCACATCCTCAAAACCCAGCTATCCGTGATGCTGAAGCTCCCGGAAAATCGCGTTCGCGTTATCGCTCCCGAGGTGGGCGGAGGCTTCGGCAGCAAGCTCAATGTCTACGCGGAGGAGGGGCTCATCGGCCACCTCGCCATCAAACTTAAGCGCCCGGTCAAGTGGATCGAGGGGCGCAGAGAAAACATGCAGGGGACGATTCATGGGCGCGGGCAGGTGGGTGAGGTGGAGGTGGCGGTGAAAAAAGATGGCACGATCTTGGGACTCCAATACCGGGTCATCGCCGATATCGGAGCCTACCATCAGCTGCTCACGCCGGGGATTCCACCGCTTACCGGGCTTATGCTTTCCGGCGCCTATAAGATCCCCGCGCTTGCGATCGAGGTAACGGGCGTTTTCACGAACAAGGTGGCCACCGACGCCTATCGCGGCGCGGGCAGGCCCGAAGCGACTTATGTGATCGAGCGCATCATCGATCGGGTGGCCCAGGAGTTGGCCATCGACCCGGTCAAGATCCGGCAGAAGAATTTCCCCCGGCCCAAGGAATTTCCCTTTAAGACCGCAACCGGCCTGATTTACGACAGCGGCAATTATCAGGGGGCGCTCAACAAGGCCCTCAGGCTTTCCGGCTATCAGGGGTGGCGCGGCGAGCAGAGGAAGCTGAGGGAAAAGGGCAGATATCTCGGCATCGGCCTTTCCACGTATGTGGAGATCTGTGGCATGGGGCCGTCGGCGGCGATGCCCGCCGGAGGATGGGAGAGTGGGACGGTGCGGGTGGAGCCAACCGGAAAGGTAACGGTTCTCACGGGGGTTTCCCCTCACGGGCAGGGGCAGGAAACCTCCTTCGCCCAGATCGTGGCCGACGAGTTCGGCGTGCCTCTGGATGACATCCATGTGATTCACGGCGACACGGCGGTGGTGCCAAGCGGGATCGGCACCTTTGGCAGCCGCGCCACAGCGGTGGGAGGAACGGCAGTCTTTCAGGCGGCTCAGAAGGTCAAAGAGAAGGCGCGCGAGATTGCCGCCCATCTTTTAGAGTCCGACCCGGAAGATCTCGTGTTTTCCGAAAGCCGGTTCAGCGTCAAAGGAGTGCCGAAAAAGGGCGTTTCGCTCCAGGAGATTGCCCTGGAAGCTCACTTGGCCCGAAACCTCCCGAAAAAAATGGAGCCCGGGCTGACGGCGACCTCCGTGTTTGAGCCCGCCAATTTCACCTTCCCGTTCGGCGCGCATATCTGCATCGTCGAGGTGGATCCCGAGACCGGGAGGATCGAGATTCGGAAGTACGTTGCAGTGGATGACTGCGGTAAGGTGATCAATCCCCTGCTCGTCGATGGCCAAATTCACGGCGGGATCGCTCAAGGTCTGGGGCAGGCGCTGCTCGAAGAAGTGGTCTACGATGAAGAGGGGCAGCTCCTGACCGGGAGCCTGATGGATTACGCGTTGCCTAAGGCTGAGGATTTGCCGCGGCTGGAGTTGGCTCGCACGGAAACCCCTACACCGGTCAATCCCTTGGGGGTCAAGGGCGTGGGCGAGGCGGGCACAATCGGCTCCACGCCGGCCATCGTGAATGCGGTGGTTGATGCGCTGGCGCCCTTTGGCGTGACCCACGTCGACATGCCACTTAAGCCCGAGAAGATCTGGCGCCTATGCCGAGAGAAGAAGGAAAGGCGCGCGGAGGGTGCGGGATGATCCCGGCGCCGTTCGACCACATTACGCCGCGGACTTTAGATGAGGCGATTCGTGCCTTAGCTTCCCATGGGGAGGAGGCGAAGCTCCTGGCCGGCGGTCACAGTCTTCTCCCCATGATGAAGCTGAGGCTGGCGCGGCCGAAACTCCTCGTCGATTTAAGCAGGATCGCGGAGCTGAGCGGCATCGAGGCAGAGCGCGACAGGATTTTCATCGGCGCGCTCACGACCCACTACCGGATAGAAAGCTCGGAGCTGCTGAAGGAAAAGTGCCCGCTTCTCCCTCAAACGGCGAGAGTCATCGGCGATGTCCAGGTACGCAACCGCGGGACGGTCGGAGGAAGCTTGGCCCACGCCGATCCTGCGGCGGATATGCCCGCAGCCATGCTTGCAGTGGGAGCGGAATTGCTGGCTAGAGGGCCTGAAGGGGAGCGGTGGTTAAAGGCGGAAGATTTTTTTCTTGGCCTCATGACCACAGCCCTTGGTCCCTCTGAGATCCTTACCAAGATCAGAGTCCCGGTTTTGTCAGGCCATCATGGCACGGCTTACTTGAAAGTCCCGCAGAAGGCCTCGGGCTTTGCCATTGTCGGGGTGGCGGTGTGGCTCAGAGTGGAGCGACAGCTCTGCACTGAGATCGGTGTCGGTGTCACCGGCTTGGATGCCAAGCCCTTTCGTGCTAGGCGAGTGGAAGAGCGCATGAAGGGAACGAATTTAGCCCAGAGCCTAGTCCAAGCGGCCTCTTCTCAAGTGACGCAAGGCGTTTCTCCGCTGGATGACATCCACGCCTCGGCGGAGTTCCGCGCCCATCTCGCCCGTGTTTATACCGCCAGAGCAATTCAAGAAGCGGCAAAGAGGGCAGGGGTTTAATGGCCGGGGGATTTATGCTGGAAAAAATATTTGCCCCGTACCGTGACTACTCACCCTTTGTTTTGCGGTTGTTCGTGGGGATCGTTTTTCTCGTCCACGGCTCTCTTAAGCTTTTCGGCGGTCTCGAAGGCTTCACGGAATTTTTGTTGGGTTACGGAATTCCCTTTCCGGAAATCATGGCTCCGGCCGTTGCTGCAGTCGAGTTTTTCGGCGGCTTGGCCATTCTGCTGGGAACGGGCACGCGGATCGCTTCATTTTTGCTTACCGGAGTCACGGTTGTCGCCATGATCATTGTAACCCTCCCCATGGGATTTCCTGGCGGCTATGATATCAACCTCGCTCTCCTCGGCGGCCTCGTGGCCCTCCTCCTCGCCGGGCCGGGAAAGCCAGCTGTCGGCGGGGATCTGTAACCTTTTGAAGGGAAAGCCGCTTTCACGGATCGTCTTAGAAGATTGCCGGTGATATGCCTTACCTTATCGGCGCCGGTCTTCCAGGAGCGGGAACCCTGCGCAGATTTCTGATCCTTCCAGCAGTTGCCGTTATGACCAGGCCTTTAAATTTTTGCTTTTTTTAGGATTCGCGTGTCTATGTCCGATGCGTTTTCTCCGCGCCTGGTTAACGACCCGTTTGGCGACCCGGTTCTCTACGTCGGCCTGCGGTACCAGAGGAGGGCGCTGCTCTTCGATCTCGGAAGCATTGATAGCCTGGGGCTACGCGATCTTCATAAGATCACGGATGTCTTTGTCTCCCATACCCACATCGATCATTTCATCGGTTTCGACCACCTGCTGCGTTCTTCTCTCAACCGGGAAGACGAGATCCGGCTGCACGGTCCCAAAGGGATCACGGACAACGTCAGCGGCAAGCTGGCCGGGTACACGTGGAATCTGATCCAGAACTATCCCCTGAAAATCGTCGTCCACGAAATTGACAGGGAACGGCAAAAAATCAGTTCTTTCCGCGCCGCAGCACTATTCAGGCCTGAAGAGGAACGGCTCGTCCCTTTCGGCGGCTTTCTTCTGGATGAGCCGTCCTTTGCCGTTCGCGCGGTGATCCTGGATCATCGGATCCCTTGCCTGGCGTTTAGTTTAGAGGAAAAAAGCCGGCTCAATATCAGGCACGAGCGCATGGAGGAGATGGGACTCAAAAGGGGGCCATGGCTCGATGAGTTGAAGCGCAGGCTGAGGGAGAAAGCGCCGCAAGGCACCCTTTTGGAAATGCCAATCCAAGATGGCGGGGAAAGATTAACCCTTTCCCTGAAGGAGTGGCGGGAGACGCTGGTCGTTGAGGGCGAAGGTCAAAAGATCGTTTATGTGGTGGATAACCTCTTTACACCGGCGAACGTCGAGCGGATCATCTCTCTGGCCCGGGACGCCAACCTCTTTTATTGCGAGGCCGCTTTTTCCCAGGCGGACGAGGCGAGGGCGCGGGAGCGCTACCATCTCACCGCCGCTCAGGCCGGTGAGCTGGCGCGCCAGGCGCGGGTCGAGCGGTTCATCCCGTTTCATTTTTCCCAGCGGTACGAGAAAGAACCCGATCGGCTTCGGGAGGAAGCCATGGCGGCTTTTATTGGCGGCGCCTCTTAGGCCGGTGGCAGTAACGGACGAGAGGCTCTTGTGGACTGTCGAGCCCATCCTGTGCTAGACGACCATGCTGTCGGTCAGGTCCTAAAGCTTCCGCCAAGCGATATCGCGGAGTATTTCTAACCGGGAGCCCGCTCTTGCAGCGAAGAACCGACATAGGAGATGCCGCTGAGAGCGAGAAGCCGCAAGAAATTCCTTCGGTCGTATTTAGATTCCATCTTATCCTCCCTTTGGCCGTCGGGGGAAATTCGAGGCTGTTCCTGGCACGCTACCGGGTCGACGTATCGTCCCCGTATCTAAACGCTATGCGGTTGTCGAACCGCTTTTACTTTCACGTGATCTGCAGTAGAAGCGATGAAAAACTTGACATTTGCGGAGCCGCGAGTAAGCTGGCCCAGACGGAAGGCGGAAAAACCTGTCCGAGGAAAAAATTCTACACTTTGGAGTCACGTATGGCACAGAAGAATTCAGCTTCAATTCGTTCTTCGATGGTGCGATTTGACAGCGGGATTGCCGCCTTTTGGGCTCTGCCCAAGGCCAAGACCAAGCGTCCCGCTGTGATCCTGCTCCATGAGAGATACGGGGTGGTGCAGCACACGAAGGATTTGACCCTGAAGCTTGCCCAAGCAGGGTACATCGGTCTTGCCCCGGATCTGTTCTCCCGCTTTCAGGGGGATAGAAAGGCCCTTACTCGCGGCGATGTCAGAGTCGAGCTGCGGGATGATGAGGTGTTAAAAGACTTGGGGGAGGCAATCGATTATCTGAAAAAACGCTCGGCGGTGGATGCCTCCCGGATCGGGATCGTCGGTGTGTGCCAAACCGGGCGCCACGCCGTGCTGCTTGCGGCTCATAGGACCGATGTCTCGGCTTGTGTAGTTTTTTACGGTGCGGCGGGGGGGAAAGAATGGGGCACGGACGAATTTAAGCAGGAGCCCCTTGAGGCGTTGATCGACAACCTATCCTCTCCCCTACTGGGGATCTTTGGCGAGGCGGACCACGTTATTTCGATCGACGATGTCTTGAAGTTTCGCGGCTGTCTGGAGCGCTCCAAAAAGGGCTATCACATCAGGATTTATCGAGATGCCCCGCACGGGTGGCTCAACGATACGATGCCCGGAAGGTATCGCAAAGAGGCGGCCAGGGATGCCTGGGGGCTCATGCTCGCCTATCTAAAGAAGACCTTCGGCGGCGGCTGGGACCGCGATCGGCTCCACTGGGCCTTCGAGAGCGATATTTCTACAAGCTACGACTTCACGAAGAACGTCCGGTTGGAATAACTGGTGACTTCTTGCCGGGCGGATCACCACCGGATGAGCCGGCTCACTTCCTTAAATTCGCCGGCGATCTACTCTCGCCTACGGTAACCCCCCCTTTCCCGTCTCTTGACACCTGTTCGAGATTACCCTGCCTTACAGTGTTTTTTTTGAAG
>Ga0209343_10010146_pt1 | contig 10754 bp, 9 predicted proteins | sample RifCSPlowO2_02_FD_184026 | JGI IMG/M metagenome (GOLD analysis project Ga0209343, IMG submission 184026) | Groundwater microbial communities from Rifle, Colorado - Rifle CSP2_plank lowO2_0.2 (SPAdes) (version 2) | ecosystem: Environmental > Aquatic > Deep subsurface > Groundwater | place: Rifle...
GAAGATCGCCGCGCAGTATCACTTCGTCCCGCAGCCGTGACCTCGTCCGCTGTCGTCGTGGCTCCGGCGACCGACCGTGCTGCGCTCACTCCAGTACCGCCTCGTCGCGTGAACAGATGACGACAAGGGTCGCGCTGCTCGTCGTGCTGTTGAGCGCCTACGGGATCTTCCTCGAGCGTCGCCTGTCGCCATCCGGCCCCGCCGGGCTCGACGTCGTCTCACCCCGCGCGCGGCAGATCGAGCGGGCGATGGCCGCCGAGCGGTTTGCGGACGCGCTGCCGATCGCGCTGGAGCTCGAGGCGTCCTATCCCCGGGAGCCGCTGGTGGCTTACTGGCTTGCGTTGACGTACCAGGGCCTCGGCCGATCCGCTGACGAAGCCGCCGCGTGGGAGCGCTTCATTGCGCTCGGCGCCGCGCCCGAGGACGCGTGCCCTGGCCTCGCGGACGCGTACGCGCGAAACGGCACCGGCGATCGTGAGCTGCAGGCGTACGAACGCTGTGCACGGTTGGATCCGCGCGACCCGGAGCGGTTGTTCGATCTGGGCGACGCGCTCGAGCGCGCGCGACGGCCGTCCGATGCGCTGGCCGCGTACCGCCGCGCCGCCCTCCTCGATCAGAAGCATCCGGTCATCGCGCGCCGCATCGACCGCGTGTCTCGGCAACTGGCGGGGCAGCCGTGAGCGCGCCGCGTCGCTGGGCGTGGATCGCGGGCCGCCTGGCCCTGGCTGCATTCTGCTGGATGACCGCGCTCTACGCCTTCATCACGTCGAGCGCGTTTGCATACCTGCAGTTCATCCGGCCGCGCGTGTTTCCGTGGGTGGGCCAACTGGCCGACTGGCACCGAGACGCCTCGCTGGCGTGGCTGGTCCTCCTCGCCATGGTGCTCTGGCGCGACCTTCGCGGCCTGCTCAATGCAGGCGGTTTCGCGTCCGTTCCGAGGCGTGCGGGCGTGCTGTCGGTCGCCCTCCTTGCGCTCGCGGCCGCGGCCTGCTCCTGGAACCTGCGGTCTCCCATCTTGCCGGGGCTGACCGAGGGGCCGGGGAGTCTCGCAGCCGGCGTCCTGTCGCTCGTGCCGCTGGTGTGGCTCGCGCTCGTCGACCACGTGCGTGCCGCCGCGTATCTTCGCTGGCAACGGCCTCCCGAGGACGAGCTCGAGGTTCGAGCCTTTGAAGGCCGACTGCTCGCCGCCTCGATAGCCACGGCGGTGTTTCTGACCGTCCTCTACGCGGCGTTGGCCTCGTTATCGCTGGCCGCCCGATTCGAGCCCGACCTTCTGACCTCGGGCCTCGCTCGCGGGTTCGCTGCCTCGCTCGTCAGTCATCTCGCGGTGTTGATCGTGCCCTTCGTGCTCATGGCGCTCATCGTCCGGGCGACGCGGGGCCGGTTCGTTCTGCAGTACGTGCTCGTCACGGCCGTGTTTGTCGGCGTGTTCGCGGTGGCGTTCGCCCGCCTGGTCGGAGACGCGCTCGGCCTGCACGGCGCCTCGGCCGTGCTTGCCGCCGTGATGACCGGCGCAAGCATCGTCGGTACGTGGACGGGCCTACGCCTACGGACGCTCGAGGCCGGGCGGCAGCCACTCGATTCTTCCCTGGATCTGTACTTCGGCCAATCGAGGAGGACAGCAGACGGCGGTTCGCCGTGGGGAATGAGCCTGGCATCGATCGCTCGATTCCTCGCCGTTGGCGCGTGTGCGTATGCGACGATCCTCGTCTCGAGCCGCATCGATTGGGATTTCGCGGTGCTCAATACGGGTGTGCTGGTCGTGTGGCTCACGACGCAGGCGCTCGTCTATCAGCGCACGCCGTTCTACCGCGATCTGAGCGACTGGGCGCTCGCGGCCGCCTGCGCCCTTCCTCTCGCGGCAGCTGTCGCCATCGGTTCTAGCGGCTCGATGCGCGGGCCGCTCGATCGCTACGCGGTCTACAACCCCTCATTCCGCCTCGCCGACGCGCTCCTAGGCGGCGATGGCCGGGAGAGCTCGACGTTCGACCGCTACCTGCGCGCGCACACCGGACTCACCGATGTGACGATCGCCCCGATCGACCTCGACTTCGTCCAGAATCTCGGGGCCGCTCCCGCGCCGCCTCCGCCGATGTTTCTGTTCGTCATCGACAGCCTGCGGCCCGACTACCTGGCGCCCTACAACCCGACGGTGCGATTCACGCCGCGCATCGCCGAGTTCGCGGCCGACAGCGTGGTGTTCACCAACGCCATCACGCGCTACGGCGGGACGGGCCTGTCGGTACCGGCGATGTGGGCCGGCGCCGCGATCGTGCACAAGCAATACGTCACGCCGTTTCACCCGATGAACACGCTCGAGAAGCTGCTCGACGCCAACGGCTACCTGAAGTTTCTCGGTCTCGATTCGATCATGCAGCGGCTGTTGGTGCCGTCGCCTTCCATCGACGAGCTCGACCATGGCCGGCCCGTCATGGATTACGAGTTCTGCCGCACGCTCGACGAGCTGCAAGTGAAGCTGGCGGCAGCCGGCGATTCGAGGCCGGCGTTCGCGTACACGCTGCCGCAGGACATTCACATGTCACGGCTCCCTCGGACGGTCGAGTCGGACGAGGACTTCCGATCGTTCTACACGCCGTACGCGGCCAAGGTCCGCGCGCTCGACGCGTGCTTCGGCCGGTTCATCGATGCGCTCAAGCAGCGGAACGTGTACGACGACAGCCTCATCGTCGTGACCGCGGATCACGGCGAGATGCTCGGCGAAGACGGCCGCTTCGGCCACAGCTACCATCTGTTTCCCCAGATCATTCAGGTGCCCCTCATCGTGCATCTGCCGGCGTCGATGGCCCGCACGGCCTCGATCGACGCCGACGCCGTCAGCCTGACCACCGACATCACGCCGACCATGTACGCGGCCCTCGGGTACGACCCGGTCGGCGCCAACGCGCTGATGGGGCGTTCCCTCATCGCCTCGACCGATCAGGTATCGACCGCGCGCCGCCGCGACGCGTACGTCGTCGCGGCCAGCTACGGCGCGGTGTACGCGGTTGCCCGGCACAATGCCAGACGCCTGTACATTGCGGATGCCGTGAGGGGCGGCGACCAGGCGTTCGAGCGCGACCAATCCGGACGTTGGAATCAGGTCGCCGTGACCGCCGGCCTCCGCGCCGTCAATCAGTTCGCGATCCGTCGCCACGTCGACGAGCTCGCGCGGATGTACGATATCGGTGATCGGAAATAGAGTGGCGTGCCCCTGACACCTGACGCCTACGCCCTCCTCGGACTGACCGCCATTGTCGGCGCCCTCGCTGCGGCACTGACGTTCGCCATCCTCCGGTTCTTCGCCGCCGCTCGCGATGCGCGCCGCCGCAGCATGAGGGGTACTGCAGGCGAGGTCGCGCTGCTCACCGCCGCTCTCCAGGACGCCGTCGGCAAGCTCAAGGCGCAGGAGCGCGCGACCGCGGCGCGCGCCGAGGCGTCCGACGCCCGCGCCGAGGCGTCTGAGCGGTTGAGCGGCGAGATCATCTCCAGCCTCTCGGCCGGACTGCTCGTCGTCGCGCTGAACGGCGAGCTTCGCATCATCAATCCCGCCGGCCGGCGCATGCTCGGCATCGGCGACGACGCCCCGCTGCAGGAATGCCGGCGGCTGCTCCCGGCGCCGCTCTCAGAAGTGATCGACGAGTGCCTGGCCACTGGCGGCCCGATCGCCAGGCGGGCTATCCGTCTCGGCCGCGACGACGCGACGACGCACTTGGGCGTGACCGTGTCGCCGTTGTTCCACGAGAGCAGCGCGCTGAACGGTGCGATCTGTCTGTTCACCGACCTGACGGCCGTGAAGGAGCTCGAGGGGCAGCTCCGCCTGAAGGAAAGCCTGGCCACGGTCGGCGAGCTCACGGCCGGCATCGCGCACGAGTTCAGGAACGGTCTGGCCACCATACATGGCTACAGCAAGCTCTTCGACCTCAAGCAGCTCCCGGACCCCTATCGGCCGTATGTCGAAGGCATCCGCGCCGAGGCGGAATCGCTCGGCCAGGTCGTGACCAATTTCCTGAACTTCGCCAAGCCTGCTGACATGACGCCGTCGCGCGTCGACCTCCAGGCGATCTGCGAGCGGGCGGCCGACGAGCTTCGCGGCGAGGCCAGAGCCCTCGGCGGCGACATCACGGTGCGTGGTGAGTTCTCGACCATCGACGGCGACGAAGTGCTCCTGCGCCAGGCGTTCACCAATCTGATTCGCAACGCGGTCGAGGCCTGTGCCGGCGCCGCGCTTGCGCCAGTGGTCGTGGTCCGCTCGGAAATCGACGCCGCGCAGAAGGCCATGCGGATCGCTGTCGACGACAGCGGTCCGGGCATCGACCCGGCCGCGCGCGAGCGGGTCTTTAGGCCCTTCTTCACGTCCAAACGGAACGGCACGGGTCTTGGTCTCGCTCTTGTGCAGAAGATCATCGTCTTTCACAATGGCCGGATCGCCGTCGGCGCCTCTCCACTTGGCGGCGCGAGTCTCCAGGTGACGTTGCCCCTCGACGCAGAAACTTAACACCCCCTCGCTCGAACCCCGCGCAATTTCTGCGACGTCCCTCTCCGTCCCGGCGGAGCGTTGTGCGGATTCGCCAATGTTTTCGGCCGATCTCGCCCGCCGCGCGTGCTGGATCGCGTGTTGCACAGCAGAGAGAACATCATGCGCAACGGCATACGCGGCTTCTCGCTCATCGAGGTACTCATCGCGACGACGATCGTGGTCGTCGCGCTCGCCGGACTGGCGCAGGTGTTCGTGATTGCCTCCGCCGCCAGCCACGGCTCGAAGGCCAGGACCGTCGCGACGATCCTGGCACTCGAAAAGCTGGAGGAGCTGCTGGCGTTCGACGAAGGGATCGGCGGCGGCGCCGACTTCATCGACGCGCGCGGCCAGCGGCTCGAGAGCGGCGGCTCGCCGCCGCAGGGAACGGCGTACGTGCGCCGGTGGGTGGTCGAGCCTGTGCCAGGCAGCGCGCACGATGCGGCCGTGCTGCAGGTCTGGGTCACGCTCTCGACCGGAGAGACCGAGACGGTCCGCCTCGTCGGGGTGAAGCCGCGGAGGCTCCCATGACGCGGTACGAGCGCGGGTTCACCCTCGTCGAGCTCCTCGTGGCCGCGTGTATCACGCTTCTCGTCACCGCCGCCATCGTCGCGGCCGCGCGTCCGGCCGAACACGTGTTCCTGACGCAGTCGGAAGCGGCCGACGAGTTGCAGCGCAGCCGTGTGGCGACGAGCGCGCTGTTCAGAGATCTCGTGATGGCCGGCGCGGGTCCCGACGCGGGCCCCGACGCCGGTTCCCTCGCACGCGCCTTTGCGCCGATTCTTCCGTGGCACCAGGGTCGCACCGGGGGCGACCAGGCGGGCGTCTTCAGAGACGACGCCATCACCCTCTCCTACGTGCCTTCCTCACGGGCCCAGACCACTATCGCAAGCCCGATGCCCGCCCAATCCGGCATTGTCCGTGTGAACACCGGTGCCGGCTGTCCGTTGAGCGACGCCGCGTGCGGCCTTTCGCAGGCCACGACGGTGCTGGCGTACGACGACACGGGATCGGCCGACACGTTCCGCGTCGAGAACGTCGTGGACTCCGTGCTCGAGCTTCGGCACACGAGTGCCGACTCGTTGAAGGTCTATCCCGTGGGCAGCCGCCTGGTGCAGGCGATCGTCCGATCGTATTTTCTCGAGGCTGACGAAGCATCCGACCAGGTTCAGCTGGTGAGAGACGACGGCACCGGTGGTCCCAGCGTCGCGATCGTCGACCACGTGGTCGGTTTGAAGTTCGAGTACTTCGGCGAGCCTGACGGCTCGGCCGTGCTTTCGCCCGCGATTCTGACCGACGGTCCCTGGCGTCCAGACGACAGCGCCCCGAATCGATTCGACGTCGATCTCCTGCGTATTCGAGCCGTCACCGTCCTGGTGCGCGTCGAATCGGCGATGGCCGCGCTTCGTGGACCGGCGGGCCCGCTGTTCTCCCGCGCAGGCACCTCGCGGAGCGGCAACCGCTTCCTGCCCGATCACGAGATCAGATTTCTGGTCTCTCCGAGGAACATGGGGGTCGCGCGATGAGATCCGCTCTGGCAGCCCGCGGTGAACGTCTGGCGTCGCACCGAGACGCCCGTCGAATGCAGCCAGACGTTCACCACGGGCTGCTAGGCCGTGACCAGGGCTTCGCCATCGTCGTGGCGATGATGGGGCTGCTGATGATCAGCGCGATGGCCGTCGCGCTCGTGCTCGCCACGACGACCGACGCCCTGATTGCCCGGAACTTCAGCGACGGCGCCACCGCGATGTACGCGGCCGAGACCATCGCCCTGCGCACGATCGACGACCTCGCCGCCGAGCCCGACTGGAGCGCGGTCCTCGACGGTCGAGCGCACGCTACTTTCTTCGACGGCGGGGCGGGGCAGCGGGCGCTGGCCGATGGCTCGACCATCGATCTGACGGCCATCGTGAACGTGTGGAACTGCGGGAAGGGCCCCGCCTGTACGACGGCCGACATGAATCGGACGACCGTCGAGCGACCGTGGGGCGGGAACAACCCGCAGTGGCGGATCTACGCCTGCGGGCGTCTGGCCGACCTGGCGCCGGGCGTGAGATCGACGTCGCGCGAATACGTTCTGCTGCTCGTGGCCGACGATCCGTCGGAAACCGACGGTGATTCGTCCGTTGACGGTGACGGGGCGGCCAATCCTGGGAGCGGTGTCATTCTGCTTCGGGGTGAGGCGTTTGGCGCCGGCGGCAGCCATGCGGTCGTCGACGTGACGGTCGCGCGAGCGGGCCCACGCCTTCGCGTCGTGTCGTGGCGGCTCGGGCGATAGTGCGCAGTTATATGAAGCCCTGAGCCTCGAGCCCTGACAATAGCCCAGGTTGACCGCCCGCCCAGGCTTAATTAGGATCGAACTAGGGCCGATAGATTGGACAACGCCATGAGAATGCACCTTATCGCCGCCGTCGTTGGTTTTTCTGTGATTGGGGTCGGGGCCGGTGCCGCGCCCGTTTCGGCGCAGACCTTGGCCGATCTCGCGCAGAAGGTCGAGGAGTCTCGCAAGGCCGCCCAAAAGGGCACGAAGACCTACACGAACGCCGACGCCGGCAACGTGCCGGCGGCCACCGCGCCTTCCGGGTCGGGGGGAGGCGCGACCGCCCCAACGCCGGGCGCAGCGGCGGGCGCGGCGACCGGCGCGACGGCCGGCGCGACCGGCGGTCAGACGGGTCAAACGGCGCCGGCAGGCGGGGCCAAGGACGAGGCGTACTACGGCACCAAACTCAAAGATCTGCGTGGGCAGCTCGATCAGGACCGGGCGCTGGCGACGGCCGTGCAGACCCAGGTCAACAGCCTCACGACGGATTTCGTGAACCGGGATGATCCGGCCCAGCGCTCGGTCATCGAACAGGATCGCAACCGCGCGATGTCCGAGCTGGCGCGGCTCCAGAAGCAGATTGAGACCGATCAGAAAGCGATCGCGGATTTCGAAGAAGAAGCCCGCCGAGCCAACGTGCCGCCAGGCTGGCTGCGGTAGTGTCGCTGCGCACCGCCGATCCGCCCATTCTCCTCGTCGAAGACAAAGATTCGCTGCGGGCGATGCTCCGGCACGCGCTGGAGGCGCAGGGCCACGCCGTGCTCGAAGCGCGCGACGAGCCCGAGGCGGTGCGGGTGCTCGGTTCGTCGCGGCCGGGCGTCGTGCTGTCGGATCTGCGGCTGCCCGAAGGCGACGGCTTCGGCGTGCTGCGCGCCGCCAAGGAGATCGATCCCGAGCTGCCCGTCATCGTGATGACGGCCTTCAGCACGATCCAGGATGCCGTCCGGGCCATCAAGGACGGCGCACTCGATTTTCTCGCCAAGCCGGTCGACCCCGATCATCTGCTGCTGATGGTGGAGCGCGCGCTGGCGCAGCGCCGGCTCGCGACCGAGAACATCCTGCTCAAGGAAGAGCTGGCCGCGCGTCGTGGCGCGCCGCAGATCGTCGGCGAGGATCCCAAGCTCAAGCAGGTGACGGTGGCGCTCCAGCGCGCGGCGTCCACCGATGCGACGGTACTGCTCGAGGGCGAGAGCGGCACGGGCAAGGAACTGTTCGCGCGCGCGTTGCACGTGCTCAGCCCGCGCGCCGACGGTCCGTTTGTCGCCATCAACTGTGCGGCGATTCCCGAGACGCTCCTCGAGACCGAACTGTTCGGACACGAGAAGGGCGCGTTCACGGGCGCCTCCGCCCGTAAGCCCGGCCGGTTCGAGCTGGCGCATCGAGGCACGCTGTTTCTCGACGAGATCGGGGATCTGCCGCTGTCGCTGCAGGCCAAGATCCTGCGCGCGCTCGAGGAGAAGGCCTTCGAGCGCGTCGGCGGCACGGCGCTCCTGCGGGTGGACGTACGGGTCGTCGCGGCCACCAACCGCAACCTGAAGGCCGCGGTGGCGGCGCGCCAGTACCGCGAGGATCTGTATTTCCGGCTGTCGGTGTTCCCCATCACGATCCCGCCGCTCCGCGAGCGCCCGGGTGACATCACGATGCTGACGCGGCACTTCATCGAGAAGTTCTGCAGGGACTTGAACAAGAAGCCCCTCGCATTGGCGGACACGGCCATCGACGAGCTCCGCGCGTATCCGTGGCCGGGCAACGTGCGCGAGCTGCAGAACTGCATCGAGCGGGCCGTGATTCTCACCGACGGCGACACGATTCACGGGCGGCACCTGAACCTGTCGTTCCGGCGGGACGCCGCGCCGGCCACGCAGGTCGACAGCGCGTGGAGCCAGATCGATCTCTCGGGCTCGCTGGCGGCCGCCACCAGGCGGGTGATCGCCGAAGCCGAGAAGCGGAAGATCGCGCAGACGCTCGGGGACGCCGGCGGCCACCGCGGCCATGCCGCCGAGATGCTGCAGATCAGCTACAAACAATTGCTGGGCAAGCTGCGCGAGCACGGGCTGGAAGCGCTCGCTACTTCTTGAAGCCGACACGCCCCAACGCGGCCTTCATCTCCTTCTCGGTCACGTCATCGACAATGGCCGTGGCGCCGATGGCGGTCGGCAGCACGACGTGCAGCCGGCCGTTGACCATCTTCTTGTCGTGCCGCATGGCGTCGAGCATCTCCGATGTCGGGATGTCGGCGATTGGCGGCAGCGGTCCCAGGCTCGCGATGAGGTCGGCCAGGGCCTTTCTGTCGCGATCGGCGAGCGCGCCCCGGTGTACGGCCAGCTCGGCGGCGACCCGCATCCCGTAGGCCACGGCCTCGCCATGGCGGAACTTGCGATACTTCGTCACCGACTCCACGGCGTGGCCGGCCGTGTGCCCGAAATTGAGGATGCGGCGCGGTCCGGCCTCCCGCTCGTCGGCGGCGACGACCGCGGCCTTGATGCGGCACGAGTCGGCGATGACGGCGGAGAGCGCGTCCTCGTTCCTGGCGAAGATCGTGGTCCGCTCGCGCGCGACGCGATCGAAGAGATCCGGGCTCGAGGTCATCCCGTACTTGATGACCTCATACAGGCCGGCGCGGAATTCGCGGCGGGGCAGCGTGGCGAGCACCGACGGATCGATGACGACGGCGTGCGGCTGGTGAAACGCTCCAATCAGGTTCTTGCCGAGCGCGTGGTTCACCCCCACCTTGCCGCCAATCGAGGCGTCGACCTGCGCGAGGAGGGTCGTCGGCACGTGTGCGAGCGCGATGCCGCGCAGGTAACTGGCAGCGGCGAATCCCGCCATGTCTCCGATGACGCCGCCCCCGAAGGTGACGAGCGTCGACTGGCGCTCCGCGTTCGCGTGGATGAGCGCTTCATAGACGCGCGAGACGGTCTGGAGCGTCTTGAACCGCTCGCCGTCGGGCACGAGAATCGGCTCGCCGAACCCCGCGCGAGCGAGCCGCGAGCCGTGAAAGCGCCAAATGAGCGGGCTCGAGACGACAAAACGGCGCCCCGGCGCGCCGGCTTCATCGAGCAGCCGCGGCAGGCGATCGAGGATGCCGTGGCCGAGCGAGATTACGTACCGGCGGGATGGGGTCGGGACGTCGATGCGCGTGATGGTCATGGGTTGGGATCGCTCGTAATTGTTTACCGCTAATGGATCGAAGGCGGTAAACAATTACGTGTCACGATCATGGCCTTGGAAGATGTCTAGGATAGCAAACGTCGAGTACCCATTGGCGTGATCACCACCGACTTTCTGATCGTGGGCGGCGGCATCGCCGGCTTGCGTGCCGCCATCGCCCTCGCGCCGTCTGGCCGGGTGCTGGTGCTCACCAAGGCGGCGGCGACCGAAAGCAACACGGGCTACGCGCAAGGCGGCATTGCCGCGGCCATCGGTCCTGGCGACAGCCCCGCGCTCCACGCGGCCGACACCATACGCGCGGGCGACGGCCTGTGCGACGAGACCGCGGTGTCGGTGCTCGTCGAAGACGGCCCGCGCGACGTCCGCGAGCTCGTCGACTGGGGGGTCGGCTTCGATCGCGATCGCGACGGGCGTCCCGCGCTGGCGCTCGAGGCCGTGCACAGCGTGCGGCGCGTGCTGCATGCGGGCGACGCCACGGGACGTGAGATCGGTCGCGCGTTGTGGGCCCGCACAGTGGGTCTGCACTCGGTCGAGACGATCAACCACGCGCTCGTCACCGAGATCATCGTCGAAGGAGGCGTGGCGCGCGGCGTCCGATACTTCGACAGCGAGGGCGTCGAGCAGGAAGCCCGTGCGAGCGCAACGCTGCTGGCCACCGGCGGCGCGGGCCAGGTGTTTCGCGAGACCACGAATCCGGGCGTGGCCACAGGCGACGGCGTGGCGCTCGCCTATCACGCGGGCGCGCGTGTG
>Ga0209343_10010148_pt1 | contig 10754 bp, 10 predicted proteins | sample RifCSPlowO2_02_FD_184026 | JGI IMG/M metagenome (GOLD analysis project Ga0209343, IMG submission 184026) | Groundwater microbial communities from Rifle, Colorado - Rifle CSP2_plank lowO2_0.2 (SPAdes) (version 2) | ecosystem: Environmental > Aquatic > Deep subsurface > Groundwater | place...
AATTTAATGTCTTATCTAATTCATTAGGAAGGTTATTTGACCAATGTGAGTAAATAATGGAATTGGTTAAAATGAAAAATTCTAATTTTAAGGTATTGTTAGTTTATGCAAATTCATACATGGATACTCTTATTCCGGTAAGCATAACTTGTCTTGCTACTTCTCTTAAGAGGGCTGGATTTCAGGTAAAACTGTTTGATACAACGTTTTACCTTGACGAATCAAGTGATTTGATACGAATTGAGACTGGACAGGTAAAGGAATTCAGGTCAGGAGAAAGGAAATTTCCTATTTATAAAACAAAAGTAGAAAACGATTTCAGGAAAAGTGTTCTTGAATATTCTCCTGATGTTATAGGTATTTCTTGCGTTGAAACAACATACAGGCTTGCCATTCGTATGATAGATAATATCAGCGATTTAGATATACCGATAGTATTTGGTGGTATTCACACAATATTTTCTGCTAATGAAGTTATAGTTGAAAAAAACATTGACGCTGTGTGTATTGGAGAAGGCGAGGAGGCAATAATTGAGTTTTGTGCTGCTCTTGCAAATAAAAGTGATGCACCTATTATAGATAATATGTGGATAAAAAGGGATAACGAAATTATAAAAGGTCGGAAGGGCACCCTTTTTTCTTTTGAAAAAAACGAGTTTATAGAGCCAAATTATGAAATATTTGAAGAGGCAAGATTTTACCGACCTATGAGCGGAAAAGTTTACAGGATGCTTCCCTTGGAAATTTCAAGGGGCTGTATATACAAGTGTAGCTATTGCTCTGCGCCTGGACTGAAAGAATATTTTAAGGATGTAGGGCAATGGATGAGATATAAAAATATGAGTGCTATACAAAAAGAAATAGAGCATTGTATTGAAAAATACAACGTTGAATATTTTTACATAGTTTCTGAAACCTTTTTGGCTATGCCTAAAAGAAGATTTGATGAATTTGTTGAAATGTATTCTCAATTTAAAATCCCCTTTTGGTGCAATACCAGGCCGGAGACAATAACTGAGGAAAATATAAAAAAGTTAGAGTCTATCGGTTGCCACAGAATGAGTATAGGCATTGAGCATGGAAACGAAGAATTCAGGACGACAATGCTTAAAAGGAAAGTGTCTAACAAAAGGATAGTAGAAGCATGCAAAATTATGGAAAATTCCAGCATCGAATTTTCAGTTAATAATATAATTGGTTTTCCCGAAGAAACCAGGGATTTGATTTTTGACACGATAGAGATAAATAGAGAGTTCAATGCGGATAGCCACACTGTTTTAATATTGCAGCCATATAGAGGTACATGGCTTTACGACTATTGCGTTAAGAAGGGATATTATTCCAAAAGCCAGTTAGCAAAAGATAATTCGGTTGAGCCGGTAATAAGAAACGAAAACCTTACTTTAGAAGAAATTAAAGGATTGCAAAGAACGTTTAATTTCTATGTAAAATTTCCTAAATCAGAGTGGCCAAAAATAAAAATTGCAGAAGAATTTACAAAAGAAGGAAACGAAGTTTATAGAGAATATACCGAAAAATTTAAAGAAAAATATTTGTAATCACTAAATTTTTTATGGAGTGTCGAAGATAACCCCCCCTTTTTTTATTAAAAACAGAACCCTGTAACAGTCTGTAATATGAGAATTTTACTTATCTTTGATTCTATGCTAATGGTGTGCAAGGATAATTTACCATTCTTTAATAAGAATGATACTGTGCATCTCTTTCCTTTAACTTCAAAAAAGTTTATAACAACTGACCTTCTAATAAAAATAAAAGGTTTTAAGTGTAATGTGAAGTCTGATATTCCAGAAAAGTTTCTGCAATTACTAAATAATAGCACAATGTAAAATAGGATTTTAGCTTAATAGAGAGGTGCGAGAAATGAATGTAATAGTTTTTGGTGGTTCTGGATTTCTCGGCAGTCATGTGGCTGATGCCCTCAGTAATGCAGGCCATCATGTAAAAATATATGACCTACGGAAATCTGAATATCTAAAGCCAACACAGGAGATGATTATTGGTGATATTCTTGATGAAGCCAAAGTAATGGATGCCGTGAAGGGAGCTGATGTTATATACAATTTTGCCGGTATTACTGATATTGATGAGGCATCAAATAAGCCTATTGAAACTATAAAGTATAATATTCTTGGAAATACCTTGCTTCTTGAGGCAGCCAGGAAAGAAAAAATTAAACGCTTTGTCTATGCAAGCACGGTTTATGTTCACAGCAATTCAGGATCATTTTACAGATGTAGTAAAATTGCCTGTGAACATTATATAGAGACCTATCAGGAACAATTTGGAATGGACTATACTATTTTACGCTATGGAACTCTATACGGCAACAGGGCAGATTCAAGGAACAGCGTTTATCGCTATCTAATGCAGGCAATGAAAGAAGGAAAGATTGTATATTTTGGGGATGGTAATGAGATCAGAGAATATATAAATGTCCTTGATGCTGCAAAATCGAGTGTAGAGATACTTGCGGATGAATTTAAGAATGAGCATATCACTTTTGTTGGTCATTATCCAATGAAAGTAAGCGAACTTTTTATAATGATAAGAGAAATACTTAAGAAGGACATAAAAATAGAATATATAGAGCCTAAATTTGACGACCCAATTGGTCATTACACAATAACACCATATACATTCATTCCAAAGGTCGGGAAAAAATATGTAAAACATTATTATACGGATATGGGGCAGGGATTACTCCTCTGCATACAAGAGATATTTGATACGACCCATAATAATGGAGTTTTAAAATGAGGAAAGTCTTTATAGCAACCAGTTCATTTGCTAAAGACGATAGTAGGCCTATAGAAATACTGAGAGAAACAGGTTTTGAGGTCTATTTAAACCCACATGGCAGAACCCTCTCCGAAGATGAGATAAGGAATTATCTAATAGATAAGGATTTCCTGATCGCCGGTACAGAGCCCCTCTCAAGACATGTACTTGAATCTGCAAAAGGACTGAAGATCATCTCCCGCTGCGGTGTGGGAATGGATAATGTAGATATGGATGCTGCAGGGCAATTAGGGATCAGGGTCTATAATACTCCAGATGGTCCTACAAGTGCCGTAGCAGAATTAACGGTTGGGTTGATGTTAAATCTAATGCGAAATGTACCTTTGATGGACCGGGAGGTCAGATCAGGCATTTGGAAGAAGCGGATGGGGAATCTCTTAAACAAAAAAAAGGTTGGAATTATAGGGTTTGGCAAGATTGGCCAGAAGGTGGCAGAACTCCTGTTTCCATTCGGTTGTGCTTTGGCATATTGCGATATCAGGGACTTGGATTCCGTGTTTGGGATTGAGAAACTCGAATCCTGTGAGCTTTTGAAACACAGTGATATAGTATCCATTCATGTCTCTTCAAAAAGGCAAATAATAGGAGAGAAAGAGATAAAATTGATGAAGAAGGGGGCGTGGTTGGTAAATATTTCACGAGGTGGTGTTGTAGATGAAGATGCCTTATATATCGCCCTTAAGGAAGGACATCTGTCAGGTGCGGCGCTTGATGTCTTTGGAAAGGAACCTTATATGGGCACACTATCCGAATTGGATAATGTAATACTAACTCCTCACATCGGATCTTATGCAAAGGAGGCGCGGGTGGAGATGGAGATGCAAGCGGTGGAAAATCTTTTAAAAGGATTAGAGGTGATGCTATAGTTCTCTTTATGTCTACAGTAAGACGGGTTCTTTTTACCGGAGTACAAAACAATCATGCGAATTGTTTATCTAAAATTACCGTGAAATATTTAGACTTAACCAATGCCTTTTTATGATGAACTTATTGCTAAAGAAAAAAAAGCTCATCGAAAAAAAATCAGGATGACGCAAATTGAATAATAAAGCCAATAAATGAAACATGTTTTTTTGTCGCATATCCTGGAGAATGAAATGCCTGTTTACGGCGGCAAGGCTTTATTGAACATTAGAAATGTTAAATCCATAGGAAGAGGCGACTCCGCAAATGTCTTTAGTTTCACTATGGAAAACCACTGGGGTACACATGTGGACTGTCCGGCTCATTTTTTTAATAATGGGTATGGGATAATAGATTATCCGGCAGAAAAATGGTTTTTTGAGAAGCCTTATGTAGTTAATCTTGATCTTAGCGAAAACGAGATTGTAGAACAAAAACAAATTGGTGATATCCCGGATAAGACAGACATAGTTTTGATAAAGACATCTTTCTCAAGGTTTCGGGATAACTATAAATATGCGACAAACAACCCGGGGATAAGTCCTGACGTTGGCTTTTGGCTAAGGGAAAAACATCCTTCCGTTAGAGCAGTTGGATTCGATTTTATATCCATATCATCTTATCAGAACAGGGCACTTGGAAGGGAAGCTCATCTTGCTTTTCTCAACCCGAATGGGATTAATGCTCCTGTTTTAATTATTGAAGACATGGATCTGTCATGTGATCTAACAGCTCTGCATTCTGTTCAGATCATGCCTTTAAGGTTCAGTTTAATGGACAGCGCCCCGTGCACTATAATAGCGACGATAAGAGGCTAAGCAATGATTAAATCAATAATTTTTGATTTCGATGGGGTCATAGTTGAATCAGTAGATATAAAAACCAATGCATTTGCCAGATTGTTTGAACCTGAAGGTTCTGAAGTTGTTGAAAAAGTGGTTAATTATCACTTGAAAAATTCTGGAATCTCAAGGTATGAGAAATTCAGGTATATTTATAAAGAAATATTGGCACGTTCTCTTTCTGATGAGGAATTTGAAGTGCTTTGCAACCGCTTTGCTACCCTTGTGAAGGATTCTGTAGTTGAGGCTCCTTATGTACAGGGCGCGCTGCAATTTCTGGAACAATACTCAGCGGTCTATCGGTGTTTTATTGTAACTGCAACCCCGCAAAAGGAAATTGAAGAGATTGTTCAAAGGCGTGGGATTGCCGGATTTTTTAAAGGTATTTATGGCGCTCCACTCAAGAAAGAGGATACGGTGAAGGCAATACTTTCATCTGAAGGCGCTCGTCCACAAGAGACTGTCTACATAGGCGATGCATTAAGTGATTATAATGCTGCTGTAAGGAATGGTGTTAACTTTATTGCACGTATATACGACGGAGTTGCAATTTTTGAGGATAAAAATTATTTGAAAACAGAAGATTTGACCAGCCTTTATGAAATCATTATAACCTTTGAGAACAAAGATTAGTACACGCTCCTTTAGTAAAAAAAATTGACATATGCCCAATAATAACTTAGTTATAGCTTTCAATAAATGTAATATTTCAGCATTGAAGAACCTTTTCCCTGAAAAAAGAAAAACATTATGGATTTATCTGGGGAAGGATTTTCTAAAGAGGCGCCTTGTAATGGAAAGGCTTGGCAACCAATTCAGCAAAATTGATACAGCGAAACTTCTTGATGGAGTTGCTACGGATATTCGCCAGGCCCATGTGCGATGGATCGATGAACTTAACAGGAGATACGGTGATAATATTGATTGGTGGTTTGGATCAATATCATCAAGAGATATCTGCATAAGCAATTTGTTTCAATACCACTGTTATCTGGAACTTCTAAAAAAACTATGGGAAAGGGATGAGTTGCCTGAACTTGTGATAGTTGAGTCTCCGGCACTATCTACAGCTATATGCAAATGGGCGGAGAATCAAGATATTAATGTTTGTGTCAAAGGTGTAACTATACAAAGATTTTGGCTTTGGGGTAAGTATATAGCTCTGCTGGTTCGTATAGGGTATTATGCCCTCGACTTTTTATTGAGACGAATAGCGGCGTTTCTATCTAGATCATCTGTCAAATCAGATAGTTCTAGTAAACACTGTGACATAATAGTTGACACCTTTGTTCACAATAACAGCCTGTCGGAAGACGGATCGTTTATTGATCGCTATTTTCCCTATCTGCATGAATACCTCTCTAACCAGGGTAAGCGTGTAATGATACATCCGGTCTTGTACGGGATGAAATTTAATTATCTCACCCTTTATCGCAAACTGCACAGGAGTAAATCCCGTTTTATCATTCCCGAAGATTATCTGAGATTTTCCGATTACTGCAAGTCCCTCACTTTTCCCGTGAGATATTTGTGGACAAGAGTAGTCTCTCCCCTTCTTGATAAATTTGATATGGATGATATCCTGAAAGAAGAGAAAAGATTGCAGACTTTAGCAGGAATTAGGGCGGTTATTGTTTACCGCCTTTTCATGAGGCTTGGTCAAGCTGGATTCAGTCCTGCTGTTGTTCTAAACTGGTATGAAAACCAGATAATAGATAAGGCGCTGATTGCAGGTGTCAGACAGTATCTCACAAGTGCCAGGGTAATAGGCGCACAGATGTTTCAACATTCTCAAAATTTTTTAAACTGGTATCCTTCTCAATCTGAAGTAGAAAAAAAGCTTGTGCCTGATATATTGCTTGAGACAAGCCAGCATCAGTGCGATATAGTTCAGGCATTCACAGATGACATTCCCTGCGCCGTTGCCGGGGCGCTCAGATATCAGCACGTTTTTGAAGATAACTCCATAAATTCATTATCGTGTGATAATAAGCAAATAATACTGGTTCTCCTGCCTTTTGATATTGCTGAGTCGGTTGAGATGCTTGAAATATTACATGATGCGTTGGGTGATATCAGGAACGATGCTGCTGTCCTTATTAAAAATCATCCTGACTACAGTCCGGAAAAACTGATCAGGAGCTATGGGCAAAAACAGTGGCCAAAACGGTTTGATTTAATAAGTGGGGTTCTGTCTGAAGCATTGGGAAATGCTTCTATTGTTATATCTTCAAACTCCAGTTCTATGGTAGAGGCGGCGGTAAAGGGAGTGCCTGTTATTTTTTTGGGCAGACAAACTGTTCTTAACCAGAACATTCTATATAATCTAAATATGGAAATTGTTACAGAATGTTTTTTAACATCTGATTTGGTTACAGCTATTAACAAGTATCTTAATCTTTCACCAGATAAGCGAAAGGAATATAAGGAAATGGGTAAAAAAGTACGGGACATTTTCTTTACGCCTGTAAATGAAGAAACAATGTTGCCATTTCTTGGAGATGAGTATTTTAAGAAAGATAGCTGATTTATTGAGAAGCCTATTATTACCCTATCAATTTGGATTTGTTCAAGGACACTCTTATTTATCTAAACATCAGGTTCTTGAAATCAAAGATGTTTTGAATTCGAATAATAGAGAAGGGGAAGAAATAGTAAGTAAATATGAGAAGCAAATGACGTCGTCTATCGGCAATGGGTACGGTATCAGTTTCGCCGCTGGAAGAATGGCTTTCTATACCTTAATGAAGGCGTTGGGTATCGGCGAAGGCGATGAAGTCATTTTACCTGGTTTCACTTGCTCGGTAATGCCGAATGCTGTATGGCGAACTGGAGCAAAGCCTGTTTTTGCTGACATTGACAGCGAAACATTTGGCTCCAGCGCCGAAGGGATTGAAAAGAGAATTACATCACGCACTAAAATAATTGTGGCACAGCATTCTTTCGGTATACCATGCAATATTCAAGAAATAGTTGAATTAGGTAAGAAAAAAGGGCACTTTGTTCTGGAAGACTGTGCACTTACTTTAGATTCTGCAATTAGAGGGATAAAAGCTGGAAATTGGGCAGATGCAGCTATCTTTTCTACAGACCGCACAAAACCTATAAATACCCTAATAGGGGGCTTTTTATTTACAAAAGACGAATCACTTTATAACAAGATAAAGGGTCTGCCCGTTAATTTACCCCAATTAGAAAAAGACCATCAGGAAAGGCTCTATAAACGATTTCTGTTTGAACTAAAATATTATATGCCTGAAAATTATCCAAGGGGTGTTTTTTTAAGTCATTTTTATTCAATTAAAGGGAAACTAAAATTAGATAATAAAAGCACATTCTTAGACTCTGATTACACCAAAAGGCCGTCAGCTGTCAGGAATTATCCCTATCCTGCTAAATTTCCACCATTTCTTGCGCAGCTTGGACTGTTTGAGCTTGAGCGTTGGAACAATGAAAAACAAAGGAGAAAGAATTTACTCAGAAGATACCTTAACATAGTTGGGCAGTCTGGTTATGACACACATATGCCAAAGGCATATCTAGACCATGACTTGGATATTGTTCCCTTACGTTTTGTTTTCAAGTTTCCGAATTCTGGGAAATTATTAAAAAAAATGGAGGAGTTTATTGATGTAAATTCCATCTGGTTCCGCACGCCTGTTATTTGCAGTCCCGGCGGTCCGGAGAGTCTTGGCTATATTAGGGGGAGTTGCAGGATTGCAGAAGAAACCGGAAAGGCTATAATCAATTGGCCGTGTGTTATTCCGGAAAACTGGGAGACAAGACTCATGGACGTTTTTGAGAAGGTCCTGAATGACTAAAATCAGACTTTCAAAATCTGTCATTGGTGATTTAGAAATAGAGGCTTTATCAAAGGTGATAACCGAAGGCTACCTCGGCATGGGCAGTTTTGTCCATGAATTTGAGGAGAGATTAAAAAAATATCTTGAAGCAAAACATGTTATATGTGTTAATTCAGGAACTGCTGCCTTACATCTTGCTCTTATGTCGATTGGATTAAAACCAGGAGATGAAGTCTTAGTACAATCCCTTACATATATTGCAAGTTTTCAGGCAATATCTGCCTCCGGGCTAAAGCCAGTCCCCTGTGAAGTTATCCCTGAAACATGCACTATTGACTTAAAAGATGCCGAAAAGAAAATAACAGAAAGAACAAAAGTAATTATGCCTGTCCATTATGCAAGCAGGGTGGGTAATCTGGATGAAATATATGATTTCGCAAAAAAATATAATTTAAGAGTCATAGAAGATGCCGCCCATGCATTTGGAAATACATATAAGGGTAAAAAGGTAGGTTCTTGTGGCGATATTATGTGCTTCAGCTTTGACGGGATAAAGAATATCACGTCTGGCGAAGGTGGAGCAGTGGTCACTAATGATGATAAAGTAGCACAGTTTGTTATGGATGCCAGATTGCTTGGTGTTCAGAAGGATACAGAGAAAAGATACCAAGGGCAGAGGAATTGGGAATTTGATGTTACTCATCAGGGCTATCGTTATCACATGAGTAATTTGTTTGCTGCTATTGGTATTGTTCAGTTAAATAGGTTTGAAAAGGAATTCAAACCAAAACGACAGATGATTGCAAAGAAATATCATGAATCATTAAAAGAGGTTGAAGACATAATACTTTTCCCTGATGATTATGACGAGATAGTTCCACATATATTCCCAATCAGGGTAAATGGCAGACGAGATGGACTTAGACAGTATCTAATTGATAACAATGTAGAATGTGGAATACATTATTATCCTAACCATCTTCTGACCTATTATGGGGCAAGAAAGGGAGAACTGCCTGTTACAGAGCAGATTTACAGCGAATTGCTTACATTGCCCTTACATCCTGATTTAACATTGGAAGAACAGAATTATGTGATTGAGAGGGTAAAGACTTTTTCGTCCGCAGATTACGCAGATTAAAATATCTTTTTAAAGATTTGTATGTGAAAGGATGATTATGAAAGTTGTCATATTAGCAGGTGGTTTAGGCACAAGGCTCAGCGAGGAGACCGTAGTTAAACCAAAACCCATGGTAGAAATTGGCGGCAAGCCTATGCTGTGGCATATTATGAATATTTACGGCGCTTATGGTTTTAATGAATTTGTTGTAGCCCTCGGATATAAAGGCGAGGTCATAAAGGAATACTTTCTAAATTATTATAATTTTCAGAGTAATTTAACCATTTCGCTAAAAACTGGAGAAGTTTCAGCATCAAAGAACTGTTATCGTGACTGGACAATACACCTGATAGATACAGGAATAAATTCCATGACCGGAGGAAGGCTTCATAGATTAAAAGATAGGCTGGCAGGTGAAACATTTATGCTCACATATGGTGATGGTGTTAGCAATGTTGATATTAAAAAGTTAGTAGATTTTCATAAATCCCACGGCAAAATTGCCACGGTGACCGCTGTGAAACCATCTGCCCGTTTTGGTGGAATGAAGTTTAATGGCGATAGAGTTGTTGAGTTTACCGAAAAACCTCAGACAGGCGAAGGATGGATCAATGGTGGATTTTTTGTATTTGAGCCAAAGGTATTTGACTATTTACAGGGAGATGACACAATCCTTGAAGGAAAGCCGTTAGAAAATCTGGCAAAAGATGGTCAGTTAACGGCATATAAACATGATGGTTTCTGGCAGTGTATGGATACTTTAAGGGATAAGCAGTTGCTGGAAAATTTATGGGCAAACGCCAAAGCACCGTGGAAGGTGTGGTAAGATAAGTCGTGATATCTTTCGGAAATGTTTATAAAAGTAAGTGTATCCTGATAACAGGCCATACTGGTTTCAAGGGGTCATGGCTTTCGATATGGCTGACCTATTTAGGCGCAAAAGTAATAGGTTATTCAGCCTATTTGCCTTCCGACCCCTGCAACTTTGAGGTATGCAACCTTCAGAATCATATAACGCATATTGAGGGAGATGTTCGTGATATTGAAAAGATGACTGATGTTTTCTCTGCATATAAGCCGGATATAGTTTTTCATTTGGCTGCGCAGGCAATAACGAGACGTTCGTATGATATACCGCAGGAAACTTTTTTTACTAATCTTGGTGGAACCGTAAATGTGCTGGAATGTATTAGGAAGAGCGATTCAGTAAAGGCTGCAGTTATTATTACAAGCGACAAATGTTATCAGAATGTTGAATGGGTA
>Ga0209343_10010149_pt1 | contig 10753 bp, 8 predicted proteins | sample RifCSPlowO2_02_FD_184026 | JGI IMG/M metagenome (GOLD analysis project Ga0209343, IMG submission 184026) | Groundwater microbial communities from Rifle, Colorado - Rifle CSP2_plank lowO2_0.2 (SPAdes) (version 2) | ecosystem: Environmental > Aquatic > Deep subsurface > Groundwater | place: Rifle...
TGAGTGCAGCTCAATACGATATGAAGCTGATGGGTTGAGCGAATACTGAGCACCGTCAATATTAATGTTGGTAGGCGATTGAATAAACAAAATCTCATCAGTTAATGAATCAGCGTGCTGCCCTGGGTAAACTGTACGTCCGGATTTTGGTGCATTTAAAATTTCCTGACCATTTTCCGACGGAGGAACAGCACTAAAATTCGCTACTGGCATTGGGTTGGTCAGATTATGGGTCGTTTTAAGTATTTTGTTTTCTAAAAGCTGATGGCCCAGATCATTAGGATGATAGCTCTCAGTACCAATCGGCCCGAATTTAGTTGGTAGGTCGTAACCTAATGTTAAACCATTTACGGCAACTGAGCCGCCTTTGGCTTCACAGAGCCGGTGATCGTTTAGTGCGTCTTCGGTATCGACATAGAGAACACCCGCCTTCGATGCGGCTAGGTTAATTACTGAATTCAGATAACTGATAAGTTGTTTGGAAAATAGAACCTCCTCTTGGCGCAAATGGACATTGAGTGCGCAGTTACCGCCCGGCTTAGCAATTTGTGGATAGCCAATAACGTAAATCCTAGCGTCTGGTGCGCCGCTATTTTTAATTATTTGGTAGGTTTGGACCAACTTTGGAAAAAGCTGGTTATTGATCTCGCGTACCAGCTCCAACCGGTCTTCGTAACTGCTGTAGCAAGTTGTCAATTCCCACGGCACACCACACTTTGTAACAATCTTAGAAAATCCAATATCATTCCCGCCAACAGAAATTAATATGGCCTTGGGTTGATAACGACTAACAAAATCCGACTGGTTTATATATCCAGGCTTAAAAGAAGCGAATATTGAATCCATTTCTTGAGGAGTTATCTCGCTTCTAGGTTTTTTTCTGTCTTGCGCTTGGCTTTTATAGCCTAAACTAGAATTAGTTATGTCATCCGTGTATGCGCCTGAACAGGCAATCGATTTATAAGAATTAAAACTTAAATCTTTACCTATTAAATATGGATATGAAATTAATGACAGGTGACATTCATTGTCTTTTGTATCAGTGCCTCCCTGATAATCGAAGGCGCCCTCGCCGGAGATAAACGATTCACCCATTCCGAGTAGTTCTATCTGGTTGGAAAGGCCAGTGCTCGCACCAATTGAAACCTTGGCAGTTTTGCGGATGGAGCCGACAAAATAAGTCGAGTAGGCGCTCAGGGTGTCGTTGCTTATAAACTTAAGATTGCTGCTAAAACTGTAGCCAGGCAATTGTTGGCTCAGGAAAGTCTTCAGGTCACGCGACTGACAGCTCACTGGCCCGTTGATTGTATCGGGAACTGTCCCGCAGGTGGCAAGGTCGTAAATTTTGAATGAACTGAAACCTTGCGAACTTACCGCGGCGTAGCGGCCGTCATTGGAAATCGTTGTCCTGATGGCCGGGTCAACACCAATTGTGTAATTAAAACCATTGCCAAATGGCAAGACCTCAAACGTCTGCAGGTTTACGCGTAGCATAGTGACATTAGGCATAGACATAACCATCCACCGGCCGTTTTGCGAAAAGTTCATGGAGTTGTAATCAGCTGCCAGGCGATGGTTAGTTTTGTCAGCCAGCTTGCCATCAGGTGCCCGATTAACTTTGTATTGTATGCCTCCGCCAAAAACATCCACTTTTGTTATTGAGCTAGTGAAGTTGTAATTGAAGTAAAGATAAAAACCGTATGGCGGTTCGGTTGTATAGCTAATGAAGGTACTCGAATTAGGTATAGGCAAAAAATGCTGCTTATTGTCCACATAACTAATTACTGGCCAATAATTTGCAGTACCGTTTAACCGCACAGTTCCGTTATATGTGGCTGCTCCATAGTTTGCTGGAATAGAGCAGGTGTTTACATCCTGTTTTTGGCAATCAATATTATTGTTCAAGGACGACGGAGTCGCGGTTGTGTCCAGTCCTTTTTGGAATGAAAGCGGAGAGGTGACCCAAGAAAAAGAATTCTCAGCATTTGCAATTGATACTAAAAATAAGCCCACAACCAAAAATAATAAAACCGATGGAAACCCTACGAGCTTATGCATAAAACACCAGTTTGACAACTGGTCAAATTATCTCATTTTATGAACCTAGATACAATCAGTTTGATAAAGGATAAAATATTTCTCTTGCATCGCCCGAGCAGCTGATAACCACGAAGAAAGGTTTTTTATTACTTCCACGCTTGAGTTCAAGAGCTATCTCTCTGGGTATTTCAAAAACATATTTAATTGCGCAAAGCAGTCCAGCAGAGTCATAGTGGTCTACAAAAATATTTGTTTCGGTTGATCCTGACGGAGTTATATCTATTGAAGATGTAGGTGGAGGTATCGGCTTCAGTACGTCCGAGTGGTTGCTTATGGTTGATTTAATTTTTTGCCTAAGACTATTTGCTTCATTTTTATCTTCAACTCCGTATATAAATTCGTTATCTATATAACAGGAAAGCGGGCCATCGCCGATCGCAATATGTGATCTTGAGCACTCATTTGTAGCTTTGAAATTATCAGGTTGACCGACATTTTCAACTATATCCTCATAAACTGCATCAATAGCTGTTCTAGCTTGAGCAAACGCCCGTTTATTAAGCTCCAACGTAACTCTTTGATAAACAAAAAAACCTAAAATGAGCAGAATAACCATCAGAACAAGTGAAACTAGCTTATGAGCTCTAATCCAAAAAAACGACCGCTTGATTTTACTTAAAGCGGTCTTTGCCATAAGGGTATTTAACCTCACATTTAATAATTCTACAAATCACTATGTTGCACTGATGGAACCATAAACATATAATGCTTATGTATGAAGCGAGCCCAAAAATTACAGGCTCTGATGATTAGCATTGGTTATGTCATTTCTTTCGGCTTGTTTAATGCGGGTCTGGCCTTGGCTGACACTAAACCGTACTTTAAGGCTTACGGCGCTGATACCTTTAGTGGGGGCTGGTTTAATGCCGAGGCGATAGCCTGCGACCCAAACGGCCAATACTACCAAGCGCCTGTTTTATCCGGTGCGACTAACTACTACAAAGGTGGGGTGATGGCCTTTGCTACGGCTGACTCAGGCAGCGGATCTTGGGTCAGGAAGGGAGCTTCTTCGGAATTTGCTGCAATTTCTTTAGGTTTGATTGAAGGCTCTAACGCCAGTCAGTATGGCTATTACAGCCACCCATCAGGGGGATATAAGGATCTGAATTTCGCCAATTTTAGTAGCACATCGATAAATAACTGGTGGGGAGGCCTATTTGCCGGCTCTGCCCCCCAAGCCCACTGTGTGCCTGACTATTTCTCAACCAAGCAAAATTCCAGCACCATTGATAAATCGATAAGTTCAGGCAGTGTAGATGTTGCCAACTTAGAATCCAAGCAGTATCTCATTACCCCCAGTGGGATATTGACCATAAATGCCAGCGGACCAATTGACGCCAATAAAAGGACAACGGTCTTTGTCGATGGCAATGTCTTTATTAGTAGCAACATTACTTACGCCAACCGCTCAACTTACACCGCCGATACCGCTCCCAAGCTGACTTTAGTAGTCCGGGGCAGTGTATATATAGCACCCGATGTTTCACAACTCGATGGCTTATACATTGCCCAGCCTAAAACTAGCGGTGCCAACCCTGATACTGCCGACACTGGCGTCATTTGGACCTGCCATACAAATGACACAAACGCTCCCACCGATGCCTTTATCAGCTTAGCCTGCCGCAACAAACTGACCGTTAATGGCGCCTTTATTGCCAAGCAGGTGAACCTGCTGCGGGCCAATGGCGACGTAGCGGCCGCTGCCAATGGCGAGGCTTCTTCCAGTGGTAATATAGCTGAGGTCTTTAACTTCACGCCGGAAATGATCACCGGCGGAAGCTTCTTTAACCAGCCTTCATCAACCAGTAAAATCCAAAGCCTAATTAGTCTGCCGCCAGTCTTTTAACCAAAGGACCAAAAATCGCCAATAAACAGTTCACTTTCGTGGCAATATCCATAGTGCTAATGTATAATCGGAACTAATTATGGCATTACTAAGTGGTGGGCGTTCCGGCTTCTTTGGGCTTGATATTGGTACCATCGGCCTGCGGGCTGTCCAGCTGAGGGGCAGCGGCTCCATAAAAGTTCTCGAACGCTATGGTGAGGTTAGCCTAGACCCATCAATAGCCAGCGGCGAAACGATTGCAGACAAACAGCGCTTTGCCCAACTGCTGTCACAGCTAATAAAACAGGCGGGTATAACTAGCAAAAACGTAGCGGTTAATATTCCTTCGCAGAAGGTCTTTACCTCAATTATTGATATCCCTAAAATGGCGCCAGCAGAACTGGAAAAAACCATCCGTTACCAAGCTGATTCCTTTATCCCCATGCCCCTTGCCAAGTCCAAGATAGACTGGCTGGTAATAGGCGATTCGCCGACCGCTGCCGGTAAGTCTGAAGTCCTGCTTTCCAGCGTAGCTAATGAATTTGTTGAAGCCCGCCTGGCGGCCGTTGAAGCCGCCGGCCTAAATGTTATTGCCATGGAGCCTGACAGCATGGCTCTAGCTCGGTCGCTGGTAGCCCCTGAAGCCTTAATACCGCAGCTGATTTTGGACATCGGCAGTGCTAACACTGATTTGATCATAGTTAAAGACACTATTCCGCATCTGGTGCGCTCCATTCCTACCGGTTCGCAAAACATCGTCCGCTCGGCCACGCAGACACTGGGCGTTGACGCCGTCCAGGCCCAACAGTTTGTCTTTAAGTTCGGCCTTTCCCGCGATAAGCTCGAGGGAAAAGTCTACAATGCCATTATAGGCGCCATAGACAGCTTAGTAGCTGAGATTGAACGATCGATTAAATTTTTCGGCCAGCGCTATGGCGGTCTGAAGCTTGATCGGATAATTGTTACCGGTGGCGCCTCAACCTTGCCGGAGTTGCCGCTTTATATAGCTAATAAATTTGCCATAAATGTCGAAATCGGTAATGCTTGGCGTAACGTTAATGTACCACCGGCCCGCCAAAACGAGGTCTTGGCAGTTTCCAGTCACTTTGCCGTCGCCGTCGGGCTGGCGGAAAGGACTCAAAGGGCCTAAGATGAGTACCAAAGCTCAATTCAACCTCTTGCCAGACGCCAAACTAACGGCCGTTAAATCTGACCGCAGCCGTAATTTAATAGTCAGCGTGGCCGTAATTGCTTCGATTGTCTCAGCGGCTCTTTTCTTGCTGACACTGACTACCGCTTCAGTGCTTCAGAAAAAACAACTGTCTGATGCCGATAAGGAAATCGCTGTTGAAACAGCCAAGCTCCAAGGCATTTCCGGATTAGATAAGATTATAACTGTTCAAAATCAGCTAGGTACCCTAGTTGACCTGCACAAGAATAAGCACATTAGCTCGCGTATCTTCACTTATCTGCCGGAAGTCACACCGACACAGGTCAGCCTTAGCCGCCTGTCAATTGATTTTAAATCAAACAGCTTGCAGATAGACGGTACGGCGGCTTCGCAAAAATCGGTCAATATCTTTATTGATACACTGAAATTTACCACCTATACGATTAACCCTGAGGATTCACCCAAAAGCGCTTTCCCCTCGGTGGTTGAAAGCAGCTTCAGCATCGGCGCCACCAGCGTCAGTTATTCACTGAATGTAACCTTTGATCCGGTGCTGTTTAGCAACGCTAACATTGACAGTTCCGGCCGCTCTAAAGCCCCGGTGCTACAAGTACCCAAACTGACCACCACCCGTTCGGTAACCGAAGACCCGGCCAACCTGCTTTTTAACGGCCAGAATAATGGTTCGGAGGGTCAATAAGATGAAACTAAAATTGTCCAAGCTTAAAAAAGCCGATATGGACAAGAATCAGACACGTCTAATAATGACGGTAGGCATAGCTACTGTTATAACCATCTTTTGTCTGGTCAGCACTAAAGCTTTGCTGGCCCAAGCCAGCTACCACCGCAGCGAACTGGCCGCCAAAAGGGCTGTTATTAAACAGCTTAAAAGCAATATTGATACCGCTGCTACACTGCAGACCCAATACCAAGCCTTTAATAGCGTTAACCCAAACTTTATTGGCGGTAAAAATGTTACCGAGCCTAACGCTTCGCCGCCTGATGGCGACAACGCCCGCCTGGTACTTAACGCCCTGCCCAGTAAATATGACTTCCCAGCCCTGATTTCCAGCGTTTCCAAGATACTGTCTGGTGCCGGTATGGCCAGCCCCGGCATTGCCGCCAGTGATATGTCGGCTACTACCGACAGTACCGCCAGGGTTAACCCAACACCGGTTGAAATAACCCTTAGCCTTAATGGTGTAACTACTTACGGCGGAGCCCAGAACCTGATCCGTGATTTGGAAGGTTCAATCCGGCCATTTAACGTCACAACCCTGGAATTTGGCGGCAGCAGTGCCAGTATTTCTTTATCAGCTGGCCTGAGCACCTATTTCCAGCCGGCTAAAGCCCTTGGTAGCGGCAGCACAAAGGAGGTGAAATGAAGCGCTCAGAACTAACCTTACTGGTCGTAGTGGCTGTTATTGCAGCCCTAATTTCGTTCTTTGTAGCCGGCGCAGTCTTTAACCCGCCCAGCAAACGCACCAAAGTGCCGGTAGTGGAGGCCATTAGCCCAGCCTTTCCTGATGTTAAGAATGACCCGGTTTACCAATCATTCATGTACCAGGGCGCGCTTGATCCTACCCAACCAATCCAGATTGGCGATACTAAAAATAGCACACCTTTTAATCCTTAAGGCTGTTTAGGTAGCCACTGATGAACCTCTTATCGCCGACCAGCCAAGCCAGGGTAGAGGAAGTTCTGGTTACCGACGGCTTACTTAGCGATAGTGAGCTAAGTCAGCTGAAAAATGAGGCGCTTAAGCAAAAAAAACCGGTACTGGCATATATAATACAGACCGGCCGGATCAGTGATGAACAGTTAACAAAGGCTCTGGCCGAGATCGGTGGCGTGCCTTACGTTAATTTAAGCAACCTGCATGTCGATGCCAAGATACTGGGTCTGCTGCCTAAAGACCTGGCCGTGCATTATATGGCCGTGCCGATCGGTGAAATGCAAAACCAGCTGGTCGTAGCCATGCTGGACGCTGATAACATCCAGGCTGTTGATTTCCTAAGCAACAAAATCGGCCGGCCACTAAAGGTCTATGCCGCCAGTGGATCCGGTGTCCGTCACATCATTGACCAATACGGCAGCGCTGGACTGGAACACGGAGTCAGCTTAATACTAGACAGTGCCCAAGAATCTAGTCGTACTAGCCGGGAAGAAGACACTGCCCGCTCAGTCGAAAAGGCAGCCCAGACGATTGTCCAGGATTCACCAATTAGTAAGGCTCTAAATGCCATCATGGAATATGCTGCTGCCAACAAAGCCAGCGACGTCCATATTGAGTCACTGGAGAATGAGTTGAAGATCCGCTGCCGGGTTGACGGGGTGTTGAGAGAAGTTATGCGCCTACCCAAAAACGCCGAAGCTCCCATTATAAGCCGAATAAAAATTTTATCCAATTTAAAAATTGATGAGCACCGGGTGCCCCAAGACGGCCAGTTTACAATTAAGGCCGCCGGCCGTGAAATTGACCTGCGGGTGGCCATTAGCCCGGTTATTTGGGGCGAGCAAGTAGTCCTGCGCCTACTGGATAAGTCCGATACCAGCCTCAAACTCGAGCAAATGGGCTATAACGGCCGGGGCCTGCGGGCCATCCGTCAAGCCTTGACCCAACCTTATGGCATGATTCTGACCTCCGGCCCGACCGGGTCCGGTAAAACGACCTCTATGTATGCCATGATCCAGGAGATTAAAAACGATGCCATTAACATAGTTACCCTGGAAGACCCGGTGGAATACAAGATTCCGGGTATTAACCAGATACAGGTTAACCCCGATGTCGGCTTAACCTTTGCTTCGGGCCTGCGCTCCATCTTGCGCCAGGACCCGAATGTGGTGATGGTCGGTGAAATTCGTGATAAAGAAACGGCTAATCTGGCAGTCCAGGCGGCTCTGACCGGCCATTTGGTCTTTAGTACTCTGCACACTAACACGGCCGCCGGTATCTTACCGCGGCTACTGGATATGGGGGTCGAGCCTTTCCTGATTGCCAGCACCGTGCACACAGTTATTGGCCAGCGCCTAGTCCGCAAAGTCGTGCCTGGTGGTCAGGTCTATAGCTCCAGCCCGGCTGAGACCAAAGCCATTCAAACTGCTCTGGGCCATCTATTACCTAAAACACCGGCTCAAGTAGCGGCTGTTGGCCAAGATTTGGGCTATGCCAACTTGCCACTGGCCAACCAAAACGCTTATACTTTGGTTAAGGGCAAGTCCTCGCCCGATAACCAATCGGGTTTTGCTGGCCGCATGGGTCTTTATGAGGTTTTTCAGATTACCGAACAGATTCAGGACCTGATCCTTAAACGCTCTACCAGTGCTATGATCCAGCAGATAGCTATGGCCCAGGGCATGGTAACCATGCGCCAAGACGGCTACCTGAAAGCCTTAGCCGGCTTGACCACACTGCTAGAGGTTAACAGGGTAGCATCAGTCGACGCTTAAAGAGGTGGGAGATAAGTTAATAGTGCAAGGCCAACCAAAAATTGAAATCCTGCTCGACGAAGTAGTCAAGCGTAAGGCTTCAGACTTGCATCTTCAGGTTGGATTGCCGCCTATGATCCGTATAGATGGCAATTTAACGTCCAGCCAAAGCGCTACGCCGCTTAATGAACAGATGGTCGAAGCCATGGTCTTCTCGCTGCTCGATGAAGACCAAAAGCAGATATTACTGCGCGATAAAGAATTTGATTTTAGCTTCGCCTTTGGCTCCTTAGGCCGCTTTAGGGTCAATGCCTTTCATGAGCGGGGCAATCTGGCTGCCGCCATGCGCCTGATTTCTAACGAGATTCGCTCTGTTGAGCAGCTGGGACTACCAAAAGTGATTAACAACTTTGCTAATTACCCCCGGGGGCTGGTACTAATAACCGGACCGACCGGTTCGGGCAAATCCAGCACCCTGGCGGCTTTGGTAGATAAGATTAATAACGAGCGGGCGGTCCATATTATTACCGTTGAGGACCCGATTGAATATACCCATCAGTCCAAAAAAGCCGTCATTGTCCAGCGGGAGGTGCACTACGATACCTACAGCTTCAGTGCTGCGCTGCGCTCAGCCTTGCGTGAAGACCCGGACGTGGTTTTAATCGGCGAGATGCGCGATCTGGAAACCATTGCCGCGGCCATCACTATTGCCGAAACCGGCCACTTGGTCTTTGCCACCCTGCACACTAACAGTGCCTCCCAGAGCATCGACCGGATGATTGACGTCTTTCCGCCGCACCAGCAACCGCAGGTCCGGGCCCAGCTGGGCAATATCTTAATGGCCATCTGTTCCCAACGTCTGATTCCGGCTCTGGGCGGCGGCCGGGTACCGGCCGCTGAGGTCCTAATTGCTACGCCAGCGGTTAGAAACATTATCCGCGAGGGCAAAAACTACCAGTTGGAGGCTGTCATTCAAACCGGTGCTGAATACGGTATGCAGGGTATGGACCGGGTGCTGGTCAGCCTGGTTCACGCCGGATCCATCAGCTACGATGAAGCCCGTAACTATGCCGTTGACCCCGAAGAGCTAGACCGGCTGATGAGGGGCTAGAGCTATGCTGAGTTTTACCTACGAGGCCCGCGATGTCAAAACCGGTAATATGGTCAGTGCTGAAATTGAGGCCGAAAGTGAAGCGGCAGCTGCCCGTTTATTAACTGAGCGGGGATTATCCCCGTTGGAAATAGTGCCAAGCAAAGATAAGGCGGCTAAAGAGTCGTTTCTTAACCGCCTTCCGTCTAAACAAAAAGTTGTCTTTTCACGCCAGCTTTCAACCCTGGTTAATGCCGGCCTGCCGCTAGTGCAGAGCTTGAATACTGTCCGGAGCCAGACTGCCAATAAGCGGCTTAAATTCATAATTGGCAGGATTGTTAGTGACGTTGAGGCTGGTTCGAGCCTGGCCGAAGCCATGTCGCGCCATCCCAAGGTTTTTGGTGAAGTCTACACCAGTCTGATCGCAGCTGGTGAAGCCTCGGGTATGCTTGATGCCAGCTTAGAAAGACTGGCCAACCAAGAAGAAAAAGACGCCGAGATGGTCAGCAAGCTACGCGGGGCAATGATTTACCCTCTGATTGTAGTGATTGTACTTTTAGGAGTCGTAACTTTTCTACTGACTTCCGTCCTACCCCAGGTGGAGAGCCTGTATGCCGGTCTGCCCGGTGCTAAGCTGCCTTTTGTTACACAAGCACTGCTCGCCGTTGCCCATTTTGTCATCGGCTTTTGGTGGATAATCCTGCTGGTTTTAGCGACCGGTATAACTTTATCTGTCCGCTGGGTCCGTACCCCGCCCGGCCGGCTGTTTCTTGATGGGTTTAAGATGCGGACCTGGGGTATCGGCCCGCTATTTATGAAGGTTTATATGGCCCGTTTTGCCCGGACCTCAGCCACCCTGGTTAGCAGCGGCGTGCCATTGCTCCAGATGTTAAACACCACCGCTAAAGCCATCGGTAATGTCCATATCCAGGCGGCTGTGGTGCAGGCCACTGAACAGGTCAGGGGCGGTAAGGCACTGTCGGCCAGTTTAAGTGGCGACAGGAACTTTCTAGAATTGGTGCCCAATATGATCCATATCGGTGAACAATCGGGTGCTTTGGGCGATATGCTGGCTAAACTGGCTGATTACTATGAAAAAGAGGTAGATAACCAAATCAAGTCTATCTCAACGGTTATT
>Ga0209343_10010151_pt1 | contig 10750 bp, 8 predicted proteins | sample RifCSPlowO2_02_FD_184026 | JGI IMG/M metagenome (GOLD analysis project Ga0209343, IMG submission 184026) | Groundwater microbial communities from Rifle, Colorado - Rifle CSP2_plank lowO2_0.2 (SPAdes) (version 2) | ecosystem: Environmental > Aquatic > Deep subsurface > Groundwater | place: Rifle...
CTCTCCTTCGATCGGCTCGCCGGTCTGGGCCTTCAGCATCACCGCGTTCACCACGGATTTCGCCGCGAAATGGTTGTTCGTGTAGAGATACGCCTTCTTCACGAGCGTGCGCGCCGCGGCAGCCGTCTGGGAGAACTCCTGCAGCTCCGCGGCTGAATACAGGTAGTTGTAGCGATCCTCGCTCTTGTCGTGACGCCACCACTGCGCGGCGTTCCGGCCGTGCAGCCGCAGGTAGTAGAACCCTGTGATGTTCGGCAGCAGGTTCTGCCTGATCGAGAACCGGAACTTCGGTTCGTCGATCTGCACCCACCCGGCGCCGAACGCGTTCAGGAGCTGCGCGGTCTCACCGAACGCGTCGCTCCACGAGCGGTGGCGGAGCTCGACGGCGACGGAGTAATCACCGAACCGTCGCAGCAGTTGTGCCAGGTAGTCGCGGGCCTCCTGGGTGCTCTTGAAGCTGGGAGGAAACTGCGCGAGCAGGGCTCCCAGCTTTCCTGCCCGGGCGAGAGGCTCGATGCCGGCCCGGAAGTCATCGAGATCGCTCGGCGTGACCTGGGCGAGCGCGTCCAGCATCGCTCCTTCCGACCCCGGCGCGGTCCTCAGCGCGGCCTCCCGGAACATCTTCGGGTGCGTGAACTTCTGAGAGAGCTTCACGGAAAACGTGAAGCGCGACGGCGTGCGCGACACCCAGTCGGCGGTCATCTCGGCGCGCGGGACCCCGTAGAAGGTCGTGTTCACCTCGACCGTGTCGAAGTGGTGGGCGTAGAACCGCAACTCGTCGAACCGATCCGTGCCGTCCCGCTTCGACCGCGTAGCCGGATAGAACAGCCCGTTCCACCTGCCGCTGCCGGTGGGATAGTTCCACCCCGACGTCCCGATGTGCACGTGCATGGCCGGCTACGGTCGATAATAAGAGAGATTGCTGACCGTGAACGAGATCTTCTACTCGATCCAGGGCGAGTCGACGTATGCCGGCCGGCCGTGCGTCTTCGTCCGTCTCACGGCGTGCGATCTTCGCTGCACGTGGTGCGATACGCCGTATGCCTTCCATGAGGGCCGCAAACGGTCGGTAGACGACGTGGTCGCTGAGGTCAGCCGGTTCGAGTGCCCGCTGGTCGAGGTCACCGGCGGCGAGCCGCTTCTGCAGGAAGACGTGTACCCGTTGATGCGGTCGCTGCTCGATCGTGGCCGGACCGTTCTGCTCGAGACCGGAGGCCACCGCAGCACCGCGCAGGTGCCGGAAGGCGTCGTCACGATCCTCGACATCAAGTGTCCGGGCAGCGGTGAATCGCACCACAACGACTGGACGAACCTCGATCGGATCCGCCCGCATGACGAGATCAAGTTCGTGATCAAAGACAGGGCAGACTACGAGTTCGCCCGCGGTGTGACGGGCCGCTGCCGCCTGGCGGAGCGCGCCGCGGCCGTGCATCTGTCACCGGTGCACGGCGTGCTCGATCCACGGCAACTGTCCGAGTGGGTGATGGCCGACCGGCTGCCGGTGCGCGTGCAGCTTCAGCTGCACAAGTACATCTGGGACCCTGACACACGGGGTGTGTAGAGTGCCTGAAGTGCCTAGAGGCCGCAACGCGGTCGTCCTGCTGAGCGGCGGGCTGGACTCCTACACCGCCGCCGCGATGGCTCGCGCCGACGGATACCGGCTGTTCGCCCTCACCATCGAGTACGGCCAGCGTCACGCGCGCGAAGTGGAGGCTGCACGCAAAGTAGCCGCGGCCCTCGGCGTTGTGCAACATATCGAGCTGGCCGTCGATCTGGCGCGATTTGGCGGCTCCTCGCTCACGACCACCGCGCCGGTGCCCAAGGACCGGCCGCTCGACGCGGCGGATATCCCGTCCACCTACGTCCCTGCGCGCAACACGGTCTTCCTGGCGCTTGCGCTCGCCTGGGCGGAGACGCTGCAGGCGGCAGACATCTTTCTCGGCGTGAACGTGCTCGATTACTCTGGTTATCCAGACTGTCGTCCAGAGTTCATTGAAGCGTTCGAACGGCTGGCCGCGCTGGCAACCGCCCGGGGAGTCGGCGGCGGCGCGTTCCGGGTGCATGCGCCGCTGCTGAAGATGACCAAGGCGGAGATCATCCGGGCCGGCGTGGCCCTGGGCCTCGATTACAGCCTGACGCACAGCTGCTACGATCCCGACCCGGCCGGCCGTCCCTGTCATCGGTGCGACAGCTGCCGGATTCGAGCCGCCGGGTTTGCACACGCAGGTATCGAAGACCCGCTCCTCCGCCGATAACCTGTCTGAATCCCTGTTAACATTCGGCTCGCTTTTTTCCCATGGTGAAGATCGGATCCCGGTCGCTTCAGCGACAGCTGTTTGTCGCAATCCTGCTGCTGATCGTGCCGATTCTCCTGGCTGCGGCGTGGCTCGGCACCGAGGAGTTCCGCGAGACCGTCGAGGAGCTGACTCAGCAGACCGAAGTGACGGCATCGCGGACGGCGGCACTCGTGCAGCGCGAGCTGTCGGGCTTCGAGCGGATGGTCGGCAACCTGTCGGTCATCCCCGTGGTGCGGGAGCTCGATGGCGCCGCCGTCCAGCCACTTCTCAGCAATCAGACGCGGCAGAACCCCGCGCTGCTGGATCTCGCCCTCCTGGATCCCGGCGGCCGTCTCGTGGCGCGCAGCCCCTCCACTCTCGAGAAGCTCGGCGGCTGGTCCGACATCGCATCCCAGGTGATGCAGAAGCGCGCGCGAGTCGTGTCGCCGCTCCGGCACGATCGCGCGGGTTTGGCCTTCGTGACGATTGCGCATCCCATCAATGACGAGGCCGGCACGATCACCGGCGTCATGGCGTATCACGTCAACCCACAACTGCTGCAGGACGCCGTCAACCAGGCGATGCTGCCCGAAGGATCCGTTGTGGTGTTGAGCGATATGCGAGGCGAGGTGCTGGCGCGAAGCCCGGGCGATTTCGACGGGCGGCTCGTGGCGGCCAGCGGGTTGGCCGACGGCGCCGGCCCTCCGCGGCAGCACGACGGCGCCGACGGCGTCAGACGCGTCATCGCGCACGCGCCGGTCGAGGGAGGCGCATGGGTCATCACGGTCGGCATTCCGATCGCGGTGGCGTTCGATCGCACGATGACGCTGTGGCTGCGCACCGTGCCCGCGCTTGCCGTGGTCCTCGTGGGCTGGGTGATCGTGGCGGTCGTCTACTCGCGGCGGCTGACCGGCTCGCTTGTCCACCTCGAGACGGCCGCGCAGAGGATCGCCTCCGGCGATTTCAGTCCGATCGAGCGCCGCACCATGCCGACGCGTGAGTTTGCCGAGTTGCAGAGCGGCTTCGAGGCGATGCTGCGCCGCTTCAATGAGGCGCGGGCGGCACTCGATGCGCAGATGGCCGAGGAGCGCCGCATGCGGCAGGAGGTCGAGTCGCTCCAGCGGCAGGTCATCCGCCAGGAGCGTCTGGCCGCCGTCGGTCAGCTCGTGTCGGGTGTCGCGCACGAGATCAACAACCCGCTGCAGGCGATACTCGGGTTCGCCGAGCTGCTCCAGATGCAGGGCGAGCTTCCGGAATCGGTCAAGAGCGACCTCCTGCTGATCCAGAAGGAGAGCGCGCGCGCCTGCGGCATCATCCGGAACCTGGCGATGTTTGCGCGCCAGCAGACCGGAGAGGCGGAACCCGTCCACCTCGGCGACGTGATCAGGTCGGTCGCGGAGCTGCGGCAGCGCCGCCTCGAGTCCGAGAACATCGAGCTGCGAATCGAGGACGACTCGACGCGCCACGTCTCGGCCGTTCTCGCCGAGCTGCAACAGGTGGTCCTCAACTTCGTCGTGAACGCCGAGCAGGCGATCGTCCTTTCGGGACGGCAGCCCGGCTGCATCACGATCCGGACGCAGGACCGCGGCGACCGCATCCTTCTCGAAGTTGAAGACACCGGGCCGGGCGTCGCGCCGGAGCACGAGGCCCGGCTCTTCCAGCCGTTCTTCACCACCAAGGCCGTCGGGCAGGGCACCGGGCTCGGGCTGTCCGTCAGCTACGGCATCATCGATTCGCTCGGGGGCCGGATCGGGTATCGCAACGGCGCCGCCGGCGGAGCGATCTTCTACTTCGAGCTCCCCGCCGCCGCCTGAAGCGTATAAACGTGCACGGGCCACAGAGACACAGAGCCACAGAGGTTTTGAGCCAATTCTTCTCTATGTCTCTGTGACTCTGTGGCGACGTGGAAGTGAAAGCCGTCATCTTCTGAATTCCGCCAGCCGCACGACGATGCGATCGACGGCCTCGACCGCCGCTCGGCCGGATCCCTCGAAGCCGTCGGCCATGATCGCGAAGGCCAGCCTTTCCCCGTCCCTCGTCTGCACGTAGCCGGCCAGCGTTCTGATGTTCGACATCGTGCCCGTCTTGGCGCGGACGTTGTCCGCTGCCGGCGGGCCCTTCATGCGCTCGGCGAGCGTGCCCTCGCGGCCGGCCGCCGGCAGGGCGGTCAGCCACGGCGAGCGGCCCGAGGGGTCGTGCATCCGGCGGAGAATCGACACGAACACCTCGGGCGACACCGCGTTGCGGCGCGACAGGCCCGACCCGTCGACGACTTGCCAGGCATCGTCCGGGATCCCCCAGCCCGCCATGCGGCCCCGGAGCCCGGCGAGGGCCGCATCGTTGGTCGGAAACGCCCCTGGAGGCGTATTGAGCCGTAACACGGCCTCACCGTACAGATTGATGCTGTCGGCAAGCATCGGCCGCGCAAGCTCCGCCAGCGTCGCCGACCGGTGTGTGTAGAGCACGGTCGCGCTCGCCGGCGAGGGCCGCGGCGTCACATCGTCAATGTCGAACGCGTCCCCCACAACCTCGATCCCCCGCTCCAGCAGCGTGTGGCGCAGCACGGCCGCGAACCAGAGCGTCGGATTGCCCACTGACACCTGCAGCCGCACAGGAGCGGCGCCCTGTGGAATCGAGCCGGCAATCGTCAGGAACGTCTCGCCCGGCCGCTGCTCCGGCCAGAGCAGCGCCGCCGAGCCCGGCGCGCCCGTACCGGACCGGTTCATGAGGGGGCGCTTCCCCGCATGCGGCTCCACGCTCAGCGTGGTCGGATCGCCGGCGGATTGGCCGGGGGTGACCGTGACCTCCATGCGGTTTTCGGCGAGATTGAGAGCCCCGAAGAGCGCTCCGGTGGAGTAGCCGAGGTCGTCCCAGGCCCATGCGAGCTGCGGGCGCGGCTCTTCCAGCCCGTCATCGTCGCCGATGATGCGGCCGCCGATGCGCCTCACCCCGGCCGCCATGAGCGCATCGGCCCATGCCGTGAGGTCCGCACCGCCGCGCCCCGCGATCGACGGATCGCCGGAGCCGACGGCAAGGAGATCGCCCATCAGGACGCCGTCAACCGTGGGCCCCGTGGCTCGAAGCGTCGTCTCGTACCGGAACTCCCATCCCACAGCGTCCGACGCGGAGGCAAGGCTCACGAGCTTGACGATGGAGGCCGGCACGAGCAGCGTGCCCGGGTTCAGCTCGAAGAGGCGCTCGTCACGATCGAGCGAGTGCACGACGATGCCCCAGGCGGCGCGTCTGACGCCGGGCACGGCGATCGCGGATCGGATGTCGGCCTGGAGCTGGCGGAGGGAATCGAGAGGAGCGGGGGTAACGGAGGGGCGGGCCCTGGCGCATGCTCCGAGGCCGGCGGTCAAGAGACAAAGGGCGACGACCCTGGCCCTTTGCCCTTTGCCCTTTGCCCTGCATATCACTTCAGCTCGTCCACCGCCTTGATCGCATCGTCGGCAGCCGAGGCGAGCACGACGGCGCTCCCGGGCTCATCGGCGCGGCTCGCGTACACGACACTTGCTGCGCGACCGAACGACACCGTCTCGGTCTTGTCCTCGTCGAACCTCACCGTGACGGTGACGGTCGGTGTCTTCAGCGACGGGTGGACGGCGGCCTCGAACGACTCGGCGCGCACGTTCGACAGCTTCGTCAGCGCGTCTTCGATCTTCGCGGTGTCGGCGGCCTGGCCCGCCGGCGTCCGCCATGTCTCCTTGCCGTCGACCTCGGCCTTCTCGTACTCCACCGTGCCAGTGCCACGGCGGATCTCGAGCCGTCTGGCGCTGAACGACCTCGAGTCGAAGAGGTCCTTGCGGCGAAGATCCGTCACGTCCTTCCCGACCTCGAGAGGGAGTGCCTCCTCGACGGTGAACACCACCGGACGGGACGCGTCCCGGGCGTAGTAGCCGCCGCCGTCCGCGGCCCGGCCGAAGACGAGGGTGGCGCGGGAGCTGCCGCTGATCACGGTGGCGGTCAGTGGAGGCCGCTCGAACCCGTACGGCCCGCCTTCGCCCGTCTCCGACACGACTTTCTGCATGTCCGTGGACGTGAGGCGCGTGAGCACTCCCTCCACGGCTCCATAGTCGGCGCGGACCGCGACAGGCTTCCCGATCCGCCAGTCGCTGCCGTTTCTGACGAGCTCGACCGTGGCGGCGCCCTTCGAGATCTCGATCCCCGTCACCGTCTCGCGATCGACCTCCAGCACCGACTTGTCCCGCAGATCGAACGGCGTCTTGTTGAAGATGGATTCGATGAAGGAGGAGACCAGGAAGACCTGATTCCGATCCGCGCGCTTTGCGTAGAGGTCGCCCCCCGTCGGCGTCTTGTCGCCGATGAGCAGGTGCTGGAGCTCCTTCTGATCGCGCAGTCGGAACCCGATATCGATGCGGGCCGGGTTGAGCCCGTATTGGGCCAGGTCGGAGGGGTTTTCCTCCACGACACGCTGCATTTCGAGCGACTGGAGGTTGGTGGCCAGCGTGTCGACCGCGCCGCTGTCCGCGCTCGCCTTGACGGGCTCGGCAAGCTGCCAGCTCTGGCCGGCGCGCTGCAGGCGCGCGGCCTCGCCGCCGGCCGCCCGGATCTCCAGCTCCTCGATCTGGTCCGCGGTGATCGTGCCGAACGCCCTGGGCTTGGCGTCCGCATCGGCGCCTTCCTGTCGGGAGTCCACGAAGTAGATGTACCCGACGAGGCCGCCCAGGACGACGAGAAGCAGGATGGTGGATGTGAGCCCGCGCATATCAGTGGACCGCTCCGCCCTACCGCCGCCGCCACCAGGTGTACACCCCGGTGGCGAAGACAAACGCCGGCAAAATCAGAATGGACGTCAGGAACACCATCGTCTGCTGGCGCTGCGTCATCGTGACCCGGCGGTCCTCAGGCTCTTTCGGCCTGATGGCGATCAGGTTCTCCTGCTGCGCCAGCCAGTTGATCGAGTTGGCGAAGAAGTCGAGGTTTCCCGGCACGCCGCCGTACGCGTTGGTCGCGAAGTCGGAGTCGCCGAACACGACGACGCGGGTCTCCGGCCGCGGCGGCTGTCCCGGCTCGGGAGGCTCGGCAGCGGCCGCATCGGCCGACGCCGCTACGGCGACGCCGACCGACAGAGGCCCGGGCGTGTCGCCGGTCTTCTCGTCCATCGACACGCCGGCCGCCAACGACGCGAAATTCGACTCCGCCCAGCTCGCGCGGCTGGTCTCGACGATCGCCTGCGCGGTGCGGCCGCCGGCGCCACCCGCAATCGGCTCGATCGTGCGCGCGACCGGGTAGATGGTCAGCGTATCGAACCGCTCGGTGATGGCGTGGGACGGATAGCTCGCCGCCACCGCGATGCTCGGTTCGCTCGTGGCGCCGCTGACGTCGACGACCACGTTGTTGCCGAGCGTGATGGCCCACTCGCGAAGCAGCGCCTCGAGGTTCGGCAGCTGGGCCGGCGGCTGCCCGCCGACGGACGGATCGACGAGCACCATGAGCTTGCCGTTCCTGCCCAGGTACCGCCGCAGCGCGTCGAGCTCCTGGGGAAGCAGATCGCTCGTCGGCCCCGCAATCACGAGCACCGTCCCGTCCTCCGGCACGTCCTTCTGCTGGGCGAGGACGAGGCGCTCGACGACGTAGTTGTCGCGCCGCAGCATGCCGGTCAGCGCGTTGTAGCCGTCGCGCTCGGCCCGATCGGGATCCTTCTCGCCGTGGCCTTGGACGAAGTACACCTTGCGCTCCCGGTCGGAGAGCACCTTGATGACGGCGTTCGTCAGGTCCTGTTCCGTGTCGGTGGTGACGCGCTCGCGGCGACCCATGTATTCCACGACGACCGTCCCGTACGACTGGACCTCGTACTCCTTGGCGACCACGGGACGCGTGTCGGGGTCGATGTACTCGGCCGCCACCTGGCCGGAGTGGTAGGCGTACTCATCGAGCCGGCTGCGGAACCGATCGAAGTCGGTCTGCCGGTCGAACACCGTGAACTTGACCGGGGCCGTCAGCCCCTGCAGCACCCTGATGGTCTGCTCCGACAGGCTGTTCTGGCGGTTGGCGGTCAGGTCCCAGCGCCGGTTTTCGCGCGCCGCCAGGTAATTGACAGCCACGACGATGCCGAGGGCGACGAGCACCCCGGTCGTGGCCAGGGCGCCGTAGCGCGCCTGCCGGTGCTTGAAGAACCCGAGAATCTCACGCCACTGCCCGAGCGTATACAGGACGACGAGCGCCAGACCGGCCCAGGCCGCCCAGGTGCCGTACTGGTCCCACTCAGGCCTGATGAAGCGGATGGCCACGGCGCCGAAGACGAGCGCCGTGCCGATCCAGCCGACGATGCCAAGAATTCGATGCAGCATGGTCCTATCCGCGCCAGCGTTCGCTGTCGACCGACCGGATGGTCAGGAACAGGCTGAACGCGATGAACGAGACGTAGTAGATGAGATGCTTGGTGTCGAGCACGCCTCTCGTGAAGTCGTTCAGGTGCTCGGTGATCGACAGGTAGTTGAGGATGCCCTGCGTGGTCGGGCTCGTAAAGCTCGAGATCCAGTTGATCACCCAGAACAGCAGGAACACCGCAAACGTGATCATGCCGGCCACGATCTGGTTCTTCGTCAGGCTCGACACGAACAGGCCCAGCGAGAGGAAGCACGCGCCCATCAGCAGCAGCCCGAGATAGCCGGTCGCGACCGGCTGCCATTCGGGGGTGCCGAACGCGAACAGAAAACCGATATGGACGAGCGTGACGGCCAGCATCGCGGCGTACAGCACCAGCCCGCCGAGGAACTTGCCCATCACGATCTGAAAATCGGTGAGCGGCGCCGTCAGCAGGAGCTCAATCGTGCCCGAGCGCTTCTCCTCGGAATAGGTGCGCATGGTCACCAGCGGCAGCGTGAACAGCAGGATCACGCTGACATTCAGAAAGAGCGGCGCGATGAGCACCTCGTTGACGTTCATCGACTGCGGGCCGCCGCCGAAACCGGCGACCGCCTGCATCGACATCCGGTCGAAGTAGTACAGCAGGTTGATGAAGAACCAGCCGAACAGGATGGCCGAGAAGCCGATCACGATGTAGGCGATCGGCGACGCGAAATATCCCTTCAGCTCCTTGTGCGCGATGGCGAGCACGTTACTCATGGGGCGCTTCCTCGGTCGTCAGGTGCAGGAAGACTTCTTCGAGGCTCATCCGGAGCGGACGCAGCTCCAGCAGCCCCCATCCGCGATTCACGACGGCCGCCGACAACTCACGCCGGATGTCGCGGCCGCTGTCACTGTTCACCTCGTAGCTCGCGACGGTGCCGCGGCTCTCGGTCTGCGCCACGTGCGTGACGCCAGGCACCGCGGCCAGGGCGTCCTGCACTGCGCCGTTCGCCCCCGCGTCGATCTGCACGTACATCGTCTCGGAGCCGCGCAGCCGCGACGTCAGGTTGTCCGGCGTGTCGATCGCCACCACCCGTCCCTTGTTGATGATGACCACACGCTGGCACGTCTGGCTCACTTCCGGGAGGATGTGCGTGCTGAGAATGACCGTGTGATCGCCGCCGAGCTGCTTGATGAGCTGCCGCGTCTCGATGATCTGCTTGGGATCGAGGCCGGCCGTCGGCTCGTCGAGGATCAGCACCTCCGGGTTGTGCAGCAGCGCCTGCGCGAGCCCGACCCGCTGGCGATACCCCTTCGACAGCTTGCCGCAGTGCCGCTGGGCGACATCGGCGACCCGCGTGCGCTCCATCACGTCGTTCACGCGCGCCCGGCGCTCCGCGCGCGGCACCCCCCTGATCTTCGAGACGAACGTCAGGTAATCGCGCACCGTCATCTCGGGATAGAGCGGGGGGGTCTCGGGCAGGTAGCCGATGCGCCGTTTGGCCGCGATCGGCTGCTCGAAGATGTCGTAGCCGGCCACCACGGCCCGGCCCTCGGTCGGCGGCATGTAGCCGGTGAGCACGCGCATGGTCGTCGTCTTGCCGGCGCCATTCGGCCCGAGAAAGCCGAGGATCTCGCCTGGCTCCACCCTGAAGCTGATGTCGTCGACGGCCGTTGTCGGGCCGTACCGCTTAGTGAGGTGCTGCACCTCGATCACGCGTGTCCTCCTCGTAACCTCAAGACCAGTGACGATTTAGGGCGGTCCGACCGGCGATCCTAGCCCATCGGGGTCGGCTTCGGCAACCTCGCGCCGCCTCATTTCGACGCCGTCCGGGGCCGGGTGGTCTGGGTATTCGCGAATCTGAGAATATGCGATCGGAGCACCGAAAGATCGTGGCCACCGTTTGCCCCACCTGCGAACTCCACGCGGAAGCCGTCTTCCGCGTCGAGGGCATGGACTGCCATGAGGAGGTCGTCATCCTCGAACGCAGGCTCAAGCCGCTCGACGGCCTGGAGGCCATCTCGGCCGACCTGATCGGCCAGCGGCTGTATGTGAAGTACGACGCCGCCCGGCTGACGACGTCCACGATCGTCGATGCCGCCGGTCAGACCGGGATGCGGATGTGGCTGGAGCACGAGGCGCCGGCCATCGGCGGGGG
>Ga0209343_10010153_pt1 | contig 10750 bp, 9 predicted proteins | sample RifCSPlowO2_02_FD_184026 | JGI IMG/M metagenome (GOLD analysis project Ga0209343, IMG submission 184026) | Groundwater microbial communities from Rifle, Colorado - Rifle CSP2_plank lowO2_0.2 (SPAdes) (version 2) | ecosystem: Environmental > Aquatic > Deep subsurface > Groundwater | place: Rifle...
ACGTCGACCGGCGCAAGCAGGCCCGGATGACGCGGCTGTTGGGGGCCTTCCCCGATGCTCTGGATTTGATGGTGGTCTGCGTGGAATCGGGCTTAGCCTTGCCACAGGCCATCGAGCGGGTGGCCGACGAAATGGCGGTCAGCCAGCCGGAGCTAGCCTTGGAGCTGGCTTTGGTGAATGCGCAAGTACGGGCCGGTATTCCCAGCAGTGAAGCGCTCAAGCAGTTGGCCGAACGCACAGGTTTAGAAGACATTCGTGGCCTGGTCAGCTTACTGGCACAGAGCATTCGCTTCGGTACCAGTGTTGGCGCCACCTTGCGTATCTATGCCGAGGAGTTCCGTGATCGGCGTATGCAGCTTGCCGAGGAGAAGGCGGCGAAAATCGGCAGCAAATTGATATTCCCACTAATCTTCTGCCTATGGCCGAGCTTTTTCCTGGTGGCTATAGGTCCTGCAATCATTGGCGTGTTTAAAGTCTTCGGGAAGCTATGACATGAACAAAGTCAGTCTGCTGCTGGTCACTATGGCCGTGTTATCAGGATGTAAGAGCATGGAGCCAGAGCAGACGGGCGGCGATCGCTCGATCTACAACGGCAATAATTCGGTGCTCTATGAGGTGCAAAAGCAAAGCAGCTCACCGGATCAGGCCATGCTGATGGCTGCAGCGGCTTATCAGGCGGGGGATCTGGATCAGGCGCTGTATCAATATCTGCGCGCCATCGAGCTAGATCCAAAACGCTACGAAGCACTGGTGTGGGTGGGTCGCATCCACCGCGAACGTGGCAATACCCAACTCGCCGAATTGGCTTTCAATGATGTGCTGACGAGCTCTCCAGGCAATCTCAACGGTCTGACGGAAATGGGCTTGCTGAACTTGGCCGGCCGCAATCATGAGCGCGCGCAAGAACTGCTGTTCAAAGCGGTTGCGGTGGATCAGCAGCGCCTTACTAACGGCAAGAGCAGCAATCCACCTCAGGTGACAGCGCTTAAGGTCGACAGTCGGTCGCCGGTTAAAATTTACAATGGTCTCGGGGTGCTGGCAGATCTGCGCAATGACTTCCCGCAGGCCCAGGCCTATTACCAACTGGCCATGCAGATCGAACCGCGCTCGGCCCTGGTGCAAAATAGTCTGGCCTACTCCTTTTACTTGGCTGGGAACTGGGAAGAGGCCACGCGGGCCTATCGGCAGGGCATCATATATGACTCCGGCTACAAACCCTTGTGGCGCAACTACGGTTTGCTGTTGGCGCGTAAGGGGCAATATGAGGAGGCGCTCTCGGCCTTCGAACAGGTCGAGAGCCGTGCCGAAGCGAGTAATGATGTGGGTTATGTTTGCCTGATCGAGGGCCAGCTGGATCTGGCCGAACAGTTCTTGCGCGGTGCCATCGAGCAGTCGCCGTCTTATTACGGCATCGCGTGGGACAATCTCAATCGAGTGCAGCAGATCCGGCGGATTCGCCAGCCGGGAACCAGCAAGGCCGACGCTGAATCTGTTGCAGCTGCTGCTGCCGTGGCAACCGGTGTGCCAGCAGCCCGCTAGATTGAAGCCTTTCCTTTGGGTAAGCGCGAGCGCCGACTTGAAGGCTTAGGCGGGGCAGGTATGGCAACTGTGCGCCGTTCCTCTCGGTTGTCAGTGAGTGTCAATCAAGGGGTCAATACCCAGGCGCTGCGCGACTTGGCTGTCGAGCCCGGCCAGAAAAACCTCAATCGCTTGGGTGTAGTCGTTGGCGAGCCCCAGTTCCTGATTGATGGCCTGGTGGCTGCGATCTTCAGGCCGCAACTGCGCGCGGATGCCGAGGCGTTGGGCTTGTTCGACAAAACCTCGGGCTGGCGGGCAGGAGTCGTTACGCTGGCTGGAGCAAACTATCAGCAAGGGCGTGGCGGTTTTCTTGAGTTGCTTGAGCGGGGAGGCTGCGACCCAGTCCTCGGCCGATTTGCCGAAGGCTTGGTCGTAAAAGCGCGCATGGGGCCGTCGCATGATCTGTTCGACATCCAGCGCCGCGCTGTCCAACGCTACGGTACCGAGCCAGGCTTTGGCGCCGAAGGCTTGTGCTCGTGCGGGGTCGGCCGCCAGCAGGCTGACCAGATGAGCGCCGGCTGAATGGCCGAGCAGGATAATTTTACTCGAGTCGCCGCCCCAACTGGCCGCCTGTTGCTGGGCAAACGCCAGAGCGCGGGCGACGTCTTCGGCTTGTTGCTGTGGCGCGGTATCCGGCAGCAGCCGGTAGTTGATCGAAACGAAGATAAAGCCCTTGGGCAACCAGCGTTTAACCTTGTTGTCGACCACCGCAGCGGCACCTTTGTCGCCAATGCGCCAGGCGCCGCCATGCACCATCAGTAGCAGCGGGGCATGCTCGGGATTGTCCGGCAGGTAAACATCCAAGCGTTGTAGCGGATCGCTGCCGTAGGCTAAATCGCGCAGCACATGGGTCTCTGCGTTATGGCGTTCGCCCCGCAGCTCTTGCAGCTTGTCCCGCAGCGGCCCGGCGAGGCTTGTCTGGGCGGCCGCCAGCAACAGCAAGGCTAACAAGGGATTGCGTCGCTTAATGCCCATGGTCATCTGACCTCCATCGTTGCTGCGCAGCTTAGTGCTGCCGATTCTTGGCTTCAATCCATTGCGCCATGTACTGGGTGCTCTTGTGCAGATGATGGCGCAGCATGCTGCCGGTAAAGTTGTTGCGCCGCTGCTCAGTCAAATTGGCCCGGCACTCGGCAATTCGCGCCATTAACAGCGGCGCGAAATGGGTGCGCTCGTAACGGCCGGCCAGCAGCGCCCAGCCGTGGTTTTGCGCTTGCTGCCAGGCGGCTTGATCGCGGTACAGCTGCACCGCCGCATCGGCTATGGCTTGGGCGCTGCTGGCGATCTGGCCGGGCCAGGGCAGTTCGCCGTGCATGCCTTCGCTGCCAATCGGGGTGGTGACGTTGGGGGTGCCGCAGAGCAGGGCGTCGGCAATCTTGCCCTTGATCCCGGCGCCAAAGCGCAGCGGCGCCAGGCACACGCGGGCGTTGCGCATCACCTCCAGGGCATCCGGCGCCCAGTTGAGGATCTGAAAACCTTGGGCAACGTTGTGCAGGGCGGTGGCCTTGGGTGGCGTGTAGGAGCCATAGATATGCAGCTGGGCCTTGGGCAGTTGCTGGCGAATCAGCGGCCAGATGCTGTTTTTCAGCCACAGCACCGCGTCCCAATTGGGCGCATGGCGAAAGTTGCCGATGCTGATGAAATGCGCCCGCTCGGCAAACTCAGGCACCGGCTGCGGCCTACTATCGAGCAGCAACGGGCAGTGCAGCAACAAGGCCGGCGGCAGTTTGAATTGCCCGGTGAGCAGCTCGATTTCAGCATCGGAGATCATCAGGCTCAGGTCGCAGCGATAGATCGCGGAGATCTCCCGCTGCGCACTGTCGCTTGCGGCCATGCGCTGGAACAGTTCGGTTTGATTGAGGCTCAGCAGCTCGGTGAAGTCTTCCGTGTTGCCGGCGGCCAGCTGTTCTTTCAGCGCTTGCTGGCGGGCGTCGCGCAGGCTTTGCAGATCGCAGCTCTCCAGTACCCGCAGGGCAGTGGGGCAGTGTTTCTCGACCCGCCAGCCGAATTGCTCCTCCATCATAAAACGGTCGAACAGCACCACATCCGGCTGCAGCTCGGCCACGAAACGGTCGAAGCTGCTGTTGTTCAGCTCAATGCTTTGCTCGGCAATCCCAAGGCTGGCCAGGTCGGCCTTGTGCTCGCCCTCGCTGGCCGGGCTGGCAAAGGTGATCTGCCAGCCGTCGTCCAGAAAGCATTCGAGCACTTGCAGCATATGGCCGCCGGCGGCCGATGAGCGTGGCTCCGGCCAGACATAACCTATGACCAGCAGTTTACCGGGGGCAGCAGTGGTGTGGCTCAACGGATGGAATCCTTCAAATGGTTGACCTGCTCGGGGGCGCTGTTTGGCTGGGCGCAATTATGCGCGATAGCGCAACGGCTGGCGCCTGGATTGGCGCCGCAGCTAGAGCTATTGATGCAAGGCATTGCGCCTCGGTGTCGATAAGAGGGCAGGCGGGCTATGGTTATAACTGGATCAACCACCCAGGTTGTTACCCGGCAACAGGAGCAGCGCAATGCAAATCGGCATGATTGGACTCGGGCGCATGGGCGCCAGCATGACCACCCGGTTGCTGCGTGGTGGCCATGATTGCGTCATCCATGGTCGCCACCCGGAGGTGGTTGCGCGGCTGGTGGCCAGCGGTGCCCAGGCCTGCGCCTCGCTGCCACAACTGGTGGCGGCGCTAGCCCAACCACGGGTGATCTGGCTGATGGTGCCGGCGGCGGCGGTCGACGATTTAGTCAGCGAATTGCTGCCGCATCTGGCCGCAGGGGACATTTTGATCGACGGTGGCAACTCCCACTATCAGGATGATTTACGTCGCGCCGCAAGTCTGCAAAAGTCTGCCATTGAGCATGTGGATGTTGGCACCAGTGGCGGGGTGGCCGGGCTGGAGCGGGGTTATTGCCTGATGATCGGCGGCGCGGAGGCGACTGTGCAGCATCTTGCGCCGCTGTTCGTGAGCCTGGCACCGGGTGCCGGCAGCGCGGCACCGACCCCAGGGCGCCGCGCCGATGCCGGAACCGCCGAGCAAGGCTGGCTGCATTGCGGGCCCCACGGCGCCGGGCACTTTGTGAAGATGGTGCATAACGGCATCGAGTACGGGCTGATGGCCGCCTATGCCGAAGGGCTGAATATTCTGCGCAACGCCAATATCGGCAAACGCAGCCATGCGCTGGATGCCGAGACCACGCCGCTGCGCCAGCCCGAGCTGTACCAATACGAGATGAACCTGCCGCAGATCACCGAGCTGTGGCGGCGCGGCAGTGTGGTGGGTTCCTGGTTGCTCGACCTGACCGCCGCCGCTCTGGTAGCCGATCCGCAGCTGGACAGCTTTGCCGGGCGGGTGTCGGATTCCGGCGAAGGTCGCTGGACCCTGCAGGCTGCCATCGACGAGGCCGTGCCGACTCCGGTACTGAGTGCGGCGCTGTATGCACGCTTTAGTTCACGGGGTGAGGCCGACTTTGCCAACCGCGTGCAATCGGCCATGCGCCATCAGTTTGGCGGCCATGTGGAAGTCCCCGTCAGCCCTGCCAGCGGTAAGGAGTGAGATGACTTACGACAGCCCAATCGCGCCGGTCGCCGCCGATGCCCTGGTAGTCTTTGGGGCCACTGGCGACCTGGCCCGCAAGAAGATTTTCCCGGCGCTCTATGCCTTGTGTAAACGCGGCGCCTTGACGGTGCCGGTGATTGGCGTGGCCTCATCGGTCATGAGTAACGAGGAGTTTCGCGCGCGGGCCAAAAAAAGCATTGAATCTGACTCGGCGGGCTGCGATCCGCAGGTGCTGAATCAGTTGCTGTCGTTATTGCAATACGTCAGCGGTGACTACCAGGCGGCGACCACCTTTGCCGGTCTCAAACGCGCGCTCGGCGGGGCGCTGCGCCCGGCCCATTACCTGGCGATTCCGCCGGTGCTGTTTGCCACTGTGATCCGCGGTCTGGGCGCCGCCGGGTTGGCTAAGGGAGCACGGGTGATAGTGGAAAAACCCTTTGGTCGCGACCTGGCCTCGGCCCGGGAGCTGAACCGCATCGCGCTGGAAGTCTTCCCAGAAGAGGCGATCTTTCGCATCGATCACTTCCTCGGCAAGGAAGCGATCATGAATATTCTGTATTTCCGTTTCGCCAACTCCTTTCTCGAACCGATCTGGAACCGCAGCCATGTGGCTAGCGTGCAAATCACCTTGGCCGAACGCTTCGGCGTGCAGGGCCGTGGCGGCTTTTACGAAAGCGCCGGCTGCCTGCGGGATGTGCTGCAAAACCATCTGTTCCAGATAGTCGCGCTGCTGGCCATGGAGCCCCCCGGCAACCGCCATTTCGCCGCGGTGAACGCCGAGAAACTCAAGGTGTTTGAGGCCATGCGCCCGTTGCAGCAGGCCGATCTGGTCCGTGGCCAGTACCTGGGTTACCGCGATGAGCCGCAGGTCGACCCGCACTCGGAGGTCGAAACCTACTGCGCCATGCGCTTGCACATCGACTCCTGGCGCTGGGACGGCGTGCCCTGGTACCTGCGTTCGGGCAAGTGCCTACCCGAGACTGCCTGTGAAGTGCTGGTGCGCTTGAAGCCACCGCCGCTGCGGCTGTTTGCCGATGCGATTGCCAGTGACGCTCAGGCCAATTACCTGCGGTTTCGCCTGTCACCGCACTCCATGATTGCCCTGGCGGCCCGGGTGAAACGCGCCGGCCGGGCCTTTGTCGGCGAGCAACACGAACTGGTATTGAGCGAAGACGGCGCCAGCGAGCAGGCGCCCTATGAGCGCTTGCTGGCCGATGCACTGGCGGGCGATCCGGCGCTGTTCACCCACGAAGACGCGGTGGAGGCGGCCTGGCGGGTAGTCGAGCCGGTGCTCAGCCAGCAGGCGCCGGTGATCCTCTATCCACAGGGCAGTTGGGGGCCGTTGGCCGCCGAGCGTTTGATTGCCGATGATGGCGGCTGGCAAAACCCCGATGCCGCGCCTTGAGTCGTGACTGCTTGGTCGGTTGCAAGGCCCAGACTCAAGACTGCAACTGTCCATCGACCACCAGTATTTCGCGAAAACTGTCGCCATCGCGCAGCACAAACAAGGCATGCAGGCCAAGTTCTTGGGCCAGCTGCGGCCCGGCGACTTCGCCCAACACCATCAGCGCCGTGGCCCAGGCATCGGCGAGCATGCAGCTGGAGGCCAGCACAGTCACCGCCGTGAGTTGGTTGCACAGTGGCGCGGCCAGAATCGGGTGCATGCTGTGTGAGTAGAGCCGATCAGCCACCTCGACCCAGTGGCGGTAATCGCCGGAGGTGGCGATAGCTACATCGCTAAGTTCCATCACCCCCATGACTTCACGGATGCCACGCAGCGGTTTCTCCACCGCCACCGTCCACGGCTGGCCATCGGCTTTGCAGCCACGGGCGCGCATCTCACCATCGATGCCGACCAAGTAGCGGCTCACCCCACAGCCGTCGAGGGCGCGGGCCAGTTCGTCGACCCCAAAGCCTTTGGCAATCCCACACAGATCGAGGCTGACGGCGGCCAGTTTGCGTACCCGCAGGTTGCCTGGGTCAAGCTCCAGCAGCGCCGTCGCCGGCTGACGCGCCTGGTTTTGCAGCTGCGCGATGTGTTGCAGATTCGGTTGCGATTGAGCGGCGCCAAAGCCCCAGGCATTCACCAGGTCACCGACCGCGATATCAAAAGCGCCTTTGGATTGCTGGCCGATGCACAACGCGGTTTGCAGCACGCCGATCAGCGCCTTGGGCAGCGTCACCCACGTTTGCACTGGCGCGGCATTCAGGCGACTAAGGGCAGAGTCCGCCTGCCAGTTGGACATCTGCTGGTCGACGCTATTCACCGCGCTGAACAAGCGCTGCGCCACCTGCGTTTCATCCAGCCCGGCGGGCGCATAGAAAATCGCGCTGTAGCGGGTGCCCATGGTCGCGCCGCTCAAGCTGTAGCGCTTGAGGGCGGCCGGATTAAGAGCCAGGGTTTCAGTAGACATCTTCACGGTAACGTCCTTGGGCTTTGAGCGTTAGCACGCTGAGGTTGAGCGGCAGCAGCACTTCATCGATTGCCTGCATGACGTTTTTCGCCATGTCGCGGCCGCCGCAGACCAGAATCTGCGCGCCTTTTTCGATCAGCCGGCGCAGCTGCAAGGCATCCGCAATGATCCGGTCCTGCACATAACTGCAGTCGTTCACCCGCGAGAATGCCGCGTGCAACTGGGTCAGCCGTTGATCCGCCAAGTAGTCCTTGAGCTGCGGTTCGTAGAGAAAATCCGAAGCCGGGTTACGCCCGCCCCAGTACAGGTGCATCGGGTGTTTGCCGTGGTTGTTGCGGATAAATCCAGCCAGGGGGCCGATGCCGGTGCCGGCGCCGATCAGAATCACCGGGGCTTTGCCTGAGGCCGGGCGAAAGTCTGGATTGAGCTGAATAACGGCTTCGATGCAGGCGCCCAGCGGCAACTCGTGGAGGAAATTCGAGCAGCGGCCATGGGCATGTTGGCGCACGCAGATCTCCAGCACGCCATCGCTGGCGCCACTGGCCAGGGAGTAAAAGCGCGGTTGCAGGCTGCCGGGCGGTGTCACGGCGAGCAGATCGCCGGCTTCAAAATCTGCCAGGCTAGTGCCGCCGAGCCGACGTTTGAGCCGGGCAATTAAGCCCACTGGTGCCGCCGCTTGAAACCGCAGCACGCAGGTTGGCGCTTGCACCTCTGTACCGTAGTTGACCCGCTCGACCAGTTGCAGGCGTTGGCTTGGCGGGCGTTTGACGCTGTGCACCAGGCTCAGTGGCTGACCGAGTAATTGACCCAGTGCGTGCCCCCAGCGGGAAAATTCTTGGCTCGATTGCCGATCAATGCAGTCGAGCGCCAGCAGCGGCTGACCGCCGTGGGCGAGCAGGGCGGCGTGCGTGTCTTTGGCAAACTGACAGAACTGCGGGAACTGCCGGTCACCAAAACCCAGCACGGCAAACCGCTGGCCGGGCTTGAGTTTGAGCCTGCTCAGCCGCTCAAGAAACGCGCTGGCGCTGGCCGGCGCGTCGCCATCGCCATGGGTGGCGGTCAGCACCAACAGTCGTTCGGCTTGCGGGTATTCGCCGGCAAGTTGGTTCATTGGCGCGCTGTGCACTCTATGACCGGCCTTGCTCAAGGCCGCGTGCAGGGTCTGGGCAAAGCCCCAGGTGCTGTTGCCCTCGCTGCCCACCAGAATCACCGTGTCGGCGCTTTGCGCTGGGCTGTTATGGGCGATTTTTGGCCGCGACTGGCGGCGCTTCCACCAGATCAAGCTGCCGGTCACGCTCATCAGCGGCACGCTCAGAGCGCTCACTCCTAGCACCAGGCCGAGCCACCAGAGGCCTTCGCCGGTGTGCAGTTGGTAGATCAATTCATACAGGTTACGGCTGTTGTCATGGCCACGAAAGGACAACAGCTCACCACTGACCGGATCGACATAACCATCGCCCTGGGCGGTGCGCAGTGAGTAAACATCCTGCGGATCGCTGGGGTTGGGAAATACCAGCTCACGCAGGTCATTCAAATCCGTCGCCCGCAAGGCCGCCAGGCTGGCGACCGGTGCCGGTGCACCGCTGGCGACCTGTGCTGGGAAGTCCGGCTCGTTCTGCATGCCATCGTCAATAAAACCGAAATTGGCTGCCGACATATAGGCGCCGCTCAGGGCCGACAGCAGCAAGCCGAGCAGGGCGCAGCGGCCCACTTCGGCGTGCCAGCGCTGGTTGAAATTACCGCGCAACGGGCGCAGCAGCTTGCCCCAGCCACCCAGACGTTTGGCCAGCAAGGCCGCGCCGCTGAATGTCAGCAGCAACATCAGCAGGGCGGCAATCCCGGCGATGGCCCGCCCGCTGCTGCCCAGCAGCAAAGAGCGATGCAGGTCTTTGACCCACGAGGAGAATGCTGAGGGTTCATAGGCGGCAAGACGTTGGCCAGTGAGCGGGTCGATCCGGTCGGCGCCGGTCTGGTCGGCTTGGCTGTAATAGACGATGAGCGAGCCCGACGGCGTGCGCTGCAGCTGTTCGGCGCCCGGATAGTGTTGCCGGACTCGTCCGGCCAACTCCGCCACGTTCAGCTGACCCGCCGCTGGGACGCGGGCATCGAGCCGTTCTAAGGCCGGATTGATCGACAAAATGGCGCCGCTGATCGCCAGCAGCATAACCAGCAGGGCGGCGATCAGACCGGGCAGTGAGTGCAGCTGGCGTAACATGCGCAGACTCCTCTGGAACGGTTGGAGTTACAGGTCGTAGGTAAAGCTATCGATGTAGCCCGTGCCGCTGGTCGCAGCACCGCTGCCTTGACGGGTCAGTGGCACCGTCACCTCGGCGCGGTTGTCGCGTTTGTTTTCTACCGCGCTGTCGATACGAATCTGGTAGCCGGCATCAATCAGCGCATCGGCCAGTTCGACTTTCACCGTCAGGCTGTCGCCACTGCCGACGCTGGCCCCGGTCACACCGTCAAAGGCGCTGGCATTCAAGCCACTGCCACGGGCCCAGTCGCGCAGGTGTTTGTAATATTTGGCCTTCTTGCCCGCCACCCAGAGCGTGCTCTGGTACTGGCCCTCGGCATCGGTCAGATAAAACGCCAGGTAGGCTTCGTTGCCGCCATAGCTGCTCATTTGCGTGGTCAGGCTCACTTCCCGCGCTTGGGCCAAACTGGGCAGGGCGAGGATGCCGGCCAGACCAAGGGCCGCGGTGATTTTGCTTAGGTTGAAATTGTGCATGGGACTCTCCGGGTTAAGCGTTATGGCGCCAGCCTAGGCTGGCGAGCTGACAGTCAGCTGAAGGCGTAAAAAAACACCTCAGTCACTGTCGAGTTAGCAAGGCGCAGGTTGCGCGGTTAGATCAGGGGCGTGGCGGCAGGTAGTCACTGGCGTCGCCGCCGTCTCTAAAGTCGATTTCCAGGCTGCGCAGCTTCAGGCTGGCCGGGGCGTATTTGGCTTCAATTTTGTTGCCTTTGCGGTCGGTGCCACGCACCTCGTAACAGCCGTCGTCGACCTTGATGCGCTGCACCGTCCAGCCTTGTTGCTCAACCTGTTGGCGCAGCACATCACGGGGCTGCCAATCGGCCACCGGCTCGGCGCAACTGTCATCGGCCGCTGCCAGGGTGCTGACAAACAGGCTGAGCAGGGCGGTGCTGGCGAAAAGTTTGGCGTTCATGTTTATCTCCAGGCGGGGGCATCTGTGGCATACCCTAACC
>Ga0209343_10010154_pt1 | contig 10749 bp, 6 predicted proteins | sample RifCSPlowO2_02_FD_184026 | JGI IMG/M metagenome (GOLD analysis project Ga0209343, IMG submission 184026) | Groundwater microbial communities from Rifle, Colorado - Rifle CSP2_plank lowO2_0.2 (SPAdes) (version 2) | ecosystem: Environmental > Aquatic > Deep subsurface > Groundwater | place: Rifle...
ACTGCGCGACCAGGAATATCTGCGGCTCAAGATCCTCACTTGCATGCTCCCAGCGATCTAAAATGACCCAAAATGACCCACTCACTTTGCAGAAGACCCAAAAAAGATTTCCTGTCCGGTTCTCATCATCCACGGCATGAAAGACAGCGTCGTTCCCTTCAGCCATGTAGAGCGGATCCGCGCGGACGTACGTAGCTCGGTCGAACTCCGCACCTTCGAGCATGGCATCCACACTTGTGACAACTACGTCAGGGAAGTTTATCCACTTGTCGCGGACCGCTTTCTCGATTACGCCAGAGGCTTCCGCAGACAACAAGTGCGACGCGCAGGCTCCGGTACGAGTTGACCCCGGGGTATGGTTATCCTTCGATTCGGTCCGCAGAGGGTACCTATCGAAGTGGCTACCGTCTTGCCGCTGCCGTCGCTGTGTTCGTGGAGCGAGTTTATCGGATCATTCCTGCACCATCGTTGCGCGTTTCCCCGGCGTGGAAGCACAGTCTGCGCATAGGAAGGGGAAGGCTTTGCCTTGCAAACAGCTCCAAGGTAGACTGGGTTCGCTTGATTCCATCGGTCGCAATCACGACGACACGCCTTTGTGGCATTCCACTGCCCGCCCAGGAAGCCGTTGAGCGGTGCGGCCCCACTTATCGCGCGTTTCGGCGCCCCAAATTGGAGACACATTGGAGACTTATGAAAAAAATCCACATCACCCGGGCTTCGCCGACGTTATCGGTCGCCAAGCCGGCGACTGATCCTGCAGCCCAGGAGCCGGGGTCGGACCTTGCGCGACTGCGCGCGGGAGGCCGGTATGGCACGCGTCCTTGAAGGCACCCGTGTCCTCGAGTTCGGCACCTTTATCACCGGACCCTGTGCGGGCATGCTGCTCGCGGATCTGGGTGCGGATGTGGTCAAGATCGAACAGCCGGGCAAAGGCGATCCGTTCCGCAACTATGAGGGCAAACTCTACAGCCCGCAGTTTCGTGCGTACAACGCCCGCAAGCGCAGTCTCAGCCTTGACCTGAAGGTGGCGCAGGCGCGCGAGGTGGTGGAACGCCTCGTGCGGGAGGCCGACGTATTGATCGAAAACTACCGACCCGGGGTGCTCGACGGTCTGGGCTACGGCTGGGACCGTCTGCATGAACTCAATCCGCGCCTGGTCTACGGTTCGATTACGGGTTTCGGAAGCGCGGGGCCCTATGTGGACCGTCCCTGCTATGACACGGTGGCACAGGCGCTGAGCGGCTATCTGAGCCAAACCGTGGATCCGGAACATCCGCGGGTGGTCGGACCGGCGCTGGCCGATGCCGTGAGCGGTATGTATGCTGCCTATGGCATCCTCGGCGCGCTGGTCGAGCGCGGGCGGACCGGAAAGGGGCGTCATGTGGAAGTGGCGATGCTCGATAGTCTCATCGCGTTCGGGACCACGACGTTCGCGGGTTACTTTGCGACCGGAAAGATTCCAGGGCCGGTGTCGCGACCCCGCGTTTCCCAGTCCTACGCCCTCCCATGCGCGGATGGCAAGCTCATTGCGTTGCATCTTGCGGCCGTCGACCAGTTCTTTCGGGCACTTACCGTTGCAATCGAGCGAACTGAGCTCGCCTCCGACGCGCGGTTCACCTCGACTAAATTGCGTGCCGCGAACTACGAGGCACTGACAGCAGAGTTGCAGAGCGTCTTCCGGCAGCAGCCGCGTGCCCACTGGCTTGCGCGGCTCACCGAGCATGACGTACCGCATGCGCCGGTCGCAACCCTCGACGAAGTGTGCACGGATCCGCAGGTGCAGTACAACGCGGTATTTCAGAAACTGTTCCACCCAACCCAAGGAGAAGTAATGAACGTGCGCCGGCCGGTACTGTACGACGGTGATCGCGATGCCGGCGCCGTACCGCCGCCAATGCTTGGCGAGCACAGCGAATCGATCCTGCGCGAGCTCGGCTACAGCAAGGAAACCATTGAGGCCATGACGCGCGACGGCGTCATTTGATGCAAACCCTCACAGCAACAGATTACGAAGGAGACAGCTATGCAAACCGAAAAGCCCACAACGTTGATCTCGACGTTCGACGAAAAAGGATCCACGATCCGCGGCAAGAACCTCGTTGACGATTTGATCGGCGAGGTGACATTCACCAACATGATCTACTTCTATATTTTGGGGCGCACGCCGACGCCTGCGCAGACCAAGATCCTCGATGCGGTGCTGGTGACCCTTGTCGATCACGGCATGCTGGGTGCGCTCAGTTCGCGCCTGGTCTACCGAAGCTCACCCGATTGCATCCAGGGCGCTGTCGCCGCCGGTATGCTCGGCGTGGGCAGCCAGTTCGGCGGTGTGATGGAGCAGGTCGGACGCCACCTCGAAGAGCTGATAGCGGCGACAGACGCCGATGCGAAGGCACGCGAAATCGTCACCGGGTACCGGACGACCAAACGGCCGTTGCCCGGATTCGGCCATATCGACTTTCGCCCCGACGACCCCCGGACACCGAAGCTGCTCGCGGTCGCCGAAGCCGCGGGCGTGCCGGGCAAACACATTGCCGCATTGCGCACCCTGGCCAAAGCGGTCGATACCGTGATTGGCAAGCACGTCACCATCAACGCGACCGCCGGGATGGCCGCGCTGCTCGGCGAGATTGGCGTCCCCTGGAAGATCATGCGCGGTTTTGCGCTGATTTCGCGTGCGCCTGGGCTCGTCGGCCACATCTACGAGGAGCAGCAGCGGCCTGCAGCGGGTTACATCGGCCGGCTGGCGCAGGAGTCCGTGGTGTACGCAGGGGAAAAATTGCCATCGTAATGGTGATGGATAATGGAGCAAGAGGCGGTCTGCGGATGGCTTGATTCGGATTGTTGCAGCAAGGTGCGCGAGAAATGATGAAGCCGGTGCATTTTGTCGATACCACGCTGCGCGACGGAAACGCGAGCCTGTGGGCGATGGGCATGCGTACCGATATGATCCTTCCTGTCGCAGTCCAGATCGACCAGGCGGGGTTCCAATCGATCGAAATCACCACCGCCAGTTTCTTCAAAAAAATGGTGCGGGAGCAGCGAAACGACCCGTGGGAGCGGTTGCGGCTCGTCGCCAATCTCACGCCCCGCACACCCCTGCGGGCGATCATCGGGCGGGCCACGGCCACTTTCGAGTTCACGCCCGCTTTGCTTTCCAATCTTTATCTGGAACGGTTGATGGCGAACGGTGTCCGCGAAGTCCGCATATCGGACAGCTCCAATACCGTATCGGTCTGGGAGCGACGCGTCCGCGATTCGCGTCGCGTCGGCCTGAAGACCATCCTCAACCTGATCTACTCCGTCTCGCCCGTGCACACGGACGAGTACTACAAAAAACTCACCCGGGAAGCGGTCAAACTCGGCGTCGATCGAATTTGTCTCAAGGACCCGGGAGGGTTGCTGAGGCCGGAGCGGACGCGCGTCTTGTCGCAAATCGTGGTGCGCCAGGCCAAAGGGATTCCCGTGGAGTTCCATACACACTGCAACACCGGTCTGGGCCCGCTCTGCGCGCTGGAGGCGGTCAAGGCGGGAATCGACATTATCAACACGGCTATCCCGCCGCTGGCCAACGGATCATCGAATCCGTCGGTGTTCAATGTGGCGGAGAATGCGGCCGCATTGGGATTTACCCCGACGATCGACCTGGAGGCCCTGCGGCCGGTTTCGGATCACTTCACCCAGGTGGCCAAGCGCGAGGGGTTGCCGATGGGGACGCCGCTTGAGTACACCGAGGCGCACTTCACGCATCAGGTGCCCGGCGGCATGATCTCCAACCTGCGCCATCAGCTCGCGCAAATGAAGATGCTGGATCGGCTGCCCGAAGTGCTCGAAGAAATCGTCCGCGTCCGTCAGGACTTCGGCTATCCGATCATGGTAACGCCGTACTCCCAATTCGTCGGCGTTCAGGCGACGTTGAATGTTATCGCCGGCGAGCGATACAATCAGCTCAGCGACCAGATGATTCAGTATGCGCTGGGGCTCTGGGGGGAGGCGGAAAGCGCGGCCATGGACCCGACTCTGCGCGACAGGATCCTCGCGAGCCCGCGGGCCAAGGAGCTGGCCGGGTGGCAGCCGCCGGAGCCCTCGATCGCGGAGGTGCGAGAGCACTTCGGCGGCCCGGGCGTCAGCGACGACGAGCTGCTGGTTCGCTACCTTGCCGGAAACGATGCGGTCGCGGCAATGCGCGCTGCTGCCCCACGATCAGAGCATGGCATGGACGGTCGGCTGCCGCTGGTCACCCTGATCAATGAACTGGCGAAGCAGTCCTGTCTTTCGCGGATCAAGATCGAAAAGAAAGGTTTCCTTTTCCACATGGCGAGAGCGGGACAGGGCGGCGGTTAGTCGCCAATACGCAGCCGGACACCGGCGCTCCACGCAGTGGCTGCGAGCCTGAAAATACCGAGAGGGAGGGGCTATGAAATACCGGATGCACATCGGCGTAATGCTGTTCGCGTGGATGTTGGGACTAGCCGAAGTCGCGCAGGCGCAGAACCCCGTGGCCGCCTGGCCGAACCACCCGGTCCGAATATTGATTGGCTATCCGCCGGGCAGCGGCCAGGATTTCACCGCGCGTCTGGTGGCCGAGCGCCTGCGGGCAAAAACAGGCCAACCGTTCGTCGTGGAGCACCGGCCGGGAGCATCGGGCCACATTGCTACCGAATTTGTATACAGCGCACTACCTGACGGGCACACCCTATTGGTGGTTCCGCCGGCATTTGTAACGACGCCTTTCATGTTTTCCAGCCTGCCTTTCAATCCGGAAGCCATGATGCCGATCACCATCATGGCGACGCAATACAGCCTCTTGCTGGTCAATTCCGAGCGGTTGCCAGCCGTGCGCACACTGCAGGAGCTCATTGCGCACGCAAAAGCGAATCCCGGCAAGTTGAACTATGGCAGTTCCGGAAACGGCGGCAGCCAGCACCTGGCCACCGAAATGCTGCGAATGCGCGCCGGTAATCTGCAAATGACCCATGTGCCCTACAAGGGAGTGGCGGTAATGACTGGCCTGGTCGGAGGCGAAGTTGACCTGACGTTCTTTACCTTGGCTACCGCCATGCCGCATATTCGCAGCGGCAAGATTCGCGCGCTTGCAGTGGGAAGCGAACGCCGCGATCCTCTCCTTCCGGACGTTCCCGCGCTCGCGGAAACCTTTCCGGGGATGACATCGGCGACCTGGTTCGCCCTGCTGTCGCCGCCGCGCACGCCGCCCGAACTGGTGGCAAAGATCAATGCCGAGTGCGTCGAGGCGTTGCGTGATCCCGAGGCGGTAAAGCGGTTGGCGGACATCACTGTGCACGTGGTCGCAAACTCGCCCGCAGAGGCGGCGGCGTTCCTCGCTGAGGAAAGAAAGCGTTGGGGTGAGGTCATACGCGCCGCACGTATCCGCGCAGGCTGAGCCTTGACGTGATCGTTTACCGGCTCGGCTGAAAGGGTTCTATGGCCTCGGCGCCAACCTTCATTTCTTGCCGGCCCACGCGCAGAAATGCGGTCCGCCCGGAATCCTCTGCGTGGCCTGAAGTTCGCCCGTTTTGGTGTACTCGCCCTTCAACGCCCATTCCGCCTTCCGGTCTTCTTCCGGGTGCCAGTATCCCAGGTTGCGCCCGTAGTACGGCTCTTTGAGTCTGAGCTCGGGCAAGCCCTGCTCGCGCCATATTTCCGCGGCCCTGTCCATGAATTCCTTCTTGGGGAGGGACACGGGAGGCAGCGGCCACTTCATGGTCGCATCGATCAGCAAATAGGACTGCGTAGGCGGATCCGGTATGTACGCCTCTCGCGCCCGTTCCATCACCTCCATGGGAGCCAACGAAACATCCGTGAGCCGGTTGGCCGGCCGGGAGCTGATGCGGGCATCCCGGTGAGGCTGAAAGCGCGACGACAAAGCCCAGACGATGGAATCGAAGTCATCCGGGTCGATGTCATCGTCAACGGCAACGATGGTCTTGCTGTCGATGCGGTGCTTGAGCGTGGCCTCCAGTATCTTCCATACCTCTTCGGTCCTGGCGCCTTTCACCTGGACCACCACGAAATGCATGGCATTGGATCTCTCGAAAATCGAGACTTTCTGCACCTGGCCAAAACCCAGCACGTAGCGCAGATGTTTATACGTCGTAGCCGAGTTGCCGAGGGACCTGATCTTGCTGCTCTCGCTGGGTTGAAACTGGCTGAGAAAGCCCAGCACCACCGGGTCCTTGCGATGCGTGATGCATTTCACGGTGAAATAGGGCCGCGGCTGAGTAAGGGACATGTACCCGATGGCTTCGCCGAAAGGTCCTTCGTTCTCGAGCTCGCTGGTATTTATTTCACCCTCGATGACGATCTCGGCATGGGCCGGCACTTCCAGGTCCACTGATTTGCATTTGACGATTTCAAGCGGCGCTCCCGCCATCCCGCCGGCCATCATGAACTCGTCGACATCGATAGGGTAGTCGACCGAGGAGCAATAGCCGACGGAGGGAGGACCCCCGATCACGATGGCCGCCGGCAGGGGCTCGCCTCTTTCGCGGGCCTTGTTCCAGTGTATGGCGATCCCGCGGTTGGGAGTGCAGAAATCGATACCGGTCTTGATCGGCGATTTCAGCAGGGCACGGTAGGTGCCTACGTTGCGGATGCCGCTGTCCGGATCCTTGGTGACCCAGAAGGGCGCGGTCAGCGCGGGTCCGGGATCGTAACCCGGAGTAAAGATCGGAATCGGAAACTCTTCGAGTCCGCCGTGTTCCAGCAAGCCCTCGCCCCTATGCACCTCTTCATGCACCGGCCCCCGGTCCACCAGCTCGGGCTGGAACGGGTGTTGCTCGGTCTGAGCCCTCATTTCCTGGATTTCTCCGGGCTTGCACATCATGCCGAGGGCATAGATCTCCCCGCTGCCGCCCAGCGCCCCCAGCACCACGCTGCCGCGATAATGCCTGCCCTTGACGTCCGTGACGTTGTCGAACACGAAGGCGGTGCGCTGCTCTTCGGGCAAGCCCCTGAATTGAAGACTCACGAGCGGCACCAACTCCGTATCCTTGTTGATCGAACACGTGATGCGGCGCAGCTTGCCATTGCGGTCCAGCGCTTCAAGATACTCTCTGATGTCTTTGTAATAAGCCAAGTCGACACCTCTTCCCCACAATGACGGGCCTACGGTCGGCGCCGGGATTTCCCCCATCGACTCGCAGCGAGCCGATCTCGTTGATAGATATACGCGATCACATACGCCTGTCAAGGCTGCGGGAGCGCTGTTGACGCAACCGGCATTGCAATCGGCCGGGCGAAGGGGCAATATGCCCGGCAGTGCTGAACCAGCGCCAGACCGTCGCCATCGTGCAGACGATTCGCTTCAATGCGGATTGATCCCGACTGCCGCAGCCGGAAGAAGTGGCTTTTCGATGAACAATCCTAGCGAACCGATGCATCGCGCCCTGGCAGTCGATGACGCCTGGATTCCTTCGTCGTGTGCGCTTTGTTACGGCAGCTGTTCCATTCTCGCTCACCGGGTTGACGGCGTGGTCACCAAGATCGAAGGCAACCCCGAGAGTGTGGTGGCCAAGGGGCGCCTGTGCGGCAAGGGCGCCTCCGGGATCATGACGCACTACGACCCGAACCGGCTGAAAGTGCCGCTGCGGCGCACCAACCCGAACAAGGGTCTGGAGGAGGATCCGCGCTGGAAGGAGATCGGCTGGGACGAGGCGCTCGATGAGATCGCTGCCTGGCTCAAGCGCATCCGCGCCGAGGATCCGCGCAAGCTCGTCATGGAGCGCACCACTACGGTTACGGCTGCGCGCACGCCCATCCGCGCCTTCGGCGCGGCTTTCGGGACGCCGAACTATTCCACCGCCGGTGGCGGATTGCACTGCGGCAATGGGGCGCACCTGCTGTCGGGGATGATGCACGCGTCCTGGTCGGTGGTGCCGGATTTCGAATACTGCAATTACGCGATCTATTTCGGCGCCTCCAAGGGCCACGGTGCCGGACATGCCTCGTGCTCGAACATGGGCCTCGCGGCCGATGCGCGCTCGCGCGGCATGAAGATGGTGGTGGTGGATCCGATGTGCAATTTTGCCGCGGCCAAGGCGAGCGAATGGGTGCCGCTGCGGGTGGGCACCGACGGGGCGCTGGCCCTTGCGATGTGCCAAGTGCTGGTGAACGAGCTGGGGAGCTACGACGGCCCCTTTCTGCAGGCAAAGACCAACGCCCCGTACCTGATCGGCCCGGACAAGCTCTATGTGCGCGACGCGGCGACGCAGAAGCCATTGGTGTGGGACAGCGCGGCCGGCGCCGCGCGGCCGTACACTGATGCGAGTTCCGCCGACATGGCGCTCGAAGGCGACTATGAGGTGAACGGGGTCCGTTGCCAGCCCGCGTTTCAGAAACTGAAGCACCATCTGCAGAAGTACACTCCGGAGTGGGGTGAGAACATCACCACCATACCGGCGGCGAATATCCGGCGCATCGCGGCGGAGTTCGGGCGCGAGGCGAGGATCGGCAGCACGATCGTGGTCGAGGGGGTGACGCTGCCATACCGGCCGGTGGCGGCGATCGCGTTCCGCGGCTCGCAGGGCCACCTGAACTCGCTGTATAACTTCATCGCGATCGACCTGTTGAACGAATTGGTCGGCGCCTCCGATGTCGTCGGCGGCTGCCTCGGATTCAACCCCGCGAGCCTCGGCTTTCCCGAAACCGGCCGGCTGCGCTATGTTCCGAAGCCCGGTCCGGACGGCCTGATGGTCGCGGGAATGTGGATGGGACACCACTACCCCTACCCGATCCGCGAGCCGCGCCTGCCGCAGAACGCCGGACTTCAGGACCTGTTCGTGCTGGGCATGACCTCGCCGTTCCTCGACTCCGACGACAAGGAGGAACTGTGGGAGAAGTTCGAACTTCCTTATCGGCCGGAGATGATGATCAACTTCGGCACCAACCTGCTGATGAGCATCGCCAACCGCGAATCGGTCGCCCGGTCGCTCAGCGGGTACAAGTTCATCGTTTCGATCGACCTGTTCGAGACCGAGAGTTCGCGCTTTGCGGACATCGTGTTGCCCGATTGCAGCTACCTTCAATCGATGGATTCGCGCTCGAACTTTCCGTTCCTGTTCAATTTTCCGGGCGGCATGGGCGAATGGTGCTGGCCGATCCGCCAGCCGGTGCTGCCGCCGGAAGGCGAGCAGCGCCGCTTCGCCGACGTGCTGCTGGATCTGGCGGATCGCATCGGGATCCGCGCAGACATGAATGCCGCCTTCAACGCTTCGATGAACCTTGCGGCCGAATTCCGGCTGCAGGGCGATCGTCGGTACAGCTACGAGGAAATCTGCGATGCGGAGTTGAAAACCAACTTCGGTCCGCAGCGCGGCCTCGCGTGGTTCAAGGAGCACGGTGTCATCAAGTGGCCGAAGAAACCCGAGGAAGTCTACTGGCGGCCGTTCGTGGACGTGCGGGTGCCGATCTACTGGGAATTCATGACGCCGCTCTATGAAAAGCTGAATGCGATCACCGCGCCGCGCGGCATGCCGATGCCGCGCGAGTACTACCAGCCGCTGCCCGATTTCCTGCCGTGCCTGTCGCACTGCTGCAAGACTCCGGGATTCGACCTGTACGCGTTCTACTATCGCGACAGCATCCATACCAACAGCTTCACCATGGAGAACCCCTGGCTCGATGAGGCGGCGCAGCTCGACCCGTACTCTTACACCATTGCGATCAACGCCGACACCGGAAGGAAAAAGGGCCTGCGGGACGGTGTGCTCATCCGGGTGGAGACCGAGGCCGGACGCAAAGTGAAGGGCCGCGTCAAGCTCACGCAGGGCGTTCACCCCGAGGGACTCGGGATCGCGGCCTGCGCGGGGCATTGGGGCGACGGCATGCCCGTGGCCAAGGGCAAGGGCGTGTTCTACAACGAGCTGCTCGAGCTCGATTGGGCGCACGTGAGCCCGGCCAATCTCAACCTCGACCTTTGCGCGCGAGTCAAGGTGACGCTGGAGGAGCGCGCGCACTTCGATTTGTCTCAATATGAGGAGCACCGATGAGATCGATTCTGTTGCTGTTAACGGCACTGGCAGCGTCTCTGGCGGGTTCGAGCTTTGCGCAAAGCGACTACCCGTCCAGGCCGATCCAGATGGTGGTCGGCTTTCCCGCGGGGGGCGGCAATGACATCGTGGCGAGATTGCTGGGAGCGAAGCTCCAGGAGGCCTGGGGCCAACCCGTTATCGTCGCCAACAAGCCCGGGGCAAGCTCGATGATCGCCATGGAATTCGTTGCCAAGGCTCCGCCCGACGGTTACACCGTGCTCCTTAACGCGAGCGTAATGCCAGTGCTCCCCGCATTGTATGCATCGCTGCCCATCGATATCTTCCGCGATTTGCAACCGGTGACCCAGCTCACCACTCAATCGTTCGTGCTGGTAGTCCATCCCTCGGTACCGGCACATTCGGTAAACGAATTCATTCGGTTCGCGAAATCGCAGCCCGGAAAGCTCAATTATGGCTCGCCGGCGGCCACGTTCCAGCTCACGATGGAACTATTCAAGCAGCAGGCCGGCATTGATCTGAGGCACATTCCATACAAGGGTAGCGTCCAGACAATCAATGGTTTGCTGGCAAATGATGTCCAGGTCGGGTTCGTCGATGCGCCGGCACTTGCGCCACTAATCAAGTCCGGCAGGCTGCGCGGTCTGGCCGTGACGACGCCTAAGCGTGCTGCCATCCTGCCCGACGTGCCCACGATGATGGAGGCCGGCATGTCTGATTTTCAGATAATCGGCTGGTTTGC
>Ga0209343_10010155_pt1 | contig 10749 bp, 11 predicted proteins | sample RifCSPlowO2_02_FD_184026 | JGI IMG/M metagenome (GOLD analysis project Ga0209343, IMG submission 184026) | Groundwater microbial communities from Rifle, Colorado - Rifle CSP2_plank lowO2_0.2 (SPAdes) (version 2) | ecosystem: Environmental > Aquatic > Deep subsurface > Groundwater | place...
CGCTTCTCTATGCCGTGTTGTTCGCGAAAACCCTGGCTCCAACCGCGCCGTTGATCAAAACCTTGATCGCGGTCAGCGAAGCGAAGACCTTGGGTTACGCAAAGCTCGGCTATGACGGGCTTTGGCCCGCCTTCGTCAAGGCCATCCTCTGCAATTGGATGGTGACGATGGGCGTCGTCATGGCGCTTACATCACAATCCACCATGGGCAAAATCGCCGCCATGTGGCTGCCGATTCTAACTTTTTTCGCGCAGGGCTTCGAGCACTCCGTGGTGAACATGTTCGTCATTCCCGCTGGCATGATCGTCGGCGCGAATGTATCGTTCGGCGATTGGTGGTTGTGGAACCAGATCCCGGTCACCATGGGAAATATCTTCGGCGGCTTTGTTTTCACCGGTTTTGCTCTGTACCTGACACACAGGAGAACACCCAGCATCGCGGAAGTGAAACCCCTAGCCACCACAGCTGAAATGAGCGCCGTTTTAGGACGCTAAGAATCGGGTTTGATCGCTGATCAATCCTGGGCCGTGACGATGGTTGCTGCGCGGCGGAGACTTTAAGGTGACTTACTTGCCAATGTTTCTCGGTCTGCGCGGCCGGTCTTGTCTAGTGGTCGGCGGCGGCGGGACGGATCAAAGCGAGTGGCACGAGCGGATTGAGACGGCTCTGGATCAGGCGTGGAACCATTTGCGCGAAGGATCGAAACCATGACCGCGAACATTCTCGGCAAGGTCTTTCTGGTCGGCGCCGGGCCGGGAGATCCCGACTTGCTCACGCTCAAGGGCAAGCGATGCCTGGAAGCGGCCGATGTCATTCTCTACGATCAACTCGTCAACGGTGAATTGTTGGAATTTGCCCATGCCGACGCTGAGCTGATGTATGTCGGCAAGCGAGCGGGCAAACACTGCGTCGAGCAAATGGACATCGAGGCGCTGCTCATTCAAAAGGCGCGCGAAGGCAAGATCGTCGTTCGACTCAAAGGCGGCGATCCATTCGTCTTCGGCCGAGGCGGCGAAGAAGCAGAGGCCTTGAGCGCAATGGGTATTCCGTATGAAATCGTCCCCGGCGTCAGTTCGGCCATCGCCGCACCAGCTTCCGCCGGCATCCCGGTCACCCACCGTTCCTGCTCGTCGAGTCTGGCCATTGTGACCGGCCATAAAGCTCACAGTGGCTGCCCCGAGGTGAAATGGCGTGACTTGGCGCGCAGCGTCGATACCATCGTCATCTTGATGGGGTTACACAACCTGCGGCAGATCATGAACCAACTCTTGGAAGGAGGTTGCGAGCCCGGCCGGCCCGTTGCTTTAATCCACGCCGGGACCCGTCTCTTCCAAAGGACTCTGGTAGGGACCGTGGCAACCATTGCCGATCTTGTGGAGGTAGCCGGGTTTAAGTCGCCGACGGTGATCGTGGTCGGCGAAGTCGTCAATTTTCGCAGCCGATTGCAATGGTGCGAGAGCATCATCCGCGACGACACTTTGGTTGCCAGGCGTGAAGCTTTGGAAGCGACTCCGTGGGCGCATTGTGTCTAGATTTTGGTCATGAGTTGATTAGACAGTGCTTATAAAATGGGCTATGGACTTGGTAGCGTTGATTTGACGCGAAAAACCTCTTTACAATCAATAACCCGGTTAAAATGGATAGAGGGTATCCGATGGCATTGGGGTTGCAGTAGGTAAAGGCGGTCTAATGCGTCCGTCCTGGATTACACGAAAAGTATTTGTTAGGTTGTGGGAAATTATTTTTGAACATCGCGTTAAGGGGACTGGGAAAATGAGACGAATTCTGTTCGGAGTTAGCCTGTTCATCGCCTGCTTGGTTCTGACATCTGGTTCGGTGAATGCGGCCGAGGAAGAAAAACCACTGGCGCCGGGCTGGCTCAGCTTGGATAGCACGGTCGGCCTGATGGACAAGGCGATCGCGAACGGCAAAGGGGCGGTTGAAGGAGGTTTGGGAATCGGCATCAGCGGTTTTTTAGACACCAGCTACACCTGGAGTTCCAACCATCCGCGCTCGCCTGCCAATATCAGCGGCAGATACTTCGATAAGGACCACAACAAGATCGTTTTCAATGATTTTCATATAGCCGTGGACAAGCCGGAGAAGGATTGGGGTGTCGGCTTCCATATCTCGGGAGACTTCGGGCGAATGGGCGAGCTTCTCCGGGAAGCGACTCTGTGGGGCAAGTCTTTGCACAGGGAACCATCGGCGGAACTGCGAGAAGCTTTCTTGACGACTACGATACCGGTTGGGGAGGGGCTGGCGCTCAAAGGTGGATTGATGGTCACACCGTTGGGAACCGAGATACTTCCAAACCCAGGCGCCTATAACGACAACATCTCCCGCTCGTTCCTTTTCAACCTCGCCATTCCGTTTCGCCACTTGGGTATGATGGCCAGCTATCCGGTGTTAAAGATCCTCACGGTCCAGGGGGGCATATTCACGGGGTGGGACGATCCACATGACAACAACCACCAGCCTTCCTTTCATGTGGGTGCGACATTGACGCCGACTGATTGGATCAGCTTCGTCAGCAATTTTATTACCGGTGCCGAACAGAGGAACCGCGGCGGGCCCAAAAGGCATGTGTTGGCCAACGTATTGACGGTCAAACCGCTCGATCCGCTGGCGCTTTCTTTCGAATATGATTACGGGCATGAGGGTGATGTGACGCCAAGTGGGCGAGATGGTACCTGGCAGGGATGGGCCGGCATCGCTTCGTATAGCTGGACTGATCGGTTCACTACTGCGCTTCGAGGGGAAGTCTTCAAGGACAGCGACGGGGTGCGCACGGGCGTCGGTCGCGACGTGATCGTGGGCGAGATAACTTTTACGAGCAGCTATAAATTCACCAAGATGCTGATCGGCCGGGCCGAAGTGCGCCAGGACTGGGCGGACAAGAGCGTTTTTCAAAAAAGAGCGACCGGTGCGGATAAAAACCAAACCACCCTCGCCATGCAACTCATCTATACGTATTAAGCAAGCCTCCGCTTGGTGCGCATGGGGAACGGACGCCGCGCCGTCCCCCGTTTTTTTGCCAGCCTGAATTCTTTTCATCGCTACCGTTTAGCCGTCTTGACATGATGAGCAGCAATCGGTAGCTTCGTTCTGTGCTTACCCACCGGCATCTGATCGCATCTCTGGTTTTCGTTTGGTCTCTCGGAGGAATTCTCAATGCGTTTGCGCATTGCCTCTTAGAAAACGATCTTCCGACCAAGATTAGCGGCCAGATTCCAGTTTCTATTTCCTGCCTGGATAAACAGGAACATCTTTTTCTTGCCCAAGTCACCCAGCGGGATAAAAGGGTCCATTTTTCAAAGATAGAAAAGAGACCTACCGATTCTCATCACAAAGCCTTGCTACCAGGGGGAGCGTTCCATCTCACACCTTTTCCGTCGTCGGCATCCATTCTAGTTTCTTTGTCAGTTCCCATCTATCAATTGATGAACGTTTACCGGGTTTAGTTCCTTCGTTCATAAATTCCCTGATTCCTTTTTCTGCATGGATTTGCCGCTTTCCGGGAGCTGATTTTTTATTTCAGTTTCAGGAATGGGTAAGCAATGAATAGATTTAATACAAGTATGGTCGCGGCGTTGAGTTTGGTAGTGGCTTTGCTCCTTAGCACAAGCGCTCTGGCTCAGCCAATAAAAAGAGACGAGATCTTTGGGTATCTGGCCAGGAACGGCCCGAAGAGAGGAACTGATAACGCTCCAGTTACACTCATTGAGTTCTCCGACTTTCGATGCAGCTTCTGCCGAAAATTCTGGCAGACAACTTTGCCCTTGCTTGATAAAAAATACATCAGTACGGGAAAGGTCAAATTTATCTACCGCCACTTTGCTGTTCTCGGTAAGTCTTCGGAGGTTGCGGCTCAGGGCGCGGAGTGCGCCGGAGAACAGGGAAAGTTTTGGGAATACCATGATAAGCTCTTTGCCAGCGCCGGTTCCCCTTTGGCTTTCACCGACGGAAAGCTTAAAAGCTATGCCAAAGAGTTGGGACTTAAAAGCCAAGCGTTCAATCAGTGTCTCGATTCTGGAAAGCAATTGAAGAAGGTGGAAGGTGAAACCGCTATAGCATTTTTTCTGGGTGCCCGAGGAACCCCGGCATTCTTTCTCAATGGCCAAATGCTTGTCGGGGCTCAGCCCTTTCATGTCTTCGAGACGTTGATAAAAAAAGAACTAAATAGAGCGCCTTCATCGGGAAAGACGACACCCTAAGTATTAAAAGACGACAATAGAAAGGAGGAAAGCGACGATGCGAGAATGGAATTTTAAACGGCTGCGGGTTGGTACTCTCATATTCGCGTCTCTGTTGTTGGTGTGTGCCGTTGCCGTGGCCGCGGAGGGGAAGGACCCCGCGAAAGAAACGGTGCTCATCGGAGTAAAGGAATCTGGTGGCTTGATCATCAGGCTGGAGATCGAGCCCGCCCAGGCTATGTTCATGGTGATGCAAGGGATGTGGATGGAAATGAAACCTGGGGCGGGCGAGATGCACCACTTCGAGGTCAAGCCTGAAGACCCAGTGTCCAAGACCCGGCTATCGTATGCGGTGGTGAAGTTTCGGGCCGTCAACCAAAACAGCGGCAAGATTGTCGAGAAGGAACTACACCCTATGTGGGGCGGAAGCGGTCTACATTACGGGGCCAATGGGGTGCTACCGGGAGATGGTCCCTATGTGGCGTCCGTTACTGTGGAGCCTCCTACCTTTGCAAGAGGACCTAAGAACAAGGATATGTGGAGGAAACCGTCCCAAGCGGAGTTCAAATTTACCGTGCGCAAGGGACTGATAGTTCCATAGGTCTTGCTGTTCTGGTTTTTTCTAATAGTCCTCAAGGAGAAAGAGAAGAGTAGGCGGCATGTATCCTGTCCTGTACCACAATGCACCATTTACGATTTACAGCCTAGGGGTACTCTGGGCCTTAGCTGCTTTATGCGCGGGCTATATAGTCCGGCTAGAGCTGAAAAGATATCGGCTTGATCCCGAGCTTGCCTCTTCGATGGTGTTTGCCGCGGCGGCAGGTGGGATCATCGGGGCGAGGCTTCTTTTCATCCTGGAAGAATGGAATTACTTTTTCAGCTCACCCTGGGATTTCATTCTTAGCGGCTCCGGATTTAGTTGGTACGGAGGATTAATCGGTGGGATCATAGCTGTAACTTGGTGGGTGCGGCGGCACAGAATACTCTGGCTTAAAGCTGCTGATATAGCCGCGCCGGCACTTGCGTTAGGCTACGGAGTCGGGCGTATTGGTTGTTTTCTCGCAGGTGATGCAACGTGGGGTAAGGTTGCGGACGTTCCTTGGGCAATGGCATTTCCTAATGCGGTCGCTGGCTGGGTCGATCCGTTAACCGGTGTGCCATACCCTCCGGGAGTCAGGGTCCATCCGACGCAGCTCTACGAGCTTGGCCTGTCACTGTTCGTTTTCGGTGTTCTCTGGAGTCTCAGAAAAAGACATTGCCCCCAAGGCACGATTTTCTGGCTTTATTTAGTTCTCGCGGGATCAATGCGATTTTTAATCGAGTTCTGGCGTGTTAACCCGGTTATTGCCCTGGGTATGACGGAGTATCAGTGGATCGGTCTCATGCTGGTCTTACTCGGGAGTTGCCTCGTTTACCGAAATGGAATGCGGGCTAAATAAAGGAAAGCGGCGTAAAGCTTGCTCATGACGAGATGGATATTGTAACACATGGCATTACAAGCGTTCTCGTTTCCCGCGCGGTTCCATGCGGACATAGGGCGTCGGCGATGGCGGCTGGTCTTATCGGAGCACTCGCTCTCTTCTCTCCGGATATGGATGGATGAGTTGGGCTCTGTTAGAGAAATGAAATTTGGCCACCGTTTCTGATGGCGGAGGCCCTTAAGATGGTAAGAATGTATGACGCAAAATCAATTTGCATTTTCATTGAGCCGTGCTGATATGTAGGGGTGTCCTTTGTCTGGTTTAGTGGGTAGTCCATCGTCCAAAAAAGTGCTGGCCCTCTGGGGCGCCGGTCTGTTTCTTTGCGGAGCGGTTGTTGGCGGATTTTTGGCGCCGAGATTATTCGCCCCGCCTACTAGTCCTCCGTCGCTCCCTCTTGTTGCCGCCCTCGATGAGGCTCATCGTCTTCTTGACAAGGGCCTGGATGCCGAGGCTGAAAAGAGCTACCTTGCCATCCTTGCGCGTGATCCTGCCAATCCTGAAGCGCTAAGCCATCTTGGTAATATTGCCTTCGGACGCGGGGATATTGACCTTGCCGTTCGGTATTATGAGGCGTCGTTGCGTCAGGACCCTTCCTACGCGCACGCTCTTTGGGACAAAGGAATTGCCCTTCGGGCCAGGGGAGACGATGCAGGAGCCATCCAAGCGTGGGAGGCTTTCGCAGGACTTTTCCCACCTGATTCATCCGATGTGGTCCAAGCAAGAAAGTGGATAGCCGAGGCGAAAGCAGCGCCCAGCTCCCCTTCGGCAGCTTTGCTCAGGCCGCCTGAAAGCTTAAGAAAACCATCGAAGCGGTCCGCTGATAATTAGGTTCGAGGTGAAGCAGCCCGTTAAGCTCAGTCACTGTCGGTATTGGAGGGGTCATGAGCGGATATAGTCTGCCTATTAGCAACCATCTCAAGTCGCTGGCGCTCGCTTTCAGCATGTTCACATTCAAAGCCTGGGGCATCACGAGCCTGAATGCGGCCATAGGACTGTTTGTCATCGGGCTGCCGACCGCGATCTATGACAACCCGTTCTTTGTGCGCATGACGCCCGTGCGGGCTCAAGACTACGTTGTCTGGATACTGTCGTCGGTGCTTGTTGGCTTGATCGTTGGAAGTCACTTCGTGGCCAGCCCGACGAGTGGTGATGGAAAGATCGTATCGGGCGGAGTGTTATCGGTTCTCGCTGTGGGCTGCCCCACCTGCAATAAACTCGTAGTCTTGTTGCTGGGCACTACCGGCGCTTTGACCTTTTTTGCGCCGTTACAACTCTACATCGGAGTTGCTTCTGTACCCCTGCTCGGATGGACGCTTGTCCTCAGGGCCAAGGCCTTAGCCGCTCCATGCTCCGTGAGTCAGGCAACGCCGCAATAGAATTTTTACATGGTTGGGACACAGATACCCGTGAAAAGATGTTTTGGTTTGGTCCTGTTGGGACTTCTGAAGGTGGCAACGGTTTTCGCTGCGGCGGAAACTGTGATCGTTCCGGTATCACAGGACAACGTCCAGCGGCTTGAAATCACAGTCGATAGTTATTCCTTCACGCCAAGCCGCTTTGTGGTCAAGCAGAATATCCTCGTGGAACTGGCCTTCAAGAGCGTATCATGGATCGTGCCCCACAATTTCGTCCTTAAGTCCCTTGAGGCTGGGATTACAATCGAGCAAGAAATAGGCGCCGGGGAGACAACAATTGTTCGCTTTACCCCCACCCGCGTTGGTGAATTTAAGTTTAGCTGCACCAAGAAGCTTCTTTTCTTTCCAAGCCACGAGGATCAGGGGATGGTGGGAACTTTGGTGGTCGGGCAGTAGCAATTGACGTTCGTATCGGTTCACGCTGCGAGCAGATCGGCTCCTTGCTAAGGGACCTTGCAAAAGGAGTGTTAGAGAGCAATGGCTGACATTAATATATTTGTCGCTTTCACAGCGGGGATCTTCTCATTTCTCTCTCCTTGTGTGTTGCCTATGATTCCGTCCTATCTTTCTTTCATTTCAGGCGTCTCTTTAGAAGAGATGCGCTCTGTCGAAGTCGCCAGTCACATTCGCAAACGGGTGCTGTTAAACTCCCTCGCCTTTATCTCGGGCTTTTCTTTGGTTTTTATATCTCTTGGCGCCTCGGTAAGTTTTCTAGCGGGCTTCTTTCTGAGCTATCGCAGCTTGATCCGTGTCCTGGGTGGGATATTTATCCTGGCTGTGGGGATCTATCTTTTGGGTGTCGTCAAGTTTTCTGTCTTGGATCGCTACCTGCAGTTCCATCTTAAAAACAAGCCCGGGGGCTACCTGGGATCAGCTCTCGTAGGGATCACTTTTGGCGCGGCGTGGATTCCTTGTGTGGGGCCGATCTTAGGAGCAATCCTTACTCTGGCTGCGACATCGAGTGAAATTGGAAGAGGTGTCTTTTATCTAGCTACCTACGCCGCAGGCCTCGCCATGCCATTTTTTCTGAGCGCGGTGGCCGTGAATTCCTTTTTCGAGTTTTCCAAGAAATTCCGCCGCTATCTCCAGGCTGTTCACGTGACGGCGGGTATTCTTTTGATCATCGTTGGAATCCTTCTCATAACCGACTACATGACCCTTCTGAACATCTACGCAATCCGTTTAACTCCCGAGTGGCTGATCAAAAGACTTTAATGATTCCTAGATCGCGCAAATGGTTACCTATTATAGTCAGGCAACTCTCAGGAGGTGACTTTATGAGGTGGAAATGGTTTCTGCTAGCCACAGCTTTTTTCTACATTACAGCCGCTTGGGCAGGGGAAGGATTATCTCCTTACACTGGACAGGAAACGCGCGAGATCAAGGCGCTCTCAAAAGAGGTGATTGATGGCTACCTTTCAGGAGGCGGTATGGGCTTTGCGAAGGCGGCGGAACTGAATCATTATCCTGGTCCCAGCCACGTTCTGGTGCTAGCTGGCCAACTGCGGCTTTCGGATGAGCAGCGCAAGAGAACGCAGGTGATTTTTGAGAGGATGAAATCTCAGGCGACGAGCCTTGGCAAAGAGCTTGTTGAGAAGGAACAGCTATTGGATTCGCGCTTTGCAGCGGGGACCATTTCAAATGCTGAGTTAGAGCGACTTGTAACAGAAATCTCAGTCATTCAAGGGAAACTTCGGGCGGTACATTTACGCGCGCACCTTGCTCAGAGAGTGGTGCTGACACAAGATCAGATAAGACTTTATGACTCGCTCAGGGGACACGAGCAGCCTAGAGCTGACGATGGGCATGGTCATTAATCGAGTACCGGCTTAACTCTCGCTCAGCGCGGTCGTGTCTGTCGACGCAGCGAGCAGCTCGGCTCCTGGCACAACGGAGCTTGCTAAAAGGGACTCTTTTGTTGGTTGACTTAAGACTCTCAACTCGCTAACGTCCATCATTGAGCATGGGACACCAATCAAAGCTTAAGATAGCGCTGCTGGCTTCTGTCGCCTTTCTCATTGCGGGGTTTTTATGCGCTACGTCAGTCGAGCACGCTTACGGGAACACTTCAGGACCAGCTCCCCTTGACTCTGGCTCGCACGGCTCCGCTCATCCTTGCTCCGGCTCTTTGTCCCGATCATCTTTTACCATGGCTGCCGCGAATGCGGTGGACACCTATGATCGTGCGAAACCGGGCGACGGCGGTGGATCCTTTGTATGGACGCCGAGCCAGGGCCTCAGTATTGACGCCGGTCCATTGTCTGACGGACCGCTTCTGTCCGTTAACAGAGTCTCCCTCAATATCCTGTTCTGTGTTTACACTCTCTGACCCCTCGCTTAACGGTCAGTCGTTTCACTTAAAAAACCAGCTTCTGTGGCGTTTCAAATCCGCGTTGCCCGGTAGAAGCACGCATTTCGCCGGGCTCGAATGGCTGGCGTGGATCCTGGGGCGAACCGATCTCACGGGAATCTCAACCCAGAAGGGCTTATGGCTAAACGAAAAGCAATGGAGGTGTATTAATTTGATTCGGCGGAAGATCTCATTGGGGTTTCTCAGCAATCGTGCGAAGAAAAGAGCAGTTTTTTGCTTAGCCATGGGGCTCATGCTCTATCCGTTCATAGTCGGCGCGCAAGAGAAAGCATATCCACACCTGCAGATTTTCCTCCTCTCTTCGGGACCGGCCAGCAGAATAGCTTTCATCACCTTTTGGGATGGTTCCCACAAGTTGGCAGCCGGCCCATTTCCAATCAAGCTGCTGGAACGCGAGGGATTGAGCGTTTTATTAGACCTTTCCTATTCAAAGCCAAATGAGGAGCGGCCGAGCGCGGCCAGACTGAAAATCCAGAGGCGCGACAGCGCCTCTCTGCAAGACCGAGAGGGGTTAGTTCTAGATCAGCCAGCTGACTTCATCGCGGATCGGGGAGTCTCCAAAATGTTTCCGAACGGGCCTTTCCTCGTCGTCGGGCACAAGGCCTACTCCGAAGGCGTCCTGCAAGTGGGAACCATGATGGGAGAAATCCAGGGGAGACTATTGGCTTGCGATAAGGACTATCGGCGAGAACTGGAGATGGCGTTGAAAGCCCTGAAGGGGATGTCTTCCTACGACCATGTCTCACGCGCAATTGAATCGACATTTGCTCCGTGCCCTCGTCAAAGGCCGTGACCCTGGGATCTGCGGGGTCGCTAAGCAGCGTCATCTATGAGGATAAGGACTCAGAGAGGTACGTTTACCAGACAGAGGCAAAATGCGCTTGGATAATTATGGTCAAGAATCGCCATGAATATATCCCAGCCCTCAATTATGACTGGTTGACTCCCCTATACGATCCTCTGGTCCGATGGACCCTGCGGGAGTCCACCTTCAAACGCCACTTGGTGAAGCAGGCTGGGATCGATAGGGGTCATCGGGTGCTCGACCTCGGTTGCGGCACGGGAACGCTAACTCTACTCATCAAGAGTCATTATCCTAAAGCCGAGGTCTTCGGTCTGGACGCCGACCCAAAAGTCCTTGCAGTCGCGAGAGCGAAGGCAGCTAAAGCAGGCTTGATCGTTAGGCTCGATCACGGGATGGCTTTTGAACTTCCGTATCCTGACGCGTCCTTTGACCGAGTTATTTCAAGTTTGCTGTTCCATCATCTAACGCGAGAGAACAAAGA
>Ga0209343_10010157_pt1 | contig 10747 bp, 6 predicted proteins | sample RifCSPlowO2_02_FD_184026 | JGI IMG/M metagenome (GOLD analysis project Ga0209343, IMG submission 184026) | Groundwater microbial communities from Rifle, Colorado - Rifle CSP2_plank lowO2_0.2 (SPAdes) (version 2) | ecosystem: Environmental > Aquatic > Deep subsurface > Groundwater | place: Rifle...
AAAAAGGCAAACCTGTTGAAAAACAGGGACGCAAAGTTTCCGATCTAACGGGTAATACCTATGATAGCGGGGCCGCCAATGGTTATTTATGGCTGCCCCTCTGCTCATTAAAAGGAGGGGCTTTATTTTGTCTGCCAAGTATTGGAAGAAACGCCTCACCGACGTCGATCCCCTCGACTTCTCCCCCGGCTTGCTGCGCATCCAGGCGCAACCGCCCACCCCCTTCGCGCGCGCCCTGCTGTACAGCCTGCTCACCCTGCTGGGACTGCTGTTTATCTGGGCCATCTTCGGCAAACTCGATGTTGTCGCCAGCGCCGAAGGCAAACTCCTCCCGCAAAGCTACCTCAAGATCGTCCAGCCCTCCGAACAGGGTCTCATCCGCGAAATCCTCATCAACGAAGGCCAACACGTCAAAGCCGGGCAGACCCTGATGCGCATGGATACCACCCTCACCGAAGCCGATGGCAAAACACTGGAAGCCGACACACAGGGCAAACGCATCGCCCTGCGCCGCATCGACGCCGAACTCGCGGGACGCACCTTCGTCAAACAAGCGAGTGACCCCGGCGACCTCTACACCCAGACCCTCGCCCAATACCGCGCCAACCGCACCGCCTACGAGACCGCCCTGTCGCAGGAACGCAGCCTGCACGACAAAGCGCAAAGCGACCAAGCCGCCGCCGAAGAAATCCGCACCAAACTGCTCAAGACCCTGCCGCACTACCGCCAGCAGGACGAAGCCTACGAAAAACTCGCCAAAGACGGCTTCGCCAGCAAAATCATGGCCAACGACAAAGCCCGCGAACGCATCGAAAAAGAACAAGACCTCAAATCGCAGGAATACCTCATCCAGAGCGCCCAATCCAGCCTCACCCAATCATCCCGCAAGCTTGCCCAGATCAGCGCCGACTATCGCCGCCAGCTCCAGATCGAGCGCGCCGACACCGAAGACAAACTCGACAAGTCCCAGGGCGAACTCACCAAACAACAATACCGCCGCAACCTCCACGAACTCAAAGCCCCGCAAGAGTGCGGAGGGGTGGTTGCACCAAAGGTAGGCAATCCGCAACCAACCGGAGGTTGGGCGGAGTTGACACCGGGGCAGCCGGACACCCACCGGCCCACCCTTGGCGGGTGCATCGTCAAAGACCTCGCCACCCACACCGTCGGCACCGTCATCAGTCCCGGCACCATCCTCATGACCCTCGTCCCCAACGACGAAATCCTCCGCGCCGAAGTCTGGGTCGGCAACCAGGACGTCGGCTTCATCCACACCGGCGAGCCCGTCAAGATCAAATTCGCCGCCTACCAGTTCCAGAAATACGGCATGGTCGAAGGCAAGGTTGCCCACCTTTCCGCCGATGCCAGCGACAACAACCAGCAGCAACAAGCCGGCAACAAGACCGGCAGCAACCTGCCGTTCGCCTACCGCGCCCTGATCGACCTCAAGGCCCAACACCTCATCGCCGACGGCGTGCTTCACAGCCTCACACCCGGCATGCAAGTCACCGCCGAAATCCACCTCGGCACCCGCACCATCCTTGAATATTTGCTCTCACCCGTGCTGGGGGCGTTTCAGGAGGCAGGGAGGGAGCGATGAGTATAGGGCGTGGAAACAGGCGCTGTTACCGGCCTGCTGAAACCGCATCGAACATTTGAAGGAATTTGAGATGCGAGAGATTCAGAAAAGTAACCTGAAGTCTTTAGGCGGTTCAGCGAACCCATGAGCGCCGCAGTCGGCGCGAGGTACGCACGGAAAAAGCCGGGTAGGCCAAGGGTAAAGCCCAATCATTGTGTGAAAGTTAAAATTTTCTAACAGGAGATGCGAAATGAAAAAACATAATGAAGATCCGGATTTCTTGTTGCTTGGCTTTGCTGGTGGAGACGCTTTTGTAGACGAATTGTTGAAACAGGTAGACGACTTCAGTCATTCCATATGGAAATCGGTGGCAGCCGAAACCGAAAATCACATGGCTCGGGTGAATGCGCTGGATCGATTTGCCAATACGATAGAGCGGGTGATGAATTCGGTTTTGTCCGATGGACAGCCGGTCGATGCGGAGAAGGTTGAAGCCGCCAGGATGCAAATGAGCAACCTGAGGGCTGCGGCAGAAAAAATGCGTTCAGCCGCAACGAGTATAGGGGTGCATCCGGTATGCTGATGCTGTTGGTGATCATCGAACTCCTGAACTCGCACCTCCGACGCATCGTGCGTTGGATGCGCACACCGCATTGTTTGCGTTACAGCCGCAAACCCACGCAACCTGCCGGCAAACACAACCACCGCCATTCCCCGCAAAAGCCAGAATGGCTCAAAGCCGAAATCATCCGCCTCAAGGCCCTCATGCCGCAGGCAGGATGCCGCAGCATCGCCGACATCTGCAACCGCCGCTTTGCCGCCTCCCGCAAAGTCACAGTCGGCAAAACCTACGTCCACCAAGTATTGCAGCGTCACGATTACGAAATCCAAATCCTGCGCCGCAACCTCAAACACGCCCAACCAAAAAATGTTCCGCACAACCTTATCTGGGGAATAGATCTAACCGGCAAGACAGATGTACTGGGCTGTTTGCATTTCATGTTTGGCATCATAGATCACGGCAGCCGCGTCTTGCTGCACCTGCAAGCACGGCGCGATAAAACATCGAGCACCCTGATCGCCTGCATCAGCGGAGTCATCCGCACCCACGGCAAACCCAAGATCATCCGCACCGACAACGAAGCCATTTTCACCTCCCGCGCATTCCGCCTTGGGTTGAAACGGCTCGGCATCCGTCACCAGCGCACCGACCCCGGCTGCCCCTGGCAGAACGGCAGAATAGAACGCCTGTTCGGCACCCTCAAACAAAAGCTAGATCAGTGGCAAGTAGAGGGCATCGCACAGCTCAACCGCGACCTCGATACATTCCGCTACTGGTACAACCACATTCGCCCGCACCAGAATCTCAACGGCAGGACACCGGCAGAGGTTTGGTGTGGGATAAACCCATTTGCAAAATCACCCAAACACACACGTTGGTTCGAAGCATGGAATGGATTATTGGTGGGATATTGTTTGAGGAATTAGCGGCTGTCGTTCCCGCGCAGGCGGGAATCCAGAGGCAGTTGGACAGCAAATGCACTGTCCGCAACAAAACGCGCCTGTAGCGCGAAATGGCAGCAAGAACGGAGAAGGAACCACAAAAACTTTGTGCAACAAGCAAGAGCCTTGAGAAAAACTGGGAACGGGAACACCAAATAACTGATGGAGAGGCGAAAAAAATGAAGAAATTACCACATGAAATAGTACGGCGGACGCGCGGACGGGACACCTACATCGCCGACAATGCAGGCGATGTGGTCGTCGAAAATGCGGGCGAGGGCGTGGACAACGTTCAAGCCAGCGTCAGCTACACGCTGAGCGACAACGTCGAGAACCTGACCTTGAGGCTGACGAATAAGACGCTGCAATCGGGTAGCGCGAATGATGACAACTACGAAGACAGGAGAACAGCATGAAGCAACGATCGTCAGTGTGTCTAATGAAATGGCTTGCGTTGATGTTGGCGTCTCTATTGCCACTCAGCGGCATTGCCGCCGAGCCTGTCAAGGGCGTACAGATACCTTCGGCAATTGACCTAACCTTGCCCATCCATCAAAAACAAAAACTGCATCCCGAACTCTCCGATCCGGTACTTGGCGATCAGGCGCAAATCGTCGAATGGGCATGGAGTCCGCAGTATGCCAAGCGATTCAATCAGTCGGTACAGCCGGATGGGTTGAAGGATGGCGGGCTTTGGCTGATTGGGGTCAAGATAGGGCGCAAGCAGAACCAGCAATGGCAAAGTTATACCTGCAACATCGTCGGGCTGATGGATAACAAGCTGCCGATACTTACGCCACCGGGGGAGATGTACACCGTACCGGGGTATGGTTGGCAGGGAGGAATGCCTGGTCTCAACATGGCAATAGTGCTCAAGGAATTCACACCCGCGCAAACCACTTGGTACAAACAACCAAAAAATGAACTGGAACAAACTCGGCCAGAGCGATCCATCACCGTTAATTACTTGGTGTTCTACCGCCAACTCCAGAATGGCCTCGCATATTTTGAAATTAATGGGGGGTGCGGTTATTTCAACGATCCACAACTATTCCGGAATGAAATTCGTTTTCCAACAAAGTTTATTCATGAGAACCGTACAGCGGTTTTCGAACCTGACGCAATTCACTTCGATGTCCCCGATGGGCTGATGCGACGCATCTATCCCTACATCCGCGAGGCTGAAGATTGGACATCGTGTTTTATGACGAGAGAATTGGGAAAAAAAGCTGGACTAACCACTCGCGCACTTAAATCAAAACGCTTCGGCAACACCTGTGAACCTATTACCCAGAAGCAGAAGTAATCTCTCTACTCACTCTGAAAGGAAACTGACATGGCTACCAATTACGAACTCGCACAACTGGCAGGCGCAGCATATAAACCAGCAACTACAGCATTACCTTTAGGGTGGTCTCTTTTAAGACAGTCAAATCCCGATCCGTCTGGCTACCAAGGCTATGCTTTTGCACGACTCGACGCTGCTGGCAATCCTATTGAAATCATCATCGCCCATCGCGGCACAGAGATATTGACTTCGCAGGATCGTACCGCGGATTTGCAGATGGCTGCGAACCAGTTGCCCGATCAGTATCAATACGCAAGGCAATTTTATATCGACGTCCTTAACGCTAGTGGTAGTACAAACATTGCTACCACTGGACATTCATTGGGCGGATCGCTGGCTCAACTTCTGGCAGCGGACAAAGGATTGCAAGCCACCACTTTCAACCCCTACGGTACCAAAGACCTGATTCCAGCCCTGAATAGCCGCTACGGTCTGAACATCGACCCCAACGCGACTTACAACAACATTACCAACCACCAAACATTGTTGGACGGCGTTTCCCGGCTGGGCAGCAGTTCTCCGTTTGGTAGCGACCAGCTTGGTCAAATGCAAACGCATGTTGCGCTCACTGAACTTCCTGCAGCAGCTATGATTGCTGGTTCTGCGCTCATGGGGGGCGCTTCGGTCGTGGCTTTCCCCGCCACCTATCTGGCGGTGGAGTTCTACTGGAGCCATAGCATAGACAGATTTACTGATGAAGTTTTTCCGCAAGAAGCGTTGGTTACGCAAGTTGGACAGGAATTTAAAGACTTTGTACGCACACTGAACGACCAGATCAATGCCGTCGAGCAAGCAGGAGCTACGGCACAGGCCAATTTGCAAAATGACTTTTTGCAACTGGCAGGAACGGCAGGCCAGACCTATCAGGATGCAGTCAATGCTACCTCGTCGGCAATGGGTCAGTTGGCTGACCTGTTAAGCGCCGCAGAAAAATCCGCCGTCAAAATCTTCCTCGATTTTGCGTTCGACTTCGGCGACACCATCAACGGCATCGAACAAACCATTGCCGACATATTTTCTGCCGCCCAACGCTTCATCCCCCGCCGCGACCCCTTGACCCTGGACTTGAACGGCAACGGCATCGAGACCGTTCCCATCAATGCAACCAACCCCGTCTACTTCGACCTCACCGGCGAAGGCGTGCAGACCAGCGTCGGCTGGGTTGCGCCCAATGATGGCCTTCTCGTGCTGGACAGAAACGGCAACGGCACCATCGACGACGGCACCGAATTGTTCGGCGATGCCACGCCTGCATATGAAGCAGGCACCACCACCCCTTCGGCAGGTAAAACTGCCGATGGGTTTGAAGCCCTCGCGCAGGAAGACACCAACGGCGACGGCGTCGTCAACAGCAGCGACGCGAATTTTGCGAACCTGCGCGTGTGGCAGGATTCGAATCAGGACGGTGTTTCGCAAGATGGCGAGCTCAAGACCCTCGCCGAACTCGGCATCGAAAGCTTCAACGTCGCGAGTGTCGCCCACAGCCAGTTGCTCGCCAACGGCAACCAAATCGCCGATACCGGCACCTACACCCGGACCGACGGCAGCACCGGCACGGCGGGTGTGACGGCAGGCATGGCGGATGTGAACCTCGCCGTGGACACTTTTCATCGCACCTTTACCGATGTCATCCCCACCACAGTTGACACCGCCACGTTGCCTGACATGCAAGGCAGCGGCGTGGTGCGCGACCTGCGCGAAGCTGCCAGCATCCAAAGCGCGGAAGGCGCGACGCTGGCAACCGCCCTCGGCCAATTCGCTGCCGCCACTACCCGCAACGGCCAGCGCGCCCAACTCGACAGCCTCATCGCCGACTGGGGTGCTACCTCCGGCTTCGAAGACATGCGAACCAAAGCCGCCGCCCACGGCTACACCCTCACCACCAACCTTGATGCCGTGCATCAAGCGCGGCTCAACGCGCTTGAACAATTCAACGGGCGCGGCTTCTATCGCATGCCCTGGGAAACCACCAACGCCCAGAGCGGCGTCACCGGCATGAGCGTCGGCACCGATGCCAACGGCCAACCGCAAATCCGCATCAACATGAACGGCACCCAGCTCGCCTTGCTGGATCAGGCTTACAGCGCACTCAAGGAGTCTGTTTACGACGCACTGCTGCCGCAAACTCGCCTCAAGCCCTACCTTGACGACATCGGCCTCACACTTACTGGTACAACGGGCATCGCACTCGACTTCACCTTCCTCGACACACGTCTCACCGCCACCCACACCGGTAACGCAAACACAGCCGTAGGCGACTTGCTCGACCTGCGCCGCCTGATGGGCGACACCCTCGAAGGCGCAAGCTGGGATGGCTTGGCACTCCTTACCGACTGGGCTGCCACCGATGCGGGTGATGCGGCAGTGGCGGCGACCCTTGCGGACTTTGGCTACAACGGCGGCATCCACACCGGTGCCACCGGAACAGTGGACGGCGGTAACGCCAACGATGTTGTAGCCGGGCAGGCGGGCAATGATGTTCTCAACGGCAATTACGGCAACGACATGCTGCTGGGCGGCAATGGCAACGACACGCTGATCGGCGGCCTCGGCAACGACCTGCTGCACGGCGGCGCGGGCAACGACACCTACGTCTTCAATGCCGGAGACGGAAACGACACCATCCTCGAAACGCACGGCGATTCAGGCATCGACACCATTCAATTCGGCTCTGGCATCGCCTATCAAAACCAGTTACCCATCACCGCAGGCGACATCAGCCTCGCGCAGGAAGGCGATGCCCTCATCTTCCGCCACATCAACGGGCGCGACAGCGTCACCGTCGCGCACTGGTTTACCGAGGGCGGTAAAAACAAACTCGACACCGTCACCTTCGCCGACGGGCGCAGCTACGATCTCAACACCCTGCAACTCGGCACAATCAATGCCGACACCCTCACCGCACTCGCCACCACACCGGGCGGCGTGCCGCTCAACCAGATACTCGCGGGCGGAGCGAGCAACGACACGCTCATCGGCGGCGACGGCAACGACTGGCTGCTGGGCGGCACGGGTGCTGACACCCTGAGCGGCGGCACCGGCAACGACACCTACTCGGTGGACAACCCTTCGACAGGCTCAGGACAGGCTCCGGGCGACGTGGTAATCGAAAACGCAGGCGAAGGCGTGGACGTAGTGGAAGCCAGCGTCAGCTACACCCTCACCGACAATGTAGAAAACCTCACCCTCGTCGGCGCATCCGGCATCAACGGCACCGGTAACGCGCTCGACAACCTCATCACCGGCAACGCGGCAGACAATGCACTGTACGGCATGGAAGGCAACGACACCCTGATCGGCAACGCGGGCAACGACACGCTGGATGGCGGAGCGGGCGCGGACACTATGAGCGGCGGCACCGGCAACGACACCTATATCGTGGACACCCTGGCCGACACCGTCACCGAACTGGCCGGGCAGGGCACCGACACGGTAAAAACCGACCTCACCTACACCCTCGGCAGCAACCTCGAAAACCTCACCCTCACCGGAACGGCAGCGGTAGATGGCACCGGCAACGAACTCAACAACGTACTGACCGGCAACAGCGCCAACAACACCCTGTCTGGGCTGGCGGGCAACGACACGCTGGATGGTGGCCTCGGCGCGGATACGCTGCTCGGCGGCACGGGAGACGATATTTACATCGTGGAAGAGCTCGGCGATGCGGTGATCGAAAATGCCGCCGAAGGCACCGACACCGTCCAATCCTCCATCACCTACACCCTCACCGACAACACAGACAACCTCGCACTCACCGGTGCGGCTGCTATTGATGGCACGGGCAACGTGCTCGACAACGTCATCACCGGCAACGATGCCGCCAACACCCTCACCGGGCTGGAAGGCAACGACACGCTGAATGGCGGCGCAGGCATGGACGTGATGCTGGGCGGAACAGGCAACGATATCTACGTGGTGGATAACGGCGGCGATGTAGTGATTGAACTGGCAGGCGAAGGCACCGACACCGTGCAGTCAAGCATCGACAACACTCTCGGCGACAATGTCGAAAATCTCACCCTCACCGGCAGTGCCATTGCGGGTACCGGCAACGCGCTGGATAACGTCATCGTCGGCAACTACGGCCACAACATACTGGATGGCGGCATTGGCGCGGACAGCATGGCAGGCGGTGGCGGCAACGACACCTACCTCCTCGACAGCCTCGGCGACACCGTTACCGAATACTGGAACCAAGGCACGGACACCGTCATCAGCCCCTTCGACTACACGCTGGGCGCGAACGTCGAAAACCTCACCCTCACCGAAGGGGCGGCACTGACCGGCACCGGCAACGAACTCGATAACGTCATCACCGGCAACAGTAACGACAACACGCTGACTGGCCTAGCAGGCAACGACACGCTGGACGGCGGCATCGGTGGTGATACGCTGATCGGCGGCACCGGCAACGACACCTACGTCGTGGATAACCTGCTCGATGCCACGATTGAAGCGGCAGGCCCTTCGACAGGCTCAGGACAGGCTGGGGGCATCGACACCGTCAAGAGCAACCTGACCTGGACGCTGGCGGACAACCTCGACAACCTCACGTTGACAGGCACGGCTGTCATTGATGGCACGGGCAATGTGCTGGACAACGTCATCATTGGCAATGCGGCGGATAACACGCTCACCGCGCTGGAAGGCAACGACACGCTGGACGGCGGCGCGGGTGCGGACACCATGCTGGGCGGCACGGGCAACGACACCTACGTGGTCGATAATATCGGCGATGCAGTGATCGATAATGCAGCCGAAGGCACCGATCTGGTTAAATCCTCCATTACCTACACCCTCACCGACAATGTCGAAAACCTTACCCTGACCGGCACGGCCAACATCGACGGCACGGGCAACGTGCTCGACAACGTCATCATCGGCAATGATGCCGCCAACACGCTCAGCGGGCTGGAAGGCAACGACACGCTGGATGGCGGCAAGGGCGCGGATACGATGCTGGGCGGGGTGGGCGACGATACCTACATCGCCGACAACACGGGCGACATCGTCACCGAGAATCTTGGCGAAGGCACAGACAACGTTCAAGCCAGCGTCACTTACACGCTGAGCGACAACGTCGAAAACCTGAGCCTGACCGGCACGGCGGCGATCAACGGAACGGGCAACACACAAGATAACAGCATCACCGGCAACAGCGGCAACAACGTGCTGGACGGCGGCGCGGGTGTGGATACGCTGGCGGGCGGCGCAGGCGACGATACCTACATCGTGGATAACACTGCCGATGCGGTGGCCGAGAATGCGGGTGCAGGCACGGACAGCGTGTTCGCCTCGGCGGACTACGCGCTCTCCGACAACGTCGAGAATCTCACCTTAACCGGTGCGGCGAATATCAACGCCACCGGCAATGCGCTGGACAACGCGCTGGCCGGCAATGTCGGCGATAACGCGCTCTACGGCATGGCGGGCAATGACACCTTGGCCGGCGATGCGGGCAACGATCTTCTGGATGGAGGCACCGGCGCGGACGCGATGGCAGGCGGCACGGGCAACGACTCCTACATCGTGGACAATCTCGGCGATATCGTCACAGAGAATCTGGATGAAGGCACGGATTCCGTGCAGTCCTCCATCACCTACACGCTCACGGATAACACAGAAAATCTTACGCTCACCGGCAGCGCGGTCATTGATGGCACGGGCAACGTGCTGGACAACGTCATCGTTGCCAACGATGGCGGCAATACCTTGAGCGGCCTGGAAGGCAACGACACGCTGATCGGCGGTGCGGGCAACGACATGCTGGACGGCGGCACAGGTGCGGATAGCATGGCGGGCGCTGCTGGCAATGACACCTATGTCGTGGACAACATCGGCGACGTGGTCACAGAGAGTGTTGGTAATGGCGCCGACACCGTGCAGTCTTCCATCAGCTACGCGCTGACTGACAATGTCGAGAATCTCGTCCTCACCGGCACGGCAAATCTGGATGGCACCGGCAATGCGCTGGACAACAGCCTCACCGGCAACACCTCGGCGAACGTGCTGGACGGCGGTGCGGGAATTGATACCCTAGCAGGCGGCGCGGGCAACGACACCTACATCGTGGATAACACCGCCGATGTGTTGACCGAGCTGGCAGGCGCTGGCACGGACAGTGTGTTCGCCTCGGCGGATTACACGCTTTCCGACAACGTCGAAAATCTCACGCTCACCGGCACGGCCAACATCAGCGGCACAGGTAATGCGCTCGACAACCTCATCACCGGCAACGCGGGCGACAACACGTTGAGCGGCATGGCGGGCAACGACACGCTGGACGGTGGCGCAGGCGTGGATAATATGGCGGG